>Ga0101944_10004519_pt1 | contig 17085 bp, 19 predicted proteins | sample DewCreD2012metaG_FD_75245 | JGI IMG/M metagenome (GOLD analysis project Ga0101944, IMG submission 75245) | Hot spring sediment bacterial and archeal communities from British Columbia, Canada, to study Microbial Dark Matter (Phase II) - Dewar... ...
AATCCATATTTCATTAGTCCAGCATTGACTAATCAGGTTATCGACAACGCCAAGCTCACCCGACTTCTTCACCTCTATGTTATCCGCTATGGTTCCAAACAAACTCGAGGTCAGACACCAATTCTCAATAAAACCCAAGCTATAGATGCTAACACTCTTCAATATCTTGACCTAGCAATCTCAAAGGGTAAGTATCTCGCAACCATTGACCCCAGAGATGGTGTTCTAGATCCCAAGCAACAACTTTCTTTCCTTCTAACTCACAACGCGCCGACAATTATTACTAGAGCTATTGAGGGTCATTATGGTAACACAACTCCAGATCGCATAAAACCATGGATCACTGTCGGTCCAATCACCGCTCTTAATCCACAATTAAATCCTATGATCCATATCATGAATCTTTATCGCCTGAATCCCACTTTAGATCTCTCCAATCTGCTAAAATAGCTCTATGTCACAAGAACCTCCTAAAGCTCAACAAACTACTTGACGAAAACCCAAAAATAATAGATCATTAACCTATGCCCAACATAAAGTACGATCAATCACAACCTCAAGAACCCTTCATCTCCAAAGCCGACTCTACTCCCGCCACCAAACCTCGTCTCTCTCTCCCCAAGATATCTATAGGTGGTCTTGGCAAAAGCCTCCTCACTTTTCTTGTTACTTTTGGTGTTGTCTACCTCTCTTCTATTCTTGCTGGCATTATCTCAGCTCTTAGTAGCAACGTGACCATAACCGCCCTCTCCATTGTTTTTGACCCACAGATAACAATCGCCTATATCGCCACCTACTACTTCCTCTCTCACTTCTACGACCTCACTCGTCCCCAGACGTACAACCTCTTTATTCTTACCCTTCTTCTTAGCTTCACTATCCCTTTTATAAGTGGCGCAATCACCCTTATGCTCCTCCCCCCCATTCTCAAGAAATTACACCTAATTACCAAGGTCGAATCACAAACCTAGCCTATCAACTCACCCACACTCTTCGGCACCCGCTCAATCCAAGAGTTATCTCCCACTCTCATCATTCTCCTAATCTTCGTCCCTTCCAGTTCATCTCGATTATATAACCCTGTTTCATGTATCGGGAACATCTGTGCAGCCAGAAGATCATTCACCCAGGCATTATTACCAACAACCAAACACTCACTTTTAAGATATCCCCGCTTCTCCACCTCGTGCGTAACATTAATAACCCACTGTCGATCCGTCGTATCAGCAATAGCAAAAACTGCCACAACCTTATCTTTCAACCTATACTCTTCTATCACTTTATATATCATATTATTCCTTAGTGATATATCAAAAGGATTATTTTCATCGCTTACATTGCTACTCCCGATCCCAATAATCACCTTCTCCGCTCGTAGCAGCGCCTGCTCTATCTCCCACAAATGACCATTATGAAAAGGTTGAAACCTACCAATAAATAGTGCAACTGGATACTTCATCTCTCACTTTAAATTAGCCAAGGGATCAACCTTGGCGCTAGGTCCAATAATCTCAAAATGCAGATGTGTCCCTGTACTTCTCCCCGTACTCCCCATCTGCCCAATCGTATTCCCGCGACTCACCCCCTGCCCCACCGAGACCGAGAGTACCGAGAGGTGCGCATACAGTGTCTTCCATCCATTCCCATGATCAATCACTATATGGTTGCCATACCCAACCGTACTCCATCCCGAGGTTACGACTGTCCCCGAGTCTGCCGCCAAGATAGGTCCACCTTCCGAGCTAGCAATATCAATCGCTGGATGATACCAGCTATATTTTTGAGTAATTCTTCCGGCAGCTGGCCACACAAAAGACCCCGTCGCCGAGACTACTCCTGCATTCGGCGTCAACACATTAGCCAGTCTCGCGCTCGGTGCCACGCTCGGTGTATCCGGCATCACTCCATCTGGGATAACCAAGGTCTGCCCCGCCACTAGCGCAAATGTCTCATCATTAGAAAAGGTGTTAAACGGGAAGTCCACAATCGCTTGCGCGTTAGCCTCAAACTTCTTCGCAATTGAATAAATAGTATCACCCGGCTTAACCTTATAAACAACTCCCGTCACCGGTGGGATCTTCACAACGGTCCCTGGCTTTAACTTTTTCCAATCCACACTCTCATTTAGCCATTTAATCGTGTCTGCAGATGATCCGAACTTCACCGAGAGCCCAGATAGAGTATCACCGTCGCGGATCATATAATCCTGTACAGAAGAGGGCGGCTTATCCGACTCAAGTGTCACCAACCCAACTTCACCCAAAGACAACCCCAATACTTCACCTCCCCCTACTCCATCAACTATTTGCTTCTCACTTTCATTTAGTGTATTTCTAACGAGAGATGGTCCAAACGCTACCCCAAAGAAAATAATTGCCATCATCGCAGCGTGCAGAAAAGGCTGCGCGTACTTGCCGCGCTTGCGATAAAGCCCCCCCACCACAAAGTCTTTACCTGACTCAAACCGAAAAAACACCCGCTCCAAATGCTTGCTAACATAAGCAGTCAGTTGCCGACAAAACTCAATAAACTCTTGCTTCTCAGTAGGAGTGGTCATAAGTAGTAAGATGTATCTTACCACGACATAACCTAATATCTACCTATCCCTCTTTAAGCGCTGCCAAAAACTCGCGATTGCTCTTAGTCTTGGCGAGTCGTTGGACCAGTACATCCGTTCGCTCATCATCATTTAGCATATCAAGCATTCTCTGCATTACTAGTACATTTTGATAATCTGCCGAAGAATAAAGCAGGTCATCTCGCCTTGTCCCGCTTCGGCGCACATCAATTGCCGGGTAGATTCTGCGCTCTGCCAACCTTCTATCAAGCGTCAGCTCCATATTGCCCGTACCCTTAAACTCTTCGTAGATAAGCTCGTCCATTCGGCTTCCTGTATCAATAAGCGCTGTCCCGATAATCGTCAAACTCCCGCCACCTTCCATCTTGCGCGCCGCCCCAAAAAACCTTTTTGGCGGGTAAAGCGCTGCTGGATCAAATCCGCCCGAGAGAGTACGACCAGAAGTGGGTATTGCCAGGTTATAAGCCCGAGCCAAACGAGTAATCGAATCCAAGAGAATCATCACATCTTTCCCTTGTTCAACCAACCTTTTAGCTCGCTCTAGCGCGATCTCGGCCACTTTGGTTTGATCTTCAGCTGGCTCATCAAAGTTGGAGCTTGCGCATTCTCCTGGCATCTCTGAGTTTTTGGTAACCGCCTCAATGTGGCGCCTAATATCTGTCACTTCTTCTGGTCGCTCTCCAATAAGCACTGCCATCAAGTGGATGTCTGGGTAATTGGCTGCCACTCCCGTCATCATTTCTTTAAGAATCGTTGTCTTCCCCGCTTTTGGCGGCGCGACGATCATCCCTCTCTGCCCTCGTCCAATCGGCGCCGATATATCAATCAAACGAGTTGAGAGAGGCTGCGCCGAGGTCTCAAGCTTAATCATTTGGTGCGGATAAATCGGGGTCAAGTTATGGAACTTCACCCGTCGATGTAGCTCAACCGGCTCGCCTTTATTTACTTTGGTCACACTCATCATGGCGTAGTAGCGCTCGTTCTCTTTGGGAGCTCTCGCTACTCCCTCAATGAAATCGCCCGCTCTCAAACCCATTCTACGAATTACCATCGATGGCATATAAGCATCCTTCTCGCTCGGCGAGAACTTCGCTCTCACAACCCCATGCCCATCAGGCGCAATCTCCAAAAATCCCGACACCTCTTCTCCAGCCTGTTGCGCTGGAGGAATATAAGGCTTGTTCACATAAGGAGCAGGTGCTGACCGCGGCACAAACTGTCGCACAGGTGGTCTAGAGTGCGCAAAACTTGGTTTTACCGCCACCGGATTCGGCGCCGCAACTTCTGGCACAGTCACAACTGGCTCGCCCGCCTCTTCAACTGGTTTACTAACTTTTTTCCGTGTTACTACCACAAACTTCCCTTCTTTGAGTGCCGCAACCTCGGCTTAAGGCAACCCATCATTTATTGTGTAGAAATAAAAAATTCATGAAATTACTAAAATAAAATTGTCGACAAGAAAGCCGAATATATTATCTATCGAAGAACAATATATAGTATCCCCTATTTTTGGTGTTTCGTCAACTCCTGCGCAATTAACCCCGCCACCGACAACACCTTCAGTTTACCAACTGCCTCGCCCGCCACCGTATCAGTTACCACGATCTCATCCACTTCCGAATCCTCAATTTTTTCTTGCACTCCAGGGATATACATATGATGAGTTAGCCCCACTTTGATAGACCTTGCCCCCTCTTTCCTCAAATATCTAGCCATCTCAATTAATGTCGAACCCGTAAACACATTATCATCCACAACAACTATATCCTTGCCATCTACACCACGACTCATTCCCACAATTCTCACTTCCCCACTCACAAGATCTCGCCTCTTGTCGATATAAACCGTCTCCACCCCAAGCTCTTGTGCAAAAGCTGTTGCTCCTTTGACAGCTCCCGCATCAGGCGCCGCCACAAGCGTTTCCGCTCGCAAATCTTTGTAAAAATAATTAATAAGTAAAGGTTTCGCCGAAAGCTCGACTACCGGAATATTAAAAAATCCCAAAATTGCTCGATTGTGTAAGTCAAATGTCACAAGCTTCTTAATCCCCGAGCTCTCAAGCAACTTCGCCACCACTTTTGCTCCCAAAGCTTCGCCTGAGAGGAAAACTTTGTCTTGTTTACTATACGAAAGCCAAGGCACAACCGCAGTTATCTCTGTCGCCCCCATTCGTGTGAGCGCATCAGTCATAAGAGCAAGCTCCATCAACCTCTCATCCGCTGGAGCCGACAAAGACTGCACAATAACCACCTCTCTCTCAATCTTCTCTTCCAAAATCCTAATCCTCGACTCACCATTACTAAACTTCCCAAGCTCCACTCTAGATAGATCTTGCCCCATCAAATTCGCAATCTCATATCCTAGCCTTTGACTACCACTCCCCGCAAATATCTGCATACCTCACTATTCTACTCTATCAACTATCTATCTACATACTCTCAACTATCCCGAAGTCTATGAGCTTTACCCGCCTCAGGTGGGCTGCCCTACACAAATTAGTCTTACTATCCCGAAGTCTATGAGCTTTACCCGCCTCAGGTGGGCTGCCCTACACAAATTAGTCTTACTATCCCGAAGTCTATGAGCTTTATCCGCCTCAGGTGGGCTGCCCTACACAAATTAGTCTTACTATCCCGAAGTCTATGAGCCTGCCCTATCTCACATGACTCCGGGGTGGTAAGACCAATCTCCCCCTGGCAACACTACATATAGTGTCACCCTTTCTCGCTTACACACCATATATAGCTTGACGCTACTTATTGGTAGTGTTAGACTGTAGCCCACGTTACTGCATTACATCTACGTGCTTGCAGAACGTTTTGAAATAGAGCATTGCTACTCGTGAGCGTACATTTGGGTCGACTCAGCGGTAGGAATGCTCTTTTCGTTCAATCAGGTCAATGTTTCCTTATTCTTTTTTTAAACAATCTCACCAAATTTCACAATTTTGCTTGATCGCAGCGTACAATATAACGCCTATAACAATAAAAGTCAACCTATAACAAAATAACCCCTTCACAAATCACAAACCTATAACTAATTCCCCTCTGGTAAAAGCTCATTTTGTCTTTTTGTGGATAACTAACAATCAGTTGTGGAAAGTGAGCCTCAAACCTTACTTCAACAGCCTCACCACTTCACTCACCTTTTTAAAACTCTCTCTTGAACAAAACTCACTATAGCCCAGTTTTTTTGCTTCTTTTTCTCGTTTTGCAATAAACGTTACCGAACGAATCTCCCCAAGCAAACCAACCTCTCCCACCGCCGCCACCGTTTTACTTAGCGGCTTACCGCTAAAAGACGAGACAACAGCAAGACATATCGCCAAGTCAATCGCTGGCTCCTTGACAGTCAACCCCCCTGCCACCTTCACAAACACATCTTTGTCTGAGAGGGCTACTCGCGCATGCTTCTGCAAAACTCCCAAAAGTATCTGCACTCTTCTAACATCAACTCCCGTCGCCACTCTGCGAGGGACCGGGAGCTCCGACCCGACAACCAAAGCCTGCACCTCAACCAGGACAGCTCGCGTCCCCTCCATAACAACCGTCACACAACTCCCAGCGCCCGACTCCTCTCGTTCAGAAAGAAAGATCTCGCTCGCATTAGCCACCTCCATCATTCCCGTCTCTTCCATCCGAAAAACCCCCACTTCATCCGTCGCCCCAAATCTATTCTTCTGCGTTCGCAATAGTCTCAAGTCATGATATCGATCTCCCGTCAGCTCCAAAACCGCATCCACCATATGCTCCAAAACTTTGGGTCCCGCCATCTCTCCATCTTTGGTTACATGCCCAACAAGGATTACTGGCACATTCTTACTCTTTGCATAAGCAACCAGTCGAGCTGTACACTCTCTTATCTGTCCCACATTGCCAGCTAGACCGGTAAGAGCAGTTGTTGACAACATTTGTACAGAATCAATAATAACAATAGATACACTATTCTTTTCCAAAGTGCCTACTATCACATCTACATCCGTTTCTGACAAAAACTTAAGTCTCTCACCACTCCCACCCAACCGCTCCAATCGCATCTTCACTTGTGCAGGCGACTCCTCTCCACACACATAAATAACTTGTTCACTAAATGTCTTCGACATCGCAAGTTGCGTTAACAGTGTGCTTTTTCCGATCCCTGGCTCGCCAATCATCAAAACTACTTCTCCAGCTACAATTCCTCCTCCCAGCACTCGGTCAAACTCCCCTATTCCTGTCGCCATCCTCTGCGCCTCATCCCCATTAATCTCGTTAATCCCGATCAGTTTCCCAACTCGATGAACTTGATTAACTTTATAACTTGATGAACTCGAAACAATACTTTCAACGAGAGTATTCCACTTCCCGCATTCCGAACACTGCCCCTGCCATTTTGCAAACTGACTCCCACAACCACTACATTCGAAAATATTTCCAGACTTAGCCATACTTTCATTCTAACATCTAATGCCCATGTCCTTCTTTACCCACAAATCCCCATCGCATCGCCTCAAGCTCACTGTGCTCCACGATATCCTCCAAAGCAATAATAATCAACACCGCCAAAGGATTACTCCAGTCAATCCCCCCACCTCCTCCATGCCCATGACTCATATCTTTACTCCTCCTTCACGCTCTGCAGAAGAGCAGTTAGCTGCTCCTCGACCGCCTTCCAGTCGCCATTTGCCCCTCTTATTTCCTCAAATATCCACTCCAAATCAACCAAGATCTGATCATCCTTTACAATCATTTTTGTTTTTGCCATATATCTCCTTTATTTGTAACCAACCGGCACCTCGGTAAGCATAAACCCTAAAGACATTCTGCGATGAGCAACATCCACCGACTCAACTGTCACATCCACCTTATCGCCTACCTTATAGTCACTCATATTCGGAGCTTTGCTAATATGAATAAGCCCATCCACACCTGGCTCAAAGTTCACAAATATGCCAAACGGAGCAAGTCTCGAGACCGCACCCTTAAACGAAGTTCCTGGAGCATACTTCTCAGCAACCTTAATCCATGGATCTTCAAGCAGTTGTTTAATCGAAAGATTAAGCTTCCCTGTCCCCTCCTCAACTCCCAACACCTTCACCCTCACTTTATCCCCTTGTTTCAAATGTTTTTTAACATCCTCCACCTTCTCCCAACTAATCTCCGAGATATGCACCAAACCCTCGACAGTTACACCACTTTCGCCACACGGCACCGAGACCGAGACAAACGCCCCAAACGACATAATACCAGACACCACCCCTTCATAAACTTCGCCAACCTTAACTGCTTTAAGCGCCTCATCGCGTTTATGCAAAAGCTCCGCCTCAGACACATGCTTCTCTGAGAAAATAAGTCTATTTTGCGCTCTATCTACCTCAATTGGCTTGACCTTAAAAACAGTTCCAATCAAAGCTCGCATATTCCCAGCAAACTTAGCGCCAAACTGTGAGCTTGGCACAAATCCGCGCAAACCCTGCCATTTTACAATCATCCCTCCCTTATTTAACTCAACTGCCCTAACCTGCACCTCAGTCTCATTCTTGAGGTATGAATCAAGCATATCCCACAACTTCTCAAACATTGCCTTACGCAGTGACAAAAGAATCTGTCCCTTCTCGTTCTCTTCCGAGGCAACATAAACCTCAATCTCATCTCCCACCTTCAAATTCTGGATAAACTCTTTTGCCACCGCATACTCTTTATCCGTCACTAACCCCTCTGTTTTGGCACCAATATCCACCATCACTGCCTTGCGTGTAATCGCAGTCACAAGCCCAGAAATAGTCTGTCCTTTTTGAGGCACAGTCAAGGTATATCCTGAGGCGCTAAGCAGCTCCTCCATATTCGTCGGTTCACCTGGAGCTTGGTTTACAGCTACAACGCTCTCCGTACTACCCACTCCCCCCGTATGCTTTTTCTTAGCCATCAAAATCTCACTTTTAGCCTGACTTCAACAAATAACACCAAAAAATAGTCAGTACTAAAAGTTATTTTACCAGATAAAGCATCTCTACGCCACCCCCACCAACTACTTCATTCCAGGCACAAGCGCGGCTGGTTCAATCACATATATATCAGCTGGGATCATCCAGCTAACAATTAGGTAACGCATCATCACAACTAGCCCACCGATAGCCAGCCCGATAACCATCCACCCAAAAACCCCCGTTCCTGCAAACACTTGCCTTTTTGCACTTGGTGCAACTGCTTTTCTAGTGAGTTTTTTTATATTTTTCTTTTTGGCAGGCATATTTTTCCTTTCTCAAAATAACTATTCAACTATCACTATACAACATTTCTAAGCTATACAATAACCCCTCCTCCCACAATCACTTCCTCCCCCCAAACTCCTGTATCCATATACATAACCGCGCTTTGCCCCCCTGCCACCCCCTCCATCTCTTTTTTTGTTGTCACCATCTCGCCTTCAATTTTCTCGACTTCATACAACTCTCCGAGATTCCTAATTCGTATGTATAATCTTTTCTCTTTCAACAATTTGTGAATGTCTTGCTCAATTACAAATTGCAGATTGCTTATTGATAACTGATTTGTATAACATTCCTCTTTTGTTCCCACAATCAGTCGGTTGTGCTCAACATCCTTTCTGATCACGTACAAAGGCGACATATCCTCAGTCTTCATGCCCATATTCTTCAAAATCTTCTTATCAACGGCAATTCCCCTGCGCTCCCCAATCGTATAAAACCATAGACCATTGTGTTCACCCACTACAACTGTCTCACTACCACACTTCATCACTATCTCTCCCTTTCGCTCTCCCAATTTCTTATACAAAAACTCTCTCACATCCAACTGCCCCATCATACAAACTCCCATCGAATCAGGTTTATCAGCATTACCTAACCCTAGTTGTCTTGCCTTGGCTCGAACCTCGTCTTTTGTCAACTCTCCCAAGGGGAATAAAATATGCTTCAACTTGCTAGAAGCCACACGCCACAAGAAATACGACTGATCTTTTTTTATATCCCTAGCTCTCTGTAATAACCTGATAAACTTGGAGCCTGACAAGCTCGGAACTTCCACAATCCGCGCATAATGACCACTCGCCACATAATCATAGCCACGCGCCATCATCTCATCATAAAAAACCCCAAACTTAATCTCCTCATTACACACAATGTCAGGGTTGGGTGTTCTCCCGCGCTCATACTCTCGGTAAAAATACTCAACCACCTTTTCTTTATATTCTTCTCTTAGGTCGATTACTTCATATCTTATTCCAAGCTGCAACGCCACTTTCAAAGCATCTTTCTTGTCTTCGTCTGTTCTACAGCCTGGTTCATTATATGCCTCAATATAAAAACCAGCTACATCATAGCCTTTTTGAACCAGAATAGCCGCCGCCGCCGCCGAATCAACACCCCCCGACAAACCTACCGAAACTTTCATTTTTCTGTTTGCTTGACTCATCTATCACTCCTAATACTCAGTAACAATATCCGACTCCTCAACAATCACCGCAAACCCTTTCAAGTCTCTTCTTCCCACTATCATTTTATACTTTAACTTCGAACGATCAGACACCGAAACTCTTGTCTTAAGTTTTCTCCCCGACAAGTAAAAAGTCACAGCCACAACCTCTCTTTTCTTTCTACCCAAAGCGCTTTGAAAGTAGTCTTCATACAAGATGTTATCTGGCTCAAGCAACCCAAGCTCCTCTGCCAATTTTCTATCAATACTCGAAGAATAGGCGCCAGTATCAATCTTTACTCTCACTTTCTTTCGCTCTCCATTTCTCTCCACAAGCTCTACCTCTTCAAAAATCCCCACCACTTTCCTCCCCAAACCTTTCTCTAACAACTTTGGGTCAGCAAACAAAGCCTTCGCGATCTTAATGCCATGATTCCAATCAATCACACGCAAGTTCTCAACTCGCCTAAGCCTATCAAGTAGTCCAGCTCTATTGGCAATTTGAATCTTCAAGCCCGGCTGAGCGTTTACTTCAAGTATCATCGGCGTCACCGAAATAGGTTTACCTTCCACAGTTGTGGCAAGCGAGGGTTGTAAAACAATATCGCTCGCCATATACCCCAGCCCAATCACCGAAGCCGTCTTGATCGCTGTCTCCAAAATCGCATCCCACTCCGGGATTAAAATCCCCCCCATCTTCCGCCTACTACCTGGTACAAACTCTACTTGCTTACCATGATGCACTCCATAAGTAGTAACTCCAGTTGCGATATCAATACCTACTGCGCAAGCTCCCTGGAAAAGATTGGCTCTCCCACCAGATTCCTCGGTTGGTAATCGCACATAACTCATAACCGGCACCTTGTTAAAAACAATGACCCGAATATCAGGTGTTCCATGATAACAGTACTTTGCAAAAACCGGATGCACTCTCACCCTCTCTTCGATATACGCAGTATCAGGTAGATCATCCATCGAGTACTGTCCTGCCAGAATATCAGCAATATGCAGTTTTATATCAGCTATAGTCCACACTTGTCCCTGCGAGCTAATCCACTCGCCAGCATACTTCCCTCTCTTCTCTATTACCAAAATCCCCTGTCCACCCAAACCGTTATTAGGTTTGATGACAAAATCAACAGGTAGTGATAAAAAATCAAAATTGTCAAGTTGCTCTATATTTTCAATTTTAGTATAAGTCTTCGGGACACGAATCTTCGCGTTTTCAAGCGTTTCTTTAGTAAGCAATTTGCTATTCGCAACCCTTTTACCAACCCTGGTGTTATACCGCGAAGTAAAAAGGTGGTTTCTCGAGTTTAGCCCCAGAAAATCGTTTATTTTCACTTCACTCCTCTTCTTGATCTTGCGTCAGTGGTCGAAACATCAGATACTCAACCAATCTAAGTCCTGTATACTTTCCCATAAAAAGATCAAAAACCCCCACTCCAAAATACACAATCTCTGTGTGAAGCAACACCAATTTCTGCACCAACTCCCACTGCAAAAGTAAAGAGGTAGCAATCGCCAAGACAAAAGTCTGAAAGATAATATCGCGTGCCTCATTACCGCTTCTACTTTGTTGTAAATCAATAAATGTCTCGGCAAGTAACATCAAAATCAAAATCGGGAATATCCCAACCGTCACAACATCTTTTAGTGGCAAATAAGAAGCGAGAAGCAAAGTCACAAAAACTCCCCCCGACACCATCCAAAGTAAAAGCGCCAGTCGCGGCAAATACTGTAGCCTCAGTTTTCTTAAAATCATTCTACTACCCGTTGCCACAAACAAAATAATCAAAAACAACCCCACTCCCACTAGTGTGCCCGTTGCCAAAAACGATACCGACAACAAAGCTGGAGTCAAAATACCAACTCCACGCACCCCAATAAGGTGTCGCGCCGCCGCCACCAAAGCCACCACCAAAGGGAACAAAAGCACCAACACCACAGTATTGACAGGCAAACCATTCGCAACTGCTCGATGCACCCCGTATCTCAAGAAATTATACCAACTCAAAGACCCGACCGGGTTCTCTTCCAATACCTTCTCCAGTTTACTTTTAGTTTCTCCGCTTGGCTGCGTCAAGTCTTGTTTTGGTTCCACAACCCTCTCCACAACTCCCACTGTCTGCGCTGCCTCACTTGCTTGCGCTGCTTCTGTCGCCATCACAATCAACGCTTCACTAGGCAAAACTTGCGCCCTAGCAGAGTCAAAGCTCAACAAAAAAACAAATATAGCAAACCATATCTTTTTCATCAGATTATTATATCTTATTTCGCTTCAGCCAATGCTTTTTCGATTATGGTCTCAAAAGTTACTCTAGGTTGCGCTCCAATTACCTGGTGTTGCGCCACGAAAAAACTTGGGTTCACTGTTATTCCAGAAGCCTTCGCATGATCAGCTACAACCCTCTTTCCAGCATAATCAGTTTGGCTAAAAGGAAAAACCCAGTATTGTACAAGTCCGCTCTCGATATATTTCTCTTTAATATAGGGGTAGCTCTCTTTCAAATAGCTTATACAAGCTTCACAATCAAGGTCCAAAAAAGCAATCATCGTAACTTTTGCTAACGGATCCCCCATCTTAACTGGAGCATCTTGAGCAAGCTCATCCCACAAATCTCTACTCACAGGCAACTTGCTTACATCAACTCTCCTAGACGCACCACCCCCCACTTTCTCTACACCTTGCTTTACAACAAAACTCTTCTCTGTTTGCCACACTCCAACCCAATAACCTCCTGTCATCAAGGTAAGACAGACAACCAGATACGCCCACTTCATTTTTTATTTTATAACCGACTCAACGACCTGTTTCATCCCCGAATCAAACGACTGCGCTCCCTCAAAAATCGTTCTGTGAAAAATAAAGGTTGGTGTGCCAAACCTGCCAATACTCAAAACTGTCTTTGGATCCTCAACCACTCGCGAGTCATACTTGCCAGAGGTCAAACAGTTCTCCATCTCACTTACAGACAAAACTGGCGCCATAAACTCAGCCAACCTTTTACTATTTCCCACATCATTCTTAACAACATCATTGATCAAATCATAGGCTTCACTCGTGTAAAGCTTATCATGAGCTTCCCAAAACTTCCCCTTCTCATTAGCACAATACAAGGCTTTAGTAGCTAGTTCTCCATTCCCGCGACCAGGTGTATAAATCCAAACAAACCTAGCCTTTCCTTCTTCCACCAACTTTTTGATCTCGGGGACAGCCGGTACATAACTCCCACCATCCGCAACCATCTTAAACTGAGGCCCTATCTTGTTATTTAACTCTGGGTTCTTTCCTGCCGCCACATGACAATAAGGACAAGACGCATCCGAAAACTCCGCAATCAACAACTTGGCGTTTTTCTTCCCCAACACAATATTACCCTTGCCTTCAAACAGCGCTTTCATCTGCTCGTCAGTTACCACAGTAGGAGCTACATCTTGTTGTGGTTGATTCTGTTGTGCTTGTAATTCTGGGGTTTGTTTTGCCGCTTTTTTTAGCATCTCTGACTCGGTTTTATAAACGCCGATCATATAAGCGCCAACAACCATCAGCGCAATCATCAAGTATTGTGTCAAAGCTTGTTTCATTTTTACATCTCCTCAAAAAATAAAATACTCACAACACATCCTATCATAATTCTATAAAATCACCACAATATTCATCACTTTAACTAAGAAGCAAGTTTCATCGCGGCAACAACTCTCGCAACCGCATTGGCATACGCCGCCATCCTCAAGCTCTTCTGCTCAACAGGGAGCTTACTAATCTTGTCTTCCCACATCTCCCACATTTCCTGATATGCCCGATTCATCACACCCTTGAGTTTGGTGAACACCTCTTCCTTACTCCACACAGCTCCATGGAGGTTCTGCACCCACTCAAAATAAGAAACAGTAACTCCCCCAGCATTTGACAAGACATCGGGTACCGAGAGTATCTCGCGCTCAGCAAGCATCTTGTCTGCCTCAGGCGTTACTGGTCCATTCGCCATCTCAATAATATATTTCGCCTTAATTTCTTTTGCCACATCTTCTGTTATCACATTCTCCAAGGCAGCTGGGACCAATACTGTTACAGGTAAGAGAAGCAACTCATCGTTGCTAATGTCTTTGGACACAGAAAGTCCCTGCACATTCCCTGTCTTCTTCTTATGCTCTAGCACCGCTGTAATATCAAGCCCTCCTTCTCGATATATTCCTCCCCTACTTCCAGAGATCGCAACCACTCTATATCCAGCATCAGTTGCCAGCTTGGCGAACCAATACCCCACATTACCTATACCTTGTACCGCAATGGTAACTTCGTTTTTCTTTAATCCTTGCGATCTCACAAGATTTTCAAGCGTATAAAACCCTCCCATCCCCGTCGCTTCTTCTCTCCCCAAAGAACCTCCTATTGCTAGTGGCTTACCCGTAAAACTCGCTCTCCAGTTGACACTCATCCTTTCACTTATACTTTTAGTTCTTACAAGCTCATCCAGCATCCACGCCATGACCTGTCCATCCGTATTAACATCAGGCGCTGGCACATCAGTCCAAGGACCTGCGAAGTTAGCAGCCCAAGCTCCATAGGCTCGCGAGAGCCTCTCAAGCTCATTTCTACTTAACCTACTTGGATCAACAACAACCCCTCCCTTACCTCCACCATACGGGAGAGAGGCTACCGAACACTTCCAGCTCATCCACATCGAAAGAGCCTTCACCTCAGACTGCGAAACATTCTGGTGAAATCTTATCCCCCCTTTATATGGACCCTTGCTATTGTTATGTTCCGAGCGATATGCCTGAAACTCTTTTATGCTTCCATCGTCCATTTTCACTGCGAGCTTTGTCTCCCATACTTTGTCGGGAACAGACAATCTCTCAACTGTCTCTTCATCAAGATCAAGTATCGCCGCGACATTTTTGAGTTGGGCTACCGCGTTACTATATGGATCACTAGACATCTTGGCTCTCCTTCACTATTTATTAGTTAGTAACAAATAACAATTACTAAAGCAAGCATTATTCATTTACCTCTCTCCAACCATTTTTCAGCATCCAAAGCCGCCATAACCCCCATCCCAGAAGCAACCACTGCCTGTCGATAACGGCGATCAACACAATCTCCTGCCGCAAAGACTCCAGCCACATTTGTCATCGTTGGCACATCACCACCAATCTTCACATAGCCCTCAGAATCAAGCTTCACTCCACTCTCAACCAAGAACTTCGTCGCCGGTATATGCCCAATCGCCAAAAACAATCCATCGGTTTTAACTGTCTCGCCATTATTAAGAGTTAATCCCTCGATTTTCTCCTCACCCACGATTTCTTTTATCGAGGTATTGTAATGAACCGCAATTTTCGATGACTCAAGCCGTTTCTGCATCGCTTTACTAGCGCGCAACGCCTCGCCTCGCACCAAAAGATGTGTCTCGCTCGCGAACTTAGTAAGAGCCGTCGCATCCTCAATCGCCGAGTCTCCTCCTCCCACGACATACGCAATTTTTCCTCTATAAAAAGCCCCGTCACAAACAGCGCAGGTCGAAAGTCCTTTCCCCCAATACTTCTCCTCGCCTATACCAAGCATTCTCGAGGACGCGCCCATCGCCAGTATCACCGCATCAAATTGATATTTGTTACTCTCAGTCTCAATTTCAAAACAACCTACTGTTCGAAACCTTATGCTTAAGACAGTTTCAAAGATTAACTTCCCCCCAAATCTAGTTGCTTGCTTTTGCATCTGACTCATAAGTTGTGGTCCCGTTGTACCCTCAACAGTCCCCGGGAAGTTCTCGACCTCCGTGGTCTTCATCAGTTGCCCACCCGGCTCCTGCCCTGCAAAAATCAAAGTCTCGATATCTGCTCGACCAGTATAAATCGCTGCCGCATATCCTGCTGGTCCCGAGCCAATGATTGCAATTTTCTTTTTCATATCACGCCTTTGCAAGGGTGACTCCCTTGTGTAATCATAAGGGTGTCACCCTAACGAAATTTTATTACTCAGTTAACATATTTTCATACATTGCGCGACCTGCAAATCCGCTTTTGCGAGCAACTTCCTGTCCATTCTTAAAAAGAATAACTGTTGGAATACTCTGCACTCCATACTTCGAGGCTGTCTCTTGATTCTTATCCACATCCAACTTTCCGATCACAAAATCATCTTTATAATCATCAGCCAACTGATCAATCACAGGTCCTGCCATCTGGCATGGTCCACACCACGTCGCCCAAAAATCAACCAAAACCGGCTTGTCACTCTTTATGACCATCTCCTCAAAGTTTTGGTCTGTAAATGTCTGTGTATTGGCTCCTGCCATAATACCTCCTTTAGGTTATATCAAATAACTGCTTAAGTGTTTTCTCCATTTGTAAGTGATCCTTACTTTTGACACAAGACATTGCTTTATCGGTAAGCATCTCCTTTCCGACCGCTCCCAAGGCCGCCCTAACAGCCACAACTTGTACAACCACATCCGCGCACTCCCGACACTCCTCATACATCTTGATAATCCCTTCCACCTGCCCTTTGACCCGCTTTAGTCTTACCAATATCTTATCCTCACTCATACTATTCACATATACCCTATCGGGGTATATTCTGTCAATTACTCTTACTGTATCAAAAACTAATATCTAACTATCAACCCACCACTAGCCACCCTGCCATCAAAACCAAAGCAAGTCCAAGTCCAAGGTGCATCCAGCGCTTCGCCTTGTGTTCCCACTCTTTCACCTCAATAAGCTTCTTCCCTCTCCACAACACAATTAAGACAATAATAAGAGGTAGTACAAACAAGAAGTTGTAGTACAAAAAGTACAAAGCGACCATTGGTAGTGGCATCCCCGATTGTGAGAGAATAGTTGCCGTTCCGACATAGAGTGGCAAGGAACAAGGTGTCTCCAAAAGAGTCACAAGCACTCCCAAAACAACAGTTGCCGGATAAGATACCTTCTCGATCCACTTCATTAGGTGTTCTTTGGAAGCCGTCGGAATCCGAAGGTGTGGCCCACCCTCAATCCCCATAAAGTCCTTCAGTTGGATTAGTCCCGCAAGCCCGAGCGCCCCTGCAATCAAATATCGCAAAACTGCCGCTTCCCCCGTCAGAT
>Ga0101944_10004520_pt1 | contig 17084 bp, 15 predicted proteins | sample DewCreD2012metaG_FD_75245 | JGI IMG/M metagenome (GOLD analysis project Ga0101944, IMG submission 75245) | Hot spring sediment bacterial and archeal communities from British Columbia, Canada, to study Microbial Dark Matter (Phase II) - Dewar... ...
ATTTGTCGAATCGCGTTACAGGCGCGGACTCCGCGCCCGCAGCCGGGAACCACGCTTCAGCCGCGCCAGATTTTTCCCGGTTGCAACCCATTCCTGCGAAAACATCACAATCGTCTTTCGAATCGAGTCCCGTTCATCCATCCGTGCTGCCCGCTATGCGCCCCGCGCTAGATTTACCCGGTAGCCTTACCCGTCCAGCCGTTCTCGCTGCTGTTTCCGAGTATTTCCTGCCCATCACCCTTTCCATGACGGAAGCCGCGCGCGCCGCCAGCGAACCCTTGCCCGCCGATGCTCAGCCGATGGGACTGCTCTACCGGCCCGCTCTGTTGGCCGATGCGCACACGCGCATCATTGACCGCAAACTGGGCGTTGATGCCACCGTTCAGCGCGTCGCTCTGGTAGATAACCTGGACAAGCGTGGCGTGTTGCGTTGGGAGAATTTCGCCCGTTCTGGTCTGCCGCTCCAGCGACTCGAAGTTCAGCCCCAGCCTGGTTCGCGCTTCGAGATGCTGCCCGCCTCGTTGGCCGATGCCAGGCTGCTTGCCAACCTGCAAAAAGACTTCGTAGATTGGGTCTATCGCACCACCTCCGTAACAGCCCGCGCCAACGAAGCCCTCAAAGTTTATGCCGGGCCGGATGTCAGCGCCGCCGAGTTTCGGACCGCCTGCGCCGAGGCCGCCCGCGCAGCCCGCGATAAGGAAATTGTCCGCCTTACCGCCGCTCTCGACCGGAATCTGACGACCCTGCAAGACCGCCTGGCGCGCGAGGAGCGCGAACTAGCCCGCGACCAGGTAGAATATGAACAGCGCAAGCGCGAAGAAACCGGCAGCCTGCTTGAAATGGGCGCCAGCGTGTTTGGCCTGGGGCGCAAGCGCAGCATCACCTCGCAAATTGCCAAAAACCGGCTCACCCAACAGTCTAAAGCCGAAGTGGACGAGTCTGTCGAGGCCATCCAGCAGTTCAAAACCCAAATTGCCGAGATAGAACGCCGCCGCGCAGAGATTGAGCAAGACGCCAATGACCGCTGGGCAGCGGTCGTCAACCAGGTCACCGAAATTTCGGTGACGCCTAAAAAAGCCGATATTTTCTTAGACCATTTTGGCGTGGCCTGGATGCCCTTCTACATCATGCACGCCGCCGGTCGAATGGTCGAAATCCCGGCGTTTCAGTAATTAGTGAGCAGTAACCAGTATGTTCAGAGCTCATTCTTGAGCAATGAATTCCCAACACTGACCACTGAATACTGGACACTGAATACCGGACACTGAATACCAGACATGAACATGGGAACTCTCTACCTTATCGTTGCGTCTATCTTATGGGGTGTCATCCACTCCCTCCTGGCCTCGCACGCTGTCAAAGACGGCGCGCGCCGTTTTTTTGGCCCGGCCTCCGACCGGTTGTATCGCTTTTCTTACAATATCTTCTCTCTCGCCAGTATTTTCCCGATATTGCTGATGCTTTTCACCTTTCCTGACCAGCTGCTTTATATTATTCCCGAACCCTGGGTTTACATCTCTGTACTCATCCAGGGCGTGGCTTTTTTTGCTCTGGTGGCCGGGGTGATGCAGACCGGTCCCTTCGAGTTTGCCGGGCTGACCCAACTGGCCGGGCTGGAAACCAACACGCCGCGCAAACTCGTTACCGACGGCCTGTATGCGTATGTCCGCCACCCGCTTTACACGGCCGGGCTGGCCTTCTTGTGGGCCTGGCCCGATATGACCGTTAACCGCCTGGCAGTCTGGATAGTGTTCAGTCTATACTTTTTGATTGGCGCCTGGTTCGAAGAGCGTAAACTGCTCAAGGACTTTGGACAGGAGTATGCCGACTACAAAGCCCGCACGCCCATGCTGCTGCCAAGATTAAAATTTAGCGGTAAAAGAAAATGAGCCAGTACCTGCCTCCCCGCCCGCCTGCCGATAAAGCCGTCACCGCCCCCATCCGCTTCGTGCGCCAGCGCCGTGACCGCCGCAATTTCGAGACGGTTGTCATGCAAATTCTGTTGGCTCTGATGGGCGGGATTTCGGTGTTTTTCCTTGCCATGTTTTTCATCACCATCGGCTACCGCCTTGCTTATTCCGGGCGTATCTTTCCGGGTATGTCGGTCGCCGGGGTCGATGTTTCGGGCATGAAACCGGTCGAAGCGGCGGTCAAATTGCAAACCGTGTTGACCTATCCGACCAGCGGGCGCATTGTGCTGCGAGATGGCGAAAACGTGTGGATTGAATCTCCCGTCCGCCTGGGAATGGTCTTCGACCCGGTTGCCAGCGCCCAGGCCGCCTTTGAAATGGGTCGCAAGGGCAACATTTTCTCCATGCTGGATACGCAATGGAATGCCTCGCAGGTGGGGCTGGATGTCCCGCCGGTCGTCGTCCTCGACCAGCGACTGGCGCATTCCTACCTGCAAAACTTGGCTGCGCAAATTGACCAACCTGTTCTGGAAGCCAGCCTGGTTATCGATGGTTTGAACGTATCCACCACGCCGGGCCAGGTTGGCCGCCGCCTGAACGTAGATGCCACCCTGGTGTATCTCACCGTCCAGATGCAATCATTCCGCGATGGCGAAGTGCGCCTGGTTATTGAAGAACAGACTCCCGAAGTGCTGGATGCTGCGCCTCAGGCTGAAGCGGCCCGCCGCCTGCTTTCTGGACCGTTTACCCTTTCCATCCCCAACGTGCGGGCCGGCGACCCCGGCCCCTGGCAAATCCAGCCGTTGGAGTTGGCGCCCATGCTGCGGGTCGGGCGCATTTACGATGCCGCCGGTAACGCTCAATACGTCATCAAGCCCGACCGTTCGATGTTAAAACCATATCTTGAGAATATTGCCCGCCAAACTGACCGCGCCGAAGAAAATGCGCGCTTCATTTTCAACGAAGAAACCTTACAACTTGAATTGATTCGCCAGGCCACCATCGGCTATAAACTCGATTTTCTCGGCACGTTAGATGAAATCGAGGCTGCTGTCGCCGCCGGGCAAAATTCAGCCTACCTGCGCCTGAATATTACCGAGCCGAAAGTGGCCGATGATGCCACGGCCGCCCAGTTGGGGATTACCCAGTTGGTTAGCGCGCAAACCACCTATTTTTACGGTTCCAGCGCGCCCCGCCTGCAAAATATCCAGGCTGCCGCAGCCAACTTCCATGGCGTTCTGGTTGCCCCCGGCGAAACATTCTCGATGGGCAAGTACCTGGGCGACATCAGCCTGGATAACGGCTACGCTGAAGCGCTCATCATCTATGGCGGGCGTACTATCAAAGGCGTCGGCGGCGGCGTTTGCCAGGTCAGTACCACCCTGTTCCGCACAGCCTTTTTTGGCGGCTTTCCCATCAACGAACGGTCGGCCCATGCGTATCGCGTCAGTTATTATGAGCAGCGCGCCGATGGAAGTATTGACCAGCGCCTGGCCGGTTTAGATGCAACCGTCTATTTTCCCCTGGTCGATTTCAAATTCACCAATGATACCCCTCACTGGCTGTTGATGGAAACGTATTTCAACGGCCCTGCGCGCACTCTAACCTGGAAGTTTTATTCCACCTCTGACGGCCGCTCCGTGACGTATGACACAACTGGGCCTCTCAATGTTATCCCTGCTCCACCGCCTGTTATTCAGGTCAATGAAGAGTTGAAGGAAGGCGAAACCAAACAGGTGGATTGGGCAGCCGATGGGGCCGATGTCATCATCAACCGCGTCGTTATGCGCGATGGAAAAATCTACTTTGCGGACAAATTCCAGACCCATTACGAGCCCTGGCGCGCCGTTTGCGAATATGGCCCCGGTACCGAAGAACCTGAAAAATTGCTCAAAAAGCGCAACCTGTGCCAGTAACAACGAAGAAGCCTTCCGAAGGTTAGTTTCACGCATGTAAACATAAGATGATAATCTTTGGGAGCGTTAATCCTGCTGTGGTACAATGTTGCCCCGTATCGAAAAAGGAGAAATGATGGTCTCTCAAGAATTGCTGGAAATCCTGCGTTGCCCTGCCTGCGTGCGCGAAAAAGACGGCCTGCTGCAACTGACCCGCGACGTCTGGCTGGTTTGCCAGGACTGCGGACGTAAATATCCGATAGTCGATGATATTCCCGTCATGTTGATTGACGAAGGCGACAAATGGGCAGCAACCGCCCCCGAAGCCCTGCCTGTCCCGCCCCCCTCCCGCTAGATGGACGAACTTCACGCCTTGCTGGCTGAACTGACCAGCGGAGACGATGCTCGCGCTGAAGCCGCCGCCAACCGCCTTCCCGCGTTTCCTGTCTCGGTGCTTGACCCGCTGCTCCAATCGGATGATATAGATACCCGCTGGTGGGCGTTGCGCGCGTTGGCCGGTTTTCAAAGCGATGAGAATATTGTTCGCAGGCTGGTCTCTGCGCTGGAGGACGGATCTGACGAAATCAGGCAGTGCGCGGCCTTGGGATTGTGTCACCACCCTCACCCTGAAGCCGTCTTGCCGTTGATACGAGCCTTATCCTCCCCCGATTCGATGACGGCCAGACTCGCTGCCAATGCCCTCATCGCCATCGGCGCCGAAGCGGTCCCGCATCTGATAGAAGTTTTACGGCGCGCAACACCTTCTGTGCAACTTGAGGCTGCCCACGCCCTGGCTGAAATCGGCGACCTGCGCGCCATTCCGGCCCTGATGGAAGTCCTCCAATCTGATTCTGCGCTCTCAACCTATTGGGCCCAACATGGCCTGGACAAACTTGGGCTTAACATGGTGTATATCAAGCCCCAATAAAAAAATAAATATATGAAGACAAATCTGAATAAAACATCCATCATCAAATGGCTGCTCCTGGGCATTGTCAGCATTACGCTCTTTGCCGGAACATTTTTTCTTGCGCGTAATATCATCATAAGCTGGTGTCTTTCTCCCCTGCCGGGGATAGCCCTGACCGGGTGTAGCGGCGGCGTTTCCAATCCAATTTTTGCCCAGTCTGGCAAAGTAACACCTGAAACAGGGGGCGAAGTCCCTAATTTGCCTACGCCTGCCCCCGCTATTCCAGATGTCGACCTGCCGCCTGCCTGGGATGGCGCCAGCCGGGTCAATGTGCTGTTATTGGGCCTCGATTCTTATGATGGTTCCGCCGACCGTTCAGGCCCGGCGCGCTCTGATACCATGATTCTGCTTACGCTCGACCCGAAATCACGCACCGCCGGGATTCTCTCCATTCCCCGAGATTTATGGGTGAACATTCCAGGCTTTGGGTATGGTCGTATAAACACCGCTTATATGAACGGTGATGCCGCTAAACTTCCGGGCGGTGGTCCGGCTCTCGCCATGAAAACGGTCGAGCAGGTTATCGGCGTGCCGGTTCAGTACTACGCTCAAATCGAATTTGCGGCTTTTGTTCACCTGATTGACCAACTGGACAAGATACCAGTCTTTGTTCCGAGGAACATATACATTGACCCGATAGGGTCAGGGAACGATGAGATTTTTCTTCGGCGAGGTTTGCACATGCTTGGTGGCGTAGAAGCGCTGGCTTACGCGCGTAACCGCTATACGGATGGTGGTGACGTTGACCGTGCGATGCGCCAACAGCAGGTAATTATGGGCATTCGGGAGCGCGTACTGGATCCTGAAATTTTTCCCTCCCTTCTCATCAAGGCTCCTGAAATTTACGCCAATATTCAAGATGGCGTGAATACCAATCTGACATTTGACCAAATTATGCGGCTAGGCATGTTGGCGAAGGATGTTCCTGAAGAAAACATCAAAAAAGGTGTGATTGACTTCACCATGATGCTGCCCTATAATGTTGTCGTTAATGGACAAAACCAGGCGGTCTATAAACCCATCCCCGATAAAATCCGTGAACTGCGGGATGAAATCTTTACTGCATCGGGCGCAATCAGCCCGATGGCCCAAGGCGCCGATTCGCTTGACCTGGCCCGGCAGGAGGCTGCGACGGTCGCCATCTACAACGGGACGTACACTGCCGGTCTTGCGCAGAAAACTGCCGATTACCTGAAGTCGCTTGGCTTCAATGTGGTGATTGTCGACAGCGCTTCCACCTTCCCCGGCTCGACCATCGTCGTCGACCGCCGCGGACGGCCCTATGCGCTAAAGTACTTCAAAGAACTCTTCCAACTCAATGCAGCCATTCAAATCCAGAGCGATTACAACCCCGACGCGGCTGCCGATATCGAAATCATCCTCGGTCCCGACTGGGCGGCCAGCAACCCGATGCCTTGAAATTTCCACCGTCCGAAAAACATCCCGCCCTGGAAAAGGAGCGGGATGTTTTGATTCATTTGACCTCGATTTTGACCAGCCACTTGACCCAATAGAAGCCTGGCAGCCCGGGAAAGGCTGCCCGCACCGGGAAGCCGTGCAGGATGGGAACCGGCTTCCCGCGCAGTTCATAGGCCAGGAAACTCGTTCCCGACAGCGCATGTTCTATATCTACGCTGATGATATATTCATCCGCTCCGAATAAGAGGATTTCCTTTGCTTCGGGTTTGACCCCGGCCAGTTCCAGGATAGTTTTGATTGTCACCCCGGCCCACACGGCGGTATCGTCGAAATTCCCTTTGCAAACAATGGTGGTTTGGACTTCGATTTTAGGCAGGCAGCGCAAGTCGTCATGCGTCAGCGAGAGCGGGTGTTTCACCAGGCCGGTGATTTCCAACCGGTAAGAATCCAGGTCGATCATCTGCGCCTTTCCCGTGACGTGCAGCCCGGTGCTGGGGTCGAGTTCCGCCGGGCCGGGCGTGACTGCCAACGGGGTGGGGATGACGACGGCTGGCAGTCCGCATGGGGTTCCGGGCAGGGTGGGAGTGGAACTTGCCGCCCCGCAGCCAGCCAGCAGGAAGAAAACCATCATCGAAACAATCGCGCGTTTCATGGTGAATTGAGCATAGCGCGTTTTGGATGTCATTTCAATGTCGATACACCTGGGTTTGGCGTGACATTGTATCCCCGAATTGATGACAAATTGCATTGTTTTCCGCGCAAAAACATCCTATGATTGGGGCAGAAATGTTTTCGGATGGGCCTTGTGACTACCTTTGAAACGCTCCAGCAGGCTTATTTCTACTTGAAAGCGGGCGACCGGAACCGGGCGCGCGCATTGCTGCTGGATGTGGTTGACCAAAACCCCAACGAAGCCGAAGCGTGGGTCGGACTTTCGTTTTGCGTATCCACTGTCCAGGAGCGGAAGAAGTGCCTGGAGCGCGCCCTGCGCATCGACCCTGATCATCGGTACGCCCGGGCCGCGTTGGTCCGGCTTCAGGCAGCCGAGGCCCCCTCATCGCCGCCGGTTCTGGCTGGCAAGAAGAACAGCCCCGCAGTGGTGTATTTGTCGCTCCTGTTCGTGGCGGTTTGTTTTGGGGGCGTCGTCCTGCTTGCGTTCCTGTACGAAAAGCCATTTTCCCCGCCTGCCGCCGTGGCGGCTTTGCAGCCAGGGCAGTACCTGTTTATCGACTTTTACGCCGATTGGTGCGGCCCCTGCCGCACAATGGCCCCGGTCATCGAAGACCTGGAACGCGAATGTCGCGGAAGCAGCGTACGCGTCTTGAAAGTGGATGTTGATTCACCTTCCAGTGATGAGTTGCAGCGGAAATACAACGTCAATTCCATTCCCCGTTACATCCTGGTCGATTCGACCGGCAAGGTTCAGCAAGATTGGCTGGGCAGCGGCCCGGCCTCCATGTTCGACCCGGTTCGTGAGCAGTGCAGGGCAAAGTAAGAAAAAGACCGTCCCGAAGGTTATCGAGAAAATCTTCGGGACGTTTTTGTTTATGGTAGTATGGCGCAGGATTTGCGCGATGAGCGCAAATCAGAGCAGCCTTTGGCAGCGGCCCGCGAAGCGGCTGCGCTATGGATTGATCGTTGGCACGCTCGCCAGGTCCCCGCCCAGTACGCTGGACGTGAAAGGAACCCAACAGGCCGATGCGTCCAGTTTGTCCGGGTTCTGGATGGAAAGCCAGCCCTGGTCGCTGGAGACGCCCTTGAGCAAGACGGTTGCCCCGGCCCGAAAAAGGGCTACAACCGCTCCACTGTCGGATGGGGCATTTCGGCAGTCTGTATCTACGCGCGCCGTTACGGTTGGCACATCGGGCAGCGGGAAACAATGTCCGCTGTTGGGAATCACGCTATGGTTGGGGTTCGCCACCAGCGCGCACAATTGCGATGCGTTTTGGGGGCGGTTGGTTGTCAGGTAGCCGGTGAACGGACGCGGGCCGCCATATACCTTCCAGGGTCCCTTGCCGGGCGACCCGGCCTGGTCGAATGGCACGGTGTTGAAGAAAAAGTGGACATGCGTGCCGGGCAGGGTTTCCGTGTACTCAAATGTCTCATACTCCACAACGTATTGGTTTTGGGCATTGACGGTGATATTGTTGATGCGCACAAATTTCTGCCCCGGCGGGATGACTAGCGGCGGCGGTTCGGGCAGCGAGTCCGTTTTTTGATTCGGGTCGACGACCGGCAGGGACTCTGCAATCTCCGCCCGGTTGTTTACAGAAAAATGAATCCAGCACAAATCTTCGGGGCTGTTCACCGCGTGCGAGACCAGCCATTCTGAATCTGCGCTGCGTCCCTGGAGCGAAACGGTCTCGCCCACCTGGAAGACCCCCCGAATATCGCTGCCCATATCGGGCGCGGAAAAACATTCGATTTCCTGGCGGACGACTGCGCGGGGCGGTTCCGATAGCGAGAAGAAATCGAAGGTGGCCGGGATGTTGGTTGGGGATTGCGCGGCCGTCACTCCAACCCGGATATTCGAGAGTTCGCGTTCGTGGCTTCCAACCAGGACCCAGGCGTAGCCATCCGCGCTGTAGAAGGCTGAATACAGATTGCCAGTTTTTCGCAGGCGCAGGTAAACCTGCTCTCCTCCAATTTTGACGGTAAAACTACCATTTGCGGGAGCAGAATTGCTCCAATTGTCGAAGTAAAGACCGTTTCCGACGCAGATGTTGGGCGAATTGCAATAGCCGCGCCCGAATTGCAGGGCGTTTCCCTTGTCTTGGAACACGATCAGCCCGGCGAATTGGTAGTTCGCTTGCGGCGAGAAGCGCAGCAGGGTGCTGATTTCGAAATCCCCGCTGGGAGCCTCGCGCAGCAGCAGGTTGGTGGGGATGCCGTCAACGCTGAAACTGGTTCCCGATGCGGTGATTTGGAGCGCGCCCGGCTCGTTGGACAGGCTCCATCTCGACGGGTCTTCTGCTTCCCACCACCAGCCCTCGGCCAGTTGGTTCTCGAAATTATCATTGAAGTACGCGCCGGGCAAGATTTCCAGGGCTGCGACCGGCGCGGCATCGGCCGGCGCGATAACTTCAGGGGCAGTTGTGGCTGCCGCAGGCGGCGTTGCGGTTGGAAGGGCGGTTGGAACAGGCGCGGCCAGGTTGTTCCTGATAAGGTTAATTGCCAGCGCAATCACCACAATTCCGGCCAGGCCAAGACCCACAATTCCGACCCCGGCCATTGCCCAAACGGGAAGTCCTTTTCGCGCAGGCTGGACTTGTGATTGAGAAATTGACTTGTACGAGGGCTGGGCAGGCGGCGCGTAACTGGCCGGGGCCGCAACTGGCGGCGTGGAAGGCGGGCGGGAGGGCGGCTTCGAGACCGGCTCCAGCATGGTCGGCAGGTTGGAATTGGGCGAAGGCGGCGCGGAATAGGGTTGTAAAACCGGGGATGGGGGCGAGGTCGGCGCGGGCGTGACCGCGGAAGTGAACGGAATCGCTTCCTGGATAGCGTGGATGAACTCGTCGGTCGTCTGGTAACGGTCTTCAGGCCGTTTGGCGAGCGATTTCAGCAGCACCATCTCCAGGGCTTCGGGCAAATCGGGCGCAAAATTCCGCGCCGGGGGCAGGGGGTCCTGGATGTGCTTGAACACAATCGCAATCGGCGTTTCGGCGGAATACGGCACGCGCCCCGTCACCATCTCGTACAGGATGACCCCCAGCGAGTAGATGTCGCTGCGTCCGTCCACCGCCCCGCCGGTGCCTTGTTCGGGTGACATATAGGCCGGGGTGCCCATAATTGCCCCGGAAGAAGTCAACATCGAAGTCGCTTCAGACATGCGCGCCAGGCCGAAATCGGTCAGCAGGCAGTTGCCGCGTTCGTCAATCAAGACATTGCTGGGTTTTACATCGCGGTGAATCATGCCGCGCGCGTGGGCGTAACCGAGGGCATCGGCAATCTGCGTAATAATGCGCCGAATTTCGGAATAATTGACGCGTCGCGCCTTGAGCAGGTCGGCCAGGGTGCCGCTCTGCACATAGGGCATCACAATGTACGTGAATCCCTCTGCCTCGCCGTAATCGAAAACCGGCAGGATGTGCGGGTGCTGCAACTGCGCCAGCAGCCGCGCTTCGCGTTTGAAGCGGGCAATGAATTCCTCCGATTCCGCCATCTGGCGCGGCAACACCTTGAGCGCCACATGACGCTCCATGGAGGGCTGGTAGGCCTTATAAACTGCTGCCATGCCCCCCTCGCCCAGCGGAGCTACAATTTGGTAAGGACCGAACTGCCTGCCTGTCAGGTTTTCCATCTCAAACCGCCTGTAGTGTAACTTAAATTGACAATGTTTACCTAGTATAGCATGTATTGGCGGCCTGTTTATCCACCTTTTGGATGATTGGTGAAAATCACCGTATAATGGCCGCATGACTTTTGCCCGCGTTGCAGTCAACCTGCCCGCCGTCTCCGGTGAATTTGATTACGTCCTGCCGCCTGGGATGGCCGTCGGCCCGGGGCAGTTGGTCAGCGTGCCGTTTGGAAATCAGACTGTTCAGGGGGTGGTGTTCGATTTGATGGATTCGGCCTCAGTCTCGAACCCGAAACCCATCTTGAGCATTCTCGACCCCCAGCCGGTGCTGACCGGGCCGCAGCTGGCCTTTGCGCGCCAACTGGCCGAGTCCACCCTGAATCCGCTTTCGGCGGTCATCAACCTGTTCCTGCCGACCGGCCTGAGCCAGCAGGCCGATACGTTCTACACGCTCCTGCGCGCCCCGGCTGCCGCAGAGGGAAAGGTCGAAAAACGCCTGCTCGACCTGTTCGCGCAGCGCAATCCCCTGCGCGGGCGGCAAATTGACCGGCATTTTGGCCCCGTCGAGTGGCGCAAAACCGCCGAAGCATTGGTCAAGCGCGGGGTATTGGGCAAACAAGCCGTCCTGCCGCCGCCTTCGGTGCGCCCCAAATACGTCCGCATGGCGCAGTTGGCCGTTCCGCCCGAAATTGCCGAAGCGGAAATCTCCAACCTGGGCAAAACCGCCGAAACGCTCCAACGGCGCGGCGCTGCGTTGCGTTTCCTCATCCGCGAGCCGGACGCGGTGGCTGTCACCTGGGTCTACGCCGAATCGGGCTGCAACCTGGCCGATTTGCAAGAACTGGAAGAGCGTGGCCTGATTCGCCTGTTCGAGAGCGAAATCTGGCGCGACCCGCTGGGCAAGTTGGGCAACCGGGAATTGGGAGTTGGAAATCGAAACGTGATTCTCACCGGCGAGCAGGAATCGGCTTTGCAAGAAATTCTCAACGCTTTTGACCCTCGACCCTCGACCCTCGAATATTCGAATACTCGAACCTCGAATATCGAACATCCAATAGCGAATAACGAATATCGAGTAACGAATCCCGCCTTCCTCCTGCACGGCATCACCGGCTCCGGCAAGACCGAACTCTACCTGCGGGCTGCCGCCGAGTCGATTCGGCGCGGGAGGGGGGTGATTGTCCTCGTCCCAGAGATTGCCCTCACGCCCCAAACCGTGCGCCGTTTTCTCGACCGTTTTCCCGGCCAGGTGGGCCTGGTCCACTCGCGCCTGTCGGATGGCGAGCGTTACGATACCTGGCGGCGCGCCCGGGCCGGGTTACTCAAACTGGTCATTGGGCCGCGCTCAGCCCTGTTCACGCCCCTGCCAGATGTTGGGCTGATTGTGGTTGATGAATGCCATGACAGTTCCTACTACCAGTCCGAGCCGCCGTTTTACTCCGCCGTCCGGGCGGCGGAAATCTACGGGAAATTGTGCGGCGCGCTGACGGTGCTGGGCAGCGCCACCCCGCCCGTCGAAACGAGATACCGTGCTATCTCCCCTCTAGACCCCCTAACGGGGGCAGGTGGGCCGGGGGTGAGGAGTGGGGGAATCCGCCTGCTGGAACTCAAAGAGCGCGTAGCCAATATTGGGGTGACAGACAGTCTCGAAGGCGGGTTGCCCCCCGTATCCATCGTCGATATGCGCGAGGAACTCAAAGCGGGCAACCGGGGCATTTTTAGCCGCGAACTCTCTGAATCGATTGCCGAGGTGCTGGAGCGCGGCGAACAGGCGATTTTGTACCTGAACCGGCGGGGCACGGCCACCTACGTTTTCTGCCGCGATTGCGGGCACGTTATGAAGTGTCCGCATTGCGAAACGCCGCTGACGTATCACGTTAACCAGTTTTCCGGCTCTTCGGCTAACCGCCCAAACGCCCAACTGGAAAACCGGAAAACCGAAAACCTGGAAAACCGCCTGATTTGTCACCGCTGCGGCTATTCCCGGAAAATGCCGCAGACCTGCCCGGCTTGCGGCGGGAAGAACATCCGCGCCTATGGATTGGGCAGCGAAAAAGTGGAAACGGATGTGGCGGCCATGTTTCCATCGGCGCGCGTCCTGCGCTGGGATTGGGAGACGACCCGCGAAAAGGACGCCCACGAAATCATCCTGACCCATTTTGCCAATCACCAGGCCGATATTCTGGTCGGGACGCAAATGCTTGCCAAAGGGCTCGATTTGCCGCTTGTGACGCTGGTCGGGATTGTGCTGGCCGACGTGGGTCTGAACCTGCCCGACCCGTTTGCCGGGGAGCGCGCCTTCCAACTGCTGACGCAGGTCGCCGGGCGGGCGGGACGCTCATCGCGCGGTGGCAAGGTCGTCATGCAGACCTTCATGCCCGAACACCCGGTCATCCAGGCGGCGGCAGGGCACGACTATGCCGGGTTTTACCGCATGGAAATCGAGAATCGCCGCCGGCTGCGCTACCCGCCCTTTTCGCGCTTGCTTCGGCTGGAATATCGCCACCGCGACCCGGCCAAAGCCGAGGACGAGGCGCGCGCCCTGGCCCGGCGGCTCGCGGCGCTGCTCGAAACCGAAAAACGCACCCAGACCGACCTGATTGGCCCCGCGCCCTGCTTTTTCGCCAAAGCCAACGACATTTTTCGCTGGCAGGTCATCCTGCGCGGGCCTGAGCCGTTCTCGCTGTTGCGCAACCTGGCCGGCCTGAATGGCTGGCGTGTTGAAGTAGACCCCCAGAGTTTGCTATAATCTTTTAGAATATATCCGAAAATTTCCGCAATCCCGGCTCCGCTCGGAGATAAATCTCCGGGCTATCAGTACAAAGTCCGCTTAAGCAGACTAGCCGGGTTTAGCCGTCTTCAGACGGCTTTAGGATCGATAGCCCGGTCATTCATGTCCGGGCGGGATGGCGCAAAAACATTTTCGGATAGGCTCTTAGGCTGTTTCGCTTGAGGCGAGTGAAAATCTAAGGGTCGAGTAGCCGGTGTTTTTCCGGCGTATCGAGACCCCGCAATGGCATATTTGAAACGGCGCAAGGAACTCGTTTTTTCTTTTGGGAGATAGTGGATATGCAAACCCTTTTCACCACCCTGGGTGGCGACATGAACCTGCTCGACCCGCAAGGCCTGGCTGCCAACCGCATGGGAGAAATTACCGAGGCGCAAAATCAACGTCTCAATTTGGCGCTGGGCTTGGGCAGCGGCTGCGGCGTCTTGTTGGTGTTCATTCCGATTCTCGGTTTCCTGGTCTTATTCGGTACGGTTTTTACCCTGACCGGGATTGGCGATAATTTCATCATCCCCTTCCTGTTTTTGGGGGTGATTTTGGTTGTGCTGGTGGCGACCTTCGTCCCGCCCTTATGGAAGTTATTTGCCAACGCCCTCAAACTCAAACGCGACCGCGAGAATCGCGCCATCCGCCAGGCGCAGGGGCAGGTGGCTTTCGATAAAAACGGCTACTTCTTTCAGACCGGCGAGCGCCGTCTGTTGTTGCCTTCCACCGAGCATACCGGCGGATTGCTGCCCGGCGCAACCTACCGCGTCTTTTACCTCGAGGAGAGCGGTTTCCTGCTTTCCGCTGAAGAAGTCTTCCCGGCCAGCCCGGCCCAGGTGCGCGCGGCGTTGGTTGAAATTCTGGCGCAAGCCAACGGATTCACGCTCGATGACCTGACGCACAACCGCAACGGCGAAGTGACCCCGGCCCAACGCATGAAACCGCTGGGAGGGGTGATTTTTGGAGCCATTTTTGGCCTGATGGCGCTGGTTTTTGGCGGTCTGTTCTTCTTTCAGATATATCCGAATGTTGATTCCGGCGACGCCCTGCCCGCCTTGCTCATCCCGGCCCTGGTCTTGGGGATTTTCGCGCTGGTTGGCGGCTGGATGTTCCTGAACGGTCTGCTCGATATGTCGGTTTCCTCTATTGAGCAGGAGCAAGGGCCTGGCCGCAAGGAAAAACGCACCAGCGGCGGCAAAAGCCGCTCGACCCGTTACTACTACGTCATCGCTGGCAAGAGTTTCCAGGTCAACCGCCGGGCCTACACCGCCCTGCTCGAAGGCATTGACTATCGCATCTACTACCTGCCGCGCACCAAAAAACTGGTCTCCATCGAGCCGGTGGATGTCACCACCCAGGCGATGAAGAATAATTTTTAGTTGGCGTTTTGGGGCAAGAAAATGCTTGCTTAATCGGGTAAAAGCGTGTATCTTTATTGTAGATACGAAAGGAGATACGCCATGCTCACCAAAGTTCAGAAATGGGGCAACAGCCTTGCCCTGCGAATCCCCAAAGCGTTTGCGCTGGACGCGCAATTGGAGAATGATTCCGTCGTCGAAGTTTCGCTTGTCGATGGTCGAATTATTATCAAGCCCGTTGCTTCCCCGGCCTGGACGCTCGAAAAGTTGCTGGAAGGCATAAATAGCGAAAATCTTCAGCGAGAAACCGATACCGGCCCTGCCGTAGGAAATGAAGTTTGGTGAAGCCATGGCTTATGTTCCTGAACGCGGCGATATTGTTTGGATAACTTTGAATCCACAGGCTGGGCATGAGCAAGCCGGGCGGCGCCTGGCCCTGGTTTTATCTCCACGTGCCTATAACGGCAAAGTTGGATTGGCAATTCTATGCCCAATGACCAGCCAGATTAAGAAGTATCCCTTTGAAGTCCTCGTCCCCGATGGATTGAACATCGGCGGCGTCATTTTGTCAGACCAGGTCAAGAGCCTCGATTGGAAAGCCAGGCAGGCCGAGTTCGTATGTCAGTTGCCCGCATCCACGCTGGATGAAGTTTTGCAAAAACTCGGTACGTTGATAGGTCAAAGATAAATCTGATGGCAACTATCAAACTCAAGATTTCAGAACGCAAGATTGCGCAGTTTTGCCGCAAGCACGGCATCCGAAAATTATCCTTTTTTGGGTCGGTTTTGCGGGAAGATTTTCGTCCAGAAAGCGATGTCGATGTTCTTGTGGAATTCGAGCCGGACGCGCGCCCAACGCTGTTCGATATGTCCAGAATGCAGGACGAATTGCAGTTAATCCTGGGTCATCGAGTCGACCTGGTCAGCCGGCGTGGGGTTGAATCCAGCCGCAACGTCATTCGCCGCAAGGCCATTCTTGAATCTGCGCGAGATGTCTATGCAGCGTGACGACCGGGCCTCTGTGTCGGGTATTCTAGAATCTGCCTGATTGAAAACGCTCTTTCCGTGCGCTTCCGTAAAATCCGTGTGTTCCGTGTATAAATACTACATGAATTTTTGAAGAACGAAATCTTTGTTAACCCTACAACTGGAGTCAAACATGCAATCCTTCACCCGCGGTTGGAAATTCCTCACCCAGGCCTGGAAAATGGCCCTGGCCGACAAAGACTTAATCCAACCATCCATCTACGCCCTGTTCGTCGGCTTTATCGTCTCCCTCATCGGCGCGGTTCCCATCATCGCCGCGGCATTGCTGCTCGGCACCGAATCGCTGTTTGGGCGGGTGGTGCTGGGGATTTTCGGCGCGCTGCTGGCTTTTGCGCAATACTCCGTCACGTACATCTTCTCGGCCATGACCATCTACCTGATTTTCGGCTATCTCTCCGAGGGCGACGGGCGCATGGACAAGGCCTGGGCGGTCGTCCGGCGCGACTGGCTCGACATCCTCTCGCTGGCGGCGGCCTCCACCCTGGTCAACGTGGTCAAAAACATGGTGCAGGGCCGGGGCCGCAACAGCAACGGCATCCGCCGCGCTATCGCCAATCTCATCGATACACTCTGGACCGAAGCCACCTACCTCGTCCTGCCCATTATGGTCATCGAAGATGTCAACCTGAAAGACGGCCTCAAGCGCGCCACTTACATCGTCAAGAACAACCTGCTGCTGGTCGGCATCAGCACGGTTGGGGTGCGCTTGGTCACCGGGTTGATTGGATTTGTTTTCGTGGCGATTGGCCTGGTCGTCGGATTTGGGATTGCCCTGCCCCTCATCAATCTCGCCGCCAACGCGACCTGGCTGATAGTGGCCGCTGTTTTCCTGGGCGTGCTGGCTGCCTCGCTCTTTTTCATGGCCGCCAGCGTGATTTCATCGTATACTGCTACTGCGTATCATACCTGCCTGTACCTGTGGGCGCGTGATGTCGAACGCGCCGGGCAGGCCGCCAACATTCCCGCCCCGGCCCCGCTGGCCGCCGTTTTAGGAAACTGACATGCAGCCTTCCCCCGCCCCCCGCCGCCTGTTCCTCTCCTGGGACGATGTAGACCGTCTCATCGACAAACTCGTCCCCCAATTCAAACGCGAATTCGAAGCGATGGTCTTGATTACGCGCGGCGGCATCATCCCCGGCGGGCTGCTGGCCGAAGCGATGGGCATTACCCACGTTCTGACCGCCGCCGTCGATTTTCCCTTCGAGGCCAGCCGCGACCAAAAACTGATGGCCTGGCCGCAGTTCATCCAGTTTCCTGCCGAGGACAAATTGACCGGGCGCGCCACCCTGATTGTGGACGATGTGTGGGGTTCTGGACGGACGATTACCGCCGTTAAGAATCGTGTTTCAGCGGCGGGCGGCTTCCCCGAAACCTGCGTCCTGCACTTCAACCCCTACCGCAGCCTGTTTGGCTCC
>Ga0101944_10004521_pt1 | contig 17080 bp, 13 predicted proteins | sample DewCreD2012metaG_FD_75245 | JGI IMG/M metagenome (GOLD analysis project Ga0101944, IMG submission 75245) | Hot spring sediment bacterial and archeal communities from British Columbia, Canada, to study Microbial Dark Matter (Phase II) - Dewar... ...
CTCGATAACATAAAATAAGATCCCTCTCAAAGATCCTTGGATTAGAAGTTGTTCCGGTGTTCTTTCTTTCGTCTCTTCGACGAGCTCATATAGAATCTCCCGAATCGGTAGAACTCGGAATCTTGGAAGTTGAGGCGACACCCATTTTTAACCAGACTCTCTCCCAAAAGGTCTCTTCCAAACATACTCCTTCGAATTCTTCGATTTCGGAACATATCCGAAGGATTTATTTTGGAGGAAGAGCGAGAAGAATTTCTGCCTGGAGTTCGAAAGGGAGGATCTCAGAATAAGAGGAAAGTGAAGAGAAAGAACGTAACATTCTTTTATAGATCTCGAAGATATTAAAATTCGTCTTCTCGAGAATCTTAATATCTTAGAGAGAGAAAAGGAGAGAAGAAAGATGATTTAATAATCAATAATCAATAACACTTGGATCGGCTCCCTTCGAAATTAGATATTGGACGACGTCTCGGTGACCAAATTTTGAAGCCATCCAAAGAGCCTCATCCTCTCTCGCGGAGATATCCGCCCCCGATTCGACTAAATATTTCACGACGTCGAGATGACCTCTTGCTGCAGCCCAACGAAGAGCCTCATCCTCATTAGCGGAGACATTCGCCCCCGATTCAACTAAATACACCACCGTCGAGAGATGACCGTTCGCTGCCGCTAAAAAGAGAGCCTCATCCTCTCTCGCGGAGATATCCGCTCCCCGTTCGACTAAATATTTCACGACATCGAGATGACCTTTTTCCGCAGCCCAACGAAGAGCCTCATCCTCTCTCGCGGAGATATCCGCCCCCGATTCGACTAAATATTTCACGACGTCGAGATGACCGTTAGCTGCAGCATCCCGAAGAGCCTCATCCCCATTTGCAGAGATATCCGCCCCCGATTCGACTAAATATTTCACGATGTCGAGATAACCATTTCTTGCAGCCAAAATAAGAGCCTTCTCGTCTTCCGCTGAAATCTCCGCTCCCCGTTCGAGCGCCTCGATAACATAAAATAAGATCCCTCTCAAAGATCCTTGGATTAGAAGTTGTTCCGGTGTTCTTTCTTTCGTCTCTTCGACGAGCTCATATAGAATCTCCCGAATCGGTAGAACTCGGAATTCGGGAAGTCGAGGCGACACCCATTTTAACCAGACTCTCTCCCAAAAGTTATCTTGGGAACATCCTCTTTTCAAACCTTCGATTTCGGAACATATCCGAAGGATTTCTTTTGGAGGAAGAGCGAGAAGAATTTCTGCCTGGAGTTCGGAAGGGAGGATCTCAGGAAAAGAGGAAAGTTTCGGGTAAGAGCGCAACATTCTTTTTATAGATCTCGAAGATATTAAGATTCGTCTTCTCGAGAATCTTAATATCTTCGAGAGAAAAGGAGAGAAGAAGATGATTTAATAATCAATAATCAATAACACTTGGATCGGCTCCCTTCGAAATTAGATACTCGACAACATGAGAGCGACCAAATTTTGAAGCCATCCAAAGAGCTTTATTATTGTTAGCGGAAATTTTCGCTCCTTGTTCAACTAAATATTTAACGACGTCGAGATGACCCCATTTTGCAGCCAAACGAAGAGCCTTCTCCTCTTTCGCGGACACGTTCGCTCCGTTTTCAACTAAATATCGAACGACGTCAAGATAACCATTATCTGCATCTGCAATAAGAGCCTCATTGTCTCTCGCTGAAACATTCGCTCCTCGTTCGACTAAATATCGAACGACGTCGAGATAACCACTATCTGCAGCTGCAATAAGAGCCTCATTGTCTCTCGCTGAAACATTCGCTCCTCGTTCGACTAAATATCGAACGACGTCGAGATGACCATTATCTGCAGCTGCAATAAGAGCCTTATTCTGTCTTGCAGAGACATTCGCCCCTGATTCAACTAAATACACCACCGTCGAGAGATGACCGTTAGCTGTCGCGGTACGAAGAGCATTCTCCTCTCTCGCTGAAATCTTCGCTCCTCGTTCAACTAAATATACCAATATCTCGTAATGACCATTAGCCGCTGCTTGACGAAGAGCATCATCATCCTCCGCAGAGATATTCGCCCCTCGTTCCAGCGCCTCAATACCATAAAACAAAATCCCCTTCTTCGATCCTTGTATTAGAAGCTGTTCCGGTGTCAATCTTTCCGCCTCTTCGACGAACTCAGATATCGTCTCCCGAATCGTTCGACCTCGAAATTCGAGAAGTCGAGGTGAAACCCATTTTCTCCAAACTCTCTCCAAAAAGGTATCTTCCAAACATCCTCTTTCCAATTCTTCGAGATCGGAATCTTTTCAGACGATCTCTCTCGGTGGAAGAGCGAGAAGAACTTCGAGAAAAAGTTCGGAAGGAAGAGTCGAGAGATAAGAGAAACGTTGAGGGAAAGAACGGTACATTCTTTATATGTCTCGAAGATATTAAAAAACATCCGTCTTCTTCGGAATTCGAATATCTTCGAGAGAAAAGGTGAGAGAAAAGATGACTTAATACTCGAGAACACTCGGATCCGCTCCCGATTCAACTAAATATTCGACGATGTCGTCATGACCGTTAGCTGCTGCTTCAATAAGAGCCTCGTCTCTCGCGAACTTATTCGCCCCCTTTTCGACGAAATATTTCACGACGGCAAGATGACCGTTAGCTGCTGCTCCAATAAGAGCTTCATCCCCATTCTCAGAAATATTTGCTCCCGATTCAACTAAATATTCGACGACGTCGAGATAACCGTTAGCTGCCGCGAAACGAAGAGCCTCATCCTCTCTTGCATTGACATTCGCTCCCTTTTCGACTAAATATTTCACGATCTCGAGGAAACCGTTAGCTGCAGCCCAACGAAGAGCCTCATTGTCTCTTGCGGAGACATTTGCTCCCGATTCGACTAAATATTTGACGATCTCGAGGAAACCGTTAGCTGCAGCGAAACGAAGAGCTTCATCCTCTCTTGCATTGACATTCGCTCCCGATTTGACTAAATATTTGACGATCTCGAAATGACCGTTAGCCGCTGCTTGTCGAAGAGCCTCATCCTCTCTTGCATTGACATTCGCTCCCGATTCGACTAAATATTCGACAATGTCTTGGTAACCCTTTGCCGCAGCTATCCGAAGAGCCTTCTCCTCATTCGCTGACACATTCGTCCTCCGTTCGACTAAATATTCGACAATCTCCAAGTAACCGTTAGCTGCTGCTTCAATAAGAGCCTCCTCTCTCGCGAAGTTATTCGCTCCCTTTTCGACGAAATATTCCACAATATCCAAGCGACCGTTGAGTGCGGCCCAACGAAGAACCTTCTCCTCTCTCTCTAACACATCCCCTCCGAATTCAACTAAATATCTAACGATGTCGAGATGACCGTTAGCCACAGCTTTCCAAAGAGCCTCATCCTCGTTTGCAGACACATCTGCTCCTTTTTCAACTAAATATCGAACGATGTCGAAATGACCGTATGTCGCTGCTTTCCGAAGAGCCTCGTTATTTCTCGCGGAGATATTCGCCCCTCGTTTCACTAAATATTTAACGATCTCGAGATGACCGTTTGCCGCTGCCTGTCGAAGGGCCCAATTATCCCCTAAATAAACTTTCGCTCCCCGTTCGAGCGCCTCGATCACATAAAACAAGATCCCTTTTGAAGCCCCTTCAAACAGGAGATCCTCTGGTCTCATTCTTTTCGCCTTCTCGACGAGCCCATATAGAATCTCTCGAATTGATCGATCTCGATATTCGGGAAGTCGAGGCGACACCCATTTTAACCAGACTCTTTTCCAAAAAGTCTCATCCAAACATACTCTTTTGAAGTCTTTGACTCCAGAACATATCGAAAGAATCTCTTTCGGAGGAAGCGCAAGAAGAACTTCTTCTCGAAGTTCGAAAGGAAGAGTGAAGAAATAAGATAAACGTCGAGGGTAAGAACGGTACATTCTTTATATGTCTCGAAGATTTTAAAATCCGTCTTCTTCGAAATAAAAGTCGAGAAGAAAGATGATTTAATAATCGAGAACTTCCGGATCCTCTCCCTTCGACATTAGATATTTCACGACGTCAAGAGAACCGTCAGCTGCAGCTAGACGGAGAACCTCATCGTCTCTCGAGAAGATATTCGCCCCGGATTCGACTAAATATTTAACGACGGCGAGATGGCCTCTTTCTGCAGCCGAAATAAGAGCCTTCTCCTCGAGAGAAGAATTATTTACCCCTTTTCGACGAGATATACCACCGTCGAGAGACGACCTTTAGCTGCAGCTTTTATAAGTGCCATATTCTCTCTCGCATATACGTTCGCCCCCCGATTCGACTAAATATTTAACGATCTCGAAATAACCGTTTGCCGCTGCTTTCCGAAGTGCCTTCTCCTCTCTCGCGAACACATTTGCTCCTCGTTCGACTAAATATACTACCGTCGAGAGAGAACCGTCAGCCGCCGCGTTACGAAAAGCTTTCTCCTCTCGCGAACACATCCGCTCCCCGTTCGATTAAATATTTAACTATCTCGAAATAACCGTTTGCCGCTGCTTTCCGAAGGGCTAGATCCTTCTCATAAGAATTGTCCGCCCCGTTCGAGCGCCTCGATACCATAAAACAAGATCCCTTTTGAAGCCCCTTCTAACAGGAGTTCCTCCGATGTTAATCTCTGCACCTCTTCAAAGAGTCCCTATAGAATCTCCCGAATCATCGATCTCGATATTCGGGAAGTCGAGGCGACACCCATTTTTCTCCAGACTCTCTCCCAAAAAGTCTCTCGCTCACATCCTCTTTTGAAGTCTTCAACTAAAGAACATAGAAAGAGAATCTCTTTTGAATGTCTCGAAGATATTACAACTCCGTCTTCTTCGGAATTCTAATATCTTTGGAATAAAAGGTGAGATAAAAGGTGAGAAGAAAGATTATTTAATAACCGAGAACTCGAGGATTCGCTCCCACCGCAATTAGATATTCGACAACGTCTCGGTGACCATTTCTTGTAGCCATCCAAAGAGCCTCGTTGTCTCTCGCTGACACATTCGCTCCCGATTCGACTAAATATTCCACCGTCTCGAGATGACCGTTAGCCGCAGCTCGACGCAGAGCCTCGTCGTCTCTCGCAGACACATTCGCTCCTCGTTAGCCGCAGCTCGACGAAGAGCTGCATCATTACCCGCGGACACCGTCGAAATTCCCGTTAGCTGCTGCCTCTATAAGAGCTTCCTCCTCCTCAGAAAGATTTGCTCCAACGAGATCAAGAACATTTACATCAGCTCCATGTTCAATTAGATAAACCACAATATCATCGTGACCTCCCTCAGCCGCAATAATAAGAGCATCATTTTTACTTATGCGATCAACCCCACGTCTTAACGCCTCCATGACATAAAATAAGATTCCTTTCATCGATCCATAGACGAGAAGATCTTCGGTTTCCATGGTTCTAGCCTTATTCACTAGCGATTTTATCATCTCTTCAAGCGAACTAGATGAAGAAGTCGGAAGTCGTGATGAAACCCACGTCAACCACACATTTTTCCAAAATGAATCGCGCTGCTTACAGACTCGGGCTAGTTGCTCATCCCGACACAATTCAACGATCTCCTCGGGTGTTAAACGAACCAGAAGTAACTCAAGAATGTCAGTCGGCAGTAAATGGTAATATGTCCGGATAGAAGATATTTTTTTTAATCTTAATCGTTATATAATTCAAGTTAAAAGTTTAATACTTGCATCAGTTCTCTGTTCGAACTTTAAATCCCTTTCTTTGTTAAAAAGATATCTCTCTCAATATAACGATAAAGAAACCATATCGGATAGTCACACGAAGAAATCTCTTTCTGACTGACAGAAAATATCCTTTGGATATCTATTTCCACGAATATGTTTTGGATATTTATTCGTGGAAATATGTGTTGAATATCTATTCAGTTAATATGTTTTGGATATTTATTTCCACGAATAGAACTCTCATTTCTATCAATGTTGATATGTGTTGGATATTTATCAACTGAATATGTGTTGGATATTTATCAAGTTGTTATGTGTTAGATATCTATTTCCACGAATAGAACTCTCATTTCTATCAACTTGATACGACTCCAAATTCTATCAAGTTGATATGTTGGATATCTATCAACTTGATACGACTCCAATTTCTATCAAGTTGATGTGTTGGATATTTATCAACTTGATACGACTCCAATTTCTATCAACTTGATATGTGTTGGATATCTATCAACTTGATATGTGTTGGATATCTATCAACTTGATATGTGTTGGATATTTATCAACACGAATATAACTCTCATTTCTATCATTGTGAATATGTGTTGGATATTTATCAAGTTGATACGACTCCAAATTCTATCAACTTGATATGACTCCAATTTCTATCAATGTGAATATGTGTTGGATTTCTATCAAGTTGATATGTGTTGGATATCTATTTCCACGAATAGAACTCTCATTTCTATCAACTTGATACGACTCCAAATTCTATCAAGTTGATGTGTTGGATATTTATCAACTTGATACAACTCCAAATTCTATCAAGTTGATGTGTTGGATATCTTCTCTTTTTTTTCTGCCAGTTAATCTGTTTATCTCAAATCTCAACTCGACTTAACAACATGTCATTGAATCGAAAGAAGACAAAATCTTGTCCTCTCTCGACGAATTCACCTCCTATCTCATCTCTCATCGTATATGTCATCCTATTATCCTTCTTCGAGAACATCCGGGAAAAGTCGAGACATAATTATATCCGAATAAACACACAAAGAACACAAATTAGGAATTCGAACAAAAGGAAAGCTTAAAGGTTCGACAAATGAACTTATCAATTTCCTCAATGAAGAATCGTGTCGCGATTTCCTGTTGAGGAACACGTTTGTTAAACAAAATACACAGACTATACTTCTGTCCTCCCCAAATCCACGAAAACAGATATGCATCCGTTCCCGGAAGCGAACCCCACAAAATCGACTTTCTCGAAATTCGTTGAGAAATAAACCTCCCCGTGTCCTCTCCCGAAATGAAGTATCGATACGCATACGAAGCCATTGTATCGGCATCTGTAACAAGATTTCCCGCTCCCGTAAGTCGATCCAGGGGATAGGCCTCATCCGGATAAACAATGTCATATGTTTTTATCTCACCCGGATGTCGTTCCTCAAGACTCCCAAGATAAACATGATGTGTCCTCAAAACAAACCGAACCCAGGAAAGATACGAATACTTCGTCTCCAATTCAACCATTCGAGCAAGAACACAGTACCCAAAATTCGAATCTGAATACCGTGTCCCTGGTTCTGACGCCAATGTGGTATGAATCAGAACATAGTTAAGAAGTTGATCAATCGTCTGACACTCTTTAAACTCCCCCTTCGGATTTATCACCGGATCACACCCAAAATGACTATCATCAAAACCACTCGTGTGGTTCAGCAGATGACGAAGTGTAATCCTCTTCGCCCTCTCATCCCGCGGCTCCGGAAGAGGCTGTTCCGCTCGCTGATAGAACGAATACAAAGTCTCATCAAGACAATCACTCAACCGAATCGCCCGAATAACCGTCCTTGTCACACTCTTCGACAAATCCGCCACTCTCATCAGAATCTGAGGCGTCGGAGCATACCCATACTTCCTCTGATACTTATGAAATGGTGTGTAGAGAGCCAGTGTCCCCGATCCAATCTGATACTTCTCCATATGTCGTTTGACGATCCGGTCAAGTCCTCGCATAACGGAGTTTCCCCCACCCATTGTTTATTTTAATACCTTTCTTCCATTTTTGTCCTTTCTTTCAACAATTTTCCGTCTCCTTTCCACCCAATCCTCCTTTTCATCAAAGATACACTGTCGAGACGTCAAACTTCCGAAGATGTCCCCTTATTCGTCTTCCGGAAAGGACAGATTAAAGTGTTTCGACAGAAAATTCTTCACCGAATTCAGAAAGCCTTCGGTAACCGTGTCTTGATCTGGAACTCTCTTATTAAATATAATACACAAACTATACTTTTGCCACCCATCGATTCCCGAAAATAGATACGCATCGGTCCCTGGAAGTGAGCCCCAAAAAACAAAACTCTTCTGTGTTCTCTCGGTAATCGGCTTTCCAATATTTTCTCCAATGATGTAGTGACTTAACGCATAGGAAGCGAGAACATTCGATCCAACAACAAGATTTCCCGCTCCCGTCAGGCGTTCAAGAGGATAAGGCCCATCCGGAGGAACAATATCATACGTCTCAATCTCATTCGGACAACGTGTATCAAACTTACCCAAATATACATTACGACTCTGAAGAACGTATCGAGCCTCCTCAATATACGGTCGCCCCGTTTCCAGTTCAATAACTCGCCCGAGAATACAATAACTCAAGTTGGAATAGGAATATCTCGTCCCCGGATCTGACGCCAACGTAAAATGTGTCAAGATATAGGATAAGAGTTGATCGAGAGTCGAACATTGAGCCAGAACTCCCACGGGAGCCGCCACCGGATCACACCCAATATGCTCATTATCAAATCCACTCGTATGATCAAGAAGATGTTGAAGCGTGATCCTCTTAGCTCTCTCGTCAAGAGGTTCGGGAAGAGGCCTCCCTCTCCGTTGATAGAAGGAATACAGAGTCTCCTCCAAATGTTCTCCCAAACGTCCTTCCCGAAGAATCGCCGCCGTTATACTCTTCGAAATACTCGCCACTCTCATCACGGTCCCTGGAGACGTACCATACCCACAATGATAGTTTCCTCTCGGAGTACACAATGTCAAAACCCCAGCCCCAATCTGATACGTCTTCATATGAAGCATTATAAGCCTCTCGAGGTCGTCAATAATACAAGAATCCATACGTCTGTTTATCATCCTTCATTCCTTCTCTTTCCATAAACAATTTCTATCCATTCACGCTCATGTTCTTCTCGCATTTGAGCCACGAATTCACATTTCTTGTATCGAGTTCGATACATTCTTCGAAAAAAAGAATTCGAAATCTCTTCCTCAAGATCGGGAAAATACAGTATCCCTTGTTAAAGAGGAAGATCATAACATCAAAAGAAGACTCAATTCCCCGGATCTGAAGAAATCATCCAAATCCAAAAATGTTAAATGGTAACGAGATTAAAATATCAACTAAAAAAAATTCATCCTAGTTAAAATAAAACCATGGGACAAACTTTAGCTCTCGAAGTTAAGGAATATCCGGATCAAGAAGGGACTCAAACTCGTCGTTCTGTCCAGGAGAAGTGTACGTACCGTATCATCGCTCATCCAGAGGATCCCTATTTTTACACTATCCAAAGTGAGACGTTCGAAGTTGATGTTCCGATTCTGCCGGATACAGCAAAAACACTCTATGACGCGATAATAAATAATCGGGAAGAAGCAGTATATGTGGAACTGAGTGAGGGAAAATATCCCGCGGAGATAAATTATAAGTATAAAACCCAAGAGTTGATCTTCCGGAACTTTCCAGTGAGATACAAGGTCACGGATTCACTTCTTTCCCTCTTTGATAAACTTTACACGACCGAATTTAACCAAGCAATATCAGCGAAACCGGTCACTCTGTCGGCAGACAACATTTCAGCCACCTTCCAACCGGCCCTTACATTTTCGAATCTGTACATTGTCACCCCCTCAGCACGAATATTTCTTCCTGACTTTAAACTTGCCTATGACTTAATCAACCAAATCAAAGGATTTCCTCATAGAGACTGGGACGTCCAAGATAAGAATTTCCCCACTTTCGTAAGATTCCATGAGCTTGTCGATCTCCGCTATGATTCCCAAACGGGTGAAATCATCACTTCAGAATGGAATCTTATCATTCCGGTATGTCGGGACCTCACTTCTCTCTTGCAGGAGATCTTATCTCGAGGATATTCCCAATACGGTTATTAAGAAATTCTTCATTTCTCCAACTTTAATCCTATTTTGAGATCTTTGATTGAAGTCAGAGATCCGATGTCCAGGTGTCGAAATTACCCAGATATCTTGTATTTCATTGTTATCGAGTTATTGAAATCTCTCCAGATATCTGATATTTTTACCGATGTTCAGATATCCGAATATCTAGACATCTCGTATTTTCATCGATATTCAGGTGTCTGAAATTACCAGGTATCTGATATTTTCTCGATGTTCAGATATCCGAATGCCTGAATGCCTAGACGTCTGATATTCTCACCGATGAAATACAAGATATCCAAATACCTAGACATCTGATATTTTCATCGATGTTCAGGTGTCTGAAATTCCAAGATTTCTGATATTTTCTCAATGTTCAGATATCCGAATACCTAGATATCTGTATTTCATTGATATTCAGGTGTCTGAAATTCCCAGATATCTGATGATATTTTCACCGATGTTCAGATATCCAAATATCTAGATATCTGATATTTTCTCGATGTTCAGGTGTCTGAAATTCCAAGATTTCTGATATTTTCTCGATGTTCAGGTGTCTGAAATTCCCAGTTCTGATATTTTCTCGATATTCAGATATCCAAATACCTAGACATCTGATATTTTCTCGATGTCATGGTAGTTGAAGTTCTCAGATATCTGATATTTTCTCAATGTTCAGGTGTCTGAAATTCCCAGATATCTGATATTTTTCTAGATGTTCAGATATCTGATATTTTCTCAATTCAAGGTGTCTGAAATTCCAAGATATCTGATATTTTCTCGATGTCATGGTAGTTGAAGTTCTCAGATATCTGATATTTTATCGATGCCATGGTATCGAAATTTCTCTGATATCTGATATTTTCTCGATGTCAAGGTGTCTGAAATACCAAGATATCTGATATTTTCTCAATGTCATGGTAGTTGAAGTTCTCAGATATCTAATATTTTATCGATGCCATGGTATCGAAATTTCTCTGATATCTGATATTTTCTCGATGTCAAGGTGTCTGAAATACCAAGATATCTGATATTTTCTCAATGTTCAGGTGTTTGAAATTCCAAGATATCTGATATTTTCTCGATATTCAGATATCCGAATATCTAGATATCTGATATTTTCTCGATGTTCAGGTGTCTGAAATCCCCATATATCTAGGTATTCGGATATCTGATATTTTCTCGATGTTCAGATATCCGAATACCTAGATATCTGATATTTTCTCGATGTTCAGGTGTCTGAAATTTCAAGATATCTGATATTTTTCTAGATGTTCAGATATCCGAATACCTAGATATCTGATATTTTCTCAATTCAAGGTGTCTGAAATTCCCAGATATCTGATATTTTCTCAATGTTCAGGTGTCTGAAATTCCCAGATATCTGATATTTTCTCAATTCAAGGTGTCTGAAATTCCCAGATATCTGATATTTTCTCAATGTTCAGGTGTCTGAAATTCCCAGATATCTGATATTTTCTCAATGTCCAGGTGTCTGATATTTTCTCAATGTCCAGGTGTCTGATATTTTCTCAATGTCCAGGTGTCTGAAATTCCTAGATATCAGATATTTTCTCAATGTTCAGGTGTCTGAAATTCCCAGATATCTGATATTTTCTCAATGTCCAGGTGTCTGATATTCCTAGATATCTGATATTTTCTCAATGTTCAGGTGTCTGAAATTCCCAGATATCTGATATTTTTCTCGATGTTCAGGTGTCTGAAATTTCTCATATATCAGATATCTGATATTTTCTCAATGTTCAAGTGTCTGAAATTTCTCATATATCAGATATCTGATATTTTCTCGATGTTCAGGTGTCTGAAATTTCCAGATATCTGATATTTTCTCGATGTTCAGGTGTCTGAAATTTCCAGATATCTGATATTTTCTCAATGTTCAGGTGTCGAAATCTACCAGATATCTGATATTTTCAGCGATATCATGGTGTCGAAATCTACCAGATATCTGATATTTTCTCAATGTTCAGGTGTCGAAATTACCCAGATATCTGATATTCTTCTCGATGTTCAGGTGTCGAAATTATCTAGATATCTGATATCTTCTCGATGTTCAGGTGTCGAAATTATCTAGATATCTGATATTTTCTCGATGTTCAGGTGTCGAAATTACTCAGATATCTGATATTTTATCGATGGAAATACAGGATATCGAAATCTCTTCAGATATCTTGTAGTTTCATCGATGTCAAGTTGTTGAAATTTCTCCAAATATCTTGGATTTTCATCAACATCGAGGTATCTGAAAGTTCCCAGACATCTTGTATCTCATTGTTATTAAGATATCGAAATCTCTCTCCAAATATCTTGTATTTCATCAAGGTCAAGATGTTTGAATTTTCCAGATATTTTGGATATAATCGAGATCAAGATGTTTGAATTTCCCATATATCTTGGATACAATCGAGGTCAAGATATCGAAATTATCTAGATATCTTGTATTTTCTCGATGTCAAGATGTCGAAATTTCCCAAAAATCTGAAGTTCCATCGATATCAAGATGTCTGAAATTCTCAGATATCCTTGTATTTCATCGATGTCGAGATGTCTATGTCTGAATTTTCCAGATATCTGAAATTTCATCGATGTCGAAATGTCTAAATTTTCCAGATATCTTGAATCTAATCGATGTCGAGATGTCTATGTCTGAATTTCTCAGAATATCTGAAGTTTCGTCGATATTAAGATGTCTGAATTTTCCAGATATCTTGGATATAATCAATGTCGAGATGTCTTAATTTTCCAGATACAGATATCTTGGATATAATCGAGGTCAAGATATCTGAATTTTCCAGATATCTTGGATATAATCGAGGTCGAGATGTCTTAATTTTCCAGATACAGATATCTTGGATATAATCGAGGTCAAGATATCTGAATTTTCCAGATATCTTGGATATAATCGAGGTCAAGATATCTGAATTTTCCAGATATCTTGGATATAATCGAGGTCGAGATGTCTTAATTTTCCAGATACAGATATCTTGGATATAATCGAGGTCAAGATGTCTGAATTTTCCAGATATCTTGGATATAATCGATGTTAAGATGTCTGAACTTTCCAAATATCTTGGATATAATAATCGATCGAAATGTCGAAATTTTCCAGATATCTTGGATATAATCAATGTCAAGATGTCTTAATTTTCCAGATATCTTGGATAATCGAAGTCAAGATGTTCGAGTTTCTCAAATATCCGAAGTTTTGTTGATATCAAGATGCTTGAACTTTCCAAATATCTTAGATATAATAATCGATCGAAATGTCGAAATTTTCCAGATATCTTGGATAATCCAGGTCAAGATGTCCGAATTTTCCAGATACCTTGGATATATAATCGAGGTCAAGATGCCCGAATTTCTCAAATATCTGAAGTTTCGTTGATATTCAGATGTCTGAAGTTTCCCAGACAACTGAAATAGAATCGATATTCAGATGTCTGAAGTTTCCAGACAACTGAAATAGAATCGATATTCAGATATCTGAAGTTTCCCAGACAACTGAAATACAATCGATGTTCAGATGTTTGTATTTCACCGATATTAAGATATCTTATCTTTCATCAATATCAAGACATCGAAATCTCTCCAAATATCTTGGATTTCATCGATGAAATCCAAGATACAATATACAATCGCTGTCAAGAGATCTGAACTTTGCTAGATATCTAATTCAACTCGTATCAAGATGTCTAATTAACTGGATACTGTGTGTTTAATTTCTGTCAAGATATCTGAATTTTTCCAAATATCTTATGTATAATCGATCTTAAGTTATCTGGATTCCCAGATATTCGGAGTTTTCTCGATGTCATATATCTGAATCTTAACAGATGAATGGAATTAATCCATAGCAAAATATCTTGACATTGAGAAAACTTCGAATATCTGAGTAAATTCAGGCACCTTGACAGAAATCAACCCTAATTCAAGATCTTTTATTTATCAGACACCTTGACATGAATTTGTTTTAAGATATTATCTGATATTTTCTCGATGTCATGGTATCGAAATTTCTCTGATATCTTGATATTTTCTCGATGTCATGGTACCTGAATTTTCTCTGGTATTTTATCGATGTCATGGTATCGAAATTTCTCTGATATCTGATATTTTCTCGATGTCATGGTATCGAAATTTCTCTAATATCTGATATTTTCTCGATGTCATGGTATCGAAATTTCTCTGATATCTTGATATTTTCTCGATGTCATGGTATCGAAATTTCTCTGATATCTTGATATTTTCTCGATGTCATGGTATCGAAATTTCCCAGATATCTGATATTTTCTCGATGTCATGGTATCGAAATTTCCCAGATATCTGATATTTTCTCGATGTCATGGTATCGAAATTTCCCAGATATCTGATATTTTCTCGATGTTATGGTATCGAAATTTCCCAGATATCTGATATTTTCTCGATGTCATAGTATCGAAATTTCTCAGATATTTGGGATTTTCTCGATGTCATAGTATCGAAATTTCTCAGATATTTGGGATTTTCTCGATGTCATAGTATCGAAATTTCTCAGATATTTGGGATTTTCTCGATGTCATGGTATCGAAATTTCTCAGATATCTGATATTTTCTCGATGTCATGGTATCTGAATTTCCAGATATTTGGGATTTTCAGATACCATGGTAGCTGAATTTCTCAGATATTTGGGATTTTCTCGATGTCATGGTATCGAAATTTCTCTGATATTTGGGATTTTCTCGATGTCATGGTATCTGAATTTCCAGATATTTGGGATTTTCAGATACCATGGTAGCTGAATTTCTCAGATATTTGGGATTTTCTCGATGTCATGGTATCGAAATTTCTCTGATATTTGGGATTTTCTCGATGTCATGGTATCTGAATTTCCAGATATTTGGGATTTTCAGATACCATGGTAGCTGAATTTCTCAGATATTTGGGATTTTCTCGATGTCATGGTATCGAAATTTCTCTGATATTTGGGATTTTCTCGATGTTCAGATGTCGAAATTTCTCAGATATCTGATATTTTCTCGATGTCATGGTAGATGAATTTCTCAGATGTTTGGGAATTTCTCGATGTCATGGTGGATGAATTTCTCAGATATTTGGGAATTTCTCGATGTCATGGTATCGAAATTTCTCTGATATCTGATATTTTCTCGATGTCATGGTAGATGAATTTCTCAAATATCTGATATTTTCTCGATGTTCAGATGTCGAAATTTCTCATATGTCAGATATCTGATATTTTCTCGATGTGTCATGGTAGCTGAATTTCTCAAATATCTGAGATTTTCTCGATGCCAATATATCTAATTTCTCTGATATCTGATATCTGAGATTTTCTCGATGCCAATATATCTAATTTCTCTGATATCTGATATCTGATATTTTCTCGATGTTCAGATGTCGAAATTTCTCAAATATCTGATATTTTCTCGATGCCATGGTAGCTGAATTTCTCAAATATCTGATATTTTCTCGATGCCATGGTAGCTGAATTTCTCAAATATCTGATATTTTCTCGATGCCATGGTAGCTGAATTTCTCAAATATCTGATATTTTCTCGATGCCATGGTATCGAAATTTCTCAAATATCTGATATTTTCTCGATGTCATGGTATCGAAATTTCTCTGATATCTTGATATTTTCTCGATGCCATGGTAGCTGAATTTCTCAAATATCTGATATTTTCTCGATGTTCAGATGTCGAAATTTCTCATATATCAGATATCTGATATTTTCTCGATGTCATGGTAGATGAATTTCTCAAATATCTGATATTTTCTCGATGTTCAGATGTCGAAATTTCTCATATATCAGATATCTGATATTTTCTCGATGTCATGGTAGCTGAATTTCTCAGATATCTGATATTTTCTCGATGTGTCATGGTAGCTGAATTTCTCAGATATTTGGGATTTTATCGATGTTCAGATGTCGAAATTTCTCATATATCTGATATTTTCTCGATGTGTCATGGTAGCTGAATTTCTCAGATATTTGGGATTTTCTCGATGTCAAAGTAGCTGAATTTTCTCTGATATATGTAATTTTATCGATGCCATGGTAGCTGAATTTCTCAGATATTTGGGATTTTATCGATGCCATAGTAGCTGAATTTCTCAGATATTTGGGATTTTCTCGATGTCAAAGTAGCTGAATTTTCTCTGATATATGTAATTTTCTCGATGCCATGATAGCTGAATTTCTCAGATATTTGGGATTTTCTCGATGTCAAAGTAGCTGAATTTTCTCTGATATATGTAATTTTCTCGATGCCATGGTAGCTGAATTTCTCAGATATCTGCAATTTTCTCAGATATCTGATATTTTCTCGATGTCAAGGTAGCTAAATTTCTCAGATATCTGGAATTTTCTCGATGTCAAGGTAGCTAAATTTTCTCAGATATCTGTAATTTTCTCGATGTCAAGGTAGCTAAATTTCTCAGATATCTGCAATTTTATCAGATATCTGGAATTTCATCGATGTTCAGATGTCTAAATTTTCTCAGATATCTGGAATTTCATCGATGTCAAGGTAGCTAAATTTTCTCAGATATCTGGAATTTCATCGATGTTCAGATGTCTAAATTTTCTCAGATATCTGGAATTTTCTCGATGTCAAGGTAGCTAAATTTCTCAGATATCTGGAATTTCATCGATATCAAGGTAGCTAAATTTCTCAAATATCTGGAATTTTCTCGATGTCAAGATATCGTCCCAGATATCTGATATTTCAACGACGTCAAGGTGGATGAATTTTCTCTGATATTTAGAATTTTCTCGATGTCAAGATATCGTCCCAGATATCTGATATTTCAACGACGTCAAGGTGGATGAATTTTCTCTGATATTTAGAATTTTCTCGATATCAAGATGCCGTCCCAGCTATCTGATATTTTCTCGATGTCAAGGTGTCGAAATTTCCCAGATATCTGATATTTTCTCGATGTTTAGATGTTGAATTCCCCAGATATCTGATATTTTCTCGATGTCATGGTAGCTTAATTTATCAGATATCTGATATTTTCTCGATGCCAATATATCTATCAACTTGATATGTATTGGATATTTATCAGGTTGATACGACTCCAATTTCTATCAACTTGATATGTATTGGATATTTATCAGGTTGATACGACTCCAATTTCTATCAACTTGATATGACTCCAATTTCTATCAACCTGATATGTGTTGG
>Ga0101944_10004524_pt1 | contig 17062 bp, 12 predicted proteins | sample DewCreD2012metaG_FD_75245 | JGI IMG/M metagenome (GOLD analysis project Ga0101944, IMG submission 75245) | Hot spring sediment bacterial and archeal communities from British Columbia, Canada, to study Microbial Dark Matter (Phase II) - Dewar... ...
CCGCGTTCCGCCCCGAGGCGTTGTGGGTCCTGGCGGAAATGGGAGCGGTAACGGTGGGCCGGCGCCTGCGGCAACGGCTGGGCGTGCCGCTGCACGCCACGGTGCACGACGCCTACGAGTTCGCCCGCCTGGCGCTGCCGCGGCGCTACGAGCCGCTGTACCGCCGCAGCGCCCGGCGGCTGCTGGCGGAGTGCGCCTCGCTGGACGCGGTGTCGGCCGAACTGATCGCGCGGCTCCGGGAGTTTTGCCCGCCGCTGAAAGGGCGCCCGGCGCTGGTCTTCCCGTCCTCGGCGCGGCGCGCCGAGATCCGCTCCGCCCCGCCGCCGGCGGACGGCGGGCCGCAGGCGCTCCGCCGCCTGGCCCTGTGCGGCTCGCTGCGCATCGACGAGTGGCAGTGGCGGGAGTTTCTGGCCGTTCTGGCGGGCCAGCCCTGGCCGTTCGAGATTCTGGCCTGGACGGACCGCGGCGCGTTCTTTTCGACGCCCGCGCCGGCAAACGTCCGCCTGCGGTTCCAGCCCTATGCGGCCTCGGAGGCCGACGTGATCCGGGAACTGGCCGGCGCGGGCGTCTGGGCCTGCTACCTCGGCGTGTCGCGCGCGCCCCAGGATGCGGCGTTCAGCCGGTACTCGCTGAGCAGCAAGCTGACGGCCTACGCGGCCGCGGGGCTGCCGACGATCGTCGACGCGCCCGCGGCGTCGGCGGTTTGGCGCCTGGTCGGCCGCTACGAAGCCGGCGCGCTTTTCGACGGCAGCGCGGCGGCGGCGGCCGGGTTGCGGCGCCTGCTGGCCGACCCGGGAGCGCGCGAACGGCTGGGCGCCGGGGCCTTGCGGTTGTGCCGCGCCGAACTGGAGCTGGAGACGAATCTGGAGCGCTGGACGGAGGCGCTGTCGCGTGAGGCCGCCCGCTGAACCCGGCGCGCCGGCCGCGCGCCGGCCGCTGGTCTGGTATGTGGCCGCGGGGTACGGTCTGCCCGCGGGCATCGAGGCGCACATTTTGCATTACGCCACGGAAATGCGGCGGCACGGCTTCGACACCGCGGTGCGGGTGTTCAAACCGCTGCCCGCCGAGCGGCATCGGTTCCTCGCGGCGCTCGAGCAACGCGGCATTCCCATCGCCTCCTTGCAGTCCGATGGCGCGCGGCGCGAGCGGCTGCGGCGGCTGGCGCTGCAACCGGTCTGGACGGCCTATACGGCGCTGGTCAAGCGGCGCAGGCCCGACCTGCGTTCCTTTCGGCTCTGGGCCGAAGGCCGGGCCGGCGTGCGCGAACTGCAGCGGCGGCTGCGGCGCGAGCGGCCCGCGCTGCTCCACGTCTTCGGGCGCTTGCGCACGGATGCCTGGGACAAGCTGCCCGCGGAGCGGACGATGCACCACGAGATGATGACCGGCACGGTGGACCGGCACTGGAACGAAGAGGAGCTGCGGGATTTTCGAGCCTACGCCGAACGGGTCGCGCGCTACTTCGCGCCCGGCGCGGGGGTGGCGGCCAACCTGCGGCGGGCGTTCGGCATCCGGCGGGAAATCGTGCCGGTCTTCACGATCTGCCCGGACGAAGCCCAGGGCCGGCCGCGGGGGCCGCGTCCGCCGGGGGCGCCGCGGCGCTTCGGCATCCTCTGCCGGCTGACGGAACAAAAGGGCCTCTCGTATCTGCTGGAGGCGCTGCGGCAGTTTCGGGACCGGCACGGCGCGGTGGACTTCACCTTTGGCGGACTGGGGCCGATGGAGGACGACATTCGCGCCTTCGCGCAGCGCCACGGCCTGGACGGCGTGCGCGTGCGGCGGGTCGAGAGCGCCGTCGAAACGCTGGCGGGTCTGGACGTCTTCGTGCATCCCAGCCTGGAGGACGCGATGCCGATGGCGATCGCCGAGGCGCTGATGTGCGCCGTGCCGTGCCTGGTCTGCCGTGTCGGCGGCTGCGCCGATCTGGTGCGCGACGGCGTGGAAGGCTTGGTGATCGAGCCGGGCCGCAGCGACCGGATTTTGGAGGGCCTGGAACGCTTTGCGGCCATGTCCGACGCCGAGTTGGCGGCCTTTGGCCGGCGGGCGCGGGAGCGCTACGAGGCGGTTTGCCGGCCCGAGCGCGTGGCCGCGCAGGTGGCGGAGCACTATCGCGCCGTGCTGGCGGCGGCGGGGGAACGGTCGGCATGAAGGCCTTCGGCTGGCGTTGGCTGGCGGGGCTGGCCTGCGCGGCGGCGGGCGCCTGGGCGGCGTGGCGGCTGCACGGCGCGCCGCGGCTGGGCGTGGACGACGCCAATATCTTCTTCGTCTATGCCGAGCATTTGGCCCGGGGCGCGGGGCTGGTGTACAACGCGGGGGGCGAGCGGGTGGAGGGCGTGACCTCGCTGCTCTGGACGCTGCTGTGCGCCGCGGCCTTCGCCCTCGCGCGCCGGCCCGAGGCGCTGCTGCTGGCGCTGAGCGTGCTGCTCACGGCCACGGCCCAGGCTGCGCTGCTGATGATCCTGCGCCGCGGCCGGCGGGACGCCGGCCGCGGGGCGGCGCCGGACCTCTTCGAGTGGGCCTACTTGATCCTGGTGTTTGCCTCGCCGGCGTATGTGACCTGGACGACCATTGCGCTCATGGACACGGCGCTGTGGGGCGCCTTGCTGGCCGTGGCGCTCGCCCTGGCGCGGCCGGCCGCGACCAGGGGGCGCCAGGCCGCCGCCGGCGCGGTCCTGTGCCTGCTGCTGCCGGCGCGGCCCGAGTCGCTGCTCGCGGCGCCGGCGCTGCTGGCCCTGCTGCTGGCGCGGACCGCGGCGGAGGCGGGACCGCGCGCGGCCTGGCGGGCCGGCTGGCGCTTGGGCCTGGCCCTGGCCTTGACAGCGGCGGCGCTGACCGTGTTTCGGCTGGCCTATTTCGGGTATCCCTTGCCCAACACCTACTACGCCAAGGTTTCGCCCTCGCTGGCCTACAACCTGCGCGAGGGACTGCGCTACTTCCGCCGGTTCATGGAAGAGAGCCGGATCGCGGCGGCCGGGCTGGCGGTCGCTCTGCTGGCGGTGGGCACCCGCGCTTATGCGCAGACGGCCGCCGCGCTGCGCGCCGGACGCTGGCGCCGGCTCTGGGCGTTTGCGCCCTCCGACCTGGAGGCGACGGCCTGGCTGGCGCTGCTGCTGCTGGCCCTGCCGGTGCTGACCGGCGGCGACCACTTTGCCATGGCGCGGTTCTATCAGCCCGCCTATCCGCTGTTGTGCCTGCTGCTGACGCAGGCGGCCCGCGCGTGCGCTCCGCCGCCGGCGCCCGCCGCGGCGGCGGCGGGCGCGGAGCGGGTCGGGTGGCGGCGGGCCGGAGCCGCGGCCGCGGCGCTGCTGGCGCTGGGGCCGCTGGCCTGGTGGGCCAAGGCGTTCGGCAACGAGCCCAACTGGGCGGCGCTGGCGGCCGGCAGTCCGATCCAACACGAATTTCGGATCGCCGAGAACGGACTGGCGCTCGGCCGCGCGGCGCAGACCCTGTTCGCCGACCGCGCGCCGCTGCCCGCGCTGGGCGCGATCGCCGCCGGCGGGGTCAAGCGCGGCTACGCCGGCCCGGTCGTGGATTTGATGGGGCTGAACGACACCCGTTTCGGACACGGCCCCGGCGACCGCACCGGCATGAAAAACCACGCGGCCTTCGAGAAGGCGACATTTTTTCGCATTTTGCCGGAAATGGTCTGGGCCCGGCCGGCCACGCCGCCGGCCACGGTCAGCCGCGACGACCTGATCTTGAAAGGGCTCCTCAGCGACGAGCGTTTTCGAAGTCTGTACACCTACACCGAAATTACGGCGGCGACGAACGGCGCGCCGAGTCTGTGTCTGTACTTCCGCAACGACTTCCTGGCGGAGCTGTTGCAGTCGGGGCGCTACCGGCGCACGCCGGAGGCCGGGGGGCCATGAACGAGGCGCTGTACGTGGGGTTGACGGCCGCGGCCTTGTTGGCGCTGGCGGCGCTGCTGGGCGGGTTGGGATTGCTGGCCGCGCGGCTGTTGGGCGCGCGGCCGCGTACCGCGGACGAACTGGAGCTGGCGCCCTGGACCGGTTGGGCCCTGGCGCTGCTGATCCTCCAACTCTGGCATTTGGCGCTGCCGGTGGACGATCGGGCGCTGGCGTTGGTGGCGCTGGCGGGGCTGGCCGGTCTGGCGGCGCAGGCCCGGGACCTGTGGCGTTGGCTCGGGAGCTGGCGGGTTCGTTCCTGGACCCTGGCGGCCGCGCTCGCGCTGGCGGCGCTATGGGTGGCCAACCAGACCACAACCCAGCCAAAACATCCGGACAGTCCGCTGTACCACATCGTCTGCGTGCGGTGGGCGGCGGAGTACCCGGTCGTGCCGGGGCTGGCCAATCTGCGCAACATTTTCGGTTACAACAGCACGTTTTTCCTCTACGCGGCCCTGCTCGACGCGGGCCCGTTCACGGGCCGTTCGCATCATCTGGCGGCGGGTCTGCTGCTGTTCTTGCTGTTGGCGCGCTCGCTGCGGCGCGGCGGCCGGCTGCTCGCGGCCGACCGCCCGGTTTCCTGCGCCGTGGTGTTCGACGCGCTGCTGCTCGTGCCGATCCTGCTTCTGACCATGGGCGATTACGGATCCAGCCCGTCGCCGGACGTCGCGGTGTTTGCCTTGGGAATCGTGCTGGTTTCGGAGCTGCTCCGGCAAGGGGAGAGCGTCGGCGCCGCCGCGGCGGGGGACGGCGGCTACCGCGCCCTGTCGGCGGCGCTGCTGGCCGTGGCCGGGGTGACGGTCAAGCTCACCTTTGCCGGCGCCGCGGCAGCCGCTCTGGCGCTGACGGTCTGGGCGCAGGCGCGGCCGGGCGTCGGCCGCGGCGGCGGCGGCGCGCGGCGCTGGTGGCTTTGCGCCGCAGGACTGTGCGGACTGCTGGGGGCGGTCTGGATCGCGCGCGGCATCATCGTCTCCGGCTATCCGTTCTATCCGTCCACGGCGCTGGCCGCGCCGGTGGAGTGGCGTTTGCCGGCGGAACTGGCGCGGGCCAATGCGGACACGGTCCGGGCCTGGGCGCGGCAGCCGGGCGCGCCGGCGGAAGAGGCGCTGCGGGGATGGCGCTGGCTGCGGCCCTGGGCGATCCGCATGTTGCGCGACGGCTACAACGTCGTCCTGCCGCTGACGCTGGCCTGCGTGCTCGCGCCGGTGTGGTGGCGGATCGGCCGCGGCGCGGAGGGGCCGGCGCGCGTCCGGCGGCCGTGGGCCGCGCTGGCCGTGCCGCTGGCCGGGCTGCTGTTCTGGTTCGGCACGGCGCCCGAGCCGCGGTTTGCGGGATCGGCCTTCTGGGCGTTGGCGGCCGGGGCGCTGGCGCTGGCGGTCGGCGGGGGCGACGCCCTGCGCCAACGGGCCGCGGCGGCCTGCGTCGTTGTGCCGCTGTTCTTCGCCAGCGTGGATTTGCCGCAGTTTGTCCGGCCCTGGAATCAGGACCGGGGGCCGGTGCGGCGGGGGGCGGTGGAGGCGCTGCAAACGCGCTCCGGTCTGACGGTGTTCGTGCCTGTCGAGGGCGGACATTGCTGGGACGCGCCGCTGCCCTGCACGACCGGCCGCGCGTTTCTCGATCCGGATCTGCGGTTGCGGGTGGCGGGCCGGCTGGAGCGCGGGTTTGTGATCGACCGCGCGCCGGCCGGACCGCCGGGACCATGAACGCGCGCGTACTGATTTATGTGGCTTCCGTCGGCGCCATGCTGTGGGCCATGGCGGCGGTCTTCGCGGGAATCGGACTGCTGCTGTTTCGGCTGGGGCGGCGCTGGCCGGAGGAGGCGGAGGACTGGACGTTCGCGGCCTGGCTGGGCTGGTGCGCCGCGCTGGTCGGTTTGCAGGTCTGGCATCTGGCGCGGCCGATCGACACGGCGGCGCTGGCCGCGCTGGCCGCGCTCGGCGCGGCGGGGTGGCTGGCGGCGCGCCGGCAGGTAGGGGCGCTGGCCGGCCGTTGCCGCGCGCGGCATCTGGCCCCGGCGGCGGCGCTGCTGTTGTTGCCGTTCTGGCTGGCCATCCATTCCACGGCCCAGCCCGAAGTGTACGACAGCGGCCTGTACCACCTGAACGCCGTGCGCTGGTCGGCGACGTACCCGATCGTGCCCGGCCTGGGCAATCTGTACTGGCGGCTGGCGTTCAACAATTCGTACTTCCTGTACGCGGCGCTGTTCGACGTCGGGCCCTGGACCGACCGGGCCCACCACCTGGCGAACGCCCTGTTGCTGTATCTGCTGCTGGCGGACGGCGTGCTGAGTGCGTGGCGGCTGTTCGCGACGCCGGCGCCGGCCACGGCCCGGCGGGTCTTCTCGGCCCTGCTGCTGGCGCCCGCCGCGGCCTGCGCCATGGGCGAGCACGGCTCGAGCCCTTCGACGGACGGCGCCATCTGGGTGCTGACGCTGATGTTGAGCGCGGCGGCGTTGGACTTGCTCGAGCGCCGCGGCGCGGCGGACGCCGCGGCGGGCGCCTGGCGGGCCGTGGCGCTGACCTTGATCGCGGCGGTCGGGGTGACGGTGAAGCTGACGTTTGCCGCCGTGGCGGTCGCGGCCGTGCTGCTGGCCCTGCTGGCGGCGCCGAGCGGGCGGCCGCGCGCGCGGCTCTGCGGGCGGCTCGCGCTGCTGGGTGGCGGGATCGGACTGCTGTGGTGCGCGCGGAGCGTGGTGTTGACCGGTTATCCGTTCTTCCCCGTGACCTGGGCCGGTTTCCCGGTGGAGTGGCGGGTGGCTCCCGAACTGGGCCACAGCGAAATCGCCTGGACGCGGGCCTGGGCGCGCTGGCCGGTGCCGGGCGACCCCGCGGCGGTGGCGCTTTCGGGCTACGGCTGGCTCAAGCCCTGGGCGTTGCGGATGCTGCGGTCGAAGGACCTGGTGGTGCTGCCGTTGTCCCTGGGGCTGGTTCTGGCGCCGCTGTTGGCGAGCGGGGCGCGCGCGCAGGCCGGCGCCGCCGCGGCGCGGCGCGGCGGCGCGGCCGGCCTCTTTTTGCTGCTGCCGCTGGCCGGGCTGGTCTATTGGTTCTGGGCGGCGCCGGACCCGCGGTTCGCCTATGCCTTGTTCTGGGCCTTCGGGCTGGGAGCCCTGGCGCTGGCCGCCTGGCGTCTGCCCGGGCCGACCGTGCGAACCATCGTCGCCGGCGTCGGCCTTGTGCTGCTGGCGATCGATCTGGACGTCGCCGCGCTGTTCCGATCATGGCGTCAGGACATCGGTCCGGCGCGCCGCGTGCCGCTGACGCGCCGGACCACCCGTTCGGGCCTCGAGGTGTTCGTGCCCGATCCGCCCGGCGCGCGCATCTGGGATGCGCCGCTGCCCAGCTCAGCGTGGTTCTACCCGGGGCTGCGCCTGCGGCGGCCGGGCGATCTGGGCGGCGGTTTCGTGATGGACCCGGAGCCATAAGCCGTGGCCGCGATCAGCGTCATTGTCGCCACCTGCGACCGGCCCGCCCGGCTGGGGCAGGCGCTGCGCCACATTGTGGCCGCGGCGGCGGCGGTGGGCGGCGCGCCGATCGTGGTGGCGGACAACGGACTCGAGCCGGCGGCCGCGGCGGCGGAGGCGGCCGGCGCGGGCGCGATCCGCTATCTGCGCACGGCGCCGCGAAACAAGCCGCGGGCGTTGAACGCGGCGATCGCGGCGGCGGAGACGGACTGGCTGGCGTTCACGGACGACGACACGCTGCCGGACGCGGAGTGGTTGAAGGCGGGCCAGGCGTTCGCCGCGCGCGGACTCTGCCGCGTGTTCGGCGGGCGCATCGAAGCCGGCCCGCCGCCGGAGGCGCTGCCGGCGTGGATGCGGCCCGATGCGCAAGGCGAGTATCCGGGGCACGGCGTGTTCGTGCGCTATCGCCCGCTGCGCGAATCGGGGCTGTTGCGGCCGCAGGATCCGGTGCCCTACGGGGCGAACTTTTTTGCCCGGCGGGAGGTGTTTCGGGAGCACGGCGGGTATGACGAGCGCTTGTGGGCATGCTGCGGCCGGGCGGCGCTGGGCGCGGAGGACGGCGAGCTCGGCCAGCGGCTGCGGCGGCGCGGGGAGCCGATCGGCTACTGCCGCGAGACGCTGGTCGTGCATCCGGTCCACGCGGAACGGTGCCGCTGGGGCGCGCAACTGCGGCTGGCCTTCTACTACGGCTGGCGCGATCCGCTGGTGGAGTTCGACCCCCACCGGCCGCTGCTCGAGGGCTACCGCTTGCGGCAGTTGGGGCGCTGGACGGCGCGCGCTCTGTGGCGGCGCTGCCGCGGCGCGGAAGCGGCGGCGTTTGCGGATGCGCTCAAAGCCGCGCGCGCGGCGGGAGCGCTCTTGTGCCGCGGTTCGCGCGCCTACCGGCGCCGGGCGGCGCAGATGCGCCGGGCCGAGGAAACGGGAGGGACATGAAGCCGAGAGCCGATTTGCGGGTGGTGCTGTTGGCCGCCGGCCGGGGCTCGCGCCTCGGGGGCGGGATTCCAAAATGTTTGACGCCGTTGCGGCCCGACGGCGAAACGATCCTCGATCGCCAGATCGCGGCTCTGCGGGGCTGGACGCGGCATCCGCTGATCGCCGTGGTGGGCTACCGGCGGGAATTGATCGAGCGGGCGCAGCCGGGGTTGGCGGCGGTCTGCAACCCGCGCTACGCGGAAACCAACACGGCCCGCAGCCTGGCCTGCGCCCTGGCCGCGCTGCGCGGCTGCGATGTGCTGTGGCTCAACGGCGACGTGGTGTTCGATCCGCGCATCGTGCCGTTGCTGCTGCGTTCGCCGCATTCGTGCATGGCGGTCAACCGGGCGGCGTGCGGCGAGGAGGAGATCAAATACCGCACCGACGGCGCCGGCACGATCGTCGAGGTCTCGAAACGCGTGCGCGGCGGCGAAGGCGAGGCGGTGGGCATCAATCTGGTCAAGGCCGCGGACCTGGAGTTGTTCAAACGCGCGCTGGCGGACTGCGCGGACGGGGACTACTTCGAGCGGGGGCTGGAGCTGGCCATCGAGCGGGGCTTGCGGCTCTACCCCGTCGAGATCGGCGACTACTTCTGCATCGAGGTGGACTTCCCCGCGGACTTGAACAAGGCGCGGCAGTTGGTGGAGGCGGAGGCGCGCGCCGCGCAAAGCTGAGATGAGCTTGGGAGCGGATTCGAAAGCGCCGGCGGCGACGAGCCGGCGGCTGCCGTTGCTGATCGGACTGCTGTTTCTGGCGCTCGTGGCGGCGGTGAATCCGTTTCGAGCGATGCCGACCAGCGACGACTGGGCCTATGCCTGGAGCGTGGAACGCTGGCGCGCGGGCGAAGGCTACCGACAGCACGACTGGCTGTGTGCCGACTACCCGTTTCTCGTCCTGTGGGGCTCGCTGATCACCCGGCTGCCGGTGGACATTTTCAGCGCCCTGCGCCTTTCGACGCTGGCCTTGCTGGGAGCGGGCCTGTGGTGGTTCTATCGGCTGATGCGCGAGTGTCAACCCGACCGCGAACTGGCGGGGTTGCTGGCGCTGGCGTGGCTGTGCAGTCCGTTGCTGCTGCGAACCGGTTTTTCCTTTCTCAGCGACGTTCCGTTCCTGGCCTGCCTGGTCGGGGCGGTGTATTTCTATGTCAAAGGGTTGCGGCGCCGGCAGACAGGCTGGATGCTCGCCGGCGGGGCGGTGGCCGCGGCGGCGGTGCTGATCCGGCTGCACGGCGCGGCGCTTCCGGCGGCCTTGGGCGCGCTGTGGTTGCTGCAGCCGGGCCGGCGGCGGAACGCCGCGCTCTGCCTGAGCGGGATCGTCCCGCCGGCGCTCGCCGCCGCCTGGGTCGCGGCGCGGGGCTGGGGCCGGCCATCCCTCAGCCTGGCGATCGTGCGGCGGGCGCAGGCCGCGCACCTGGCCGACGTTCACGCCTGGCTGCCGGAGGCGCTCTCGCGGCCCGCGGTCATTCTGCAGTACCTGTGCCTGTTCACCCTGCCCCTGGCCGGCCTGGCGGCGGTGGGTGTCCTGGGCGGTCTGTGGCGCGGCCGACGCGGCGGCGCCGCCGCGCGCGCCACGGGGGCGGGCGGCGAGGCGCTCTGGAAGCCGTGGCTGCTGCCGCTCTGCGGCGCGGCCGTGGCGGCGGGCCTGTATGCCGGCCATCGGATGTCCGGTCGGCCGCTGCGGTTGCCGTCGCTGCCCTGGTCGCTGATGACGCTGGAGGACCTCCCCGCAGCGGTCAGCGGCGGTTTGACCCTGCTCAGCGCGGGGGCCGCGGGAGTGTTGCTGTATCTGTTGTTCGAGCGCTACGGCCGCGAGGACGGCTGGCGCCGGCTGCTGGCGCCCGCCGGCGTGTTGGATCTGGTCAGCCTGTGCTTCGCTGGCCAACTGCTGGGGTATTACAAATTGGCGGACCGCTACCTGCTGCCGCTGCTGCCGTACACCATTCTGGCGCTGGGCCTGCGTAGCGGGCGATGGCTCCGGCGCTGGGCCGCGGCGTTCGTCGGCGCGAACCTGCTCGTGGCGGCGGCGGTCGTGGTTTGGACGCGCGGCGAACTGAACATGGATCAGGCCTGGTGGCAGGCGGCCGAGACGGTGCGGCTGTCGGGGGTGCCGGCGGAGCGGATCGTCGGCCCTTGGACCTGGATGGGCTACCACCGGTTCGACGAATTCCAGCGCCAGAGGTCCGCGGTTGCCGGGAGCGGCGAAGACGCTTTTCTGCACTGGGCCGCGCGGCAGGAAGAGGCGGCGGACTACGTCCTGGTCAGCGGCCAGGCCCTGGCCGCGTTGCCGGAATGGCGGCCGGTGCTCTCGCGGCGCTACCGGGACGAGTTGGGAAGGGAGCGGACGGTCTGGATCGTGCGCCGGCCGCCGGCCGGAACTCCGGAGGGGCGCTAACGATGCGGCGGTGGCGGGGCCTTTTGAACGCGCTGCGCGCCTGGGACGACCGGCGGCATCGGGCGCGGCGCGGGGCGCGGCGGCGGGCGCTGTTCGACGGCGAGTCGCAGATGCACTTCGCGATGTTCGAGACGCTCTACGGCGCGATGCGTCTCGATCCGCGGCTGGAACTGTCGCTGACCTGCTCCTGGAGCGGCGGGCTCAAGGTTCCGCTCTCCAGCCTGCGGTCGGTGCTGGAGGAGGCGGACGCGCATTGGGTGCCTTATCGGCGGGCCAAGTGGCGCAAGTGGGACCTGTACGTGTCGAGTTGTTTCGACGTGCCGTGGCTGGCGCGGCCGGCGCCGTGGGCGGACACGTTTCATGGCGTGGGGGAAAAATGGACCGCCGACGGGAGCCGGCTCTACATGGCGCACCCCCTGGCGGCGCGCTACGATCGGCTGCTGTGCCCCAACCGGCGGCTGGCCGAACAGTTCGCCGCGCGGCCGGCCTTTCTGAAAACGCCGGAGAGCCTGCGCCTGACCGGGCTGGCCCGCAGCGACCCGCTGCTGTGGCTCAACACGCCCGAGGTGCGCGCGCGGCTGCGCGCGGCGTTGGCCGTGCCGGACGGCGTTCCGCTGGCGGTGTTCGCGCCCACCTGGGGCCCCGACGGCGCGCTGGCCCTGCACGGCGAGGAGCTTGTGCGCGCCTGCCGCGAGGCCGGCGCCGAACTGGCGGTGAAGCTGCACGCCTGCTCGTACCTGCCCGATCCCGCCTGCAACGGCGGCGTGGATTGGCGGGGGCGGCTGGACGCCTGGGCCCGGCGCTACGGGTTCCGGCACCTGCCGCACGCGGACCTGGCTTCGCTGCTGCTGGCGGCGGACGTGTTGATCGCCGATTTCGGCTCCGCGGCGGTGGAGTTCTGCCTGCTGGACCGGCCGCTGGTTTTTTTCCGCAGCGAGGCCCAGGCGGCCCGCACCGGCGGCGACCGCTTCCAGTTCGACGCCCTGTGCGCGGCGGGCGGCGGCGCGCGCGACGCGGCGGAGCTGCGGAAGGGGCTGGCGGCGGCGCTGCGCGGCGGCGACGGCGCCGCCGCGGCGGCGCGGCGCGCGCTGCGCGAAACGTTTTTCCACGACGCCGGCAACGCCACGGCCAACGGACTGCGGGAACTCTACGCCCTCATGGAGCTGGACCTGCCGGCGGGCCTGGTCGAGGCGTACCGCGAGCGGCGCCGGCGGCGGGCGCTGGAGCAGCCCGCGGCGTTCCTGGGATTGACCTGATGGCCCGGCCATGAAACTCGGCGCGATGCAGCCGTATTTCTTCCCGTACCTCGGGTACTTCGACCTGATCCACAGCGTCGACCGCTGGATCGTGGCCGACACCATGCAGTACATGCGGCACGGCTGGGTCAACCGCAACCGGGTGCTGCACCCGGCGGGAGGGTGGCAGTACGTCGTGGTCCCGCTGCGCAAGCATCCGCTGCGCACGCCGATCCGCGAGATCGCGATCGCCGCCGAGCAGGACTGGCGCACCCGCCTCCGCCGCCAGCTCGAGCACTACCGCTCCCGCGCCCCCTTTTACCGCCCGGTCATGGCGCTGCTGGACGAGGCGCTGGCCGGCGCGGACGACTCGCTGTGCCGGCTCAACGTCCGCGGCCTGGCCGCGGTCTGCGGGTATCTAGGCCTGCGCTTCGAGCCGGTGTACCTCTCCGAGCTGAAGCTGCCGCCCGAGCCGGTGTCCGAGCCCGGCGAGTGGGCCATTCGCATTGCGCAGGCGGTGGGGGCGGCGGAGTACGTCAACCCGCCCGGCGGGGCGGCGCTCTACGATCCGGCGGCCTTTGCGCGGGCGGGCTTGAAGCTGACGATCAAGCCCCTAATCGACTTCCGCTACGAGTGTCCGCCGTACGAATTCATTCCGGCGCTCTCGATTCTGGATGTGCTGATGTGGAATCCGCCGCAGCGGGTCAAAGCGTATTTGGACAGCGTGAAAGAGGAGGCGACATGAACGCCAACGTCGAGGAACGCGGCGCGCCGGAGGCGGGACGGCTCTCGGTGGATGTGGTCATTCCCGTGTACAACGAGCAGGAGGTGTTGCCGCTGCTTTTCGAGCGGCTCGGGCAAGTCTTCGCGCCCGCGGCGCGCCGGGAGCTGGGTCTGGGGACGGTGCGCCTGCTGGTGGTGGACGACGGCAGCACGGACGGTTCCGCCGCTATCGCGCGCCGCGGCGCGGGCGCGGCGTTGCCTGTGCGCCTGATTTGCTTCTCGCGCAACTTCGGGCATCAGGCGGCCGTGTCCGCCGGCCTGGCGTTTTCCGACGGGGATGTGACGGTCGTCATGGACAGCGACCTGCAGGACCCGCCGGAACTGCTGCCGCAACTGATCCGCAAGAGCCGCGAAGGCTACGACGTGGTGTACGCCCAGCGCCGCCGCCGGCGGGAAAACGCCGTCAAGCGCCTGGGCTACTGGCTGTTCTACCGCGTCTATCATTTCCTGTCGCCGATCGATATCGTGCTCGACAGCGGGGATTTCTGTTTGATGAACCGGCGCGTGGTCGCGGAGATCAACCGCCTGCCCGAACGGCTGCGGTTCGTGCGCGGCCTGCGCTCGTGGGTGGGGTTTCGGCAGACCGGCGTGCCCTACGACCGGCCCGGCCGCGCGGCGGGCCGCAGCAAGTACAGCCTGCGCCGGCTTTACCAACTGGCCACGGACGGGATCACCGCCATCAGCACGCGGCCGCTCAAGGTCGCCCAGACCTTCGCCCTGCTGTACTTCGTGGCCTCCGTGCCGGCCCTGGCCGCGCTGGCGGCCACCTTCGTGCGCGGCCGCGGGGGGGAGGACCGGCCCTTCCTGTTTCTGCTCAGCTTCATGCTGCTGAGCAACAGCATCATCCTCGGCTACCTGTACATCCTGGGCGCTTACGTCGGGCGCGCCTATCAGGAAACCAAGGGCCGGCCGACCTACATCGTGCGCGAGGTGCTCGACACGGAGCCGAACCATGGCGCTTAAGACGCGGCCCGAGGACCTGGCGTTGCTGGGCGGGACGCCGGCCTTCGCCGAGCCGGTGCACGTCGGCCGGCCGAACATCGGCGACCGGCGGCGGCTGCACGAACGGCTCGACCGCATCCTGGACAGCCGCTGGCTGAGCAACGACGGCCCGTTCCTGGAGGAATTCGAACGGCGCCTGGCGGCGCTGCTGGGCGTCGAGCATTGCGTGGCGGTCTGCAACGCGACGGTGGGCTTGGAGCTGGCGCTGCGCGCGCTGGACGCGGCGGGCGAGGTCATCCTGCCCTCCTTCACCTTCGTGGCCACCGCCCACGCGGCGCAGTGGCTGGGCCTGCGGCCGGTGTTTTGCGACGTGGACCCGCGCACGCACACGCTCGATCCCCGCTGCGCCGAGCGGCTGATCACGCCGCGCACGACGGCCATCGTGGGCGTGCACCTCTGGGGCAACCCCTGCGCGCCCGCCGCGCTGGAGGCGCTGGCGGCGCGGCGCGGGCTGCGCCTGCTCTTCGACGCCGCGCACGCCTTCGGCTGCGCCCACGGCGGACGGATGATCGGCGGCTTCGGCGACGCGGAGGTCTTCAGCTTCCACGCCACCAAGTTCGTCAACACCTTCGAAGGCGGCGCCATCGCCACGCGCAGCGCCGAAACGGCGGCGCGGCTGCGGCTGCTGCGCAATTTCGGGTTCTCGGGATACGACCGGGTGGAATGCCTGGGCATCAACGGCAAGCTCTCCGAGATCGCCGCGGCGATGGGCTTGACTTCGCTCGAGAGCATGGCGGAGATCGTCGCGCACAACCGCCGCATTGCGGACGCCTACCGGCGCGAAGCGGCGGGCCTCGCCGGACTGGAGTTTCCGGACTGGCCGCGCGAGGAGGCGCACAATTTCCAGTATGTGATTGCCGAGGTGGACGAGACGCGTTTCGGCCTGAGCCGGGACGCGCTGGTGCGGGTGTTGCACGCGGAGAACGTGCTGGCGCGGCGCTATTTCTACCCCGGCTGCCACCGGCTGGAACCTTATCGGACCCTCGACCCCGAGGCCGGCCGGCGGCTGCCGGTCACGGAACGATTGTGCGAGCGGGTGCTGGCTCTGCCCACCGGCACGGCGGTGAGCGCGCAGGATGTGGCCGTCATCGGCTCGATCCTGCGCGCCGCGGCCGCCGGGGCGGCGGCGCTGCGGAGGCGCGGCGCATGAGCGGTTCCGCCCAGCGTCCGCCGGTCGTGGAACTGGCGGCGGCCGAGGTGCGGGCGCGGACGCCGCTCGTGAGCGTGCTGATCAACACCTACAACCATGAGGCCTTCATCGGCGCCTGTCTGGACGGCGCGCTGGCCCAGCAAACGGACTTTCCCGTGGAATGGGTGGTGGGCGAGGACGGCTCCGCGGACCGCACGCGGGAGATTTGCCGCGCCTACCAGCGGCGCTACCCGGCGCAAATCCGGTTGTTGTTGCCGGAACGGAACCTGGGCGAGCTGGAGAACTTCCGGGTCTGTTTCGAAGCCTGCCGCGGCCGTTACATCGCGTTGCTGGAGGGGGACGACCTGTGGCTCAGTCCGCACAAGCTGCAGCGGCAGGTGGACGCGCTGGAGCGGCATCCAGAATGGGCCCTGTGCATCCACAACGTGAAACTGATCGGCGAGCGCCAGACCGCGGAGGACGTCTTCTTCACCGGGCCGCCCCGCGCGGTGTACCGCCGGGCGGATTTCGTGGAGCGCAATTTCGTGCCGACCTGCTCTTGCGTGTTGCGCAACCTCGGACTGGCGATCCTGCCGGAATGGTTCTGGGATCGCGAGTTGAATCCTTATCCCGACTGGATTCTGTATGTCTCGCAGGCGGCCTATGGCGACGTGGGGTATCTGGACAAGGTGCTGGGAGCGCACCGCCGGCATGCCGGCGGGGTCTGGGGCAGCACGTTCGACGGCAGCGTGGAGGGCGACATCCGCCGCATGCGCAAGCGGCTGACGGCCTTCGAGCGGCTGGGCGAGTGCCTGGGCCCCGAGTATGCGGCGGCGGTCCGGCGGCAGCGCGCGGCGGCCTGTTTTCACCTGGCGCTGGCCTATCGCGAAGGCGGCGACCGGCGGCAGCAGCGGCGGTTCCTGATCCGCGGCTGGCTCACGGAACCGCGCGCGCCGTATCCGTTCTGGCGCTGCTATCTGCGCTCGTGGCGGCGCTGAGGGGTCGGACGATGGAAACGCAGGAGACGGGGACGGGGCGGGGGTGGTGGCGGCGGTTCGGGCCGGCCGCGGCCGTGGCGGCCGCGGCCGCGCTGCACGTCGCGCTGGTGCTGCGGCGCTATCCGCCCGCGCTGCTGTGGCGCGGCGAGATTCCGTTCCACGGCGACATTTACCGCTACTTCGCCACCGCGCAGGCCGCGGCGCGCTGCGGCGGACTCTACGGCTACGATCCGTTTTTCATGGCCGGCTATCCGGTGGGCTTGTGGAACAGCATCGGAAAAAAGGGGTTCGAGATGGCGCACCTGCTCTTGCCGGGGCTGCCGTTTCCGGCGCTGTTCTACCTGGCGCTGGTCGTCGTGCCCATCGTGGCGCCTGTGGTCCTGTGGATCGGACTGCGCGCGCGCTGGCCGACGGCGCGGGGCCGGCTGGGGCTGCTGCTCCTGATTCTGGCCTACTGGCATCTGGACACGCACACCGCCTATTTCTGGGGCTTCGGCAACGTGTTCTTTCCGGGCACCGCCTGTCTGGTGCCCTTGATGGCTCTGGCTTTTTGGAACCTGCTGGAGGGGCGCCGACGCTGGCTGTCGGCGGCGGCCCTGGGACTGATGGCGGGGGCGGCGGCCTACACCCACCCCGTCGTGCTGGTGGCGGCGGCGGTGGCCTCCGCGGCCGCCGCCGCGTTTCGACCGCGCGCCCTGGCGGCGGGCCGAACCTGGCTCGCGCTGACCCTGGCGGCGGGAGTCTTTGTCCTGCTGACCGCCGCCTGGCTGACGCCGCTGTGGCAGAACCGTCACGACTGCGTGCCCTCGCCCCATCCCTTCCTGCAGGGCAGTTGGAAGCATTTCTTCATGGACTTCTTTTCCGACCGCGGGTACCGCCATCGGTTCGACCGTACGTTTCTGCTGCACGCCGCGGTGGCGCTGGGCGGGGCCGGCACGGTTCTGGCCTGGCGCGCGCGGCGCTGGCTGGCGGCGCTCGGCAGCGCGGGGTTCGGCTGCCTGGCGCTGGCCTACGCCGGCTCGCACGTGCCCTACCTGACGTTCTTGCAGCCGTACCGCTTCCTGATTCCGGCCACGATGCTGCTGTTGGCGCCCCTGGCCGCCGGCGGGGAATGGATGCTGGCGGCCTGGTCCCGCGGCGGCGCGGCGGCGCGGCGTCTGGCGGCCGTGGCGGCGCTGCTGCTGCTCCCG
>Ga0101944_10004525_pt1 | contig 17061 bp, 16 predicted proteins | sample DewCreD2012metaG_FD_75245 | JGI IMG/M metagenome (GOLD analysis project Ga0101944, IMG submission 75245) | Hot spring sediment bacterial and archeal communities from British Columbia, Canada, to study Microbial Dark Matter (Phase II) - Dewar... ...
CAGCGTCGATAGGCGCTGAACGTCATCCCTGACGCATCGCATAGAGCCTCCTTGCAGTTGATGACCTACTACTGCATAGGGGGCCTGCGCGCCCAATTCAAATCAGGGAAGACTCCAGGTAAGTTGCCTTGCCTTTTGCGTCGGGCGTGATAGGATTTCCGCCAAACGCTGGCGTCCAAGACCGGCAATGAGAGCAAAGCGGGCGATTAGTTCAGTTGGCTAGAACGCACGGATCACACCCGTGAGGTCACAGGTTCGAGTCCTGTATCGCCCATTCCCCTGATCTGCCAGCAGTTACAAGCGATTGCCTGCCGTCGTCAGGCGGTGCGCTTGTCGTTGTGGGAACGGCAGTTGCGCCGCCCTCGGTCGATCCTGGACACGCCAAGCCTTCCGCCGTCATCTGCGCTTCCTCTTCGCTTTTCTCTGCACCTTGTGTCTTGCCCGATGCCCGGCGGAAGTCGGCGTCCAAGTCAACGGACATGGCGTAGTGCTTGGCGGCCACGGCCGGGGAGTTCCCAATCCACTTGCAGACGGTCGCCAGATCGTATTCCCGCATCAGTTCCGTTTCCCGACTGGCCCGACGATTCTGGAACAGTCGCGGCCAGGCGGTCAGGCCGGCGCGGCGGATGATCCGCTCAGACTGCTGGCGAAGGTTCAGACTGCCGAGCCGGTGCTTGGCGATGACGTATTCGGTGCCCGGCTCAGCTTGGTCGAAGGCGTCCAGCAGATACGGGCGCAACTCCGGAAAGATCGGCACTACTCTTGTGCCCTTGCCCTCATGGTGTTCGGTCTTGCTACTGTGGATGATGAACCGGCCCCGCTCTCAATCCACATCGCCCCAGCGCAAGGCGAAGTGCTCGGACGGACAGCGCAGTCCGCCGTAGCGCGCCAAGGCAATGATGAGCTTCCATTCGGTGTCGGGCGCTTCGGCAATGAGCTTGTCGATAACGTCGCGGGCGATGAACCGCTTGCGACTGTCGTTTTCCTGATGCCCCACCTTGATATCTGCGAAGGGATTGCCGCTGGCCAGGTTTCAGCGAACCGCCTTCCGCCACATGGTGCGCGCAGCGATGACGCGCCGGGCGACGGTCGCCGGCGAGAGCTTCTCATGCGTTGCCAGCCATGCCCGCCAGCCGTCGGCGGCGGCGTGAATGTCCCTCAGCAATCGCCCCGCGCCAAAGTGTTCCTCAAGGTTGCGGCGGGTGTGCCCTTCGAAGGTCGCAGTAGCCGGCTTGGCGCTCATGGTGTCCATGAACCGCGACAGGAACACGCCCAGCGTTGTTGGCGCCAGCCCGACGCCGGCGGCCAGCCCTACGGCGCGTAGCCGGGCAAGCATCTTCTCATCCAGTTCGCCGAGCCACTTGGATACTTCGGCATCATGCGGACGGGCGGCGAACCGATCGGCAATGATTGCGTTCACTTTGTCCAGCCACGTGCGCGCCACGTTTGCATTGACGCGCCCCAGGCGAATAGCCATTGTCCGGCCGTCGCGGGCAAACTTGATGCGATTGTATTCCCCACGCACGTGGGGGTGAACCATTCTCTCGCCATGTATTCCTCGCTTGACACGAACATCCGACCGCGGATCGCAGGGTCCGCGGCCGTTGTTTTGGCAGGATCACCCTGCGGTTAGAATGCCCACCACTATGGCGAACGAGAAATCCTGGCAGGCCCGCATCAGCGAGGCCACGGACAAGCTGGCCCAGAGCTTCGTGGAGTCGATCAGCTACGACCGGCGGATGTACAAACAGGACATCGCCGGCAGCATCGCACACGCCGCCATGCTGGCCCAGGTGGGCCTGATCAGCGAGGCCGACCGCGACGCAATCATCGCCGGACTCAAGAGCATCGAGAAGGACATCGACGAGAATAAGTTCGTCTTCGACGAGAGCCTGGAAGACATCCACATGGTCATCGAGGCCGCCCTGATCGAGCATATCGGCGAGCCGGGCAGACGGTTGCATACGGGGAGGAGTCGGAATGATCAGGTGGCGCTGGACCTGACACTGTGGCTGGACTCCGCTTGCTCGCGGATCTCGGCCCAGTTAAGCGACCTTTGCCGCGCATTCCTCCACCTGGCGGAGCGTTCGCTGGACGTGGTGATGCCGTCCTATACCCATCTGCAACGCGCACAACCCGTTTCAGCGGCGGCGGAAGCCTTCGCCTGGTGCGTCCTGCTGTCGGAGAACGTCCGAAGAACCGCCGGTTTCATGGCAAGCGAACGGAGTCCGCTTGGAAGCGGGGCAATCGCGGGGACCTCGCTGCCCATCGACAGCGCGATCACCGCGGAACGGCTTGGCTTCGCGGCAGGACCGCCCGCCAGCAGCATTGCCGCGACGGCATCGCGCGAAAGAGCGTGCGACTTCCTCTATGCCCTCACGATGATCTCCCAGCACCTCTCCCGCTGGGCCGAGCAGTGGGTCATTTACTCCACCACCGAGTTCGGCTTCATCAGGATCGCCGACAAATACACCACCGGCTCGTCGATGATGCCGCAGAAGCGCAACCCCGACATGCTCGAGCTGATCCGCGGCCGCTGCGGGTTGGTCTACGGCGACCTCTTCGCTCTCCTCACCATCCTCAAGGGCCTGCCCATCGGCTACAACCGTGACCTCCAGGAGGACAAGCGTATCGTCTTCCGCGCCTATGACACCGTCAGCAGTTGCCTGACCATGGCCGCCGCCATCGTCAATTCGGCTGAATTCGTGAAGGAGAAGATCGAACCGACGCTGGAATACGGTTTCCTGGATGCGACAAGCCTGGCTGAATATTTCGTGACCAAAGGCATCCCCTTCCGCACGGCCCACCAGGTCGTCGGCTCGCTGGTGAGCCGATGCGAAAAGGAAGGCAAGCACGCACTGGGGCAGCTGGAGGTCGAGGATTTCATCGCCGCCGTGAGAGAGAAGAACGCCGACGCCTCGAGGATCGGCCCCGATGTCTTCGAGGCCCTGGGCGCCAAGAACGTCGTGAAGCGATACCAAAGCGCCGGCGCGGCCGGCGGCGAACCGCTCAAGAGTCAACTAATTGAGTGGAAGAAGCGACTGGGGATGTGAGCGTGCGATCACCACTGGTCCGGCGGAGGATAGCACAACCCGCCGGATTGCTGTGTCAGCTTGTCCACCCGGTACCACTGCGCGTGGTAATCCGAGAAAAGCACCGCCTGTCCGCTGGCCCGAATAAGGTTGCTGCCGCTCAGCGGCTTGCCCCGACCATCGGTGAGGCGCACTTTCACCGGCGGGCGGCTGTGATTGGACCCGTGATTCCCATCGCCCACCGTGCTGAGCACCTTGGTGTTCGTCGGGCTTTGGTCGGTAATCACATCGGTGACCAGAATCTTCGCGGCCGTCTCGCCGCGACGGTAGGCAAACGATGCCGCGCGCACGTCATATTCCCCCTGCCTGGGCGCAAAGCGCCCGGCCCAGTAGGCGTAGTCCATGTAGGCCGAGCCGTTGGAGTTGAGCCCCTTGGACTCATACCAGCTTTCGTCGCCGCCGCTGGCCCAACCCTCAGGACAGACCAAGGCGCTGCGATGGAACCCGTTCACCTGTCGAATCGCCAGCAGACCCCCGCGACGCTCGGCCCGGTACACGTTTTCTTCCAGGCTCCTGGCGGCCTGCATCTGCTCCGGCGGCGGCAGTTCGTTGTGATCGTGTACGTACACGGCGATCGCCAGCCCGATCTGGCGGATGTTGTTCATGCACTTGGTCCGGTTGGCCTGAACACGGGCCATTGACAGGCTGGGAATCAACAGCGCAATAAGGATGGCGATGATCGCCATCACCACCAGCAGTTCGATGACGGTGAAAGCCGGACCCGTCGATGAACTCCGCCGATTCAGCATTGCGCAATCCTCAAGACAATCGGGCGAATGATGTGACGAGTTACATGATATCGTTTGCAGCCGGAAAGTAAATCAGACTTTCAGCCCGCGCCACGGCAGGCTGTCCGTGACGGTTTGGTCGCCGGGCGGAGGACTGCACGGCGATGTTGAGGAGTTTGTGGGCAGCGGTGCCCTCGGGAAGCCTGGGCACGGGCGAGGACGCCCGTGCTACCGGGTCCGCCCCCGCGATCCAGGACCGCCGGCCGCACGAAGTGTCACGCACCCACGCCCATACGCCGACCGTTGGGCAGGCATAAGCATCCGTTATTACAGTACTTGCCTACGGGCGAGCCGGCATGATCAGAGCGTATACCCTTGGCGGCCTGCGCCTTGCCCCATCCGCCCCTGCGGCCGGTTTTCAGAATGGACCCCATCCAAGCGGTGGTCGGCCAGAAGGCTTTGGTTGACCGCTTTCCCCCCGCCAGAACCCGGTTGACGCCGCTATCGCTGAGTGATCGGGGGAATCGGCTGCGCGGCCAGCATCGCGTCAACAATCTCGCCCCGATGTCGCTCAAACAGTTCGTTGACCTCGCGCTGCTGAAGTCCGCCATTCGGACAGTATCCGACCATGCAGTGAATCTCGCCGCTGTTGACCATGCCGGCGATGATGTGGTTCTCAACGGCCTTGCTGCAGCGAGCCACCTTGGCCGTTGCGTAGTCCCTGGCAACGAATGAGAAGACCGAGAGCCGTTGTTCATTCCTGGCAAAGACGATGTGGGCGCTGCGGCGTTCGCCGACCGGACAGATTGCCGCCCCGTGAAAGCGCCAGCCTTCTTCCGCAAGCCTGGGGGCAAAGACGTGCTGCTGAAGTCGCTGGCCCAGCACATGGCCAATGAGGGTCACATCGGCATTGGCGTCCGTGTCGGGATTGGCATGTTCGTTACAACAGGTGTCATGCGTGCGAACCATTGAGATGAGGGTGGCATGGTCGATTTCGGCCCCATCATGCACGCTGTTGAGCGTGGCATGAATCGCCACACCAACCAAGGCAACGAGGAAAACGGCCGCCGCCAGGCGCATGACCGGTCGATGCTGGAATTGCAGGCGAAAGGCGGTTTGGCGTAGTTGGGATCGATGGATCTTCAGCGGCGGCCTGGAGGGTAGCGGATTTGCCGAATGGCCTGCCATCGCTTGGAGCACGCGTCGGCGGAGTTCCTCCGGCGTGGATTGTCCTCCCCATGCTTGTTTGACCGCGAGTTTCAACTCGGGGTCGTCAAACTGCTCGGTCGGTTTCATTGTCTTTTTCGTTGTTACCGCTGGACACGACGACGGGTGGTCCGTCACCGCGACCGGTCTTGTCATTGTAGAACCCTGACAGCCCGACGGTTTATTTCCGAATAATCCGCTCCTCCAGCGCCAGATCCCGCAACTGGTCCGTCAGGCGCTGCCGGGCCCGGTGAAGTCGGCTCATCACCGTCCCAATCGGGATTCCCAAAATCTCCGCGATCTCCTTATAGGATAGGTCTTCCACCGCCCACATGAGCAGAACCGACTGGTACTCTTCGGGCAGGCTCTCCAGGGCCCGCACCAGGCGCTGATCCATCGCATCAAAGCTCACGGGGGAGATTGGGGCGATTGTAAGTGACGATTCGTCAATCAGTTCCAACAGCTGATCGTCCATTGCAACCGGCCGTCGCCCCTCCTGCTGGGCTCGGCTGATATGTACATTGTAGAGAATCCTCAGAAGCCACGGGCGAATGCCAAAATCCTCGAGAGTGAAGCTGTCGCGCGAGCGCAACGCCCGGAGGTATGTCTCCTGTACAAGGTCTTCCGCTCTTGCCACATCGCGCGAAAGCCTCCGAGCCAATCGATAGACGCTGTCCATCTGCTCGATGGCAAGTCGTTCAAATTCCTGGGGTTCCAGTTTCATGGCGCATGCACGTCGTGTTGCGCCCGGTTCGCAACTGTCAACAGATTAACGTCTTAGCATTGCATGTCCAGCGGAATCCCGTCTGCTTTCAACCGGCAGGGTCTGTAACATTTTCAGAATTGGGAGAGGACCGCAGGGCAATCTTGAGAAGCTTCTCCGCACCGGGGATCTTGCGAAGCCCGAGCACGGGCCAGGTACCCGCGTCGCGGGGTCCGCCTCCATCGTCCCGAACCGACAGCCACGGACAGTGCCACGCACCCTCCGTTCACCGGGCGGTGACGGTGGCCCTGCCCGACAATTGGCTCAAATCGACGATGTACGGCTTGTCCCCCACGGTAACACGGTGGCGGCCGTAAAAGGCTCGCACCTCACAACGTCCCTGGCCATCAGTCCGCCCGCTGTATCTGGTCCACCATTGACCAAAGACCAGTTGGCGATAGGCAGCGGCCGCAGGCAGCGGAGTCCAGTCGCGCCGGTATAGAGAACTGGCCGGAATCCAGTTGGCACCCTCCCAGAAACCCCACATGAGGATGCCGTCCACGCGCGGGTGGGCGAAACAGATGCGGTAGTAATCGGCCAGATTCCTGGCCTTGGCCTGTTCATCCGCATCGGTCATGCGAAGGCTGCGGTCCCTGTAGAACCGCGACCGCTGGCCGGGCATGTTGAACTCGGTGACGCGGATGGGGAGGTTGAACTGGGCGAGCCTGTCCAGCGCGTTCCGCACGGCGTCCGGATCGAAGCTGTCGCCGTGAAGATGTCCCTGCACGCCGATGCCGCCGATGGGCACACCCTGATCCAACAGCGACCGGATATGCGCAACATAGTCATCGAGGCGCGCACCCGTGAGAATGTCATAATCGTTGAGATATAGCACGGCGTTGGGATCGCCTTCGCGCACCCACTGGGCCATGCGAAGCGTGATGTCCTTGCCGAGTCGCTCTTCGTAGTAGTTGCCGTGGATCATCTCATTGTTCAGGTCGTACTCGGCAAATCGCCCCCTGTATCGCCGGCCGATGTCAAGAGCCCGTTCCCTGACGACCTGGCGGAGGTCGGTGTCGGAGAGCTGCTTCTGCCAATCCTGCACATAATTGGGAATTCCCCAGAAGATGTTGTGCCCGCGGAGGGGGAGCCGGTTTTCATCCGTCCACTTCAGGATCGCATCCACGGTGGCGTAGTTCACGTTGCCGCGGCGTGGCTCCATGTTGTGCCACTTCAAAGCGTTCTCGGTCACGGCACAGTTGAAGTTCTGCAGAAATGTGGCCAGATACTTCTCCCGATCCTCGGGGCGCATGCGGCCACTGAATGCACTATTCGCCAATGCCGCGCCGAACCAGAACTCATGGCGGACCTGCTCGACGATGACCGGCGTGTTGGGAGCGGCCTCGATGACCAGCACGCCCTTGCGGTGTTTCTCGATCCGGGCGTTGTCGTCGTCCACTGACGCACCGTGCGCGAGAGGCACGAGAACGAGCAGCAGAATGGCAAAGATACAGGCGTAGGACCCGGTCTTGGTGGACATGCGGGTGTTCATTGTCTGTTCTACCGCCGTGGGACGACCGGCGTTTTCACAGGCGGTCGATCAGTTCGAGCGTCAACTCGTTCAGCGAGCTGAGTACCATGTCGGCCCTGGAAAAGTCATTGCCGGCGGTACGGGGACTGGGAACCGCAATGCACCTCATCCCGGCGGCGTGCGCGGCAATGACACCCTTTTCCGCATCCTCGATGACAACGCAATCGCGGGGTGCGACCTGCAAGCGACGGGCGGCCTCCAGAAAGATGTCGGGAAAGGGTTTGATGCGAGGGACCTGGTTGCCGGTGACGATGCAAGAAAAGCGGTCGGCGATGCCCAGCTTGGTCAGAACGGCATCCACGGCATCCGCATATGCGGAAGATGCCAGCCCCAGGATCTTGTGGCCGCGCAGGCGATCCAACAGGTTGATCGCCCCGGGCATCGGCTCGCAGCATGACTCGACGAGCCGAAGGTACTGCTCAGCCTTGACCTTGCGAAGGGCGGAGAGGTCGAGGGTCAGGCCGCGATTGCGGAGGAATTCGGTCATGCCCCGCCCCTTGCGCACCCAGTGCTCGTGGTATTCGCTGTCGCTCAGGTCAATGCCATGCTGGCGGAGGACCGCCTGATAGGCGCGGCAATGCAGCGTCTCGGTGTCCGAGAGCAGATCGTCCAGATCGAACAACACGGCGGAAACCATCGTGAAACCGTCAGTTGGCCGACCAGATCTCGCGAATCGTGTCTTCCTGATTAAAGCCGTCGGGAACGGACTGGCCGGTACGCCAGTGGTCCTTGAACTTGCCATCGGGACAGAGCATGGCGGGAAAGTAGCCGAGGAAACGCGACTTCACAACCGAAGCCGTGACAGGGCAAGCCGCAACACCGATACCATGCCCGCATGTGGGAGGCACGGGCGGGACGCGTGCACTACGCGGATTCTACCTGATTTCGAGCGTACCCAGGCGGTAGAGGCGATCCTGATGAGGGGCCGTACATGCCAGGGCTATGGCCGGCTTGCCGGTGGCCGGATCCACGAATGCCAGACCGAGCGTGTAGGAGCCGGGTGCAATGTCTTTGGGTATCGCCAGCGCGAGGGCGGCCTGATGTTCTCCGGGCAGCCACTGGCGCGGATCCGAGTTCTCCTGCCGCTGCTGATGCACGATCGCCCCGCGGCTGTCGAGCAGGTAGAGCGTCAGCGGGTACTGGCGGTAAGGTCTTGCCACGCCGGCGTTGGTCCACTTCGTTTGAACCGCCAGCGTTTGTCCCGGTTGAATGTAGGGGGAATAGCTGACCTGGTTGAGAACAAAGCGGTAGCCTGCCAGCCGCGCAAGTTTCTCGATCAACGGCCACTGTTCGCTGGGCACCGCCCCGATGTTGTCGTTGATATAGGTGACGTGGTTGTCGAGCATGAACTTCACCGCTGATTCGAACGACCACTTGCGCCCGACGATGTACTCGTAATTGCCGAACCATTCGAAGATGACCGGCGCTTTCTTCCACTGCTCGGCGAACCCCTGCACCTGGGCGTACTTCTTCGACCCGATCCAGTTCTTCTCGTGCCAATCGGAGCCCACGCCATCGCGACGGAACCCCGTGCCGCGTGCAATGCAGTAGGCCAAGGCCTGTGCGTCGTCCGACATGCACGCCAGCGGCGTTTGCTTGAAATGGTCCAGGTACATGTCCAGGATCTGCTTGCGCACTTCCCAGGGCTTGGTGTTGGGAGTGTGCCACTCGCCCCAGATGCCGTAGGAGCCGATGTCGATGAATTCCATGCCGGCGTGGCCGTCGTAGCGAGCGGCGAGGGCCTGGATGAAGTCGCGGTGTTTGGACAGGTAGAGCGGATCGGCGTAGTCGGGCTCGATGCGGCGGATGGCCGCCCCGCCAGAGGTGGGATCGCCGCCGCCGCGATCGTATTCGTGGAATTTGCAGCCCAGGTCGAAGAGCCACTTGGGCGAGCAGTAATAGCCGCGCGAATGGGCATTGGTGGTCATGACGCGGAGGGAGACGCGCTGGCCGCGGTCCTTTCCGGCGGTGATGGCGTCGTCGATCGGCTTCCAGTTGTACTGCCCCCGGGTCGGCTCAAGCTCCATCCAGCAGATGCGCACGTAGCGGACCGTGCAGGGCAGGCGCCTGGAGTTCATCCACCCCCGCCCGGGGTTTTCCAGCAGGTCGTCAACCGGATCAAAGCGGAGGACAACCGCTTGCGGATCGGCCGCGAATGTCGATGCCTTCAGCAAGAGGACCAGCAGAGATGCGTAGAGGATTCGGGATGCCATCGTTTCTCCATACCATTCGCCGCGATGAACGTTTGGCAACCTCGCCGCGGATGGCTTGTAGAATCTGCTGAACAACAGGAGGTTTCTTGGCGAAGTTGAGCATTCCCGCGGTTGTCTGGGCACTGGCGTGCGTGACATCGCTCATGGCGGCAACCCCTGAGGCTCGCATGAGCTTCCTGGACAACGGCGTGATTCGCATCGGCGTGAACCTGAATGCCGGCGGCGCCATCACGTACCTTTCGCTCTCCGGCAGCCAGACGAACCTGGTCAACAACTGGGACTGGGGCCGGCAGATCCAGATGAGCCACTATTCGGGGCCGGTTCCGTTCAAGCCCGGCGGCAAGGAGCCCGCCCCGCACTGGCTGGGGCTGGGTTGGAACCCCGTCCAGGCCGGCGACCATTTCCGCAACGCCTCGCGCATCCTCGCGCATGAGAACGACGGCAAGACGCTGTACATCAAGTGCGTTCCGATGCAGTACGCGCTGGACAACGTGCCGGCCGAATGCACCTTTGAATGCTGGATCAGCCTGGAGGGCAGCTCCGCGCAGGTTCGCAGCCGGATGGTGGTCGATCGCCCGGACAGGACGCAGTACCCGGCCCGCGACCAGGAGTTGCCGGCCGTTTACACGATCGGCACGCTGTACCGCCTGATGACCTACAGCGGCGACAAGCCCTTTACCAACGGCCCGCTCAGCCGCATCGAGAAGAGCGAAGAAGAGAAGAAGCGAGGCGGCTGGCCATGGGTGCGTTACCGGGCAACCGAGAACTGGGCGGCGCTGGTGGATGACAGCGGCTTTGGCGTGGGGCTGTGGAAGCCTGACTGCTACAGCTTCGTCGGCGGCTTTGCCGGACAACCCGGCAGGGGCGGCACGTACGACGATCCGACCGGCTATCTCAGCCCCATGCTGGTCGAGATCATCGACCACAACATCAGCTATGAGTACCGCTATGAACTGATCGTCGGGTCGCTCGAGCAGATCCGAAAGCACGTTTACGATCGCGCCCCGCGACCCGCGCCGCCGACGTACCGGTTTGAGAAAGACCGCCAGCACTGGTTCTACCGCCACGCGGCCGACACGGGCTGGCCGATTCGCGGCGAACTGAACGTGCTTCTTCATGATGACGACCCGCAGATCATCGGACCGGCCGCCTTCTGGCTGGCCACGGACGCGCCAAAGCTGCGAATCGAGGCTGCCTTCAAGACCGCCGAGCAACATGCCCGCGTCTGGTGGAAGCGATTCGATGACGACCGATTCACGGAGACCCGCAGCCGTTCCTTCCGCATCGAGCCGGACGGTAATTACCGGGTTTACGAGGTGGACCTGGCTGAATCGCCGGAATACCGCGACGTGATCACGGGCCTGCGACTGGATCCGGGCGAGCGAGGTGGCGAGGGACGGTGGGTGAAGATCAGGTCCATCATTCTTGGCAAATAGCGGGGCATTATCGGGCGTGGGGACGGTCGGCACTAAATCAGTATGCCGCGAGAGCCGATGCCCGGAATGGCATGGTGCGATCGGCAACGACGACGCGGCGCGGCGTGGCCGCCATCTGGACGGTCCTGATCATGGTGGCGCTGTGCGGCATCATTTCGCTGGCCGTGGATCTCGGGCGGGTGCAACTGGCCAAGACGGAACTGCAGGCTGCCGCGGATGCCGCGTGCCGGGCGGCGGCGGTGGGACTCGGCACCAGCATCAGCCGCGCGCGGGATGACGCCCTGGCGGTGGCGGCCGCGAATTCCTGCGACGGCGACCCGGTCGTCCTGGATCGCGAGGCCGACATTGAACTGGGAACGTGGGACCCACAGCAGAAGCTCTTCACGCCCCTTTCGGGCGCGGCCCAGAATTCCGCCAGCGCAATTCGAGTGACAGCACGGCGCGTGGCATCCCGCAATACGGCGATTCCACTGGTCTTTGCACGCCTGGTCGGGAAAGACAGCTGCGATGTGCATGCGGCTGCGATCGCGACCCGGTCGAGCAGCGCCGGTGCGGCAAGGTTCGTGGGACTGGACGGCGTGACGCTGTCGAACAACGCGTTGACCGCCAGCTATCGCTCGATCAACGGCCCGCCCGGAAACGTGAACCTGTACAACAGCGGATCGGTCGGGTCCAACGGCACGATCCGTCTGGACAATAACGCCCGCATTCGAGGCGACGCGATCTATGGTCCCTCGGGCAACGTTTCCCTGGGCAACAACGCCAGCATCACCGGCTCGCGCATCAGGCAATCATCGCCGTTGAGCTATCCACCGACCAGTACCGACAACGCGGCCACGGTCAACAACAATTCGCGCATCCCGAGAACGAGTTCGGGGAGACTGCCGCTGAGCGGCCAGGCCTTTTCGCTGAACAACAACGAAAGGGCTCAGATTCCCGCTGGCACTTACTACTTCAGCTCGCTGTCGATGGCGAACAACAGCGCGATCACTTTCACCGGGCCGGTGACGATTTACCTCGCCGGGCCCATGACAATGAACAACAACGCGACGATCAACACCAGCGCCAACAGGCCGGCAAATCTGGCACTGAAGGTCGTGGGCAGTCCGACGCTGACGCTTGCCAACAATGCCGTGTTGACGGCCGATGTGTACGGGCCGGGCGCGACGCTGAATCTGGGGAATAGTGTTCAGCTACGCGGCGCGGCCGTGGTACGCCGCATCGACGCAGGCAACAACTGCCAGTTGTACGCCGACGAGTCCCTGCCTTCCTCATCCGGCGGCGGGAGCGGCACAATCGCCCTGGTGCAGTGAATCAGAGTTCCGTCAGATCCCCGGCCACCGCGTCCGGCCGCAGGTGCGCCGGCGCCTGGTCCAGGTCGCGCAGCTGTGTGACCCCCGTAAGCACGAGCACGGTTTTCATTCCGACGGCCTTGGCGCCGGCGATGTCGCTTTCGAGGTTGTCGCCGATCAGGACACACCGCCGCGGATCGACCTTCAGTTTCTGGCAGAGCTTGTGGAAGAAGATGTCCTGCGGCTTGCCACAGAAGACGGGCGTCGTGTTGGCCGCGTAGCCGAGCATGGCGCAGTGAGCGCCGACGCCGAACTCCAGCCCCCGCACGCTCGGATAGACCCGGTCGGGGCAAATGCCGACCAGTTCAGCGCCGGCCCGCAGGAGCAGCAGCGCGATGCGCTGGCGGTCAACCGTGGCGTAGACATTGCGCATCGAACCGGCGATCACCGCATCGCACTGCTCGCTCGGTCCCTGCACGAACTGGGCCTTGCCCTGGAGCATTTCCTCAATGCCCTCGGTCGCCAGGTTGAAGACGCGCGGCATGGGGCCGTGCTTCTCCAGCACATAGTCCACGGCCGCCGCCGCGGCACTGTAGATGTGATCCGTATCGATCTGGATGTGCATGCGGCGCAGCCGCTGGGCAATCTGGTTGGGGCTGAGCGTGCTGTTGGAAAGACACGCGAATTTTCGGCCTTCCCGCCAGAGGCGCGCCACCAGTTGCGCGGCTCCCGGCAGGCCGTGTTCCTCGTGATAGATCGTACCGTCCAGATCGAGCAGAACGGCGTCATACGGCGAGAAATCCATCGGGGGGAGTGTAATGGGACCGGTGATGTTGTCCAGCCGCGACCCGGTGTTTGAAGCGGCACCGCCGTTGGATTATTCTGGATGCGCCATGCTCGCCAAACGCTCATACTGGGTGCTGGCCGCGATCATCGCCGCTCTGTTCGCGGCACTGGTCTGGGTCTGGATCGCCAACAGCCGCCCGGGCAACATGACCGGCATCGGCCTCTATGCCAAGGCCCACACGATCCATCTGCCGATGGAGGTATCGGCCGTCGCGCCGTTCATGAACCAACCCATCGACGCCGCGGCGATCTACCAGAAGGCGATCGCCGCGTACCGGGAGGACCAGGTCAAGCTCGCCCGTTACGACCAGGCGAAGAAGACGAACGCTCCCGAGGCCCGACTCTGGGCGCCCATCGTCCAGCTGCTGATCGAAGCGTCAGCGTCCTCAAAGCCCGGCGTTTTCGGGGGCCGGCTTGCCGACGCAATCAACTATCATCCCGACAAGCCGCGCATCGAGGCCCTGCGGAGCATCGGCAAGGCTGTGCTCCACCTGGCGCTGCTGCACAACGCCGAGAACGACAAGGCCGCCGCAATCCAGCATGCGCGCGCCGTTTTCGCCCTGGGAGTCAAACTGCACCAGGAACGGCTGGTCTACCGGGAACTGGACGCCGGGGAGGAACTGCTGGGATCGTCGGCCGCGCTCCTGGCAACCCTCGAACCCGACCGCGCCTCAGCCCTCAGGCAATTCAACGAGAAGCGGCTGGAACACTGGCGGACTCGCATCGAACCGATCCACCGGGCGATCTTCGTGGTCAGTCCGCACGTTCCCGACATGGCGGCCCTGGCGCGCGAGGCGGGCGACGCCATGTGGCAGGTGGAGGCGATCCTGGCCCTGGGACGGTGCAAGTACACGGCTCCCCGCGCCGCCGATCAGAAGCTGGCCTTGCGCACGGTAACGGACCTCGCCTCGTCAACGGACACGCGGATCTCGATGGCGGCCGAACTGGCGCGCGACCTGACCGTCGAGGAATTCCGCACCCTGAGATGAGCGTCAGCTCTTGAACCCCTTGCGACGCTGCCGGCTGTAGCGGGCCAGGGCGTCCTCGATGATCGGATAGGCGGACGCCGCCGGCTGCATCTCGTCCACCTCGACGACCTTTCCCTCCAGCTGCTTGTAGTCCTGGAAGAACCGTTGCAGCATCCGCAGGCGGTGCGGGGGCATCTCCGAGGCCTCGTTGTAGCTGTTGAACTCCGGATCCTCCACGGCAACGGCGATGATCTTGTGGTCCTTCTTGCCGGCATCGACCATCGTCATCAGCCCGATCGTGCGGGCGCGGATCATCGTCAGCGGGGCGACCGTCTCCTGGCAGAAGACCAGCACGTCCAGCGGATCGTCGTCCTCCGCCAGCGTCTTGGGAATGAATCCATAGTTGGCCGGATAATAAACCGCCGAGTAAAGGATGCGGTCGAGCTTGATCAGACCCGAGGCCTTGTCCAGTTCGTACTTTACGCTGGAGCCGAAGGGGATCTCGATGATGGAGACAAACTCCTGGGGCAGGTGTTCGCCGGGAGTGACATCGTGCCAGGGATGAATCATGGTTCGTCAATCATAGCAACGGTGATCAAGCGCCGTCACCCGGTTCGCGGGGCGCATCGGCGCTGGGCGGCGGAGTGCGCTCTGCCTGCGGCCCCCTGCTTCGCCGCGGTGGACGGCGACCCTGGCGCACCTCCTCCTCGAGCTGCGCCTTGCGCCGCAGGATGTGATGGTAGTGCTGGGCGAACCGGTGGGCCTCGTCGCGGATGTACTGGAGCAACTTCAAGCCCAGGTGATTGCGCGACAGCCGGACGGGCGTGCCCCGGGCCTGGATATAGACCAGTTCCTCCTTCTTGGCCAGCGAGATCACCATCGGCGGGCGAACGTCCATCAGCCTGAACGCCTCCAGGGCCGCGTGGAGCTGTCCCAGGCCGCCGTCAATCAGGATCACGTCGGGGTAGAGCTCGTTGTTCGCCCCGGCCTCCCGGTATCTCCGCGAGACCACTTCCTGGATGGACAGGTAGTCGTTGTTGCCCTGCCCATGCTTGATCCGGTAACGCCGGTAGCCGTCCTTGAACGGGCGGCCGTCGATGAAACAGACCTTCGAGCCCACCATCTGGCCCCCCTGGAGATGAGCGATGTCAATGCCCTCGATGATGCGCGGCGGCTCGGCCAGACCGAGGACTTCCTGGAGAGCGGCCAGAGACTCCTGGGGATTGCTCACGAACGCTTCCGGCTGCCAGAACTGCTGCGTTCCGTCGCCGGCGCGGTGCGACAACGCGCCCAGCGCCCTGATTTCGTCGCGCAGCTTCGCGGCCCGCTCGAACTGCAGATTTTCCGATGCCGCCTTCATCTCGCGTTCCAAGTCGTGGAGCACGCCTTTCCGTTCGCCGTTGAGAAACCGGATCAGCCGGCGGATGTCCTCGTTGTAGGCGTCGCGCCCGATCCTGTCACCACAGGGTGCCGTGCACTGGTTGATCGCGTGGAGCAGACAAGGCCGGAAGAACCGCTTGTCCGGATCGCTTTCAAGAATCTCCAGGTGGCACGTGCGGAATCTGAAGGCTCGCTGGAGCAACTGCACCGCTTCCTTGAGCTGATGGACGCTGGTGAACGGACCGTAGAGCTTCACGCCATGCGAGCGAGGCTCCCGCGTGATGTAGACGCCGGGATAATCGTCGTCCGTGGTGATCATCAGATAGGGGAACGTCTTGTCATCCAGCAGGCGCGCGTTGTACCTGGGCTGGATATCCTTGATCAGCCGGTTCTCGGCCAGCAGCGCCTCGACCTCGGTGTCCGTCTGAAGAACATCGAAATCAACCACCTCGTCCAGCAACCCCGCCTTCTTGGCCTCCAGCTTCGTGCTAGCGTGGAAATACGACCCCACGCGATCGCGCAGGCTGACTGCCTTGCCCACGTAGATCACGCGCCCCTTTTCATCCTTCATCAAGTACACGCCCGGCGACCTGGGCAGTTGGCGGGCCTTCTCCGCGAGTTTTTCCAGGCGATCGTCCATGGTTGCAGGGGACCCATTATACGCCGCCAGCGACACAAGGGCCGCAGGGCAAAGCATGGTCAGCCTGAGGAGGGTGCGTGACAGTTTCGGCGTCCGCTGAAGGACCGCACGGCGATATTGAGGGGCTTTTGGGCGTCGGCAACTTCGCGGCGATTGGGCACGGGCAGGATGCCCGTGCTACGGGAGGGGCGCAAGAGGGGGCACGGGCCAGAGGCCCGTGCTACGGTGGCCGCCCCCACCATCCAGGACCGCCGGCCGCAAAAGAGTGTCATGCACCCACCCGGCAACGCTAAAGCCGATTCATCCGCATTCGCGGCGAAAAGGACCATCGGGTAAACTCTGGTTCTCATTGCATACAGGAGCTTGTGTGGCGTTAGTGATTGTTCCCAGCGTCGATCTCCGCAGCGGCCAGGTGGTTCGCCTCAAGCAAGGCGATTACGGCCAGCAGATCCGCTACGCCGTCGATCCGGTCGATACCGCCCGGTCATTCGCGGCGGCCGGCGCGGAGTGGATGCATATCGTCGATCTGGACGGTGCCAAGGAAGGCCGGCCCGTGCAGACCGACCTGATCAAGCGCATGATCCAGGCCAGCGGCCTTCAGGTGCAGGTGGGCGGGGGGATTCGCGAGAGGGAGCACGTCGATCAACTGCTCCTGGCCGGCGCGGCGCGAGTCGTCATCGGCACACGCGCCCTGGAGGCATGGAACTGGTTCACCGCGCTGGTTCATGAGCCGAACATGGCCCGCCGCCTAGTCCTTGCCGTCGATGCCAGGGATGGCGTGATTGCCACCCGCGGGTGGACGCACCTGTCCGGCCGGCTGGCGGTTGATGTGGCGAAACAGGTCAGCGACTGGCCGCTGGCAGCACTGCTTTACACGGACGTTGCCAGGGACGGCATGATGACCGGCCCCAACTTCGAGCAGACGCGCAGGCTGGCCGAGGCGGGCAAGGTTCCCGTCATCGCTTC
>Ga0101944_10004526_pt1 | contig 17058 bp, 14 predicted proteins | sample DewCreD2012metaG_FD_75245 | JGI IMG/M metagenome (GOLD analysis project Ga0101944, IMG submission 75245) | Hot spring sediment bacterial and archeal communities from British Columbia, Canada, to study Microbial Dark Matter (Phase II) - Dewar... ...
CCCCGAAAGCGATCAGGCCTTCGTCTATATCGCAATGATCCACCTCATGGTCAAACGCCTGGCATGACTGTTTTTGGACACGCTCTAAGCGGCATGGCACCGGGAGGTGCGACCAGACAGCTCAAGGCCCCCCATTCCTCTCGGAGATGCATCGATGGCAACGTCCTACTTCATTCGTTTGCGCGGCAATGTCCAAGGACCATTCGATGCCGAGCGGCTGCGTCAGCTTGCCCGGCGGGGGCAGTTCACCCGTCTGCATGAGGTCTCGACGGATGGCCAGGAGTGGAGGCCGGCGGGCGAGCTTTCGGAGCTATTCTCGGTCGCGGCGGGCCCCTCGCTTCCATCGTCTGCCGCAGGAGGTGGTGCGGGGAATGCAGTATCCTCGCCCGTAGCCCGGACATCGGCCGAATTGCCGCCGGGCACCGCCCAGGAAGCCTGGTACTACGAGTGGGCGGGGCAACCGCAAGGTCCCGTCGATCTGGCAACCCTCCAGAAGCTTCTGGAGCAGGGGCAGTTGACCCACCGCTCGCGAGTCTGGCGGGCCGGCATGGCCGACTGGACCCCGGCCGGAAACGTCCCGCAGCTTGCGGCCATCGTCACCCAGCCGGCGTTTTTACAACCCCACGTCCAACCCCCAGTTACCATAAAGCACCGCAATATTGGAGTCGTTGCACTCTTGTCCATCATTACACTCGGGATATATAATTTGTATCTGTTGATGGAGTGGTCAGAAGAGCTGAATAATCTACTCGGGCGCAAAAAGTATTCTCCAGCAATTGTATTATTAACAAGCTTATTGACATGCTGTTTGTTAGGAACTGTGTTCGAGTGTTTATATGCATTTGACATCGAAGCACAATCTCGCATACGCAACATTCGCGGACGCATAGATCAGTTAGCATTATTGGTTTTGATCTGCAACATTGGTTCATTATTGATAAGTATATTCGTTCCTGGTGCTGGTCTCTTCGTGGCGATAATACTGGCAACGTTGGCTACAATCCTCATTCAGAGCGAGTTGAATAAATTTGCTGGTTCATAACGCCCCGGTTGCTTCGGCAACCGGGGTCCACGAGAGGCATCAGACGCTGGAGGCCATGCTCCGTCGTGGTTGGCGCCCTAGGTGAATCACGAACGCATTCCCGGTCGGCAACGGACGCGACACACGGCGTCCCTCCAAGCAATGCCTCCTGTAAACCCAGGTTGCAGAGCAACCTGGGCCACCCCGCTGCGCCCGTCGAACACGCTCTCAAATAGGGTAGCCCCGGTTGGTTTCCAACCGGGGTCTGCAAGAGGCGTCCGCCGGGGCGTGGCGCTGTCACGCGGGCGTGGCCGGGATGGTTGGCACCCCATTGCCTCCTGGAAACTCCAGCGTGCGATGATGAGCGACATGATCGGAGCGTTCTTCGCAGCGGCGCGCCAGGCACCGGGCTGAGCCGGCGGCTCTTCTCGAAGCGCACCCGCCAGAGGGTGGAAAGTCGCTGCGCAGCCCCCTGACCTGCCGGCACGCTGCGGCCGGGGCACGCCACGGCCGGGGCGGCCCAGCGCATCGCCTGCACGGCGTGCGGCCGCGGAGCGCACTTTCGCCTCCTGCCAACTTGGGCCGCCTGGCTCTCGCTACAATGATCCTGCGGCGTGATGGAAGGGTGGATTCCGTCGGCCCAGGGTGGCTGTCCGGCGTGTCGGGGAGTTATGGCGCGGCTGCTAGTGATTGATGACGAACCGTCGATCTGCTGGGGTCTGACGCAGTGGGGGCAACGGCAGGGGCACGAGGTGCTGGCGGCGGCGACGGCCGAGGAGGGGTTGGCCCTAGCGCGGAGGCAGCCGCCGGAGCTGGTCTTCCTAGATGTCCGCCTGCCCGGGATGGACGGGCTCAGCGCCCTGGATCGCTTCCGGCAGCAGTGCCCGCAGGCCCGGGTGATCGTGATGACGGCCTACGGAGATCTGTCAACGGCGGTGCAGACAGTCCGCCGCGGGGCGTGGGACTACCTCCCCAAGCCGTTCGATCTGGCGCGGGTCGAAAAACTCGCGACCCGAGCGCTGGCGGAACCGACGGCTGCCAGCCTGCCGGCGGTCGTGCCCGATACCGACGGCCTGATCGGGCGTTCGCCGGCGATGCAGGAGGTGTTCAAGCGGATCGCCCAGGTGGCGGCTACGGACGCGGGTGTCCTGCTGGTGGGGGAGAGCGGCACGGGGAAGGAACTGGTGGCGCGGGCCATCCACCGCTACAGCCGGCGGAAAGAGGGACCGCTGGTCAGCGTGAACCTGGCGGCGCTGAGTCCCACGCTGGCTGAGAGCGAGCTGTTCGGCCACGTCCGCGGCGCCTTCACCGGCGCGGAGCAGCCGCGGCAAGGACTGCTGGTGGCGGCCGACGGCGGCACGCTGTTTCTGGACGAGGTGGCCGACATTCCGCGGGCGATGCAGGTCAAGCTGCTGCGGGCTGTCGAGTATGGCGAAGTCTGGCCGGTAGGGGCTGGCCGGCCGGTGCAGACGCAGTTGCGGACGATCGCCGCCACGCACCAGGACCTGACGGAACGTATCCGACGCGGAACGTTTCGCCACGACCTGTACTTCCGCCTGGCGACATTCGTCATCGAGCTGCCGCCTTTGCGTCAGCGGCGCGAGGACATTCCGCTTTTGGTGCATTTTTTCGTGACCCGCCTGGCCGGGGCCGGGTCCGAGGCGTTGGTCAGCGCGGCCGCGATGGAGGAACTGACGCAGCGTCCCTGGTATGGCAACGTCCGCGAGCTGCGCAATGCCGTGGAGCATGCGCTGATCGTGGCTCAGGGCGACGCTATCCGGCCCGAGCATCTGCCGCCGGCACTGCCGCAGGTGGTACCGGCCGCAGAACAGGCCGAACGATCCGAGCGGCCTGCCGACGGGCCAGCACGCCCGCCGCAGGAAGCGGCGCCATTCGCGGCGGCCGCCAGAACCGTGCACGCAAAGGTTGGCAACGCAGCGCCGGGCGAGCTGGCCTGGGATCTGGCCAGCGCCGTGCAGCGCTGGGCGCAGGCGAGACTGGCGGACGCGGCCGGGCCGGCCAACGTGTACGAGGAGCTTCTGTCGCTGGTGGAACCTCCGCTCTTGGAGGTGGCCTTGCAGGCCCATCGCGGGCAGTGTGCTCCGGCCGCCCGCACTTTGGGACTGCACCGCGTGACGCTCAAACGCAAGCTCGATCAATACGGGCTTTCCGCAGAGGAGTGACCGTGCTTGCCGCGGGTCGGCTGTCTGGAATCATCCGCGACTGCCCCTCCACCCCGGTCAGCGTGCGCACGAGCAATCGCACGCGACGCTATCCTGCGTGGCTGACGGCGTCGCGCGCCGATGGGGGGGCCGTCGCTGTGCGCGGCACACCACCGTGCCCGGCGTGTCCTCGGTCCGCCCCAGATCATCCAAGACGCCCGCCCTCAACGCCACGTCACGGTTTCGCCCCCGTTCCGCGTGGCCAGCGCCTGCCAAACGGAGCGCTCGATCGTGCCGGAGACGGGCCGCACCGAGCCATCGACCAGGGCGACGTGCACCATCTCGGGGTGGAAGCTGCGCGAGGTGATTACGGCATAAGTTGCTCGGCCTGCACGGCCATTCAGTCCCTCCTGCCAACTGTTGTAGTCCGCATCGAGCATCTGGTTTTGGAAGGTGAACGGCGTGCGGGAATTGGGCGTTAGCGCGGCAGTGAATCCCGTGTGGTGCACGCGGCCGTCTGGCCACTCCGTGTGCCCCGTGTCTTTGAACTCGGTGCCAGAGGCCACCAGTGTCGCGGCCTCAGCACCCGTCGCTGGGGCCCGCGTCTGGGGCGGACCGCCGTTGCGTGTGTACGGCTGCCAGGCCTTAACCTCGGCCGTCAGCAACGTGTTGGACGTCCCATCGGCGAATTCTCCCAGTCGCAGGAAGCTATTGGGATAGAACGCTCCGTCCCCACCGCGGCCCGTGGCGGGATCGAAAACGAAATACACGCCCAGGTTGAAGCCGTACGTGGTCGGCTACAACCGCGCCTTACCCCCGCCCGGATTGCGCACCCGTCGTGCCCCGGGATCGCTGCTGCACGCGTACACCGGCACCCGGACCGCGTCGATCGCCATCTGGAAGTCCCACCCCTGCGACAGATCCACGCGGTCGAAAAGGCCCGCCTGCTCCAGATAGGGCAAAATGCGCCCGTGCACACCCCAGGCGAGGTTGTTGCTCGAGGCAGTCGTGGTCAAATCGACAACCGTGCTCGGGGGCAGCCGGCCATTGGCACTTTCGTAGTTCTGCACGGCCAAGGCGATTTGACGCAAGTTGTTGGCGCACTGAGCTTTGCGGGCTGCTTCGCGAGCGGCCTGCACCGCTGGTAGCAGCAAAGCGACGAGGGTGCCCACGATCGCGATCACAACCAGCAGTTCCACCAACGTCATCGCGTCGCGCCTCATGGTTACTCCTTTGCAGATTTTGATTTACACAGCGAGCCGTTCGTGCATCCTGCGCGGGATTCCTGCACGACCGCTGGCGTCGAAGCGAAAGTCATGCCGAGAGCTGGCAAACGATCTTTGCGAACGCAACCCGTTGTCGCGTAAGGCTTTTCGTCGCGGCACAGGCTTCGAGATCGATTGCCTGGCAAGAGCAGGCGCGGCCATCACGACGGCAACATGTCGGTCCGCGCGACAGGTCGGTTGCGGAGACGAACTTTGGAGGGCTTTCCGCCGGGGGGTGGTGAAGGGGACTAGGGAATACCGACCTGGCCTTGGTGCGCACAAGGAACGTTCCGCAATTGCCGCGGGTGTTACTTCCCACCTTGGGTCCTTACCGGGGCGAACGACTCGAAGACATCGCCGATCACCCGGTCGGCCAGTTTCAGCAGTTCGGCGATCAGGCGTTGCTCGCTGCCGGGTCCTGCCTGGGCGTGGTTCGGCTCATAGCCTCCTTCCTGGAAGGCTTGGTCGGTGCAGATGTAGCCGAGATTCCCGTTGCTGTAGCCGACGACGATCGGCACGGCGCGGGGGCCGATTTCACGCTCCAGGCGAAAGCCGTATTCGACCATCGGCTCGCCCGGCAGCGTCAAGAGCAGGTAGGGTCCGATCTTCAGGGCTTGCAGCTCACATTCGACGGTGCCCTCGCCTTTCGCGGCCGGCAACAGCACGCGGCTGGTAGCCGCCCGGATGGGAAAGAACGTCGGCCGCCTGGCCCGCTGTTCGCGGATCGCCGCGCGGTCCGCGGCTCGCACGGCCGCACACCCCAGCCCCCGCCCGGTCCAGCGGATAACGGCTTCATCGCCGCAGCGATAAGGGAATCCCGGCAGGTTCGGCCGGATGTCGCCACAGCAGCCTTGCAAGAATAACGCCGTGGTCTGGCCCGCGTAGGCCCGCTCGACGAAGGCCTTCGCCTCACCTGGAAAGTCGGCACTGACCTTCGGATAGCCCAGCGGGTACGGGGGCGACCATCGGTCCCCCCACGTGAACACGCACGGATGGCAGACCGCGTGCATCACCACGGCCAGAGGATCCTCTTTGCCTTCCTCGTCGATCCGCAGCACCTTGACCCGGCGGTCGCACGGCCCGTCGGGGTTGAGCCGCACCACGGACCGTCCGCCGATCATCTGCCGGCGGTTGATGTTGAAGTCGATCTGGTCTTCCGCATACCCCACACTGACGGGAACCATCCGCGCAGCCGCCTGGCGGGCCGCCTCGGCCACCTCCTGCACCACCTTGCGGCTGTACGCGGGATGGTCCCGCCATCCGGGGCCGGAGTGATTGTGGGACGCCGCAACCAGGATCTGATCCGCGGGCACCGCGGCGGCCGCGGCGATGGCCTCCCGGAGCTGGTCGGTCATCTCCCGCTCCGCGCTGAGCAGGTCGAGTGTGACCATTGCCACGCGCGTCCTGCCATCATCCAAAAACAGCAGCACGGCACGCAGCGGATCGCGCACCCCCTCAACCGGCCGCACGTGCCCCACCACCGGCGTGCCCGGAGGTGGCGTGATGTCGACTTTGGCGACCGCCGCTTTCAGATGCGACTCGGCCAGCGCTGCGCCGGCCTGCACCACGCTCCCGACGCACACGATTACTGCCCCGATCGACGCCATGGCGTGCTTCATCGCCGCATCTCCCACGACAGGCCACTTCGCCTCCCCAGGCCCATCGGCCATCGCCGACCCGGCCATATACCTCCTGCCCGTCAATTCAGAGCTGATCCGCGTCCGCAGCGCAGACCGGCGCAAGATCGGCGGCGTCAGGCCACGCGATTCCCGCGTGCATTTGCGCCAGGGAGCAGAGTCTCGCCGTAGCTAGGGCTCGCCCGCTCCCGTCGCCCTAATCATTCATTTCGCGAACCATCGGTTCGAGCACTTTGGTGTTCCGCTCGACCGCGATCACGATCGTCCGCTGCTCGATGCCGTCGGCGGTGCTCGCCACCAGCGGCAGGACTTGCCGCCGGTCGGGCATCGGCTGGCGGATGGTGAACGAGCCGTCCGGCCGCAGTTTGATCGGCTCGCCGTTGATCGTCACCTTGGCATCCGGCTTGGTCCGGCCATAGAGGATCATTTCGGCGTCGACATAGAACTCCAGTTCCTGCGGACGGTGCAACAAACGCTGCGCACCGCCCAGGGCGCTCGCCGCTGCCTGACCTACCGGACGGCAAAGCCGCTCTTCGAACAGCTCTTGCAGGTCGCCGCCCCGCTCTTCGCCCGGGCCGCTGCTGAGGGCGTACAAACGTTCGTAGTTCTCGGCGACATCGGCCCAGTTCTCGTCGATCGCATCGCCGCTATCAGGCGGTGGCGTGTGGACGATGTTGCTGCGGCAGATCGAAAAAAACCGCCCGCTTGCCGCCTTGTACCCCAGCTCGACGCGGTAGCTCTGCGGCGGATGCGTCACGTCGATGTACCAATTGGTCACGCCGCCGTGCACCTCGATTTCCCGCACCAAGCGCTCCGTGGTGCTGGTCGTCTGGCCGCTTTCGACCTCTAGCAGCCGCAGGATAGGCACGGCCGTATGCCAGTGTTCCGCCAGCGCCGCTTCCGCCCTCCGCACACTCTGCCGCGTAACCGACCAGGTCACTTGCAGCCAGTACGGATCACGCACGAGCAAAACGAGCCGGTCTTTTTCCGGCGTCTTTCGCTCGGCACTGCCCGGCTGGAGCGTGAAGCATGCCGACAAGTCTTTCAGCCGGCCCCGCTCCAGCCGCAGCCGCTGCAGTTGCTCGGCCACCGCCGTCTTGGACATCGTCAGGGCGGGCTTCGTCGCGGCAGATGAGGCTGTTGCCACAGCATCCGACACGGGCATGCTGGGCTGCGTCCGCGCAGCAGGCTCCTTGGCTGTGCTACGCGGCGCGGCGGCCCGGCTCGTGCGGGCGCTCGTTTTCGTCTCCGCGCGACTGCTCCTTGGAGCGGGATGCTTCGATCCGTTGGAACGATGCTCTGTCTTTCGCGAGGCGACGGAAGTAGGACTGGCGCTTGCCCCCTTACTTGCCGGGCGCGCCATCGCCGCGGCGCGCTTCTGTTCAGGCCGTTTGGTGGTCGCGGCCGTGCTGCCACTGCTTTTGGCCTTTCCGTTGGTCTTCGTCCCGCGGGTTACCGAAGGCCGCCGGGCTGCCCGGACCAGAGCTTGTACGAGTTCCTCCTTGCGCATGGACCGCCACCCGGGCAGTCCGTGGCGTTTCGCCAGTTCGGCCAATTCCTTCCAGCTTTGCGTTTTGAGCGAAGCAGCGGTGATCAAGGGACGATGACCTCCGTTATTCCGATGGCAGTCGCGCACTTGCGCTTACAACAAGCGGCGACGGTTTGTTCGTCGTCCCTGACTGCCAACGAGGGCTCTTCGGCTGGGCCCGCGCACACCTACCCTCCGGTCCGCTCCATGGCATTCCGGAAGTGCGTAATCATAAACCCCCGCCATCAATAGACTTGTGGCAAGGGATTCAATTTGACAAACTCGTTGAGACGCTCTGCGTCCCTCCTCGCACCGGTCATGCGCGCCATGCCGACGCCCGGGCCCTCTGTGCGCAGGCGGCTAAGCTTCCGTCGCCCCAATTTGCGGAAACCCGCACCACCTGGCACCGCCGTCAATCCAACAGCGTTGATGCTACGTTGCAGTCTAATCATGTCGGCTCAAAAATGCAACATGCCCCTCTATAGGGTTATATCTGCCGCCAGTTTGCGATCTTGGCTGCCATCAAAGGAATTTGTAATTGCCATAGCTGCACGATTCGGCCTACTGTGCAAGAATATTATCCTCTAAAATCTAGATAAGCAGACGACAAATCCCCCTGAAAGAGCGTTTCTTGCAGTGCCTGGGCCCCTCGCCTGAGCGAGCATTCGATTCTCCAAAGCCCCTCTTCGTCAAATCCCCATGCTTCTGTGCATTCTGGCCTTATCTCGAGTCGGCCGAAATGTTTGAATACGGCATGCGACCCGGGTTTATCTACCTCGACATGGGGAACGTGCTTTTGCGGTTCTCCCACCAGCGGATGGCCGAACAGATGGCCGCCCTGTGCGGTCGGCCTGTCGAGGCGGTCCGGCAGATTCTGTTCGTCGATGGGTTGTTGTGGGCCTTCGAGCGAGGGGAGCTGTCGCAGGACGCCTTTTTCGATCGCTTCTGCCAGAAACTGGGAGCGGAACCCTCTCGGGAGGCCCTGGCCGAGGCGGCCAGCGACATTTTCGACCTGTGCGTGCCGATGGTGGGCCTGGTCGGCAAGTTGTACTCGGCCGGCTTTCCCCTAGGCCTGTTTTCCAACACCAGCCCCTGGCACTGGCGGCATTGCCTGCGACGGTTCGGCATCTTTCCCACCATGTTTCGCGTCCATGCCCTGAGTTTCGAACTGGGGGCGATGAAACCCGAGCCGGAGGCGTTCGAGCGAGCCGCCCGTCTGGCTGGCATGCCGCCAGAGGCGATCTTCTTTACCGACGACCGTCCGGACAACGTGGCTGCGGCCCGACAGGCTGGCTGGGACGCCGTCGTCTTCCAGTCCCCCACGGCGCTCCACGAAGCCTTGCGCCAGCGGGGAATCCAGATTAGCTACTGAATCTATGCGATTTCGTGATCTGCGCGTCGATTTCGTCGCCTACGCACGGCACGGATCCCTAGTTAGCGCTTCCCAAAACTTGCGGTACGATGATCGCCCGGCTGGCGATTTCGACGTGCACTGCCTACCCGACCGCAGTCCTCCCGAATCCGCCGCGCTCGTGCCTGCTGTCCAATTCCGATCTGGCGAGTAGATTATGCCCATTGTCAAGTTTGTCAAGGAAAATAAAGAAATTGAAGTTCCTGTCGGTGCCAACTTGCGCACCGAGGCGATCAAGGCAGGCATCTACGTCAATCAGGGGTTCATCAATCAGTTCGGGCGTCGCCTGAACAAATGCCTGAACTGCAAAGGGATGGGCTTGTGCGGCACGTGCCGGGTCCTGATTACCAAGGGCATGGAGAACACCAACAAGCTCACGCTGCGGGAGTGGCTCAAGTTTCGGACGGTGGTGCCCACTCCGCTGCCCGACCCGATCCCGCCGCTGGCCTACATTGGGCACGAGGACACGATGCGGCTGGCCTGCTGCACCAAGGTGTACGGCGATATCGAGGTAGAGACCGGTCCCGAAATCAATTTATTCGGCGATAATTTCTTTTCTTGAGCGGGCCGACCCCACGCGCCAGGCTGTCCTGTTGCCATAGGGCGGCAGGCTGGGTGGGCGCCGCCGCGGCGCTTGCCGGACCGGCAGTCGCAGACCGCTCAAGGTTTCGAGGTGCCTCATGAATGGTCGCCTCCATGCGATGTGCCGGCCTTCGGTCCTTGGAGAGAATGGGAGCTGCAACGTTCGCCGAAGCCTTGGGCCAGGACCGACCGCCTGCGGCTTTTTCGTAGGGTTGCTGAGCCTCGCCGCCGGCACGAGTGCAGCCGATGCCCAGTCGCTGAGCGATCGGCTCATGCCGCTGATCGCCGGCCATCGCGGTGAGGTGGCGGTGGCGGTGGAGCATTTGCCCAGCGGGACACAATTCCTGCACCGCGCTGACGAGCCGATGCCGACCGCCAGCCTGATCAAGCTGCCGATCATGGTGGAGGTGTATCGGCAGGCCGCCGCGGGGCGGGTCGATCTGGACGAGCGTCTGACGTTCCGAGAGGAGGATCGGACGCCCGGCAGCGGGATTCTCACGCCGCACTTTTCGCCCGGGGCGACGCTCGCGCTCCGCGATGCCGTGCGGCTGATGATTGCCTTCTCGGACAATGCGGCCACGAACCTCGTGCTGGGCCGAATCGGCCTTGCCGCTACCAACGAGACGATGGAAGCGCTGGGGCTGCCGAACACGCGGGTGCATGCGCTGGTGTTCCGGCCGGCGTCTTCCATCGCTCCAGAGCGGAGCCGGCAGTTCGGGCTGGGCAGCACGACCGCGGCGGAGATGCTGCGGCTATTGAAGCGGCTCGACGCGGGGGAACTCGTCTCGCGCGAGGCTTGCGAGGCGATGCGCGAGCATCTTCGCCAGTGTCAGGACCGCCGGATGGGGCGGCTGCTGCCCTCCGGCGTGAAGGTCGCGCACAAAACGGGTTCGGTCGCTGCGGTGCGGACCGATGCGGGGTTGATCGAAGCCCCTGGTGGAACGATCGCCCTATGCGTGCTGACCCGCAACAACGAAGACCAGCGGTTCAGCGACGACAACGCGGCGGAACTGCTCACGGCCCGGATCGGCCGGGCCGTGTACGATTTCTTCGAGGAGCAGCGGGCGACGCGCGAACCGGCCTTGCGCGATACCCCCCAGCCGCTGAAGGTCGGCAGCAGAGGTCGGCTGGTCGAGGCGCTGCAACGCACGCTGAACCGTCAGCTTCAGCCTTCGCCCGACCTGACGATCGACGGCGACTTCGGCCCGGCCACTGAAGCGGCCGTGAAGGCGTTCCAGCAGGCGCGGGGCTTGCCGGTCACCGGGGTGGTCGACGCCGCGACCTTCCGCGCCCTAGGACCGCTGGCGCTCGAAGACGACTCGGCGCCGGCGGAAACCCTGCTGGAGGAACCTGGTCCGCTGGCCCCTCCGGAAGCGCTCGACGGCCCACCGCTGACGACGTGCAAAGCCTGGGCGATCGCCGACGCCGCCACCGGCCGCCTGCTGTGGAGCCACCAGAGCTCGCAGCGGCTGGACATGGCGAGCACGACCAAGATCATGACCGCCTGGATCGTCTGCCAGCTCGCCCGCGAGAACCCGAGCGTCCTCGAAGAGACCGTGACCTTTTCCGAGGCGGCCGACCGCGCGCCCGGTTCGACGGCCGACCTGAAAGCGGGTGAAACGACGAGCGTCGGGGACTTGTTGTACGGGTTGCTGCTGCCTTCGGGGAACGACGCGGCCGTCGCGCTGGCCGAGCATTTCGGACCGCGATTGGCACCCGCGGCAGAGCCCCCCACCGCACCACAGCCCAGCGGTGCACCTCACCCGGCCGACGCAAACGCCCCGCCGGGCGAAGCGTCCGGCGACCCAGTCCGGCGGTTTGTGGCGGAAATGAACCGGCAAGCAGCTCGCCTGGGCCTGGCCGACACGCATTACGAGAACCCGCACGGTCTGACCGCCCGCGGCCATCACAGTTCGGCCGCCGACCTGGCGAAGCTGGCGCACGTGGCCATCCAGGACCCGCTGCTGTGCCGCATCGTCGGCACGCGGCAGCACCAGGCCACGGTCCGCGGGATGGGCTACGAGCGCCGCGTGACCTGGAGAAATACGAACCGTTTGCTGGGCATCGATGGATACCAGGGCGTCAAAACGGGTACGACGAATGCCGCCGGCGCCTGCCTGGTCGCGTGGGGGCGGCGGGAAGGGCGGGAGCTGATCGTGGTCATCTTGGGGGCCACGTCCGGCGATGCGCGGTACGTCGATGCCCGCAACCTCTTCCGCTGGGCCTGGTCGCAGGCGGAGTCGAAGGCCAGCCAGCCGTAGGGTATGCAATCGCAAAGTTACACAGGGTGGACGCTCATGGGCAACGGGTCGCATCGGCCACGTCGGTTTACGAGGTGCCCATGCCGCGGGCTCTCAAGGGGTCTCGCGATCGTGGTGCTGCTGGCAGAGCTTGCCGGGGCAGGAGCGGCGACGCTGGCGGCCGACGACGCGGTCGCTCCGGTCTTCACCTTCCGTGATGGCGATCGGGTGGTGCTGCTCGGCGCGGCGTTCATCGAGCGTTTGCAAGTGCATGGCTACCTGGAAACGGCGCTGACGGCAGGTCTGGCCGACCGTCAGCTCACGTTCCGCAATCTGGGCTGGAGCGGCGATACCGTCTGGGGCGATGCCCGTGCGGTGTTCGGCACGCGGGCCGATGGCCGCCGGCGGCAACTTCGCGACGTATTGCTCTGCCGGCCCACCGTGCTGATCGTGTGCTACGGAGAAAACGAAGCGTGGGAAGGAGACGCGGGGCTGGAGTCGTTCCGCCGCGGATTGAACGAGCTGATGGACGAACTGGCTTCGCTCGAGGCGCGCTGGCTGCTATTGGGTCCGCGGAAGCACGACCACCTCGGGCCGCCGCTGCCTGACCCTGCCCCGTACAACGCCATGCTGCGGAAGTACAACGATGTCACGGCCCAGGTGGCGGCCCAGCGCGGCGCCGCGTTTCTCGACCTCTACGACGCCCCCGGCGCCACCGAGAACGGCCTGCACCTCAGCCGCGAGGGGGAGGTCGCGCTGGTGCGCTACTTGCTGCCGCGGCTGGGCGTGAGCGATTTTCCGTTTGAATCGCTGGCCTGGGACGCCTTGCGAACCGCCATCCGCCAGAAGAACGAGCTGTTCTTCCACCGCTACCGGCCGCAAAATGAGACCTACCTGTTCCTGTTCCGCAAACATGAGCAGGGGAACAACGCCGTCGAAATCCCGATGTTCGATCCGCTGATCGCCGAGAAGGAGAACGAAATCGCCCGGCTGAAACAACCAGTCCGCTGAGGCCGCGCTGCGCCGCACGGCCCGCTGCCCAAAGGCGAGATCGGCCGGGCCGGGTCGGTGGCCGCATGTCCCCCCGAGTAGAGAGAGTCTGTCCGGGGCCATGGATCATCACTTCCGTCCACGCAGGTTTTCGATGTTACTGAAACGGCTTTTCCGGGGTGCGCTGGTCGGTCTGGTGGGGCTTGTGCTCACGGGGCCTGGCGCAGTGCATGCCCAGCGCGACTTGAAAACGATTCCCGACCCCGATCCGGAGCTGGAGCGGCAAGCACTGATCGTGGCGGATGGGCTCGAGGTGAACCTCTGGGCGTGCGAACCGCTGATCGCCAAACCGATCCAGATGCACTTCGACGCGCAGGGGCGCTTGTGGGTCGCTTCCAGCGAAGTCTATCCGCACATCCGCCCGGGCCAGGCGGCGACTGACAAAATCCTGGTGCTGGAAGATACCGACTTCGACGGCAAGGCCGACCGGTCCACGGTCTTTGCGGACGGGCTGCTCATCCCCACCGGCGTGATTCCCGACCATGCCGGCGGGGCGTATGTCGCCAACAGCACCGAGCTGGTGTACTTCCGCGACCGGGATGGCGACCTGAAAGCGGACGAGCGCCGCAGCGTATTGACCGGCTTTGGCACCGAAGACACGCACCACCTGCTGCATACCTTCCGCTGGGGGCCGGATGGCTGGCTGTACATGAACCAGTCGATCTACATCCACAGCCACGTGGAGACGCCCTACGGAGTGCGGCGGCTGTCGGGCGGCGGCATCTGGCGGTTCCACCCGCAGACCCTGGAACTGGAGGTGTTCTGCCGCGGGTTCGTCAATCCGTGGGGCCACATTTTCGACCGCTGGGGGCAGTCGTTCGCCACCGACGGGGCGTACGGCGAAGGCATCCATTACGTCTTTCCCGGCGCGGTGTTCGTGACCGCCCCCGGCGCCACGCGGCTGGTGGCCGGCCTGAACCCCGGCAGCCCCAAGCACTGCGGTCTGGAAATCATCAGCGGCCGGCACTTTCCCGACGACTGGCAGGGGAACCTGATCACCAACGATTTCCGCGCCCATCGCGTCTGCCGGTTCCAGATCAGCGATGACGGCAGCGGCTACGCCTCGCGGCAGCAGGAGGAAGTGATCAAGTCGTCGCATGTGGCCTTCCGGCCGGTGGATGCCAAGATGGGGCCCGACGGCGCCTTGTACATCGCCGACTGGTACAACCCGATCATCCAGCATGGCGAGGTCGACTTCCGCGACGAGCGGCGCGACCACGTGCACGGCCGCATCTGGCGGGTGACCGTTCGCGGCCGGCCGCGGGTGGACACCCGCATTCCGCCGCAGGCCTCGGTTCGTGATCTGGTCGAGCGGCTGGCGGCTGCCGAAGCGTGGACGCGCGAGCACGCCCGGCTCATGTTGCGGCCGCACGATCCGCAGGAGGTCCGCGCGGCGCTGGACGCCTGGCTGGCCCGGCAGGACCGCACCGCCAGCGGCTACGACCAGCAGCGGCTGGAGGCACTCTGGGCGTGTCAGACCATCGGGCTGGATGCCACGCCGCTGGCCCAAGAGCTGGCACGCCACGCGCGGCCGGAACTGCGTGCTGCGGCGATCCGCTATCTGGCCGGCTCGGACGTCCGTCCGGGCGATTTCAACGCCTCGCTGTGGCAGGCGGCAGTCAAGGATGAGCACCCGCGCGTGCGTCTGGAGGCGGTCCGCGGGCTGGCACGCGCACGGACGCTAGCAGCAGCGGAGCTGGCAGCGCAGGCACTGGACCAGCCGCGAGATCGCTGGCTCGACTTCGCAGTCTGGCAGACGCTCCGCGACCTGGCCCCCGTCTGGCTGCCCGCCGTGCAGGCTGGGCAGTTCGACTTCGCCGGCCGCGTGGACCACCTGGTGTACGCCTTGCAAGCGGTCGAGTCGCCAGAGGCCGTGCCGCCGCTGGTCGCCTTGCTACAACAGCAAAAGCTGCCGGTCGAGCAGATTCCCTCGGTGCTGGCGACGATCGCAGCATACGGCGGACCACGCGAACTGGCGTCGGTACTCGACCTGGTCGTGGCGGAACGCGGCGCGCTGACCGATGACCGCAAAGCCGCCCTGCTCGCGGCTCTGGTCGAAACCAGCAAGGTGCGACGCCAGGTGCCGTCAGGAGACCTCACACGCCTCGTGCCGCTGCTGGGGCACGGCCAGGCGGCCCTGGTGGCTGCCGCGGCGGAAGCGGCAGGCGTCTGGAAGATCGAAGCGGCCCGCGAGGCGCTGGTCGCCATCGCCCACCGTGACAGCCCCGACCCGGCCGCAGCGCACCTGCGCCGCGCCGCGATCCACGGCCTGGCGGCTCTGGGCGGTCCGGCTAGCCGGCAGGCACTTTTGCAGCTCGCAGACCCGCCAAATGCTCCCAGCACGCGGGCAGAAGCCATCTTAGCTCTGGCGCCGCTCGACCTGGCTAGCGCGGCACAACAAGCGGCAGCCTTCATGGAATCGGCACCGCCTGACTTCGATCCTTCCTCCGTGATCCAAGCGATCATGGCCCGGCGGGACGGTGCTGCACGGCTGACGGCCGCTCTGGAAGGACGCAAGCTGCCGCCCGATGTGGCACGCCGGGCGCTGCGCGCGGCACGCAGCGCCCCGCAGAACGATCCCTCGCTGGAAGCCTCCCTCCAGCAAGCAGGAGGACTGACGCAAGCAGGCTGGCGGCTGACCCCCGCTCTTGCCGCCGAGCTGGCGGACGAAGTGCTTCGTCGCGGCGACCCGGTACGGGGCGAGGCAGTCTACCGCACCGAATCGCTCCAGTGCCAGAAATGCCATGCGCTGGGTGGCGCGGGCGGCCTCGTCGGTCCAGACCTGTCCAGCCTGGGTGCCAGTGCACCGCTGGATTATCTGATCGAGTCCCTCCTGGCCCCGGCCGCCAAAGTCAAGGAAAATTTTCACTCTAAAGTCATCCTCGACAAAGATGGTCGGCTGATCACCGGCATTCCCGTCCGGGAAACATCCGAGGCGGTGACCCTTCGCGATGCAGAAGACCGGCTGGTCACCATCGCCAAAAGCCAGATTGATGAGATGAAAGATGGCCGTTCGCTGATGCCGGACGGGCTAATCGATCCGCTCACGCGCCAGGAGCTGGTCGATTTGCTGGCGTTTTTGTCGCAGCTCGGCAAGGTGGGGGGCGATTTTGTGCTGCCGCAGCGGCGACTGGTCCGGCGATGGGAAACGCTGCTGGCCACGCCCCAGGCAGCCAACCGCCTCCGCCGTACCAGCTTCGACACGGCGGCCACCGACGACCGTGAACTTACGTGGAAAAGCGTGTACAGTCGGGTGGCCGGCGACTTGCCGTTGGCGGAGTTGCCGGCGCTGACGGCCGCCCTGCATGTCGCTCCTAACGGCGCCCCCACCAGTTTCGTTCGCTGTGCGGTCGAGGTGTCCACGCCCGGACGCATTCACCTGGTGGTGGATGACCCGCGCGGCTTGACTCTGTGGGTGGATGGCCGGCCGACCCCCATGGCTGGAGCCACGACGGTTCTGGACCTGCCGTCGGGTCTGCATCGATTGACCTTTGCGGTCGATCACGCGCTGCATCCATCCACGCTGTGGGTCGAGTTGGCCGACGTGCCCGGCAGCCCGGCCCAGTTCCAGCTTGTGGGAGGGAAATGAGCGGCGGTGCGGGTGGACAGGCCTGCAGCCGTCGGCTGGACCGGAGGGAACGCACGGCACGCGGTCGCCTCCCTTGCAAGCTCCTCGTAGCGGACGCTGGACCATGGCCCGCTTAGGGATCAGCGCCTTAAGGCAGATGTGCCTCCGGGTGGGCAATGCCTTGCGCGCCGGCGTCGATGTCCGCCGGGTCTGGCAGATGGAAGAGGAGTACGCCTGGCCGCGGTGGCGCGAGGCGATCCGCATCGTGCGGCGCCATGTGGAAAGTGGTCAGCCGCTGGCCCGTGGGATGGAAGCCGCGGGGGTCTTCCCGCCGCTGGTTGTGCAGCTTGCTGCGGTGGGCGAGCAGACGGGGAAGCTCGACGATGTCTTTCTGAAACTGGCGGAACATTACAACCAGCTCCTCAGCTTGCGGCGGACATTCTGGCTGGGGATTGCCTGGCCGCTCTTCGAGCTGACCGTGGCCGTGCTGGTGATCGCGGCGGTGATCTGGATCAGCGGCTGGCTCGGCGCGGGAGCGGGCGGCCAGCCGGTCGATGTGCTGGGCTGGGGGCTGGTCGGCACGCGCGGCGCGGT
>Ga0101944_10004528_pt1 | contig 17055 bp, 17 predicted proteins | sample DewCreD2012metaG_FD_75245 | JGI IMG/M metagenome (GOLD analysis project Ga0101944, IMG submission 75245) | Hot spring sediment bacterial and archeal communities from British Columbia, Canada, to study Microbial Dark Matter (Phase II) - Dewar... ...
TTCAAGTAGGGACACACCGTTTTGTAGAGCCGTTAACTCGGCGTCGTCTGGTTGTCTAACCAAAGGAACAAAAAGGAACTTATCATCTCGGGTTATGCCCAAAACTTTGTCAATCAACCCAAGCTTAGCTGCTAGGGCAATTGCTTTTTCTCCCTGCTGTTTGGGCACTTTGAGGCAAACCGAGGTTTTAGTCATATGCTTCAGCTTTTCTCTATTCGGTAGAGGTTGTTAACTTTTTGGATACTGAATCGGGTGTTCAGCATTTTTTCCATGAGCCAAATGTTGGACTCAATATGTTCAGAGATACCTCGAACGAGGAAGACGGATTTGCCTTCGGTGAGTGCCATGTAGGGAATCATCATGTCCGCGAGGAACTCGTCAACCGTCGCCTGAGCGGAAAGTTCGGCGATTAAGGTTCGGGCGGCTTCTTTGCCTACATCCTCAGCCATCTTCCCCAATTCGCCAATGGCGTCAGCCCCCAAGAGTACACCAGTGTCAGTCTCAGCCCAGAGCACGATGAAGCTGCCTTTCTGGAGGGGGTTTGATTGGTCGTTGATGACTTGGATGTTGGCTTTGTAGCCGTTCTGTGCGAGTTGGGTTTGGGCTGCTTTGGCTTGGCGCTCAGCAACCTGTCGGTCAGCTAGAAAAGTGCAGACAGAAACGCCCTGTATAGTTTTGAGGTTGCCGAAGGTTTCAAATGCAAACGGTTTTAACTTGACGTTTGGCTTCACAGTCATAGTTGCCTCACCCATACCTTTGGGGTAATATCCATACTTCTGTACGTTAATTTCCGCTTCAACACCCATCTTAGCCAGTGTTGGCAAGAGCACTTTTCGTAGGTAATTGATTGTTGGGGCGTGGCGGGTGTCGGTGCCGCCTTTGGCTACATGCAACCGCACCGGGGTTTTGGCGAAGAGGCAGATTGGTAGGGTGGAGAGAAACAGCATGGGGATGCTTCCTGCGGTTTCGATGACCGCTTCTATGTTGCCGCCGCAGATGTCGTGGGGTGTAAACCAGAGTTCTTTAGAGCCCAAGGTGGCGCCTTTGACTTCAGCGTTGCAGAGTTTAGCGGCTGTCAACACTGATTCAAGGTGCTGATGTTTGAGGCCGGGTTGTGGTCGACTTTGGCGAATGTTGGTAATGTGGAGCGGCTCTTTGGTGATGGCGGCGATGGCTATTGATAAGCGGAGTATGGTGCCGCTGCCGCTTTTTTGGCTGCCGTCAATTTCGATCATACACTTTTCAATATCGTGTGTTAGTTAAAAAAATGAATTGGTTGTGTTGTTTTGTTCTTTGTCGTGTGAGTATGGGTTTGTTCATTCAGATTTTTTAGGTGTGCCTAAAACTTTATTAGGATAAATTAACCCTTTTAGGTATGCCTAAAAATCGGAGATGATCATACATGGAACAAAAATCAACCCAAGACTACCTAAAAGCCGTCTACAGCCTATCCAAAAACGGCGACCTAGTCAGCAACGCCCAAATCAGCCAAAAACTAAACGTCGCACCCGCAAGCGTAACCGAGATGCTAAAAAAACTCTCCGACGAAGGCTACATCAACTACTCCCCATATCATGGTAGCACCCTCACCGAAAAAGGCCTCCAAGAAGCAAAAAAAGTAACCCGCAAACACCGCCTACTGGAAACCTTCCTCTCCGAAGTCCTCCACATAACAAAAGACAAAGTCCACTCCCAAGCCTGCCAAATGGAACACACCCTCTCCGACGAAGCAGAAGAATCCCTCTGCCGCCTCCTCAAACACCCCGACACCTGCAGCGACGACGGAAAAACCATACCTGCATGCGACCTGCCATTTACCACATGCGAGGACTGCATGAAACTCCACGCACAGGGCTTAGAAGAAGTAGGAAAACGAAAAGAGAACCTACTCGCCCTAAGTGAACTCAAAGATGGGCAGCAGGGCAAAATTCAGTTCATCCGTGGCGGCCACAACGTGCTTCAACGTCTCCTTGATATGGGTTTAACGCCTGGCACAAAAATCACATTAATCAAAGCGGCGCCCTTCGAGGGTCCAATGGAAGTCTCCGTTCGCGGCTCCAAACTAGCCATTGGCAGAGGTATAGCCTCTAAGGTTTTCGTTGAACCAATACCCAAAGCCAACGCATAGGTGAAATTCTATGTTTTCTAAGCAGAAAAAACAACTAAAACCAGTCGACAAAAACAGCAAGCACCTAACCATAGCTTTAGCTGGCAACGCAAACGTTGGCAAAAGTGTCATATTCAACCAGCTCACAGGCTCCAACCAAATCATAGGTAACTGGCCAGGTAAAACCATCGACCGCGCCGAAGGTACTTTGAGCTTCGAAGGCTACGACATCACAGTCATCGACCTGCCAGGCATCTATTCGTTTTCGACTTTTTCTATGGAAGAGTTAGTTTCGCGGGACTACATCGCACTGGAGAAGCCCGATGTCGTTATCAATGTGTTGGATGCCTCGGTTTTGGAGCGTAATTTGTTCTTTACACTTCAGTTGCTTGAGATGCAGGCACCGATGGTTCTTTGCTTAAACCAGGTGGACGTTGCCAAGAGCAAAGGCATGATAATAGACAAAGACAAACTCCAAAGCGCATTAGGTGTCCCCGTAGTTTTCTCGACTGCAACACGGGGCGAAGGCATCTATGACGTCGTCCGCGAAGCCGTCAAAGTCGCCACTCACAAGTCTAAACCTCACCCCCTCAAATACCGCAAAGAACTGGAAGAAAAGATTGAACAACTACAAGCATTAATCGACAAAGAGAACCTTGGCTTGCAGTATCCCTCCCGTTGGCTAGCGATTAAGCTACTGGAAGGCGACTCAAAAATAACTGAAACCGTCGCCGCTAAATCGCAAACTATAGCGGCTGCATCAAAAACCATTGCGGCGGAACTGCAGAAAAACTGCCAAGAGCCCTGCTTCTCAATCATCGCCCAAGAACGCTACGCACTGGCAAGTTTGATTGCTGCTTCGGCGCTTCAGCAGAACGAGATTTGGACCACCTTCTCAGACAAGCTTGAGTATGTAACTACGCATAGAGTTTGGGGCTACTTCACCTCAGCAGGCGTTATCGTTGGTTTGCTGTTGTGGACGTTTTTTGTGGGCAACGAGCTTTCAGGTCTCATCTCAGAAGGGTTGAACATGATTCAACCCGTTGACCCCGCGTTGACCTCTGAGTTGCCGATTCTGGCGATCATCCTCAACGGTGTTTGGGGCGGCATCGTTGCGGGCTTAACCCTAATCATCCCATTCGTAATCCCCTTCTACCTACTGTTGGCTGTTGTGGAAGATTCAGGCATCTTAACCCGTGTGGCGTTTATGATGGACAGCGCCATGCACAAGATGGGCTTACATGGCAAAGCCTTGATCCCAATCATTTTGGGGTACGGCTGCAACGTGCCAGCAATTCAAGCTTGCAAAATCATGGAAACCCGCCGCGAACGGTTGCTGGCTGCTTTCGCCATCACCTTTGCGCCCTGCTCAGCCCGAACCATCATCCTATTCGGCATGGTGGGTTTATTCGTGGGTATCCACTGGGCGCTGCTGCTCTATGTGGTTGACTTAGTGGTCATCTTTGCGTTAGGGCGCGTTGCCATGAAGGCGGTTCCAGGCAAATCCACAGGTTTAATCATGGAGATGAGTAGCTTCAAGCGACCCTCAGCCAAAGTTGTCCTAAAGCAGACCTGGACACGCACAAAATCCATAATCTACGTAGTATTCCCCATCTACATCGTGTTTAGCGCCCTCATCCAAGCACTCTACGCCCTCAACGTGCTCACACCCATCAGCGACGCATTAGCACCGTTGACAGTATGGTGGCTGGGGTTGCCCGCTTTTGCGGGGGTGCTGTTGATCTTGGGTACGGTTCGAAAAGAATTCGTGCTCGTCGGCGCAGTGGCAATACTTGGTACTTCGAATTTGCTGGTGGGTTTCACGCCTGTGCAGTTGGTGGTTATGGCGCTGGTTGCGATGCTCTACATTCCCTGTGTTGCCACGGTGGCTATATTGGGCAAGGAGTTCGGCTGGAAAGCAACGGCGGTTATAACGGCGGCCAACATCGGGGCGGCGTTGTTGATCGGTGGCTTAGCGTTTAGGCTACTTGCCCTGTTTTTCTAACCTTTTTTTAATTTTTTTCACATCACCCTCCAAGAAATACGAAATATTTATCGAGTTTTTTCCACTTTTTTTAAACATTCATCCATTGGACGGCCATAGCGATGAACAAACCAGAGGTTTCTGGGAAAGACATTAAAGGGATTACGTCATCTATCTTAAGTCTAATGAAGTCACCAATAGCCATCTTGCTTGCTAACATGGGGTTTGTTCTACAAATCTCAGGCATATTCATCCTAATTCCAATAGTCGCCGGCTTCATTCTACACGAAACCGAAGCAACCTTAGCCCTATTTATAACCGCAACAGCTTTCCTCGTTCTGGGTTTCTTTGCTAACTCTCTGTGCGAAAAGAAAGAAATGAACTTCAAACAATCCTGTACTCTACTGGTTCTGGTTTTCGTAATAATAAGCATCATAGGCTCCATCCCCTACTTCTACATAGGAGTCCCAGACGGCGCACTATTCGACCGCATAACAAACTGCATTTTTGAGTCAGTTGCAGGTTTCACCACCTCAGGCTTCACCGTTATACCCGACATCACACTTTTACCCCAGTCAATAATTTTGTACCGGTCGCTGACTCAATTCATCGGTGGGTTAGGCATAGTCATCGTTTTACTAGCCTTTTTCTATCCTGAAGCCAAACTGCGTGAATTCGCAAAAACAATGGGGCTTTCCAAAAACAACCACAAAATCAGAAAAACCTTCCTCTTTCTCATCTCAATTTACAGCTTATTTACAGCGTTCATGGTTGCAGTAGGATACCTTTTTGGTTATCATGATTTAATCAACTTGTCCTCGCTGATTTTTTCTGCCGTGAGCACGGGTGGTTTTTCTCCAGTGCCCGACTTAGCCACCTTGATAACGCAGTCACCTTTTAATTTCATAATTCCAATATGCATGATTTTTGGAGCATCCAACCTACTCGTATTAGCCAAACTCTACAACAAAAAATTCAAAGACTTCCTCAACTCTGAAACCACCTTCTTTTTGATAATTATCGCCATCTCCACAATGCTATTGGTAACCTTCTTTGGGTTGCCCCTCTACGAATCAGGCTTTCATGTCATAAGCGCGCTGTCATCCAGCGGATTCAGCTACATATCCATCAGCGGCTTAGATGATTCTTTGAAGTTTTTCTTAGTTGCCTTGATGTTTATCGGTGGAGCAAGTTTCTCTACCGCTGGCGGCATCAAAGTCTACAGGTTTCTGCTACTCATCAAAAGCGTCCCCAAAGCGCTAACTTTCACTGTAGTTGGAAAAGACAGCAAGATACGCCTCTTCCGCAAAGACTATACAAACCCCGAGGTCATTCAAGCAGCAAGCACGGTGTTTTTGACAGCAGGCGCCATCTTTATTGCATCTTTCATTGTTAGTTACTATGGTTATGATCCGATAAATGCAATTTTCGATTGCACCTCGGCTTTAGCCACAACTGGTTTAAGCACTGGCGTAGTCGGTCCAGATTTGGTTTTAGAGCTAAAATGGCTGTTCATGTTCCTGATGCTTTTGGGCCGCGTGGAAATAATGGTCTTTTTAGTCATGTTTACAAACGGTAAAAAGCAGCCAAAAACAAACCGCGCCGAAACAGCCAATGAACCGGCAGCCACAGAGGAATCCTGCTATAAACCCAATAAAGTAATCGACTTCATAGAGAACGCATGGGAATTCGTGGTTTCCAAGCTTAGAGCATTCCGTGACTTTTTCAAACAACATGTTCTGAGCCTGTTCAAATTAACTAAAAAAGAGACAACCTAACTTTATATTTCAATGTAGAGTATCTTCTGTTATGTCTGTTGAGGCACCTCATTGTCCTTGTCCAAAACGTGATTGCCCCCGTCACAGTAAATGCACCGAATGCGTAAGACACCACAAAGAAAAGAACCAAGACCCCTACTGCGCAAGGTAAACGCCACATGGGAAAGGTTCTGGATTTGGAGGCACAGCACAAGAGACTGAAGATACAGCAGCACTTTTGGAGCATAGTTGGTTCAGTTGAGCACATAAATGTGCCCAAACTTGAGGACGCCATAAGAAAAGAATTCCATACCTCTGATGGGCGGTTGGTTGATTTGCAGGTTAGGTTGATGCAGACCGAGGGGCGGATAAAAGTGCAGAGTGCCTCGAAGGTTTGGATTAAACAGCCACCCCTTGAGTGTTAGTTTGCAAAAATTTTATTACAAGCCGCCCATTATTGTTTAGTAGAGGCTTTTGGTTAATTGTTTAATCAAAGCAAGCCGTCCATTCTCATAATCGACGACGACGTTGGCATCCTGAAGACTTTTAGCCGCATATTTCAGCGCAAAGGCTACACCGTCGCTGTGGCGGCAAAGGGCACCGAAGCCATAGAAAAAATCGCATGCAACCACTTCGATGTGGCGCTGATTGATTTTTGTTTGCCCGACATGGAAGGCACCCAGCTTTTTTCCGTCATAAACAATGCATCTCCAGACACGGTTAAGATTATGTTAACTGGGAAAGCTTCAGTAGGCAGCATCGAGGGAGCAGATGCGCTTTTGGGGAAACCGATTCAACCCGACCAGCTTCTAAGCATAATAGATAACAAACTCAAAAACCGCAACATCGAAACACTCTAACAAATGATGGTTCAGGTTTTATGGTTACAATGCTTGCAAACCCCATAGACATCCACACGCTGGGCAGTAGGAGTAAACTCCGCTTTCGCCGCAACCCTCTTCACCAACTCCCGTGCAGTGGGGTCATCTAAATCAAAGATTTTTCCACAATTAGTGCAGACCAAATTTATGTGGGGTTCCAGGTTGGGGTCATAGCGTGTTTGTCCTTGAGGAAAGTTGAGTTCCTGTATTAAGCCGCCTTCTTTTAGAATGCCCAGTGTGCTGTAGACGGTTGCGAGGCTGACGGTTGGGTTTGTTTTTTTGATTTCGGTGTAGATTTTTTGTGGGCTTGGGTGTTCGCGGCTGGCGAGGGCGGTTTTGCAGATGGCTATGCGTTGGGGAGTGGCTTTGTAGCCTTTGCTGCGGAGAGCTTGAATGATGGTGGTTTCTGTTTTCGGTGGTTGCATACTTAATATTAGGTAATAATAATTCTTAAATACATTTTTCAAGATTATTAAAGTATACAGGAGTTTTTTGTATGAACGAAAAAAACCGACTTCTCAGCCTCAAGGGCACCTCAAACCGCGATTGGTGGCCAAACCAACTTAACCTAAACAAATTACATCAACATTCTCCTTTATCAAATCCAATGGGAAAAGAATTCAACTACAAAGAAGAATTCAAAAATCTCGACTTCAAAGCCCTAAAACAAGACCTCTACACGATGATGACTGACTCCAAAGAGTGGTGGCCAGCCGACTTTGGCCACTACGGCGGCCTCATCATCCGCATGGCATGGCACAGCGCAGGCACCTACCGCAAAGGCGACGGCCGAGGAGGCGCATCCACAGGAGCTCAACGATTCCCCCCACTCAACAGTTGGCCAGACAACGTTAACCTCGACAAAGCACGCCGTTTACTTTGGCCAATTAAACAGAAATACGGCAAAAAGATCTCCTGGGCAGACCTCATGATACTCGCAGGCAACTGCGCACTCGAATCAATGGGCTTTAAAACCTTCGGTTTCGGCGGCGGACGCGAAGACATTTGGGAACCTGAAGAAATCTACTGGGGCTCCGAAACCACATGGCTCGGCGGAGACAAACGCTACTCAGGTGAGAGAGAACTTGAAAACCCGCTTGCCGCTGTACAGATGGGCTTAATCTACGTCAACCCCGAAGGTCCAAACGGCAACCCAGACCCAGTTGCAGCAGCCAAAGATATCCGCGAAGTCTTCGCTCGCATGGCGATGAACGACGAAGAAACTGTAGCGCTCATAGCTGGTGGTCACGCTTTCGGAAAAACCCACGGCGCAGGTCCTGCTTCATACGTGGGACCTGACCCTGAATCTGCACCCATCGAAGAGCAGGGCCTCGGCTGGAAATGCAAATTCGGCACAGGCAAAGGTAACGACACAATAACCAGCGGCCTAGAAGTAACTTGGACCCAGACGCCAACTAAGTGGAGCAACAACTTCTTCCGAAACCTCTTCACCTACGAATGGGAACTAACCAAAAGCCCCGCAGGCGCCTATCAATGGAAACCTAAGGGCGGAGCAGGCGAAGGCACCGTACCAGACGCGCACGACCCCTCAAAGCGGCACGCGCCATCCATGTTAACCACCGACCTCGCATTGCGCTTCGACCCCATTTACGAAAAGATTTCAAGGTGCTTCTACGAAAACCCCGATCAGTTTGCAGACGCATTCGCTAGAGCATGGTTCAAGCTAACCCACCGCGACATGGGTCCAAAATCTCGTTATCTTGGTCCAGAAGTTCCAGCAGAAGACCTAATTTGGCAAGACCCCATCCCCTCAAGGGATTACGAGTTGATTGAACAGCAGGACATCGCAGACCTCAAAGCTAAGATTCTTGCGTCTGGGTTGTCAATCCCAGACCTTGTTTCAACCGCTTGGGCATCGGCATCCACGTTCCGCGGCTCCGACAAACGCGGCGGCGCCAACGGGGCACGCATCAGGCTTGCTCCGCAGAAGGATTGGGAAGTCAACCAGCCAGCTCAACTCCAGACGGTGCTGCAGGTTCTTGAAGGAATCCAGCGGGAGTTTAACAGTGCGCAGACGGGCGGCAAGAAGGTTTCGCTCGCCGACTTGATTGTTTTAGGCGGATGCGTAGGCGTTGAGCAGGCTGCAAAGAAAGCAGGGCACGACATAGCTGTTCCTTTCACTCCGGGTCGCACGGATGCGTTGCAGGAACAAACCGATGTGGAGTCCTTCTCGGTTCTTGAACCAGTCGCGGACGGATTCCGCAACTACCAAAAAACCAAATTCGCAGTATCGGCTGAGGAGTTGCTGGTTGACAGAGCACAACTGTTGACGCTAACCGCACCTGAAATGACAGTTCTCATTGGAGGGTTACGTGTCTTGAACGCCAACTTTGGGCGATCCCAGCACGGTGTATTCACCAAGCAGCCAGAAACGCTCACCAACGATTTCTTCGTAAACCTACTCGACATGAACACTGAATGGAAAGCAACCTCTGAAGACCAAGACCTGTTCGAAGGGCGTGACCGTGCGACTGGAGAACTGAAATGGACAGGCACCCGTGTCGACCTCATCTTCGGCTCAAACGCCCAACTTCGAGCCTTAGCGGAAGTCTACGCCGCTTCGGACGCTCGGGAAAAGTTTCTGCAGGACTTCGTGGCTGCGTGGAGTAAGGTTATGAACCTTGACCGCTTTGACCTGGCTTGAATCTAACCCCGAAGGTGCATAAGGTAAACCTTTTTCCCTCTTTTTTGTGTTCTTTTTATAACAACCAGCAAAGAGTCGGAGAAACAGAATGGTTTCGCGTTGGAACTAAAAAAAACAGATCGGCTAGCACTGTTTTGATGTTCTGTTTTGTTTGTTCTCTAAAAGTTGCTGGAGGGGCTGAAAACCCATCAGGTGAATGTGGCTTGTGCATTTGTTGCATCGGATGACCACTTCGTCTAAAACGTAGTCTTTGACGTTTATGTCCAGAATCGAGTAAACCTCGTCTGAGCAGTCGTCTGGCGAGATTTTTGCTCCACACTCTGGGCAGCGAAACGCCCCATTTCGATCCATCATCGAGAGGTTCACCTTGTACGCGGTGACTTGTTTGGTTCTTTTTTGCTTCATTCTTTTACATCTCCCTTGTTTTTTAGTTTTGGCGACTACGATATTAATCGGTTTTTCAGAATCTTTCCCAAATTAAGACCATATTCTGCGTTTAAATTGAATATGGGTAAAGTGTGTTGGCAATAGGAATCTTTTATTAGGCAAAATAATCCTTCAAAGGGTAAGTGAAGTATTATGGCTGAATCAATCCAAAAACGGGTACAAGCAGCACTCGACGACATACGCCCCCAAATCCAGATGGACGGCGGAGACGTAGAACTCGTCGCAGTTGAAGGCAAAATCGTAAAAGTCCGCTTAGTCGGGCACTGCGCAGGCTGCCCCATGTCTCAGATGACGCTTAAAAACGGCATCGAAGCACACCTAAAAGCAGTTGTCCCCGAAGTTCAAAGCGTTGAAGCGGTACGTTAAAATTAACGCATCGCAACCAATTTTTCTGCTCAAGTTTATTTTTGTTATAGATTCTGTTTTCATAAACCATAAGTGCATAAATTGGCTATTGTTGGGTGGGCTAAGAAGGATGCATTTGATGGTTCGCCATCACACTATGCACTCCGCACAATTCTTAGCCCACTTCTGCGTCGTATTTTCAAGATACAGTGTTATTGCTGTTTGCTATTTTCATGGTTTCTAACCCTGTGGTGTTTCTTAAAGTAAACCAGATACCCAGAAATAACCACCGCAAGTATGACCCAAAGCGAAACTAACCCTAAGCTTGCAGTAGTTTGTGTAAAAAAAGAGTTGCTTCCAACAACGCTAATGTCTTCAGAAAACGCTTCAATGCCCGCCCACTCGGCTTTTACCATGAACGCACCTGTTGCGGTTGGTAACCATGTTGCGATGTATGACCCGTCTTGATTAGTCACCGCTGATGTAAATGGGTTCCACTCACCGACAGCTGGAACCCTGTATGAAAGGATCACCGTTTCGCCAATCAGAGGTGTTCCTTCTTGGCTGCAAAGGGTACCGCTGATGTCTACTCCGAAACCAAGCTCCGTCTGAGCGGTACTTGTTGAAATAGAAATGACTACGGGAGGCGACACCTTTATGAAATCAATTTTGAACGAAGACCACCTGCCCACGTTCCCTATTGCACGCTCATGCGCAACGGGAATACCCTTACTTGGAGGATGCCCAAACCCCACAGTATCAGGTCTAATCGCTGAAGACTCAGTGGCAACCTTAACTGAATCTACAAACAATGTGTAGACACCTTTAATGTATTCCAACTTGAATGTCTGGGTGTCAGCGCTTGGTTCCCAACCGTAAACCTCAGATCGATAGACTTGGCTGCCTAAGAGATAGACACGGATTGCTGTTCGTGTCCAACTTGCTTCGTTATCTGCCCAAACCTGCAGAACAGTGTCAGCAGAACTGTTCCCAAACGTTCCCCTAGAAATCCACAGACCAGTTCCCCAGTCGCTTATGCAATCATATGTCAAGTCAAATTCAACTACAAAGTCGCCTGAGGCGGGGCAAGGATTGAAGGCACTTGTGATACAGGGGAAACTTGTACCGTCGCCAGTGCTCGCAAGAGTCACTTGACTGTCCGCAACGGTAACTGATCCGCCGAAGGCTGGAAGACCTGACATGTTGGTATTCTCTTGAACTGTCCATTTCATGTCGTTAACTCTGTTTCCGTCGAAATGGTCAAAGAGAGAATTCTTAGAGGCAATTTCGCTTGCTTTCGCCGAAGTATGCGTTAAAGAGAAAACGCATAGTACTAATAACACTATCATCGTGGCAGAGATTGATTTTTTCATGTTGAGACCGCCTAGTCCAGTGAGCATAAATCAACAATAAGTCCCTTTTAGCTCTACTCAGGGAACAAAGTGTTCCGCTAAGAGAACAATCTCTAAACAGGAGTCGCCGAATCCTAAAACATGAACTAGCAGATCGAAAAAGCAATGCTTGCAAAGCCTAAGTCACAAATTCCGCTGCCACACCAAAACTGCGTTAAATCCACTCTACTAAAATCGAATGGACAACTAAAATTGCCTAAACTAAAAGAGTAGAAATACACATTTTTGAAAGCTTTTTTTAACTTCAAAACCTAATCACACCAATTCAGAAGAAGCCCAAAGTATCGCCGCTTAGGAAATCTGCGGCAGTCTAATAAGCGCAACCCGTTAATCAGTGATTGGGAGACTGCGCATTTGAAAGTCCTGTTCATCGAGCCGCCTAAAGACATCTGGTTTGTCATGGGCGAATACCTGCCGCCGCCGTATGGCATCATCCAACTCGCCGCGTATCTAGAAAAGCAAAACCTAAACGTCCAAATCGAAATCCTTGACTGTAACGCCGAAAAAGTAGATTGGAAAAAACTTGAAGGGTGCATTGCCGATTCTAACCCCGATGTGGTGGCTTGTGCTTCGTTGGCGACATGTAACACCTATCCTGTTGTGAAAACTCTTGAAACAGCCAAACGGGTCGCCCCAAAAGCCCTCACTGTTACAGGTGGTCAGCATTTCACTGCAACTGCTCAAGAGAGCCTACAGCTTTATCCTGAACTTGACGTAATCGTCCGCAACGAGGGCGAACAGACGTTAGCCGAGTTGGTTAAAGCGCGGCAAAACGGTGCGCCTCACGGAAACATTCAAGGTATCTCCTTTAGAAACGGCGGAGAAGTCGTACATAACGCTTCGAGACCGCTGATCGAAAACCTTGAGGATTTGCCGTTTCCAGGCTACCACCTCGTCAAAGACAACATGCCAAAATACCACTTCTCCATCATGGGCGGCAAAAACTCTCCATACGCACTCATCGAAGGCGCACGCGGATGCAACCACCAATGCACCTTCTGCACACAGTGGCGTCACTGGCAAGCCTGCTGGCGGCTCAAACCCGCCAAACGCATAGCAGACGAAATGGCGTACTGCAGCGAGGAGTTTGGGAGCCAGATGATTTGGTTGACTGACGATAACTTTGGAACTGGACAGCGTCCCAGCCAAATCGCCGATGAAATTCTCGCCAAAAAACTGCCAAAAGACGCTTGGTGGTTTGTGCAAGCCCGATGCGACGACATAATACGCAACAAAGACCTGCTGCCACGGTTGGCGAAGGCGGGGTTAAGCTGGGTTTTGCTCGGCGTAGAAAACTCCAACCCCTCCACACTGGACTACTTCAAGAAAGGCATCACCCCAAACGACGCCAAGACGGCAGTGCGGTTGCTGCAGGACAACGGCATATTCGCCCACGCCATGGTCATTATCGGCAACCGCAAAGAAACCCGCCAATCTATCCGCCAACTCCGCGAGTTCGCTAACGACTTAGACCCCGACTTCATCATGTTCGGCATCCTAACCCCTTTTCCAGGCACAGAAGTCTACGCTGAAGCAGAACGCAACGGCTGGATAGAGGACCGCAACTGGAGCCACTACGACATGATCCACGCCATCATGCCCACTGAAACCCTCTCCACCCACGAGGTACAGGAGGAACTCTACGGATGCTACCGTGACTTCTACGGCTCTTACAGCAGACGCTTCCGAGGAATATTCGCAGCCAACCCCATGAAACGCCGCACCTTTAGACACATGGCAACATGGGGTGTAATGGGAAAAATCAAATCACTATTCTAGGCTAGAGTTATGCGTGGAACTGTGCCTTCCAGTTTTTTCTTGCTGTTTTTGGTTGCTGTGGCAGTTTTCGGTTTGGCAGTGGTTCCCCTCATCTTACTTGAGCCTAACTTGCAAGCAGACCAATTGCCCTATCGTCGCCCACTTATCAGCGCCCTATACTGTGCAGTCTGCGTTTTGGGAGTAGTTGCCGTGTTTTACCCCCGGAGGTGCCGTTTGATGTTCAAAAAACCAAACGTTTCTCCCAACCCCAATGCCCCCGCTTCTTCCACGGTGCAGTTTAGGGGTCATCATCCAGACTGCGAAAAATTCAACGCCAACCGCATCACAATCAGGGGCAGGGCGTTTTGTGCTGCATGCAGCGGTTTGCTGATAGGGGCAATAGTTGCCCTTGTGGGGGTTGTTTTGTTTTCTTTAGGTTTTTTTGATTTGGGGTCTGGAAGTTTGGGTGTTTTGGTGGCTGGAGAGGTTTTGATGCTTTTGGGGTTGGGGCAGATAAAAATGAAGGGTTACTCTAAAATGGCTGTGAACGGCGTTTTTGTGATTGCCTCTTTTAGTATTCTGGTTGCGGCGGATTTGTTGGGGCAGAGCTTACTGCTTGATGTCTATGTGCTTGGGTTAATTGTGTTCCTTTTGTGGCTTAGGATTTTGCTCTCTGAATGGCACAATAAACGGATCTGTCTGGTGTGTGGCGACTGCGGTTAAGTTGGGTTAGGTCGGTATTGCCTGCGGCTGTACAGGGCGCCTGCGACGATGAGGACGCCGATGATTATTATGATGAAGGGCCAGAAGTCAAATTTTATGCCATAGGTTTGCAGAAGGAAACTCAATCCGATAAGCACGATGATTGTGCCTATTACGATGCCTACTATCATGTTGCCGTTGGGCAAGCCGAAGCATTCGTTTTCCATTTTGCGGTAGTGTTCTCGGTCGCTTCCAGGGTAACGTTCGCCGACAGTGTAGAGGGGGGCGCCGCAGTTAGTGCAATGAACGTTAGTGTCAGGGTTTTGAGTGCCACATCTGCTACAATAAACCATACCTGCTCTCCTCAATTCAGAAGAGGGAACGATTTAGTTTTAAGATTTGCGGTAACTAAGGATTCTCCAAGAGCAAACAACTCATCAAAAGGGCATTAATCCATTTGAGAGACTTCTAAAAAATTGAAGGTTTAGTTGGTGGTGGGGCCTCCCGGATTTGAACCGGAGTCTATAGAGCCCAAGTCTACAAGCCTGGACCAAGCTAGCCGAAGGCCCCACATTGGTTGGGTGGAACAGTATTTCCTCTGCATCCATAAAAACCTTGTCAACCCCAAAAGCCAAACCACGCTTCAGCGATGCAGCCGATGCTTTTTGTGGATGATGAAATTCTGCCTAAAATTATGCATAACTTAGGTTACTTGCCTCTATATGCCATCTGGAACGGGTGCAGTTTAGTCATAGCTCAGTAAAAGACTATTCATAACGCTTATCTTTATGGTTGGCTCTCAATGCGGGTAACTATAGGTGTAGTTTCATGGGAAACATTACAGTCGCCGTTCTTGGACCAGTGGGTTACAGTGGGGGAATCGGTAAAAAAGGAACCTCCACAGACATAACGCTCTACGACGTCAAAAAAGGCGAAGCAACTGTCACTTTAATCGAGCCTACACGTTACCCTGAACGTTTAGCGCCCTTATTCTACACTTGCGCTTTAGCTACCAAAGCCATAGTGGTTGTCGACGAATTAAACGCCACATTTGGCGAACAGCTGGTTATGCTTCAGTGTGCAGGCATAAAAACGGGGTACTTTGTGCTTCGCAATTATATTCCTAAAGAAAAAATTGAGCCACTCATAAAAGGCACAAGTATCGAAGGTTTCGAATTCTTGACAGATGACACTAACGTGTTACGTGAGAAACTTCTCGCGGAAGCCGCTCAAGTAAAACCCGTCGAGGGGCAAGCGGTTGGAGCAGTGCCAGTTGATCACGCCTTCAACGTGAAAGGTGTCGGTGTTGTCGTTTTAGGTATAGTAGTGTATGGAACTGTCGAGAAGCATGCAAAACTGAAAGCTTTGCCTAGCTCTAAGGTTGCCGAAGTTCGCTCCATCCAGAAGCATGACGACGAATTTGAAACTGCCTCTTTAGGCGACCGCGTTGGTTTCGCACTTAAGAACGTGGAAGTTGAAGATTTGGATCGAGGCGTCGTTTTAACGAACGATCCCGCAATCAAAACGTCGAATAAACTTGAAACCACTGCTTCTCTTGTCAAGTACTGGCAAACACCCATCAAGGCAGGTATGGTTATGCATGTTGGTCACTGGGCTCAGTTCGTTACGGCTAAAATCGAAGCTGCAACTGAGGGAGGAGACTTTAGAAAACCGAACCTTACCTTAGCTTTGGATAAACCGTTGGTTTATCGTCCTGGTGATAAGGCCGTTTTGATGTACTTGGAGGGCGCTAAACTGCGGGTGGCGGGAACACTCGACTTAACATAGCCAGCATAGCCGTAACTTGTATGGCCGTAACTTGTATGTTCCCATCCGAGCGCACTTCGTACCGATTATACTTGGGGAATTCATATTTGTGATATTGTCCCGAATTTCTGAGCCCATGTAAACAACGTTTATTACCGATCAGCCTTCAAGCGGCTTTCGGGAAACACCTCTGAAGACTAAAGATAACTCTCGCTTACAAGCCCTAGACACCTCTATACGCGTAAAGTTAGGTGTATCTCTGGGTGTTGATGGCAAACTTGTTTGCTTGGTTGCCTTCGCCGCGATTTATGGCTTAGTCTTTATAAACTACATCGATGTGGTGTCTTCAGGGTTTACTTACGGCTATCATGTATGGCTGGTTTTGATGTATTTCTTACCTTTTGTGGGGTTCTCTATGTTTAACCTAAAAAACTGGGGCCTCACAGTTGGGTTAGGGTTGTTCGCGTCGCTTATGAACGACGTTTTTTATGGTTTAACCAAATACATCTTCGGCGTGTCTTATGACATACACAGGTACTACAGTCTATGGCTAATTCCGCAGGGTGAAAAATTGTTCACCTTGAATTTGGGCTTCACCGAGATCCCCGTTTATTCTTGGATGATGGCACTCTCAATTTACATGCGAATCGCGGTTGTGGCTGCTCTTTTGTGGTACTGGAAACGCATCCAAACTACAAAAAGCCCTTTGCAACCGACCGCTGCGGTTTTTTCGGTATCAAAATAGTCCTTGCGTGTTGTATGCTTTAATTTAGAATAGGCCTTTTTTGCGTCATCCGTAACTTCTAATCAGGAAATTGTAAAAGGTAACTTTCGGAGTGGCGCAGTTCATTGATTTATGGAATAATTTAAAATAAGCCTTCTGGTTTATATCAGAGAAACACTAACAAAACAGGCATACAGGGGAAACATGAGCTATGAGTGATGAAGGCGACACATTCTGGGTATCCTTATTTGAGAGGCTAATCGGTTTACTTCTCATCGTAATCGGAGCAGTCTTGCTCTACTTCACCGCGACCACAGCCGAATTAGGCGGATTCGGCTTGTTCTTCGGCGTCATAAGCATAGTCTTGGTCATCGTTGGCCTATTTTTGCTCCTGGTAAAACCGCCACAATAACCCGTCTTATTCTCTTCTTTCCAATGCATGCAAAGGTAGATTAGTTACCCAAAACACAAAATTAAATGAGCGAATTTATTAACAAAAACTGATA
>Ga0101944_10004529_pt1 | contig 17054 bp, 15 predicted proteins | sample DewCreD2012metaG_FD_75245 | JGI IMG/M metagenome (GOLD analysis project Ga0101944, IMG submission 75245) | Hot spring sediment bacterial and archeal communities from British Columbia, Canada, to study Microbial Dark Matter (Phase II) - Dewar... ...
GATCCAGCCCCAGGAGCGTGTAGAACCAGAAGGTGTTATAGGCTCCGAGCATGACGAGCTCTCCGTGGGCAAAGTTGACAATACCCATCACCCCCAGGACGAGCGTGAGTCCCAGGGTGACCGCGGCATAAAGGCCCGCGATCAGAATCCCGTTGGCAATGCTTTGAAAGAAACTCGGCCAATCCATACCTCTACCTCGTTGGGCCCTGTTTGTCCCGTCCCTCCCCCTCCTTCAAGAAGGGAAAGGGACGGGCTCTCCGTTCAACATCGAAGCATAACCCGGAAAAAAGGCCTCATCGGCTCTTCCAGTTTGGAGTCGGATAGAGGAGTTTTCCTGTGGCTTTGCTTGCGGGATAGACCACGTGGGAGACCCCTGACTGCCACTGGGTGATAATCTGCTCGTCGATCGCCTGATGGAGACCCCCTTCTTCACTCTTCTTGAATCGGATCTTCCCCATGGGAGAATCGTAATCCGTCTTCTCCATGGCCTCGATCAGCTTTTCTCTATCCGTCGACCCTGCTCTCTTGATGGCATCGACGACGGTCATCAGGTTGGTGTAAGCGAGGGGGACCCAATATTCGGGCGTCCGGCCAGGATAAGCCTTCCTGAATTTCTCCATCCACTTGACGGTTTCAGGTAGCTTCATCCCCGGAATCCACACGTCGACTCCTGCCACATAGTCTCCCGTTGGGCCCAGAGAGTCCTTGTACTGAGGGAAGTTCACAGCCACGGAGAGAAAGAGCTTCGGATTAAAGTCGATCTCCTTGGCCTGCTTCATGATCAAGGTCGTATCGCCCGCGTAGGCCACCCAATAAAAGATGTCCGGATTGGTCCTCTTGATCTTGGTGAGCATAGGCGTGAAGTCAGAGGAGCCGCTCTTGAAACGTTCGTCGAATACGATCTCGAACCCCTTTTCCTTGAGGTATTTCACGACATAGTCCCGGCTGGTGGTCCCATAGATACCATCCTCGTAGGCCACGGCCACAGTTTTGGGCCGGGGTGTAATGGAGAGGAGGAAGTCCCGGATCGTGGACTGACGGTGATAGTCCCAGGGATGGTAATGGAAAAACCAGCGCTTCGGACCGAACTCATGCTCGACCTTCGTGGAGGAAGCCCCTACCCAGGCGACAAAGGGTTCGAGACGCTGAATCGCATTAAGCTGGGCATAGGTGATGGTGCTTGAATAGCCTCCGATCAGGGCAACCACCTTATCGCGGGTGAGAAGTTTTTCCGCCGCCGCGATCCCGACGGAGGGCTCTCCGGTATCGTCTTCGATCAGGAGCTCGACCTTCTTTCCGAGAACGCCTCCTGCCTGGTTGATCTCTTCCAGAGCCATGAGCAACCCTCTCCGTTGCTCTTCACCCGCCTGGGCAAAAGCCGCTTTGCTCAGGGGTAAAACCGCACCGATCTTGATCGTGTTTTGAGCCATGGCCGGCACCGGGGAGAGCCAGCTCGCCAGAACCAAACCCGTTACGAACAGCCCCATGACGACAAGAATCCTCTTACTCTTCATAACCCAAGACCTCCTTTCGATGGATTTGAACACCCTTTCGGCACCTCGTTTCAAGGCGTATAGAGCACGATCAAGGCCTTTGCCGGCCTTTTGCCGATGCCTTCTCCCCGATGGGGGATGCTCGAATCAAAATAGACACAGTCACCCTCTTCGAGGAGGTATTCTTTCTCGCCGTAGTAGAACCGGACGCGCCCCTTGAGGACGAAGAAAAGCTCCTCTCCCTCATGATCGAACCGATCTCCCTCCTTGCTGCGCAGAGGGAGGGTAATGATGAAAGGCTCCATCTTCTTGGGTCGTTTCGCGGGTGCAATCGCCTCATAGCGGTACCCAAAGAGGGTTCCATCGCGAACCACGGTCTCGCGGTCCTTCCTTCGGACCAGCGTCAGATGCTCTTCGGGGTTTCGCTTCTCAAAAAAGACGGCCATGTCCACGGAAAGGGCCTGGGCGATCTTACTGAGGGTGGCGATGGGAGGCGATTTCTTGCCCGATTCGACCATGGAAAGATAACTTTTTGTGAACCCCGTTTTTCGGGCCACCTCTTCGAGGGTCAGTCGACTCTGCTTCCGGATCTGGCGGATCTTTCGGCCAATGCGGAGTTCGTCCGTCATGGTGAACTTAGTTAACCCAAAGTTAACTCTTTGTCAAGTCTTTTTTTTCACCTTTCCGAGAAGTCGATTGACATCCCGTGTTCCATTGTGGTAAGTAATAACCAATGAAACGGTTTCATCCTGTTGTTTGACAACGATTTGCTGATCCGTGTTCAGGAGGCTTGAAGCCGAAAAGGGAACCCCGTGAGAATCGGGGGCGGCCACGCCGCTGTGATCGGGGACGAAACCTGCCAAAGCCACTTTCGCCAACCTTGCAAAGGTTGGTGATGGGAAGGGGCAGGCTGTAGGACGATCCGTAAGCCAGAAAACCTGCCTGAACGCGCTTCACAGAAGGTCTTCGGTGGGAGACCGTGAAGGCGGTTGAAAAAACCCGGTCTTTCCTCAGAAGATCGGGTTTTTTTGTTTGTGGGCCCATGGAAAATCGAATGCTTTATAGATCGGCTCTTTGGAACTTGAGGGTCTTCCTCTCCATTTCGGTGGGCCTCCACCTCCTTTTTGCCGCCGCCACCTTCGCCTTGTTCCCGGATTGGGAGAAGTCCATCATCCCGAATCCCGATGAAGCGATCGAAGTAACGGTTCTTCCGGTGCTCGTCGTGGAAGAACCCAAGATTCTCCCTCCATCGAAAATCAAGCCCCGAGCCCGAGAGGAAGAAATCAAACCGAAGCCTCTCCCGAAGCGAGAAGAGCTTCCACCAAGAGTGGAAACGACGCCTCAGCTATCCGCTCCTGTTCCGATCGCCGAAGAGAAAATAGCTCTCCTGGAGAACCCGAAGCCTCTCGCTCCAAAAGAGGAACCACCCAAGCCCTCTGCGCCGAAGGAAGAACCGAAGCCGCCGCCAACAGAGCCGATCGTCCCAAAAGAGGAACCGAAACCCCTACCTGTTAAGAAAGAGGAGCCCCTTTCTGCACCTCCCCCAGCGCCTCCGCCCAGAGAGGAGCAAAAGACAAGGGTCCCTTCCAAGGAAGAAGAACCCAAGGTTATCGCGCTCAAGGAGGAACCCAAACCTGTTGTTCCAAAGGAGCTTCCCAAGCCTCCTCAACTCAAGGAAGAGCCCAAACCTCCTGTCGTGGAAGTTCCCAAGCCTATTTCCCGGAAAGAGGAGACGACACCTCAATCTGCGAAAAAAGAGGAACCGCCTATCACGCCTCTTCTCAAGAAAGAGGAACCCAAGCCAATTCCTCCCAAAGAGGAACCCAAGCCAAACCCTCCCAAGGAAGAACCTAAGGTTATCGCGCTCAAGGCGGAGCCTCCTCCGGTTGCGCGGAAAGAACCACCCAAGCCAGCTCTTCCCAAGGAAGAGCCAAAACCGCCTGTTACAGAAGTAACGAAACCTGTTCTCCCCCAAGAGGAGCCGAAACCGCTCCCTCCGAAAAGAGAGGATCCGCCCAAGCCTCCTAAGGAAGAGTCGAAACCTGCTCCCAAGAAAGAGCCGAAGGCGATTCCCCTGGAGGGAAAACCCGAGCCGCTTTCCGTGAAGAACGAGGCACCATCGGGTTTGCCTCTTCCAGCCGCTCCTCCCAAAGAGGAACCCAGGATGGCTCTGCCGAAACCGGAGCCAAAGGTTACGGCTGCCCAAGAGGAAACGAAACCTCTTATCCCGGTTCGTTCTCCCTCGTCTTCCAGCTCAAAGGAAGAACAAAAACCTCCAGCCCCGAAGGGCGAGCCGAACGTCCATGCCCTGAAAGCTGAGATCAAACCGACCTCACCAAAAGAAGGAATTCCGGCCTTCTCCCCAAAAGAGGAGCCCAGTCCTTTGCCCCAACAGAAGGAGGCGAGAGGGGAACTCCTCAACCAAGAGTCACAACCTGCTCGTGTGGCGAAGAACGAATCCTCTCATCCCTCGACGGAGAAAGCTGTTTCCCTTTCTCCAAAGTACTCGGGCGAACGAATCGGAAAGGTTCAACCTGGAGAAAGGGAAAAAGAATCGAGCTCTGGACCGGTGAAGACGCCCCATCGTGAACGGAACGAAGAGCAAGGGACGACAGGAGGAAGTAGGATTCATGGCGAGCCTCCTTCCCAGTCCAATCCCCAAGTGGAGAGAGCTGCTCCTCAACTGCAGGCCTCTTCCTCCGAAGAGGCCCGATCGGAATCGAGACAGGTTGCAGGTCTTCCTTCCTCGACCCAGGGGAGGATCACGCCTCCCAGGCCTCTCCATGAGAAGAATCCCAAGCCCATCTATCCTCCCGAGGCGAGAAAGAAAGGCTACGAAGGTAAGGTGATCTTGAGGGTTCAAATCCTTCCGGATGGTCGGGTGGGCGACATCGAGGTCAAGCACTCTTCGGGCTACGAGATTCTGGATCGCTCAGCCCTTGTTGCCGTAAAGCAGTGGAGCTTTGTGCCGGCCATGGAGGGAGAAAAGCCCATCTCCTTCTGGGCGGAACTCCCGGTACGCTTTGAACTCAGCCGTGGAGAGCGTATCCCTTCTCTGTCGGGAAGGTCGAGGTAATACCTTGGGACAAAGAACCCGTCCGTTCGATTGCGAAGTGCCGGAGAGGGCGCCCTGGAGGCCTTGTCAAGGGGGTCTTCTTGGCATCTGCACGGTTATCCTATGCTTCACCGAGAGTGGAGGTCCGGAGAGTTCGCCGAAGCGGGTATTTCGCTTCCTCAAGGTGCCGCTAAAAGGTTTTTTTGGCGCCCTCTCCGGGGCCCTTTGTGCAGGGACTTTTGCAACGTTAGGGAGAACCGTTCGAACCGTTCTCATTCGAATAATTTTCGGCTTCCTTCTCATTTTCTTCTTTTTTGGGGGCCAAGATGGGTGGGCGTCAAGCTTTACGGATGAAGTTGGGAGAAGAGTTGATCTCCAGGGCCCGCCGCGGCGGATCGTTTCGCTGGCACCCAATATCACGGAGATCCTTTTTCGCCTCGGTCTTGACGAGGAGATCGTGGGGGTCTCCCTCCATTGCAACTATCCTGAAAAGGCCAAGACCCGCCCTCCCGTGGGAAGTTACATCCGATTGGATTTCGAAAGAATCCTATCCCTGAGGCCCGATCTGGTCATCGCGACAGGGGCTGGTAACACCCGCGAGATGGTGAAAAGGTTGGAAGAATTCGGTCTTCCTGTTTACGTGGTCTTTCCGAAGGATTTTGACGGGGTCCTCCAGAGCATCCTCCGCGTGGGTCAAGTCGTGAAGCGTGAAAAGGAGGCAACGGAGGTCGTTTCGGACATGAGGAAGAGGAAAGAACGGATCAGGGAAGTTACGGAGGGTCTTCCTCGGCCCAGGGTCTTTCTCCAGGTAGGCGAAGCTCCCATTGTGACGGTGGGAAAGGGAAGCTTTGGCAACGATCTGATCCGCCTGGCCGGAGGGGAAAATATTGCAGGCCACGAGAAACAGATGTATCCCCGAATCGGCATAGAAGAGATCCTGAAGAGGGCACCCGATGTGATTCTCGTGAGCTCCATGAACCCCGACGGCGATTATGAGAAGGTGATTCGGGAGTGGAAGCGCTGGAAAACGATACCCGCTGTGAAGCAAAACCGTGTGCACCTGATCGATTCCGATCTCATCGACCGGCCCGCTCCGCGAATCATCGAGGGCCTGGAGCAGATGGCCAGGCTTCTTCATCCCCAGCGGTTCAAAGGGTCGTTGCAAAAGGAACAGGGCAAAGTTAGCATTGCAAAATGACGAAACCGAAAATTATGGGACCCCTTACCCTTCGTGATCCACCGGAAGCTGTCACAAGGATCGTTACCCTCGGGCGGGTCTTGCTCGTCTCGGCGCTCCTCGGTGGGCTTCTGCTCCTGGTGATGGCTTTCTCCGTTCTTGTGGGAAGCGCCCATGTCAATCCTCGTCGATCGATCGAGATGATGCTTCGAATGCTCGTTGGGCTTCCCTCAGGTGGGACAGAGACCGAGGAGGCGATCCTTTTCTCGATCCGATTTCCTCGAGTCCTCTTGGCTGGCGTAGTGGGAGCGGGACTTTCTGTTTCGGGAGCGGCCTTCCAAGCCCTCCTTCGAAACCCTCTCGCCGATCCCTATATCCTGGGCGTTTCGAGCGGAGCCGCGGTCGGTGCCATCAGCGCCATCCTGATGGGTCTGGGGGCCCTTTCTCTCGCCACCCCTCTGATTGCTTCACTGGGTGCCCTTCTGACGATCCTCGCTGTCTTCTACTTCGGAAGGCAAGACGGAAGGATCCATCCCCATACCTTGCTCCTGGCGGGCGTGATCATCGGCTCCTTTCTCTCTGCCTTGATCATGTTTTTCATCTCGATCTCTCCGAAAGAAGAACTCCGCACGATCATCTTCTGGCTCATGGGGGATTTGAGCATAGCCAACTACCGAGCCATCGGTGTGATCTTTCCTTATGTCGTCCTCGGATTTGTTTCCCTTTACTTTCACGCTCGGCCTCTCAACCTGATCCTTTCGGGCGAAGAGCATGCCGTTCAACTGGGAGTCGATGTGGAACGGCTCAAGCGCATCTGCTACTTCTCCGCCTCCTTGATCACCGCTGCGTCCGTTTCCGTGTGCGGGCTCATCGGTTTTGTCGGACTCATCATCCCCCATTCGGTTCGCCTTCTCCTGGGGCCGGATCATCGCCTCCTTCTCCCGGCTTCCGGCCTCTTGGGGGCTTCCTTTCTCGTTGCCTCGGATACGGTGGCACGAACGCTTCTTGCGCCGGTGGAGCTGCCTGTGGGGGTGATCACAGCCGCCTTTGGAGGGCCTTTCTTTATCTACCTTCTCAAGGCGAGGAAAGTGGTTCGAACAATATGATGGATCTTCAGTCCGTCTCTTTCCGCTATCGCGAGGATTGGGTGATCCGGGATCTCTCTTTTCGGGTGGAGCGAGGAGAGTTCATCGGCATCGTCGGTCCCAACGGTTCGGGGAAGTCGACCCTCCTTAAGCTCCTTTACCGTCTTATCGCTCCTCAGAGGGGAAAGATCTTCATCGACGGGATCGATCTCGGAGCGATGAGCCGGAGCGAAATCGCAAGGAAGATGGCTGTGGTAGCCCAGGAGACACAGCTTCTCTTTCCTTTTCGTGTCATCGAGGTTGTCCTCATGGGCCGCTCCCCCTACCTGGGACATCTCATGTTCGAGAGCCAAAAGGATCTCGAAATCGCAAAGAAGGTGATGGCCTGGACCGAGGTTCTTCCCTTCGCGGATCGTCTGATCGACGAGCTTTCGGGGGGAGAACGAAAAAGGGTCTTGATCGCAAGGGCCCTGGCCCAGGAACCCGAGATCATGCTCCTCGACGAACCCACGGCCAGTCTGGATATCCATCATCAGATTGATTTCCTCGACCTGATCCACAGCCTGAACCGGGAGAGACGATTGACCATCGTGATGGCCTCTCATGACATGAACCTCGCTTCTGAATTCTGCGATCGGATTCTTCTTCTTCAGGGAGGAAGGATTCACAGCGTGGGTTCCCCGCAGGAAGTCATCACCAAGGAATCGATCGAAGAGGTCTACGGATGCAAAGTCTGGGTCGATGAAAACCCCGTTTCAGGAATGCCCCGGATCACGCTGTTAAAGAAGGAGGGCCGATGATGAGGCTCTGGGAGGCCATTGAAGCGGCACGGCGAAGCATGGAGGACGTCATTCTTCGGACCCCGATAATCTATTCGGATACGTTTTCGAAGCTCACGGGAAGGGAAGTCTTTCTCAAGCTCGAAAACCTTCAGAAGACAGGTTCCTTCAAGGTGCGGGGGGCTTACAATAAGATCGTCCATCTGGGCCCGGACGAAAAAAGGAAGGGCGTCGTGGCAGCCTCGGCCGGGAATCATGCCCAAGGGGTGGCGTTCGCCTCATCGCTTCTGGGAATTCGTACGACGATTGTGATGCCTCAGGCCGCCTCGCTGGCCAAGCAAATGGCCACACGGGCCTATGGGGGCGAGGTTCTTCTTTTCGGTCAGAATACGGACGAAGCCTTGGCTCGTGCCCAGGCCCTCGCGCAAGAAGGCCGATCCTTCATCCATCCCTTCGACGATGACGAGGTGATTGCAGGTCAGGGGACGATCGGCCTGGAAATCCTCGAAGATCTTCCTGAAGTGGAGGCCATCGTCGTTCCTGTGGGAGGTGGGGGATTGATCGCAGGGATTTCGACGATTGTGAGAAAGCGACGGCCCTCGGTAGAGGTGATCGGTGTGGAGGCCTCCAATGCTCAGCCTGCCCTCGTCTCCCTGAGGAGAAAGAGGAGAGTGGAGGTCCAGATCAAACCGACCCTTGCCGATGGGATCGCCCTGCGAAAGGTGGGTGAAAGGACCTTTCCCATCATTCAGAAGAATGTAAGTGAGATTCTGACTGTCCGGGAGGATGAGATCGCCTCTGCAATCCTTCTTCTGATGGAGAGAAAACGCATTCTCGCCGAGGGAGCGGGCGCCGCCCCTCTCGCGGCCCTTCTTTCGGGAAGGTGGAAGGGGAAGGCGAAAAGGATCGTTCTCGTGATCAGCGGAGGAAACATCGATATCCACCTCCTCGATCGGATTCTCGAGAAAGGGCTCGCTCGAACGGGGAGGCTGCTTCGATTGGAGGTCCTTTTGAGAGATGTGCCAGGTGCCCTTTCGGAGCTGACGAGCCTTGTTGCCCGGAACCAGGCCAATATCCTCCATATCTTTCACGAACGGACGGCCCGAGATGTTCCTCTCGGTTTCTCTCAAGTGGTCCTGACTCTCGAAACCCGCGGTTTCGATCATATCCGTCAGGTCCAAAAAGGGCTGAAGGATTATGGATACGAAATGAAACGCCTGGTTTGAACGAGGCGGGCGATTTGAGCAGAAGTTCCAAGCCTCGGGTTTACAAATTTTCCCATTAGTTGTAGGATTGTGTTGCAGGGTGGATCGATCAAAAGCCCTGGGTCAAGGAGGCCACGGAAGATGACAGAAGGCGAACGAACGTTAGCTGTTTTTATCGATTTTGAAAATCTTGCCTTAGGATTCAGGAACCAGAAGGCAAAGCGATTCGATATCCAGAAGGTTTTGGAACGTCTGGTCGAAAAAGGAAAGATCATCGTGAAAAAGGCTTATGCCGATTGGGCCGATTATGGCGAGTACAAGAAACCCCTTCACGAAGCCGCCATCGAGCTGATCGAGATCCCGAAGCGTGCGATGACAGGGAAAAACTCTGCCGATATCCGTCTCTGCGTCGACGCCATGGATCTCTGCTATTCGAAGGAACATATCAACACCTTCGTCATTGTCTCGGGTGACAGCGATTTTTCCCCCCTTGTTTCGAAACTCAAGGAAAACGGGAAACATGTGATCGGCATGGGGATGAAGGAGTCGAGCTCGAACCTTCTGATTGACAATTGCGATGAGTTCATCTATTACGAAGATCTCGAAAGGCCCATTGGAACGCCACCGAAAATCGAACAGGATCTACCCGAACGAAAGCGGGAGGCCTTCCAGCTCCTGGTCGATTCGGTCTTAGCCCTGGTCCGGGAGAACAAGGAAGTACTCTGGTCCTCCATGGTCAAGGAGACGATGAAGCGTAAGAAGCCCTCTTTTAACGAATCGTATTATGGATACCGGACGTTTAGCGACCTTTTGGCCGATGCGGAGAAACATGGCATCGTCCGATTGCGAACCGATGCCCGAAGCGGCACCTTCGTGGTTGTGGGTTTTGGAAAAGAGGAGAAGAAGATCGAGGTCGAAGAGCCCAAAGAACCTAAGGAGATGAAGGAACAGAGGGAAGGGCACGAGCCAAAGGAAAGAAAGGCCCAGAAGTCCCGGTGGCGCGGCAGAACGAAGCGGCCCAAAGCGAAAACCGCCCCTCCGGGAGCCCAGACTGCGGAAACGGTTATCCTTCCTGAATCGCAGAACGTCCCGGCCGAAGGGATTACACCCGAGCCCGAACCGCCAGGCCCTGTCTCTTTTTTGGATGCCCTCGATTTTTCGAACGAGGAAACGGACCCTTGGGAAAGCAATGAGGAAAAAGGAGAAAGGAGTAAGGAGTGAGGAGGGAGGAGTAGGGAGAAAAACATGTAGAAGGTTCAACGTTCGAGGTTCAAGGTTGGACGAAGGAGGCAAAAGGAAAAGGCAAGTTAAGGCCTAAACCCAAATCCCGATTCCGAAATGGTCTTCACGAGGGAACAGATTTAGAACCGGTGATTGCGAGGGAACCGATTTGGAAACGGTGATTGCGAGGGAGTCGATTTGGAGACGGTCGTTGCAAGGGAACCGATTTGGAAACGGTGATTGCGAGGGAACCGATTTAGAAACGGTCATTGCGAGGGAACCGAAGCAATCTCGTCTTTTACAATCTCCCCTTTTACATCGAGATCGCCACGCCCCATGCAGGCGCTCGCAATGACCGGACCGGAAAAGGCTGTCGTTTTCCAAATCGGGATTTGAGCTAAAAGCTGAGAGCCGAAGACTGAAAGCTGAGAGCTGAGGGCTGAAGGCTGAAAGCTGACGGCTGAGAGCTGAAAACTAAACTTTAGGAGATTTTGTTCCATTGGATCTCTCGTTGAAAAAACCGATTCTTCTTTTCACGCTGCTCCTGATATTTTTTCCCCTTCTTCTTCCCGCCGTCTCTTTTGGTTTTCGGGATTTGGGGGTGCCGGTCAGGGAGGCTGTTTCGTGGGGCGCTCATGTCGGGCCGGGGAAAAACGGCCTTCGGGATACGATTTACGTCTCCTTTGCTCAATATCAGGCCCCTCTCTTTCTTCTTGCCGTCAACCCGGAAACAGGGGAGACGAGGCAATTCAACGCTCCTCTTTCCACGGAGATGGGATCCTGGGGTTTCACCGTCGACGCCCAGGGGAGGATCTATCTCGGAAGCTATTACGGCGCCCATCTTCTTCGCTTCGATCCGAAAACAGAGATCTGGGACGACCTGGGGCAACCTGGCGGCGAGAAGGAGACCTTTATTTGCAGCCTCACCACCGCTCCGGATGGAAAGATCTGGGGAGGGACCTTTCCATCAGCCACCCTCTTTTCATACGATCCTGAAACAGGCAAGACGCAAGACTTCGGCCGCATGGACCCGGACCAGTTTTATTGTTATCCCACGGCAGGCGGAGATGGGCTGATCTATTGCGCTATTCAGTTCGAAAGGTTCGATATCGTCGTCTTCGATCCGGAGAAAGGGACAAAGGCCGCTCTTATCCGTCCCGAAGAACGAAAGGCGGGACGTGTCCATCTCATGCGGGGAACGGATGGAAAGGTGTATGGAAGGTTTTCCACCACGAAGCAGTGGTTTCGGATTGAAGGGAAGGAAGGGCTTAAAGAGGTTTCCGAGTCATCCATACCGTTGCCACCCAAGGTCCTTCCTGATGGCAGACGTTTTCATCTGGTGGATAACAACCTTCTTGTCATCGAAGACCCCGTAAAGCAGGAGAAGAAAGAGATTCCCTTGACCTATGAGGCCGCAGGGGCCTTTGTTTTTGTTGTGGGCCGAGGGCCGGACGATCGAATCTATGGAAGCAGCATGCTCCCTCTTCGCCTCTTTTCGTACGATCCACAAAACGAGACGCTCAAGAATCTTGGGAAGGCCTCTTTGGCAACCGGAGAGGTCTACTCGATGGGAGCTCTCGACGGGAAGCTCTATCTCTGCTCCTATCCCGAGGGTCGGCTTTCGGTTTACGATCCTGAAAAACCGCTCCGCTTCGGAGATAAAGAGGATTCCAACCCGAGGGATTTAGGGGCCATGGGTGAAGGGCTGTATCGGCCCAGGGCGATGCTTGCAGGGCCTCAGGGAAGGCTCTACGTGGGAGGCTACCCCGATTATGGCCTTCTGGGCGGGGCGATAGGGGTTTACGATCCCTTGACGAATCAGAAAAGGGTCTATCGCCATGTCGTTCCGAACCAGAGCATCGCTTCTCTGGCCTATCTCGAAAAGGAGGATCTGATCGCTGCTGGGTGCTCCGTTCGGGGGGGCACGGGAACACGGGCCATCGAAAAGGAAGCGAAGTTGATCCTCTGGGACCCGAAAGAGGAGAAGAAGGCTTTTGAGACGATCCCTGTCCCGGAGGCGAAGACGGTCCTCTCCCTTGCTCTGACTTCAGACGGAATGCTTTACGGCATCACCGATAACGAGAAGGTTTTTGTTTTCGATCCTCAGAAGCGAGAGGTGAAAAAAGTCTTCGATCTTGGCCTTAACAGCCCTCTTGAGATTTCTTTGGCGCTCGCCCCTGATGGGAAGCTCTATGGCCTTGCAAGGGAGGCGGTATTTGCCATCGATCCAAAGGTGGAGGAGGTATCCGTTCTTGCAATTCCACCTGTCCCCATCACTGCCGGCATGGCCATCGTTGGAGAGAACATTTATTTCGGATCGGATGCCAGCCTCTGGCAATATGAGATCCCTTCGAAGGGGATTCCCAAGCAAGGGAAAGGTAATAACTCTGGGAATAGATGAATAGGTGACGGGGATAAAAAACCTCTTTCTCTCCCGTATGGATTCGGGAGAGAAAGAGGCAAAAAGGTCATCTCAATCCGTTCATTTTGAACGGTTCGTCTGCGGCCCTCCGTCCACCGGCCCTTCCTGCCATTCCATGCACAGCTTGTCGTTTGCAACAATCTTCACTTCGCCCTGGGTGTAGAGGTTGATGGCAACACCTTTCAAATCTGCCTGGGCCACACCACAACCCTCCAACCACCAATCGCAGGCGTAACGGTTCTGGTATCCACCGATCACCGCGTTCGAATCAAAGACAAGCCTTGTCGCGGTAGCTGGGAGGGCAACAAACTTCACCGTGCCCATGTAATCGTAGCTGTATAGGAGATCATAGACTATCCAGCTTGGGATATGCCACTTAGCGTTTGGATTCAAAATCTTCTTGAAGCAAACCTCCGTGGGTGTTCCGTCATTTGTAAAAAAAGCAGCATAAACTTTAAGTTTAATCGTGGTAGGGTTGACGACCACATAGTCAGTATACACGAACTGTCCAAAAAATCCGTCACCGCCGTCGTTTCCGCCATATGCCTCCCACACCCCGATCAGATAGGGACTTGTATCAGCCGCTCCTGCCAACGAGCCAAAAGCCAAAACGAACGCCACCACTGCGACCCCCATCCATGTTTTCCTTTTCATCGTTCTCCCTCCTCTTTTTGAATTTGATTTTGTTCCATGGACTTATTATGTCGAACCTGGCCTCCCATGTCAAGAAAAATCCGCAATGGGGGCGTAAGACGTCAGTTTCGATGAACCATGCTCGTCATTGCGCTGTTGCCGGCGGAAAGGGGCTCCGCAATGAAACGAGCAGGCCACTTTTCATGATTTCACCGAAAGGACGAAAGGGTGAGCCTGAAGGAAGGTTACTTGGAGTTCTTGGTAGTCATTTACAAAGCCTTTTCGGCCTCGAAGTCTTTCGGATCTCACGGAACACCAGAATCCCTCCATTTGGGTTAAAATTGAAGGGATGAAACAACAACCCCATATCCTGTTGGTCCATCCTTGGATTACTGACTTTGCTGCCTACAACTTCTGGGTTAAGCCCCTTGGCCTCCTCTCGATTGGAAGCCTTTTGAGGGCGCACGGATTGCGTGTCAGCTTGATCGACTGTTTGGACGAGCCGGCCACCTCCAAACTTTACGGAGACGGCAAGTTCAAGCGAACGATTATCGAAAAGCCCAAACCCCTACGATTCTTTCCGAGGCATTATAGTCGTTACGGGATTTCTGGGGAAGCCTTTCAAGAAAGGCTTCGTTCCGTTGGAAAACCTGACCTTGTCGCCATCACATCAGGTATGACCTACTGGTATCCAGGCCTTTTTGCCGCCATCGAAAGGGTGAGAGATGCCTTCGGAGCGGTTCCGGTTGTTCTCGGGGGCATCTATGCCACCCTTTGCGAGGACCATGCAAAACGCCATAGCGGCGCCGATCTCGTGTTCAAGGGAGGCGAAATCCTGGCCGCCTTCCGGACGATCTGCGGGCTTCTCGATGTCGATTCTCTTCCTTCGGTTCATGGGACAACGGATTACCTCACGGAGAGCCTTTTTTTTCCTGCCTTTGATCTCTATCCTCAACTTTCTTACGTCTGTGTCGCCACTTCCAAAGGATGTCCGTTTCGCTGCACTTACTGTGCCTCCCATCTCCTTTCGAAGGACTACTCAAAGAGGCAACCCGATCGGGTGATCGAGGAGATCCGTTATTGGGTCCTTCGCCACGGGGTGCGAAACTTCGCATTCTACGATGACGCCCTTCTTCTTGATTCCGAAAACCATATGATTCCCATCTTGAAGGAACTGATCCGAGAGAACCTGGGTTGTTACTTTCATGCCCCCAATGGACTTCATATCCGTGAGATCCACGAAGAGTTGGCCCAGCTCCTCTATCAGGCAGGATTCAAGACCATTCGCCTTGGCTTTGAGACATCGATTGAGGCCACCCAGCTCCAGACAGGAGGAAAAGTCGGGAACGATGACCTCCGCAGGGCCTTGAAATATCTAACCCAGGCAGGGTATAGGAATGAGGACATCGGGGTCTACATCATGGCCGGACTCCCCGGGCAAAGGGCCGAGGAGGTGGAAGCCAGCGTTGCCTTTGTGCAGGAAATTGGAGCAAGGCCCATGTTGGTCGAATATTCTCCGATCCCCGGGACCCCCCTGTTCGAGCAGGCCAAGAGGGTCTCGCCCTTCGATCTCGAAAACGAACCGCTCTTTCATAATAACTCCATACTCCCTTGCGCTTGGGAAGGATTCACCTTCGACGACTACCAACGAATCAAGAGCGCCTTAAGAAAATAGGACCGACCACCCGAAAGAGAGGGATTTTTGCAACATCAGGGTTGAGTTGGCAGAAAAGGTCCTTGACAACGGAAGAAAAGGAATTATTTTTTGACTGAGGCTATGGGTTTGAGGTGGTTGAGATTGGAAGCGTCAAGGTTGAAGGGAAGAATGCTCCATTCCAACGCCTTTTTGGCCGTTGCGACCAGGGCCAAAGAAACGAGGGAAACAAAAGCCAGGAATGGATACCTGAAATTCTTGTCGTGAGCATTTCAAAGGAGGGATGGATATGGCAACGATACGATGGCAGAGTGGACCAAGAGGGGCTTCGGACCTTGATCGCCTCCGGGAGGAAGTGGATCAGTTGTTCAACTCCCTCACGGGCGGGGATGAGCCTTTTTTCAGTCGGGTCTATCCCGCGCTCAATCTTTCGGAGGATGCTGATCATTACTATGTCCGGGCAGAGCTTCCAGGCGTTAAGCCCGAAAGCCTCGACATCTCGGTGGTTGAGGGAAGGCTGCTCATTCGAGGCGAGCGGAAAGAGAGCCCCGAACAAAGGGAGGTTTACTACCACCGTCGGGAACGGGAATCGGGCTTTTTCAGAAGGAGTCTCAACCTTCCCGGAAAGGTGGCACCCGACAAGGTTTCGGCTCATCTGAAGAACGGAGTCCTTATCGTGGTCCTGCCGAAACCTGAAGAAGCTAAACCCCGAAAAATTGCCGTCCAAACCACATGAGACGAAAAAGGGGGTGCATGAAATGAAAGATCAGGAAATGGAATTGAAGGAGAAGAAGGAGATCAAGAAAGTCGCTGGAGAAGGCACCCGGCCGGGGCCGGTTTATATCCCGGCCGTCGACATCCTCGAAAACGCCAACGAGCTCATTGTTCTCGCCGATATGCCTGGCGTGGACAGTAAGAATGTGGATATCGATCTGAAAGACAATCAGCTCACCATCACGGGACGGATCGATCGCATGGAATCGGATAAGGAAGTTCCCCTTTACAGCGAGTTCAAATGGGGGGATTTTTATCGTCGATTCACCCTTTCGGACGTGATCGATCAGAGCAAGATAACGGCCCACATGGAGAATGGCGTTCTCAGGCTTATCTTGCCCAAGGTCGAGAAGATCAAGCCTCAAAAGATCAAGGTCGTCGGGGAATAGGTTATCGTCGATTGGATAGAAAGTTCTTCGCGAAGGGTTGACTGACGTTGGCCCTACAACGAACCAACCCTGCGGGAGGGCCCGGAGAGGCTGGGATTGGACTGAAAGGACTTTCGTGGTTCGACGGTCCTTCTCCAGCCGCCCAAGGGCCATTTAGCGGAAATTTTTGAAACCTTCTGGCCGGGCTTTCATCCGAATTGAGTTGACCCTCCTTTTGGCACAAGTTGTGCAATGAACCGATGTGAAGACTTCTTGTTGAAGTTCTACAAATAAACCACAGGCCAAGGGCCAGGCCAAAAGGAGGGGGTCAAGATGGGAAAGCTCAGCGCGTCGACCGTCGTCGGGATATTTGTGTTGATCTGCGTCGTGGCAGCCATGGTTTCTATCGCTGTCATGCAGGTGGTTCGAACCGTTGGCGATATCGGCCCCGCCATCTACATCGTGGGCGGAGCGGTTATCATTGTTGGAGCCCTGATCCCGTTGATGTTGGTCATCATGATCAAGCGCCTTAAGAACTTGGGATAAGAACCCTTTCAGAAGTCTTCGTCTTTTTTGGGCTTCTTAATAGAAAATCGGGGCGCGAAGGCTTGGGCAGCGTCGGCAGAGGTCAGTCCATTTTCGTAGGGCGAAGGGATAGCCAACGGACGTTAAAGGTTAGAGGTCGGAGGTTAGAGGCATGGAAACAAGCTCTATGCCCCTTGACCAGGCTCTCACAGAGCCTACCTATTTTCATGGTTCGAGGGGGTCCCCCTGGCATGGGGAATTAGATAAAAGAAGCCGTGAGGTCGGACAAGGCCTTTTCGAGACCTCCTGGGATCGTGGTTTCCACCCTGTTCAAGGCCGCCTCAACCTGGCTGTACCGTTCCGGATCCGACAGGTCATCCAGGACACGATAAACCCCGGCTCTCCTCCCAAGGCGAAAATTCTCTCTCTTCCTTTCAGGTAAAGCCAGGTATCGATCGATCACCCCGAGCATCTCAGCCTTGTCCTCCGGTAGCTTCCCTTCCACTTCTTCGAGAAGGTTCAAAATGTGATCGCTGACGAATGTGCTCTGAATGCCTTCAAGGCCTTCTATCAAGAGCCTTTCTTCCCGCACGACCTCGTCATCGGTCAAGAGTTGAAATTCCCCCTGCTCCATTTTTTCGAAAAGCAGCATACCCGGAAGAA
>Ga0101944_10004530_pt1 | contig 17053 bp, 11 predicted proteins | sample DewCreD2012metaG_FD_75245 | JGI IMG/M metagenome (GOLD analysis project Ga0101944, IMG submission 75245) | Hot spring sediment bacterial and archeal communities from British Columbia, Canada, to study Microbial Dark Matter (Phase II) - Dewar... ...
CGATTGAATTACTTTGAAAACAGTTTCAGCTCCGGCTGTATCTGCTAATTCTTCGAGCTCATCTATATGCTCTTCAACGATTTCTTTACTGAATTCTTTTGTATCAAGAGCAATCAACATTGCTCTTTCTTTGGTTTCTTTTGTAACTTCAATCATATTATTTAATATCAACCTCCGTTAAAGATTGAATTTCTTTTTTATTATTTCTTGAAATTATCATTTCAATTATTGCAGTGATTATTGCAAACAAGACGAATAATTTCCATAATTCACTTCCAAACCTTGCTTGATTTATCTGTTCTACTAAATTATCGTCGGGGTCCATTTGAATCAACTGTCCAGAATAATTTAAGTTTTGAAGAAATTTAGTAAAATCATCAAAGTTTAAATATTCCTGTTTGGATTCGTCTGAATGATGGTTTACTGCAAAACTCGTAATCAATTTCCCGCCGGATATGATTTTATAAATGCCAGTAATATCTGTTTTATCATATCTAAGAAAATCAGAATTTATTTCATTGATTTGGAAATAATCTTCCGTTCCATCTGGTCTTTCAATAATTACTCTTGGTGCATTTATTTTACTGATGTTAAGTGTAAATTCTTCACCAGCTTTCATTTGATAGGAACTGAAATTTTTTTGTGAGAGATAAAAAACGGATTTTACAATCAGAGGAGCAAAAATAGATTTCAAAGGGAAATCATTCCAATTCAAATCAAATGCTGAATTAAACAAGAAAATCTTTCCCCTTCCAATTTTGTGCTCACTTAAAAACTTTGAATTATCGGATAAAGAAATAACGGAAGTCCCACCTAAAGATGAGTTTTTCAAAAATTGTGTGATAATTGGACTATCTACTTTCCTTTGCTGATTAGTTTTGAAAATATCTCTGAAAACCGGGTGTTCAAAATCAACTTTATCAAACTGCGTTCTTACATTATCCTGAGTTGAAATATAACTATCAAATCTTCCAAGATTTAAATTACCGAGAAGATTATTGAAACTATTAAAATTAAGATTACTTGTTGGAATTATTATAATTGAATTTCCTTGCTCAAGATAGTTTTTTAGTTGATTTAAATTTTCATAAAAGTCTGAGTTTAATATTACAACATCATAATTATTTAAATTTGATGAGGATGACAAATTAACATCTTTGATGTCAAAAATAATTTTATTATCAGGTAAAGTTTTTAGTGCGAGAATCAGGAAATCAGGGTTCGGAATTTTATCCCTTAAAATCAGCACAGAAATTTTTTCGGGTATATTGATTGAAAGATAATTGCGATTATCAAATTCAATATCATCAGATTCAATTTCTGCAAATACATTCAAAAGTCCATCAGAGTAAAGTGTGGTTTCAATTTCAATTTTTTGAGTTTCATCAGCATCAATATTAAAACTTTTTTGTGCCACTCTTTTATCATTAATGAAGAGAGACAGAACTCTGTTCTGTAAATTTTGCTTTGAATGATTGGATATTGAAGCAATGAATTTTGCATTACTCCCTTTTTGAAGAATTTGATTTTCAGGTTTAAGTTCATCAATTGACAGATTGAAAATATCTTTTTTACCTAAAGCTGCAGTATAAATTTTTACCCGATTATTAAAAAGTTCGCTCAAATCAGATTTTTCTGATTCAACTGGGAAAAGATTTTTCTGAAAATCTGAAAAAACAAAAATCTCTCTGTTAAAATTTTTGCTTTTATTGACTGCTTCGGCAGCAGAAATAAGATTTTTCTTAATATCAGATTTTAGAAAAGAAATATTGTTTGAATTAAACAATTTCAGAAAATCATTTGAGTTTAAGTTTAATTCTGAAAGTGAATCCTCTGCAGTAAAATAAACAAAAATTTCATCGCCCTCCTGATGAAGTGATATTATTTTTTCAGTAAGATTTTTTGCTTGATTTAAGAGCGAGCCTTGCTGGTCAACAACAGACATACTGAATGTGTTATCAATTAAAAATACAGAAGTTGTCTTTGCTGCTGAAGTAACCCCTGCAATACTCAATCCCTTTAGTGTTGGTCTGGCAAATGATAAAACAATAAATATGATGATTAAAACTCTAAGCAGCAGAAGTAACCATTGCTTGATTTTAATCTTTCTGATTTTGTTTTTCTGAAGTTCCTTCAAGAACATCAAAGTGCTGAATTCTACATTTTTAAGTTTTCTAAGATTTAACAGATGTATGATTACAGGAATTGAAGCGGCAATTAAACCTATAAGAATAGCTGGATTTAAGAATGTCATTAAATAATTATTTAAACTCCGATTTTTATTGTGCAAATTATTAAAGAATAATCTTTAATCAAGCTATAAGTTTTGGGATATAATAAAAAGTGCTGACCAAAAATTTCTTTGTGTCCGTTAACTCCCATTTGACGGAGACGGATTGAAGTTTAAATAAAATTTTACGCATAGACGAAAAAAAAATGGCACGCAGATGACACTGATTCGGCTGATTTACACTGATTAAAATCTGTGATAATCTGTAAAATCTGCGTCATCTGTGTGCAATTCCTTTGTGTCCGTCATCCTTGATATGACGGAGAAGGATTTGTGTTAAAAAATCATCATTAACCACAAGTCACTAATACACAAAGGGGAAAATAAACTTTTTTACTTACTTATCACCATTTTCTTTGAGGAAATAAATTTGCTTCCATCTTCTGAAAATGCTTCGATTCTATAAATATAAATTCCACTACTTAAATCAGTTCCATCAAAAACTATTTCATTTCTTCCGGCATTCATATTACCAGAAAATAGAGTTTTAACTTCCTCACCAAGATTATTATAAACTTTCAAAGTAACATTTGCATTTTGAGCAAGATTAAAACGAATTGTGGTTGCAGGAAATCCACCAGCGGTGGATCTGCCTGTAGCAGAAAATGGATTTGGATAATTCTGTTCCATAAAATATGCTTTAGGACCAGCAACCAAAACTTCAACTTCTTTTGAATAATGATAAGCACCATTGTAATCAATTTGTTTCAGTCTATAAATATAACTTCCTTCATTAAGTTGTTTGTCTGTGAAAGAATATTTTTTGGTTTCTGTTGAATGTCCGCTGCCTTTAACAAAACCAATAGTAACAAAATCATCTGTCAATTTTCTTTGTATTTCAAAACCGTGATTATTTATTTCTGTTGCTGTTGTCCAGTTTAATTCTACATCCGAACCATTTGCATTTGCTTCAAACGAAGTTAATTCAACTGGAATTACTTGCATCAATGGGTAACTAAAAGTAACCCATTGTGAAGGAGAGGTTGGTGTAAAAGAACTTGAAGAAGAGCCAGCGGTAGCAAGGGCTGCACCAGATTTATCAAAGATTGTGTGTGGATAAGTCGCTCCACCGTCGAGAGAAAGTTTTACTATTAGTCTGTCTGTATATCCAGGATAGTTTGCGTGTGCATAATCGAATTTCAAAGAATCAAATTCATTTAATCCTGTATAAACTCTTGAATATAAAAAGTCATTCTGATTAGTGGAGCTATAAGAATAAAAATCCATTTTTATTGATTTGTTTCCACCCAAAGATGGTCCGTTTGCACCGGTAAATTGTGCAAAAGTAATTCCTCCATCAGGATTGTTGATTGACCAGCCGGCTGCAGGAAACTGACCATCAAAAAGCTCATAATAAAAATTATTACTTAAAACCGGGTTATTATTTTCCATCAAGAGTGCATTGTTTGCTTCAATAAAATTAAATGCAATTATCGGTTTAGGGGCTGATGTATTCTTGGGTGCTGTGTAAACAAAATTAGATTCCGTGTAATTTCTTGATTTTGCAGCATTCAACACTTCTTTTGTAACATCATTCTGAACGAATACTGCAGTGTAAATTAAACTATCAACCCAAACTTGCATATCAAGGGGATATTTAATCGTAAAATTATATGTGCCTTGAGCTGTCGGAATCTGAGTTCCCTGTGAATTTGGATATGCTCTTCTAAATACATCGTAAAAATCTTTTTCGCCATTTGTTCCGGGAGGAGAAGAATATCTTACCACTCTTTCAATTGCGTGAACTCGCATAAAATATTGTCCTGGTGGTAAGTTTGAAGATATTGTTAGAGTTATATCTGCTCTAATGGTATCTCCCGGTATTCTTGTGTTTGTTACCGATAGATTTATCGGTGTGCCTTTAACTTTTCTTGAATTGAAAGCATCCGGTAAACTATTTGGTAAAGTATATGGATATTCTGGTCTTACTACACCATCCATAACTACTGTAGGGACAGCATTTACTCCATAGTATGTTCTTCTATCTGTTTGTTGCTGAGGATTGTAAAGATACATTGGATCATTGCCCGGTGAGGGCCAGTTCATATGATATTTAATAGCTACCAAAGAATCAAATTTGTTATGAACAAAAGCATCAATTGTCGGGTTATTTGCAGCACAAGGTCCGCAAGTAGAGCTTGTAAATTCTTCTAATAATACTTTTCTTAAAAAGCCGGGCAGGTATAATGACGATTGAGTTAAAGTATTGTTTGAAGGATTTTGATCTCCAGTCAAATTAGCAGTTACTGTAATATTAATTTGCTGACCTGGAGTAATTGTTAAATTATCAAAAGTAACAGCCGTAGATATACCGCTGTTTAATGAAGGAATAGACTTCGTACTCGAATATGAACCGGGAGTAACTGTCATAGTTACATTAAATGGAGAAGTAATATTTAATTTACCGACGTTAATAAAATTTACAACCGGAGCAATAACAAAGGGAAAGGAACCAATTGCATAGCTTGTATCTTTAATTACATTTTCAATACTCATTACAGCAACATCTGTATTAAATCGCGTACCCAAAGTAAGATTGTCCAAATAAAGGTTATTTCCATAACCATTAACAGTATTAAACTGAACTTTTATTCCTTGTGCCATTATTAATGAAGCACAAGAAAAAAGAATTAATAAAAGTAGAATTCTTCTCATATTACTCCTCACTAAATTAGTTATTTGATGTTTGAATTACTTCCCGAGTAGAATTGTTTTGAATAAAAGATATTGCTTTAAGTTTATCAATATTCCACGAGGAATCAATGGTTTCGGGATAACTGAAAATCCTTGTCCCTAAAAGATTTTTTAGACTGATTCCTTGATTATTTGGAAATAAAACTCGTAATACATCGAAAAATTTCAATTCGCCGCTTGAGCCTGGAGGAGAAGAAAATACTATTTCTTTTTCAACGATGGCAGTTCTTAGAACATAATTCCCTAAAAAAGTTGTATCAATATTATTAGAAAGAATATTTAGTTTTATGAATAAACCGTTATTAACTTTTTGTTGAGTTAATTCAATTAAGAAATTTGACTGAGCATCAAGTTTTTGATTTATTGCTGACTTAATTTGGTTTGAATCTGATGGAGTTGGTCGGATAAGACCATCAACAATTATAGTGGGAGCAAACATAATGTTGTAAAAGGTCATTCTATAATCGCAAAATGGTTTTGCAGTTAGATAAAATGGATCTACTGGTGAAGGAAAGTTAGTTGCAAATTTTATGATTTTTAATTTGTTTGATGTGTAAGAATATTTTTCAAGCGATTCGAGAATTCTATTTGAAGTAACACAAGGCACACAACTTACATTTGCAAAATCTTCCAATAAGACTGTTTTCTGATATGAGTTTTGCGTTCCTTTGTTGAGATTAATTTCGATAAGAACTTCTCCGGTCTTTACAGACTTTTTATTTGGGTCTGTTGGCGGATTTGTTTCACAGCTAAGGATTATCAAAAGAGGTAAAAAAAAGACGATTATTTTTTTCATAAAGTTTATTCTTTTGATTCAAATTTAATTCAATAGAAAGTAAATTCATAGAAAAACTTTTACAATCCATAAAATGATAAGACCCACAATTCTTATGTTGATGAGATTATGCTGCTATCTATTCTGATTTTTTCTTTTTAGTGAATTGTGCAGTTTACTTAGAAGGTAATGCTAAAAATATTTTTGCTTTATTAATAAATCATACAATGCTTCTTTTAAATTCGGAAATTTAAATCCATATCCAAGTTCTGTAATTTTATTAGAATTTATCTTTTGACTTGAAACAATATCAGAAGCAGCTTCACCAAGAACTATTTTTAATACACATTCAGGAACATTAAAAACTGAAGGTCTTTTTAGAACCTTACCTAAAATTTTTGCAAACTCTTTCATTGTAACTAATTGCGTTGCTGCTGCATTAAATGGTCCGGTACAATTTTGACTTTCAACTACAAACTTGTAAATACCTACAATGTCACTAATGTGAATCCAAGGGAACCATTGATTTCCATTTCCGAGTGGTCCGCCTAAATAATAATTGAAAGGAGTGAGCATTTTTTTTAGAGCGCCATCTTCAGTTGAAAGAACTATTCCTGTTCTGATACTTGCCCAACGCACTCCAAATTGCTGAACTTTTGATGCTTCCCTTTCCCAATTTATACAAACTTTTGCTAAAAAATCATCTCCTGGTTTTGAATCTTCCGATAATATCTCATCACCTCTGTTTCCATAGTAGCCAACCCCAGAAGCTACAACAAAACTTTCAGGTTTATTATTGAGTCGAGAAATTATCTCTACTAAAAGTTTTGTTGACTCAACTCGGGAAGAATAAATTTCATTTTTATAAGATTTATTCCATCTTTTCGCAAAAACTCCTGCTCCGGCTAAATGAATTATTGCAAAAGCATTTTCCAAAGAATCAGTTAAGTTATCCATTGAGTTAAAATCCCACTCAACTAATTCTACTTCGGAAGATAGAATTTTTTTTGACTTATTCTTATTTCTTACAATCGCAGTTACTTTGTAATTTGATTTTAATAAGTCTTTCACAAGATTTCTTCCAATTAATCCTGTGGAACCTGTTATAATTACTTTTTTCATAGTTTATAAAAGAATGTTATAAATAAAAAAACCCCCGAATCACTTCAGGGGTTCAAAATAAAAAATGATAAGAATTTACTTTAAATAAGTCATTTTCCTTGTTAAAGTCATACCGTTTGTTTCAAGACGATAGATATAAACACCACTGAACAATCCTTCTGCATCAAAATCAACTGAATAACTGCCCGCTTCCATATTCCTATTAATCAAAGTTTTAATCTCCTGACCAAGTAAATTATAAACCGAAAGCTTCACATTCCCGGTTTGTGGAATTGAGAAACTAATTGAAGTTGTTGGATTAAAGGGATTGGGATAATTTTGAGAAAGTTCAAAATTATAAGCAACATTAAAATCAACTTCAACTGTTTTTGAATATTCATATTTACCATCAAAATCAATTTGTTTTAGACGATAACTATATTTTCCAGAAGTTAAATCTTTATCCGTGAAAGAATAATTTTGGAATGAAGTTGTAGTTCCAGCACCTTTTACGAAACCAATTTTTTTCCATTCACTATTAGCAGTTTTTCTTTCAATATCGAAGCCTGAATTGTTCAATTCTGTAGCTGTTGACCAATTTAATCTTACAGAATTTCCTGAAACATTTGCCACAAAAGATGTTAATTCAACTGGTATAATTCCCCAAGAATTTCCAATTCTAATTCCATCAATTCTTCCAGAAGGAGTGTTTGTTCCTTGCCTGATAGCGATTGAACCAATATTGGTAGGGTCGCCGGTAGTGCCAGCACCAATAGGACCTAAAGTTACTATCGGTGAACCGGGTTCAGTTAATGGAAAACCTGAACTATAAACATACAATGTAACTAAGTCATCATTAGTTGCAGCAGTATTAAAATTATATTTGAGCGCAAGAAGGTATGTCTGATTAAAATTCAAGACATTAACTGAATCTTCCACTCTTGCTTCAGTTGATTTAGATAAACCAATTGCCCAACCGCTGCCAAAAGCTCTTGCAAATACTCTTAATCTAAAAGTTGTCCCGATTGTATATGGTCCTAAATGAAGGAAATAATCAGCAGTAGTTCGGGCAGAATCAAGTCTGACCAATGCAAAAACATAAATGTTTTGATTAGTAGTAACAGAGTCAGAAAATTTTCTGTGAACATCGCCGTCATTGACACCGGAAGAGCCGTAAGTGAATTGCAAAGATCCACCTATACCTGAGGAAGGATAACCAGTATAAGTCAATCCGCTTGCATTATATTGGGGACCCTGAGTTCCACTATGTCTAACCCAAGATGGAGCAACAACAGTAATATCCGGATTATTTGTTGCGCCATAATTGAAATTTTCTTCTAACCAAAGAGTCTGAGCGTTGACCGTAAAAGTCAGAAGAGCAACAAGTAAAAACAATTTTTTCATTTTATCTCCTATTTTTGATTTATCTATCTAAAGTTATAAAAAATCTTATAATTTATAATTTAATTTTTGTTAAATCTTTATAAAGAAATTATTCATTTTCTTGTAAGAATTTTTCAGCCATTTTGACATCTTCTTCACTACCAATAAAAATAGGAGTTCTTTGATGCAATTCTTTCGGTTGAATGTCCAACAATCTCATTTTTCCGTCAGTAGCTCTTCCACCAGCTTGTTCAACAATAAAAGCAAGCGGGTTACACTCATACATTAGTCTTAATTTACCATTTGGATTTCTGATATCAGCAGGATACATAAAAATACCACCATAAAGAATTGTTCTGTGAATATCAGCAACCATTGACCCGATATATCGTGATGAATATGGTCTGCCAGTGGCTTTATCTTCTTCCTGCAACCACTTAATATATTTTTTCAAACCCGGATGCCAATATAAATAGTTCCCCTCATTTATACTGTACATTTTACCTTTTTTAGGAATTTTTATATTAGGATGTGAAAGAATAAATTCACCAAAAGAGGGGTCAAGCGTAAAACAATGCACTCCATTTCCTGCTGTGTAGCAGAATATTGTACTTGAACCATAAATTATATAACCAGCTACAACCTGTTTATGTCCTGGTTGTAAGCAATCTTCTATACTTCCGGGACCATCTCCTTTAGTAACTCTTCTGTAAATTGAAAAGATAGTTCCTATGCTAACATTTACATCAATATTTGAAGAGCCATCAAGGGGGTCGAAAAGTAAAACATATTTACCAATATTGAATTTTTCAGGTATATGAATAATATTCTCATCTTCTTCCGACGCCATCACACATAAGTGACCACCGTGATCCATTGCTTTAATGAGCATTTCGTGAGCATAAACATCAAGTTTTTTAACTTCTTCACCGTGGACATTACTTGAACCAGTAAAACCAAGAATATCAACTAATCCGGCTTTATTTACTTCAAGAGAAATTACTTTAGCAGCTAAAGACAGATCGTGAAGTAAATCTGAAAGTTCCCCTGTTGCTTGCGGATACTTTCTTTCTTCTTCATAAATATGACGAGCAAGAGTATTAAATTTAATTTTTTCCATTTTGTCCCCTTTAATTGTTTTAAGTTGTAAATATTTCCTGATCTTTATATTGAAGTTGATATAATTTAAAGTAAATTCCTTTCTTTGCCAACAATTCCTGATGTTTCCCTATCTCTTTTATTTCTCCTTTATGAAGGACAATTATCTTATCAGCATTTTGAATTGTTGAAAGCCGATGAGCAATTACTATTGAAGTCCTGTTTATTAAAAGTTTTTGTATTGCGTTCTGAATTATTTTTTCTGAATCGGTGTCTATACTCGAAGTTGCTTCATCTAATATTAAAATTTCCGGATTATAAGCTAAGGCACGGGCGAACGAAATCAACTGTTTCTGACCAACACTTAAAGTAGCACCTCTTTCCTTTACTTCTTCATCATATTTGTTAGGTAAATTTTCAATGAATTTATCAGCGCCAACAAGCTCCGCAGCTCTTCGAACTTCTTCTATAGAAATCTCATCATTATCCAGTGTAATATTAGATTTTATATTTCCTGAGAATAAATAAACGTCCTGAAGTACAATTGAAATATGTTTTCTTAATTCTCTTTTATCAATTTGTCTGATATCTAATCCATCTATTAAAATTGTTCCCTTGGAAATATCATAAAATCTTGTAAGGACATTTATTAAAGTGGATTTTCCTGCTCCGGTATGTCCAACAATAGCAACAGATTCACCCGGTTTAATTTCAAAATTTATATTTTTCAATACATAATTATTATCGTTATAAGCAAACCAAACATCCTTAAACTGAATATGTCCTTTAATATCTTTCAATGGAATCGGGTTAGCCGGATTATTAATAAATGTTTTATTATCTAAAAGATTAAAAATCCTTTCTGATGATGCCATAGATGTTTGAAGGATATTATATTTTTCTGATAAGTCACGAATTGGTCTGAAAAACATTTCAACATATTGCACAAAAGCAAAAAGAACTCCTATCGTAATTGTTCCCTGAATTACTTCACCCCCACCATACCAGATTATTAAAGCAATTGCTAATGAACTTATTAATTCTACACTTGGATAAAAAATCGCATAATAAAAGATTGATTTAATGTTAGCATCTCTATGATCAGCATTTATTGAAGAAAAATTTTTGAACTCTTCATTTTCTTTGCTGAATATCTGAACCACATTAATGCCTGTAATATGTTCTTGCATATAAGAATTTAATCTTGCTAAGTGAAATCTAACATTTCTATACGATTCTCTTACCTTTTTTCTGAAAAGAAACGTTCCATAAATTAAAATTGGTAAAACAGAAAGAGTTACAAGGGATAAATTAACATCCAACGAAAACATAAATCCTAATATCCAGAGAATTATAAAAATATCACTAAAAACCATCACAATTCCTGATGAGAAAAGTTCTCCCAAGGATTCAACATCATTAGTAGTGCGAGTAACAATTCTTCCAATTGGAGTTTTGTCGAAAAACTTTAGAGCAAGTTTTTGAACGTGGCTAAATAATTGCACCCTTAAGTCATAAAGAGTTTTTTGCCCAAGAAACTGAGTAGCATAGGTAAGAAAATATTGAATCACTGCCTGAAGAATCAAAGACAACAGCAGCAAAACACTAATTAAGGTTAAACCATTAAAATCTGATTTAGCGATGTAATTATCTATTGCAATTTTGGTAAGATATGGTCTTAAAGGACCGAGAGCTGCAACAAAAATATTCAGTAAAATTGCAAAGAAAACATATTTGCGGTAAGGTTTGATATAAGAAAGCAGACGCTTCATCAATTTAGCATCGTAAGCTTTGCCTAAAATTTCGTCGTCCTGTCTGTTATCGCTCATTTAATTAATTTCTTCTAATTCTTTTTCAAGTAATTGTTTGTAATATAAATCTGCGTAATAACCGTTTAGTGAGACAAGCTCTTCGTGAGTTCCTTGTTCGATTATTTTTCCGTCTTTGATGACAACAATAATATCAGCATCCTTAACAGTCGAAATTCTATGACTAATAATAATAGAGGTTCTTTGCTTCATAAATAATTTTAGATTCTTCAATATCTCCTCCTCTGTATGAGTATCAACAGCAGATAATGAGTCATCAAGTATTAATATCTTTGGCTCAATAGCAAGTGCTCTTGCTAAGGAAGTTCTCTGCTTTTGACCACCCGATAAAGTTATTCCTCTTTCGCCGACTATTGTATCGTATTTATTGGGAAATGATTCAACATCTTTATCAAGTTGGGAAATTTTTGAAACCTTCTTTACAATTTCTAAATCAACTTGCTTTAAGCCATAACTGATATTTTTTGCTATTGTGTCTGAAAAAAGAAAAGATTCCTGAGGAACAAGACCAATGTTTTTTCTTAAAACAGACAAGGGAATATCTTTTACATTAAATCCATCAATTAAAACTTCACCACTTGTTACATCATACAGACGAGGAATAAGATTTATAAGAGAAGTTTTGCCCGAGCCGGTGTGTCCAACTATGGCAAGTGTGCTTCCTTTAGGGATTTTAAGGTTGATATTTTTAAGAATGAAAGGAAGATTTTCATTATATCTGAAGGAAACATCTCTAAATTCAATATCTCCTTCAATAAAATCCTTATTGAATTTTGATTCAACAGAATCAACAATCTCATAAGGTTCTCTGAAAATCTTATTAAGTCTTTTCATACTTGCTTCTGCCTGCTGAATAATATTAGTAACCCAGCCAAATGCGATGACAGGCCAAATTAAAATTCCCAGATAAATTATAAAAGCTGTTATCTCACCAAGACTCATTTGCTGATTTATAACTTTAATTCCACCAAGCCATATTACAATTATTATGGAAAGACCTGTAATCAATACAAGCACAGGCATTATCAGTGCTTGTACCTTTACAAGATTCATATTTTTGTTTAGATAATCTTTACTTAGTTCTTTCCAGCGAGCAATTTCATTTTCTTCTCGCACATAAGATTTAATAATTCTAATGCCCGAATAATTTTCCTGAGCCCTTGTTGTAAGTTCTGAAAACTTTTCCTGAATTCTTGTGTACTTTTCATGAATTAATTTCATTATCCTATAAACTGCAAATGAAAGCAGAGGAAGTGGTAATAAAGCAACAATGGTTAGCGACCAATCTATAGAAAGCATTATAATAACAACTATCAAAATTCTTATGCCTGTATCTATGGAATACATAACTGCTGGACCGATAAAAGAGCGAACTGCATTTATATCATTCGTGGCATGAGCCATTATGTTCCCGGTAAAATTGTTTTGAAAATATCGAAGCGGAAGTTTTTGAATATGTTCCCAGAAATCTCCTCTTAAATCATATTCAATTTCTCTTGATACTACAATGATGGTTTGTCGGATTAAAAACCGGAATATTCCTGCAATTAACGAAGTAACTAAAATTAAAATGGAATATTTTAAAAGGACTTCTTCTGAAACAGATTTTTGAAGAAGATTAATTGAGTCTTTCAAAAGAATTGGTATATAAACCATCCCCGCGTTAGAGAACAAAATAAAAATAAAACCCCAAAGAAGTTTTGATTTATATTTGACAAAATATTTCTTTAATGTTAAAAGATTTTTCATTCAAAAAATAATTCGAAGAAATAATGGATATTCAATCTAAAATCAAACAGTGTTATTTGAATAACTTTGATAATTTCAGAAAGGTTCAACTGCTTATCCAATTAAGTTAAACCCGGTATATTTTTGAAGTACTCTTGGAACAATAACTTTTCCTTCCGGTGTTTGATAATTTTCTAATAGAGAAACCATTAAACGGCTGGTGGCTAATCCACTTCCATTAAGTGTATGAACAAATTCTAACTTTTTTGTTTGCTCATTTCTGAATCTGATTGATGCTCTTCTTGCCTGAAAATCTTCAAAGTTACTGCAAGATGATGCTTCAAGCCATCTGTTTTCAGCAGGAGACCAAGTTTCAATATCATAACATTTTGCCGCAGAAAAACTTAAATCACCAGTACAAAGCATTAAAATTCTATAAGGTATTTTTAATTCCTGAAGAATGTCTTCAGCATCTTTTACCAACAATTCTAATTCATCGTAAGAAGTTTCTGGTTTAACAAATTTAACCATTTCAACTTTGTTGAATTGATGAACTCGCAAAAAACCTTTGCTTTCTTTTCCGTAAGAACCAGCTTCTCTTCTGAAACAGGCGGAATATCCAACATATTTTATTGGCAAATCTTTTTCGTTTAATATTTCATTTCTGAAAAGATTAGTAATCGGAACTTCTGCAGTGGGGATGGGAAATAATCCGTCTTTATCAATAAAATACATATCCTCTTCCATTTTAGGAAGTTGTCCTGTTCCTTTCATTGAATCCCGATTAACCAAAAACGGAGGGAAAATTTCTGTGTATCCGTGTTTTTCGAGATGATAATCAAGCATAAAGTTTATCAAAGCTCTTTCAAGAGTTGCACCTTTTCCTTTATAAACGGGAAAACCAGAGCCGCTAATTTTAGCTCCGCGCTCAAAATCAAGGATATTAAGTTTCTTACCAAGTTCTATATGGTCAAGCGGTTTGAATCCATTTTCAAATTCAAAAGAAAAACCATCAGGAAGCCACTGCCTTACTTCAATATTTTCATCAGCAGATTTTCCAACCGGAACAGAATTATGAGGAAGATTTGGAATGAAAAGCAAAATGTTTTCAAGTTCAGTTTCAATTTCTTTTAACTGTAAATCTAATTCTGTTATTTTATCAGAGACTTCTTTCATCTCTGATAGCAGTTGAGATACATCTTCTCCAGCTTTTTTCAATTGAGGAATTTTTGCTGAAACCTGATTTCGTTTAGATTTTAATTCTTCGGACTTTGAAATAATTTCTCTTCTTTTTTTATCCAAATCTAAAACTTCATCAATTCGATTTTTTTCGTTTTTATTTAATATTCCTTGTTTTACAATTTCAGGATTTTCTCTGATGAACTTAATATCTAACATAATTTCCTTTCGATTATTAACTTCTGATTAAACTTAATACAAATATCCGAATGCTTCGAATTATTTAAAAGTGAGGACATTGCTAATTTAGGATACATTTACATTCAACTGAACAAACATTGATTTTTTTGTCAATTTATCTCCCCTTAAAAATTAAAAGGGACTTTAGTCCTATAATCTTTGTAGTAATTTATTAGATTTATTTCAGGACAACGCCACTTTCAGCAACTAATTGTTATTCTTCCTACAAAGATTTTGTGGATAAAGCCACAATTTTTATCTGAAAAGTTTTTCTTTTTGTTTGAAATAAATTTTTACATCTTGTTTTTTTTATGTATTATCTATCAAAGATTTTTCAAAATAAAACTTTCAATTGCCTTCGATTTTGGGGGCATTTCTAATAATTTATTACTAATTTTTCAGCAGTATCAAAAACTTGTAACTATTTGCAATACCATAGTGAGCAATTATTTAAAATAAAAAAGCCCATTTCTCAAAACGATGAAATGAGCTTAAAACCAATTTTGTTTGGATTAACTTTTCTTTTTCCCGTATTTTTTGTTGAATTTCTCAACTCTTCCAGCACTATCAACAAGCTTTTGTTTGCCAGTAAAGAATGGATGAGAACCACTTGAAATCTCTAACTTAACAAGAGGATAAGTGTTGCCATCTTCCCATTTTATTGTTTCATTTGCTTTTATTGTAGAACGAGTCAATATAGCAAAATCACAAGATGGATCTAAAAAAACAACGGGCCTGTATTCTGGATGAATTCCTTTTTTCATAATTGTCACAATTCCTGATTTTTAGTGGCACAAATATATCTTAAAGCAGAAAGATTTACAAAAATCTATCGTATTATCTCAATAAGTGCACTTGCGACAGTTTTATCTCTTTCATCTAATAAAAATACTCTGTAAAAACCAGTATCCTCAAATTTCATATCACTTTCGCTGTTCTTTGTGAAATATACGTATTTCATATCAGGGGTGATAGTGAAATAAAACTTTTTATAATACTCGAATTTACCAGTTCTTTCATTATATTTGTCATATTGAATCGCCACATCTTCAAGTCTTAAAGCATAATCACTTTTTACCACTACAGTAACTGCTCCTCTGGTAAATCTATCGCTGACATTTATTTCGCCATCTCTACTATCATATCTCTCACAAAAGTAAAGAACTGGCTCTGACTGGGAAAACGAAATGCTTGTAAAATTTATAAACATAATTACAAACAAAAAAGGAAGGTTTTTCATTAGGAGTCTCCTTTCATTTTTAAGTTATAAACAATCGGATTAGTTATTTTTTTAATTAGCTGATTAAAGTTAGCTAATAATTCTCAAAATAAAATAAGGCAAATGTATTATTTTCTTATAAGTGTGATTTTAGTCTTTTATTCTGGTGAACTATTTTGTTTTATCTGATTATAAAAATCTATTGCTAATGGATTTCTGGAATTCATTTGTAAACTTTTCTCAATTGCATTGCGAGCCAGTTCAAAATTGCCGCTAAGATAGTATGCCCCAGCTAAATTATACCAAACCTGATAATCAGCCTCACTATACTGAACTGCTTTTTGTAAATAAGGCAGGGCTTTTTTATGATTATTAAGATTCAAATAACTTGCACCAAGCCACTTGTTAGTAAAAAAATCTGACTTAATTGAATGCAATTTTTCTAGGTATGGAATTGCTTCTTTAACATATCCCCTGTCAATCAGGTGAACTACCACTGCTCTGTAAGGAACATCGTAATAAGGTCTTTCTGCAATTATTGCATTCATTTCTCGCAAGAAACCGTTAATATTATTTTGAGCAAGATAATAATCAGCTAATTTACTATGCCCTGTTTCCCAAAGAACCTGCTTATTAAAAATCTCTGCTGCGATTGTATCAACAATACTGGTCATCTTATAGTTAAGCATTTTATAGTTTGGTGTCCCTTTGGGAACGAAAGGGTATTGTCCTGTTAAGACTATGATTGAAAAGTTTGCAAGTGTTGAATCGAGTGCTGTGAAAGGAAAATTTGCTGCAAGAATGCTGTCGGCTTGTGCTTCAGTGAGATTTGCACGTTCACCCTTAGGTAAAAGATTTATCTTTTTCATTTCTTTATAAAATGTTTCAGCAATTAACCTGTATCCATCAATATTAGGATGAAGATGATCAACTGTGAGATTATATCCAACGAGCTTATAAGGACTAATTTCTCTGAATGCAGAATCAATATCAACTACAGGAAGCTTGTATTTCAGTCCAATCTCGGAAATAACATCATTTATTTTTTGAGGTGCTCGAAATCTTAATGCGTCATATTCTTTTGCAAGAAGAAAAAGATTTTGTGCTTCGGAAATATTTCCTTTGTTCAATTCATCATTAGCTCTCTGAAAAACTTCATCTGCCGGAGGATATTTATCAGTCTTTAATGATACAAATGGTTTTTGATCACGGAGATTGCAGGTCAGCTTTCCAATAATCACAGGAACATTTTTCTCGCGAATCATTTCAATCATATCAATAAGATTTCCTTCAAACTGTTCTATTCCTTTCTTGTAATCATCTGATTCATAAGCAATGAGTGAATTACCAATCATTTGTGACATCAGTGTTTGATTGCTTGCTTCAGTAGTTTCACCTTCTTTATTAAATAATCCCCAAATCCAGCTGATTGCATCGCGAAGAAGCTGAGTAATTTTAAAGTTGTAAAGCCACAGATAAAGATTAACAAGTTTTCGCGAGCTTCCGATTGAAACTGT
>Ga0101944_10004531_pt1 | contig 17053 bp, 16 predicted proteins | sample DewCreD2012metaG_FD_75245 | JGI IMG/M metagenome (GOLD analysis project Ga0101944, IMG submission 75245) | Hot spring sediment bacterial and archeal communities from British Columbia, Canada, to study Microbial Dark Matter (Phase II) - Dewar... ...
CCGCCACCTTCTTCCGCGCCCTCGATCACGCCCTGCGCATCACGTCCGGCCACGCCCCCTCGACTCTGCCCCGCTCCCCGCGCCAGCTCCGCCTCCTCACGTCCCTCCTCCGCCGCTGGCTCCCTCCGCACCTCTGCGACCAGCCCCTCGAAGACGAGCTCCTCCAGATCCAGCTCCGCACCCGCCAGTTCTTCGACTCCCTCTTCCTCTGATCCGAGCCCCGGGCGGCCAGGCCGCCGCCCTCCCCGACGGGTTTCCCGCCGCCCTTGGGCGGCGGCTGCATCCCAACCGTGCCCCCCGCGCACTCCTCCGCGGATCTCCCCTCGCGCTTGCGCGAGGGCTGCATCCCAACCTTGTCTGCCAGCAACTCGAGAGCGGGCAGTCCCCAACCCTGGCGCCCCGTGCCCCTCCAGAGCCTCACGAATCGCCACGTCTGCCGTTCGCCCCCAGAAACATCCCTGCTCACGGAATACCCCTTTGGCTCGATAAGGCTTATGGTGAACTCCCCACCCGCCGCCGATCCATCTCTCGTGCGCCGCACCGCGCTCGCGTGCGTGATGGTTGCCGTCCTACGGGCGCAGTCCCCACAGGGATCTGCCGCAGCCGTTCAGCGCGAATCCATCCTGAGGCAGCAACAGGCCATCTCTGCCCAGGCTGCGGCCCGCGGGGTCGGATTCATTGCTACATCCGGCGCTGCTGGAGACCCGGGTTCCGCGCCTCCCCAGACCTCCATCACCGCGCAGATCGCCTCCATCCAGCGTCAGCAGGCTGCTCTCGCGCGCCAGACCGCGTCAGCCCGCCCCGGCCAGGAAGCGCCGGGGACGCCCCTGATTCCACAGTCGCAGCCTGAGCCGCCCGCCAACCCGGCGGAATCAGAGCAGCAGGACGGCCCCCTCTCCGCAAGCCTGGCCCGCCAGCGCGAGTCCGCCGCCCTCCAGCCGCGCCTGTCCTGGCCGGATCCTCCAGAGCCCGCCTCGCTCCTCGCCTGCGCGCCCCTGCCCCTTGCCACGCTGGCGCCGATCTTCGATCGCGCCGCTTCCACGTACGGCCTCGAGTCATCCCTGCTGCGGGCCGTCGCCCGCAAGGAGTCCGCTTTCCAGCCCTGCGCCATCAGCCGCTCGGGAGCCATGGGGCTGATGCAGCTGATGCCGGAGACAGCCGCCACTCTCGGCGTCACCGACCCCTTCGACGCCGAGCAGAGCATCTTCGGCGGCGCCCGGTTTCTCCGGTTCCTGCTGGACCGCTTCCAGAACGACCTGACCCTGGCCCTTTCGGCTTACAACGCAGGGCCATCCCGTGTCGAACAGTACGGCGGCATCCCGCCGATCCCGGAGACGCAGGACTATGTCTCCTCCATCCTGCGTTCGCTGGGCAAACCCGCGCCCGACTGATCCTCTCTCCTTCGCTGGCCACGCTTCACGCTTCAGGGCGCATCACTGGCTCCTCCTGCGCCTCTTTTCAGGGGCTCCCGCCCGTGGACCCTTTTCTTCCCCTTGACTCCGAACCCTTGCAGGGCGCACTCTGAGAACAATATGCGTCGCTGGAGGAGCGGCGCTGACACCTGAATTGGAGGAGACTCTGGTGAAAATTCCCAATCTGTTGTTGTGTGCCGTTTTGTGCGCCGGCGCGTCTTTCGCGCAGCCGGCCATCGCGGAAAGAGGCGTAAGGAGCGCCGCGCCTGCAGCACCCGGCAAGCTCGCGCAAGGCTCGGCCTTCTTCATTCTCGGCAAGGGCCTCGGCCCCGAAGAAGCCGTTCAGGGCGAAATCCCGTATGGGAAAGAGCTGGCCGGAACGCGCGTCCGGTTCCAGCCGGAGGGGGGAGAACCGGCAGACGCTTTCCTCGTCCTCGTGAGCGGCAGCCGCGTGGAAGGAATCGTCCCCTCGAATCTGCCTGCGGGCAAGTGCAGGGTCACCGTCATCGCGGGCGGGGACGCTTCCCGGCCCGCCGCAATCGAAATCGTCCCTCGCAACGCCGGCCTGGCTACAATGGGCGCCGTCGGCGGTGGGCTCGCCTTGGGCCGCGCCAGACGCGGAGACGGGTGGACTCCGGTCACGATTCTCTCCCCGGCCCGCCCGGGCGAAGACATCGAACTGGAAATGGCCGGCCTGGGACCGATTTTTTTCTTTAATGATACGGCGACCCCCGAGAAAGCCCTTGGTGAAGAGGCCCGCCTGCTTGTAGGCGGCAGGCTCGAAGTCCGCGCCTCCTATCTGGGCCGCAATCCCGCCCGGCCCGGCTATGATCTCGTGCGGGCCTCCCTTCCGGCAGAGGGGCTCCCGCTGGGCTGCGGCGTGGAAGTCCAGGTGAAAATCGGAGACCGGACGACGCGCAGCGCGCTGCTGCCGCTGGCCTCGGGCGATGGCCCCTGCCAGCATCCCCTCGGCTGGACCGCCGAGCGGATGCAGCAGATCCTGGAAGGATCGCCCGTGACTCTCGCCACCGCCACGCTGGCATCGACCACCACCATCCTCGTCCTGCCCGATGACGAGATCCCGCCGATGGAGATCACCATGGAGGGATTCACCGCCGCCTTCGAGCGCCTGAAACTGGCCGATTTCGCCCCGAATCTGTCGCAGGCATCCGGCGGCATGGGGCTCGACGCGGGCGGCTGCATGCTGATTCTCGAGGAAAACGCGGCCGATGATGCGGAAGAAGCCGCCGTCGAGATGCTCGACGCCGGCGAATCGCTCGATCTGGCCGGCCCCGCCGGCCTGAGCGAAAAAATCAGCAAGTCCGCCGAAACCCTCCTGTATCAGGCTCAATTCGCTTCGGAGGGCTCCGTGCCAATCCCCGGTCTTCCTCCGATCCCCGGTTTGCCCGGCGGAGAGAAAAAGAACAAAATCGCCGCCGGCGCATACCGCCTGAAAGGCAGCGGCGGCGCGGACATCGGGGCCTTCGAGGCGGAGATCGAAATCAAAAGCCTCATGAAATGGGAGGGCTACGACAGGCTGGTCGAAGTCGACCGCAGCCAGCCGCTCGTCCTCCGCTGGACAGGCGCAACCGCGGACGACGACGTCTGGGCGGCGGGCATCTCCGAAGGTCCCGCCCCGGAAGACCCGGCCAGAAAAGTCGTCCGGGGTTTCGCCTGCCTGGCCCGGGGCGACGCCGGCGAAATCCGCGTGCCCGCCAGCATTCTGTCCAGGCTCCCGGTTTCGGCGGTCGATGACGAAGAAGGCCTGCCAGCCGGCATGGTCTCGCTGACCCAGTCGAGCCGGGCCGCCTCCGGCCGCTTCCGTCCTCCGCTCGCCGCGGGCGGCAGCGTCGACGCCGGCGATTTCCGCTGGAACCGCGCCTTCAGCAGGCCGGGCGTCGCGTTCCGTTAGAAGCGCCGCCCGCGGCGGAAACGTTCCGCCTCGTTTCCGTTTGAAACAGGCCCGGCGATTCGTGTCAAGACCCGCAGGGCCGGGCGCCTTTCCGGCGCGGGGCTGCGAGCCCGCCCGGGAGAGCCGCCCGGCCGGAGCCCGCCGGGTTCGCGTGCGACAATGGGCGGCGTGAGCACGGCCAGGCAGCCAGACCGCGCCGCTCCGCCGCCGATCCTCCACGTCATGTGGGCCTTCGGCACCGGCGGCGCCGAAATCCGCCTCGTCCGCCTGGCCAACGCGATGCCGGGGGCTTTCCGGCACTGGATCGTTCCGATCTCCGGAATCGATTCCGCTACAGCGCGGTTCGAACCCGGCGTCCTCTGGGAGATTATCGAAGCCCCGCGCAAACGCAATCCCGCCGCGTTTGCGCGCCTCATCCGCAGCCTGCGTCCAGCCCTGGTGCAGACCTACAACTGGGGCGCATTCGATGCGGCGGCCGGCTGCGTGCTGGCGCGCGCGTGCCCTCTGCTGCACACCGAAGACGGGTTCAGCGCCGATGAGGCCGGCGGTCCGAAGACCGGGCGCGTGCTCGCCCGGCGGCTGGTCCTGCCCTTCGCCCGGCGCGTCGTCGTGCCATCCCTCACGCTGGAGAGAATCGCCCTCGAGCGTTACGGGCTTCCCCGCCGCAAGGTGGCGAGGATTCCCAACGGCGTCGACTGCCTCGCCTTTCGCCCCGGCAGAAACGACGCTCTGCGGCGCGAGCTGGGCATCGCCGTGGATGAATTCGTCATCGGAACCGTAGGCCATCTGCGCCCGGAGAAGAACTACGGGCTCCTGCTGCGCGCGTTCGCCGAGGCGCGGCTCGACTCCGCCCGGCTCGTGATCGCCGGAGAAGGGCAGGATCGGGAGTCCCTGCGGCGCATGGCCGCCAGCCTTGGCCTCGGCGGGCGCGTGCTGTTTCCTGGCGCAATCGATCCGGCGCCCTGGTATCGCATGTTCGACCTGTTCGTGATGTCGTCAGTCACCGAACAGATGCCGCTTGTGCTGCTGGAGGCGATGGCCTCGGGGCTGCCCGCGCTCTGCACGGACGCGGGCGATTCCGCCTGGATGCTCGACTCGCCGGAACTGCCCGCCATCGTGCCGCGGGGCGATGTGCCTGCCTTTGTCGCGGCGCTGAAACGGTGGGCGGCCGATCCGGATCTCCGCCGCGAGGCCGGCCGCAGGAACCGCCTCCGGTGCGAGCGGGAGTTTTCTCTCGCCCGGATGGTCGAACAGTGGCGCGCTGTTTACCAAGAATGTCTCGGCGGACCGTGATCACGGCCGTGCCGGCGCGCCGCCCCAGCGCTGCCGGATGGCGGAAAAGGCGCGCTTCAGCAGGCGCAGGATCTTCACCGAGAGCCATGCGAACACGATCAGGAACAGGATCACGCACACCAGCACCAGCAGCGGGTGCGTGAACGTCAGCCACAGCAGGGCGGGAACGGCGAAATCGCCCGCCAGGCTCAGCAGCCAGTTCGAGAACGGCTCCGGGCTGTGATTCACGGCGAACCGCACGGCGGCCTTGGAGGCGTGCGCCGACAGCGCGGCGCCTCCGGTCAGCAGGGCCAGCGAAGTCCGGGCCGCCGGATCCAGCGTTGCGAACGCCGCCGCGCCCAGCATCGCCGCCCCGATCGGGCGGATGAACGTGTGCACCGCGTCCCAGAACGTGTCGAACCACGGAATCTTGTCGCTGATGAACTCGGCGGCGTACGCCACCCCGGCTGCCGCCAGCACCCAGGGATGCGCAAGAATCTGCAGCCCCTGCAGCGCCTCCGGCAGCTGAAGCCAGCCCAGCCGGATGGCAAGGCCCAGCCCAAGCACCGTGGCATACAGCCGCAGTCCGGCGGCGACGCCGCCGCCCAGCGCCAGTGCGAGTGTGTGCAGCGGATCCATGGCGCACGCAGTCCGTCGATTCAGGATACGCAATCGGGTTCACCCCTGTTCCGCCGTCGGATATGCTGTTGCGCATGAAGTCCATCCTTCCGCTTGCGATCCTCGCTCTGGCCGGCCTTCAGGCGACTGCTCAGGCGCCGCCAGCCCGGGTCAAGGGCGCAGTGAAGGTGGCTGCCGGGGTGCGCGCCGGACTGCCCTCCGGACAGAACACTCTCTACCCCGGCAACCGGGCGCCTCTCAAAGAACTGCCTCTCGTCAAGCTCCCCGTGGGTGCCATCGAACCCGGCGGCTGGCTGGGCGTTCAGCTGAAACGGATGGCTGACGGTTTCACCGGAAAGCTGCCCGAGCTGAGCCAGTACTGCAGGCGCGAAGGCAACGCCTGGCTCAACCCCCGCGGCGAAGGACGCTTCGGGTGGGAGGAGCTGCCTTACTGGCTGAAGGGCTATATCAACCTCGGCTACGTCCTGCGGGACGCGCGCATCATCGAAGAAAGCCGCCAGTGGGTGGAAGCGGTGCTCAGGTCCCAGCGCGAAGACGGCTACTTCGGCCCCGCCGCGAACCTGGTGGGCGAGCATACGCTAGGCAGGCTCGAAGCGCTTGACCTCTGGCCCAACATGGTGATGATCTACGTCCTGCGGACGCACTACGAGGCCACCGGAGACAGGCGCGTTCTCGACTTTCTGCTCCGCTATTTCCGCTGGTTTCACGCGCAGCCGCTGTACAATCTGCTCCCTGCGAGCTGGCAGACGTGGCGCGGCGGCGACAATCTCGATCACATTTACTGGCTCTATTCGCAGACCGGGGAAAAATGGCTGCTCGATGCCGCCCGGGTCAATCATGAGAGAACGGCGGATTGGGTTGGCGGAATTGCCAGCTGGCACGGGGTGAATTTCGGGCAGTGTTTCCGCGAGCCCGGCCAGTATTTTCAGCAGACGCACGACATTCGATACCTGAAGGCCGCCGAGCGCAACTATGACACAATGATGCGGCTGTACGGCAACGGCCCCGGCGGCGGGTTCGCGGCCGACGAAAACGCCCGCCCCGGCTTCCGCGGTCCGCGCCAGGGCACCGAGACCTGCACCTGGGTCGAGCTCATGTTCAGCCACGAGATGCTGCTCTCGATCACCGGAGACGCCCGATGGGCCGAACGCACGGAGGACATCGCCTTCAACTCGCTTCCTGCCTCGATGACCGCCGACCTGCGCGGACTGCACTACCTCACCGCCCCCAACCAGCCCCAGCTCGACCGCCAGAACAAGGCCCCGGCCATCGACAACAGCGGCGACATGTACAGCTACAACCCCTACGGCTACCGCTGCTGCCAGCACAACGCCGCCATGGGCTGGCCCTATTACGCCGAACGCCAGTGGATGGCCGCCGGCGGCAACGGGCTTGCCGCGGTCTTTTATTCGGCCAATACGGTGCGGGCGCGCGTCGGCACGGGCGAAGAAGTGACCATCCGCGAGGAGACGGATTATCCGTTCGCCGAAACCGTGCGGATGACCCTTCAGTCGAAGAAACCCGTCAGGTTCCCGCTCGTGCTGCGGGTTCCCTCCTGGGCCCGCCAGCCCCGCGCGCTGGTCAACGGCAGGTCCCTCGACATTCCCGCCGGCGCCGCCTGGCTGACCGTCGAGCGCGAATGGACCAGCGGCGACACCATCGAACTGACGTTCCCCGCAGAGATCGAAGTCCGCCGCTGGCCGCATCAGAAGAACGCGGCGTCCGTGCATTACGGGCCATTGGCCTTCTCCCTCCGCATCGCCGAGCGCTATCAGCAGTACGGCGGTGAAGGCCAGTGGCGGCAGCTCGAAGTGTTCCCCGCAACGCCCTGGAACTTCGCCCTCGACCTCGGTGCGCCGCTCGAATTGCGGCGGGCCGGAAGCATGCCGGAACAGCCATTCTTCTGGAGCGCCGCGCCGCTCTATATCCGCGCCCGGGGACGCCGCATTCCCGAGTGGCGGCTCGAGCCGAACGGCCTGCCCGGCGAAATCCAGTCCAGCCCCGTGAAAACGGACCGCCCCCCCGAGCAGATCGAGCTGATCCCCATGGGCGCGGCCCGGCTGCGCATCTCGATGTTCCCCGTCGCCGGAGGTGAAACGCAATGGGAGCCGAACACGCCCATTGTGTTGGCGAGCCGCTCGACGCATGAGGACCCGCCAGACCGGGAGGGGTTCCGCTTCGGTGGCGCGCGGGGTTCAAAAGAGTGGATCGAATACCGCTACCCCTGGCCGAAACAGGTGAGCCGCGTGACGCCCGAGTGGGGCGAGGGCGGCGAGCCGCAATCCTGGCGCGTGCTCGTCGAGAGCGGCGGCGCCTGGAAAGAGTGGGACGGCCAGCCGGCCGGAACGCAGGCCGTGCGCCTTGAAGTCGATCTGGCGCCGCGCCGCGGCGCCGGACTGAAAAGGTGGAGAGTGGAGTAGCTTCAGCGTAGAGTAGAGAGGGAGACCCCGGAATGATTCAACTCGGATTTGTCAGCGCGATCCTGCCGGATCTGGATCTGAAACAGGTGCTCGAATTCGCCGGCGAGAGCGGCTTCGATTGCGTCGAAGTCATGTGCTGGCCGGTGGGCAAGGCCGAGCGCCGCTACGCCGGCGTCACGCACATCGACGTCAACGGATTCACGAAGAGCAAAGCCCAGGAGGTGCTCGGGCTCTGCGAGGAAAACGGCGTCGGTATCAGCGGACTGGGCTACTATCCCAACCCGCTCGCCGCCGATCCGGACGAGGCGAAGGTGTACGTCGAGCACATCAAGAAGGTGATCCGCGCCGCGGAATTGCTCGGTGTCGGCGTCGTGAACACATTCATCGGGCGCGACCCGTCGAAAACCGTCGACGAAAACTGGCCGCGCTTCCTCAAGACCTGGAAGCCGCTGGTGAAGTTCGCCGAAGATCACGGCGTGAAAATCGCGATCGAAAACTGCCCGATGTTTTTCACCCGGGACGAGTGGCCGGGCGGCAAGAACCTCGCCACTTCCCCCGCCATCTGGCGGCGGATGTTCAACGACATCCCGTCGCCGAATTTCGGCCTGAACTTCGATCCCTCGCATTTCGTCTGGCAGGGCATGGATTATGTCAGGATCCTGCGGGAGTTCAGGGACAGGCTGTTCCACTTCCACGCCAAGGACGCCCGCGTGGATCGCGAGCGGCTGAACGACGTCGGCCTTCTGGCCTGCCCGCTCGAGTACCACACGCCGAAACTGCCCGGCCTCGGGGACGTCGATTGGGGCCGGCTCTGCTCCGTGCTCGTCGAGGTGTACGACGGCCCGGTCTGCATCGAAGTGGAAGACCGGGCTTACGAGGGCAGCCTCGAAATGCGGCAGGCCGCGCTGCTGCAGAGCGGCGGCTATCTGGCGCAGTTCCTGCCCTAGGAAAATGGACTTCGGCGTCATGCAAACGGCCTGAGCCGTGTAGTACGCTGAGAATGAGGTCTGATTAGGATCTGGAGGTCTTTTAGATGCTGCGCACGATCCAGCGAGTTGCAATATGGGCGGCCGTCTGCGCCGCAAGCGCCGGCCTGGCCAGCGCCCAGATGGGAACATTCATGGGGCGGGTGTTGGGAGAAGATGGCAAGCCGTTGCAGGGCGTCGTCATCAAGATCGAACGCAAGGATATCAAGGGCAACTGGCAAACCAAGACGAACAAGCGGGGAGAGTGGGTCTATAGCGGAATGCCGATCGGCGGCACATTCACCATCAGTTGCGAGTTCAACGGCCAGGTGATGGACGTGCTCAACGGCGTGCGCAGCCAGATGGGCGACCCCGTCGAGCTGAAGGATTTCTGCGACATCCAGAAGCTGATGGCCAAGCGAAAGGCGATGGAGGCCGCCCAGCAGACCGGCCAGGTCACGCAGGAAGTGCTCAAGGAGATGTCGCCCGAGCAGCGCGCCGCGATGGAGAAGCAGCTGAAGGAGCGCGCCGCCCAGATGGCCCGCAACAAGGCGCTCAACGATGCCTTCAACGCCGGCTACTCCGCCCTGCAGGCCAAAGACTATCCCACGGCCATCGAGAACCTGAAGAAGGCCGGAGAGATCGATCCCAAGCAGGTGGCTGTGTGGGTACAGCTGGCCGCGGCCTTTGACGGCCTGTCCACGGTCAAGACCGGCGCCGAACGGGAAGACGCCTTGCAGAAGGCCGCCGAGGCCTACCAGAAGGCGCTCGAACTCCAGCCCGGGGACGCCGGCATCCACAACAACTACGGCCTTGTCCTCGCCAAGATGAAGAAGTTCGACGAGGCCACGGCTGAGCTCGAAAAGGCCACCGCCCTCGACCCTCCCGGCGGCGGCAAGTACATGTTCAACCTCGGCGCCGTCTACATCAACACGGGCCAGATCGAGCCCGCGACCGTGGCCTTCAAGAAAGCCACCGAGCTCGATCCTAAATATGCGCCCGCGTGGTTCCAGTATTGCAGCGCGCTCAGCAGCAAGATGCAGCTCAAGCCCGACGGGACGCCCATTCCCCCGGAGGGCATGAAAGAGGCCTGCGAGAAGTATCTCGAGCTCGAGCCGAACGGACCCAACGCCGAAGGCGCCAAGGGCCTTCTCCAGCTGATCTCCGGCAAGATCGAGACCACGTACGAGAACCCGGACGCAAAGAAGGCCACGAAGAAGAAGAAGTGAGCCGGACCCGGCTCTTGTGAGATCCAGGGGGCGCCCCGCTGCGGGCGCCCCCTTTGCCTGTTAGGTTGAAAGAGACGGCGATGCTGCGGCTGCTGGCGTTCCTCCTGCTTTTCATCCTCGTCGTGCCGGTCATCCGCATGCTGATTGGCGCGGCGGCGCGGGCGCTGTCCGATTTCCTCGGCAAAGGCGGCCTGAAGCACCGCCCGGAGATCGGGGGGAAGCTGCGCAGAGATCCGGTTTGCGGCGTCTACGTCAGCGACCAGGTGGCCGTGAAGCGGATCAGGGGCGGCGAAACGCTGTTCTTCTGCTCGGAAGAGTGCGCCCGGAAGCATGAGGGCGCCTGAGCGGATGGCCGGGTCGGCGGAAAGGGAAGCGCCACAGCAAAGGGGAATTGTGTTGCTGTCCCCTTTGGCTTGGGACGTCATGGTTGAACACGCCTGCGACGCGGCGCCCGAGGAGGCGTGCGGCATTCTCGTGGGGACACAGGCAGGTGGCAGGCGCGAGGTCATCCGCGCTGTCCCCTGCCGCAACGCTCACCCGGCCGACCGTCGGAAACACTTCCTGATCGATCCGGAACAGCACCTCGCCGCACAGCGCGAAGCGCGCGCCGCGGGCCTCGAAATCCTCGGCTTCTATCATTCCCACCACAACGGCAGCGCGGCGATGTCGGACGAAGACCTCAGCCAGGCGCATCCGTTCGTCTCTCACGTCATCCTCGCCTTCCGCGGCGGCGCGATCGTGCAGGCGCGCTGCTGGAGAATCGGCGCGGACGGCGCAGCGGAGGAGGAGATCATCATCGGCTCTGTCACTGGCGGGCCGCAGGCGGCATCAGACACAAGTGATGGTTCGTGAAGTGACTCCTTCCCAGGCGAAGAGCCTGATCGGCGCCAACCCTGAAGTGCAGTTCGTCGACGTGCGCGAGTCCCACGAGCGGATGGCGCGCTCGATTCCGGGCACCCTGCACATTCCCCTCGGCTCGCTCCCGCGTCACTTGCACCGCCTTGATCCCGAACGGCCGGTGATCGTGCACTGCAGGAGCGGCATGCGGTCGGCGGCGGCGTGCGAGCTGCTCCAGAAGATGGGTTTCCGCGAGGTCTACAACCTGCGCGGCGGCATCGACGCCTGGGGCTGATAACGTAGAAGGCAGGGCCTGCCCGGCCCGGCTTTCTCCATGATCCCCCTGCTGCTGATCGCGTTCCTCGCCGACCCCTATTCAGAAGAACGCGCGCGCGCCGTCCTCGAGTCGATGCGAAAGGACGCGCGCCGCAACATGAGCGTCGACCCGGAAGACGGCCAGTTCTTCTACAGGCTGGCCCTGGAGCTGAAGGCGCAGCGCGTGCTTGAAATCGGCACTTCGACGGGCTACTCCGGCGGATGGTTCGCGATGGCGCTGAAGAAAACCGGCGGCCGACTGATCACGCTCGAGATCGATCCCGAGCGGCACGCGGCCGCACTGAAAAACTTCGCCGCGATGGGGTTGAGCACGGTCGTCGAAGCCCGCCTCGCCAACGCTCTCACGGAAGTGGCGCGCATCGAAGGCCCGTTCGACATCGTGCTCATCGACGCCTGGAAGCCGGACTACCTGCGCTACTACGAACTCGTGCTCCCGAAAGTGCGCCGCGGCGGCGCCATCCTGGCTCACAATACGCGCAACGCGGCCTTCGCCCTGCGGCCGTTTCTCGAGCGCATCCAGAACGACCCTGCCGTCCGCACCGAGTTCCTCGCCGAGTCCCCCCAGGGACTGTCGATCTCCTGGAAAAAATAGCGCCCGAAGACGCGGGGCTCGGCTAGAATCCTCCTTGTGAGCCGCACGCACGACAGCAAGGCGCCCGCGCTGGCCATGCGGCTGTCGCTCACCGCGGGCGTGCTCATGCTCGCGGGCAAAACGGCGGCGTGGCTGCTGACCAATTCCTCGTCCATCTTCTCCGACGCCATCGAGAGCGTCGTGCATGTCGCCGCCGTCGGCTTCGCCGCTTTCGCGCTGCGCCTCAGCCGGCGCCCCGCGGGCGGGCGGTATCATTACGGCCTCGACCGCATCGCGTTTTTCTCCGCGGGCTTCGAGGGCGCTCTGATTGCCGCGGCTGCCGTCTCCATCATCGTGACCGCGATCTACCAGTGGCGGCAGGGACTCCCGCTGCAGCGGCTGACACTGGGCGCAGGCATCACCCTCGCGCTCGGGCTCGTCAACGGCGCTCTCGGCTGGTATTTGATCCGCACCGGGCGCAGGCATCATTCGCTGATTCTCGAAGCCAACGGCAAGCACGTGCTCACCGATTGCATCACCAGCGTCGCTGCCTTCGGCGGCGTAGGGCTCGTGATCCTCACCGGCTGGAAGCCCTTCGATCCGATCGTGGCCATCCTCGTGGCGCTGCAGATCCTCTGGTCCGGCGCGCAGCTGGTCTGGCGCAGCGCGCAGGGGCTGCTGGACTACGCCGACCCGGCGGTCGAGGCGCAGCTGCGCGTGGCTCTGGAGAATCTCACGAAAGAGCACGGCATTGATTATCACGGCCTCCGCCTGCGGGAAACCGGCGGGCGTTTCCTCGTCGAAGCGCACCTCATCTTCCCGTACGCCACAAGCCTCGGCAGCGCCCATCACACTGCCACGCTCATCGAGGAAGCGCTGGAGAACGGATTTGGCAAGCCGCTGGAGATGATCACGCACCTCGAGGCTGCCGAGGATCACGACGAGCGCCACTCGCGCGAACACGGCCGCTGAGAGCCGGTGCTATTCTGCTTTGGGAGAGGCGAAATGCAGCCTGCCGAGTCCGCGCCGCCACAGAATTCCGAAACGGAAGAACCACTGTCCGCAGCGCTGATCCAGCATCTTGCCCACGAGCTGCGGCAGCCCCTGTCGGGAATCGAGTCCGCGGCCTATTACATCGACATGGTCGTCAGCGAGGCTCGGCCCGATCTCATTCCTCACTGCCGCCGGCTGCGCGCCATGGTCCAGCACGCCAACTGGCTGCTCGACGATGCCATGCTGTGCGCCGTCTTCCGTCCGGCGGCGCAAACGTCTCACTCCGTCTCCGAGATCCTGAGCAGCCTCGGCAGGCGGCTCCTGGCGGAGGAGGAAGCCGTGCTCGACCTCCAGATGGAGTCCGACGGAAGAGTGCGGGCGCCGGAATCGCTGCCCCGCCTGCTCGAGCATGCGGTGGCGTTCTTCCGCGATGTGGCCGGCTGCCACGGGCTCATTCATGCGGGCGTGCAGGGCGGCCGGGACAGCGTCTCCGTGCTTGTCTGGGCCGATGGGTGCGACGACGCCCTCGAGGCGGCGCGCGCGCTGCGCGCTGCCTCGGAATGCGGTTTTCTCGCAAGGTTTCTGCATGCGGCTGGCGGCGCGCTGCATGTCGAGGCGCAGGAATCACTCCAGCGTCTGTCCCTCACGCTGCGGCTGCCCGCCGCCGAGCAGGGCCAGTAAAGCAGCCTCGTCCGGCGCCGGCTCCCCGCCTGCCCTGAGCACGAGATCCGCTTCCAGATGCTGCGCCGCGCGGCTCGATTCGACGATCCAGTTCTCCTGCTGAGCGAGCAGCCCGCGCAGCGCAGGCAGGCCCTGCTCGAAATCGCCCCGCATCCAGAATGCCCGTGCCGCGCCCGCGGCCAGATAGCGCCGTGTATCGCCCGAAGGGCCGGGCTCGCGCTCCTCGATCAGTTCGTAAGCAGCCCCGCTCTCCGGCGCATGGTGGGAGATCTTCACTGCCATCCACCGCCGCTCGGGGCTCAGCGCCAGGATGCGGCACACGAGCGCGGTCTTGCCGGATTTTCTTCCCGTGCCGCCGACAATGATCCTCATGCGCCGCGCTGTTTTTCGACTTCTTCCAGGCGGCGGCGCAGTTCCTCCACTTCGCGCCGCAATTGCGGGAGCCGCCCCACATTGGCGAGCGTTTCCAGGTATTCCTTCAGCGGCCGAGCCGGCGTGCCCCACCACACTTCGCCGCCTCCGCGCAGGACCTTCGAGCTGAGGATGCCCGCTCCGGAGCCGACCACCGCGCCCGACTTCACCGTCACGTTGTCGCCCATCCCCACCTGACCGCCGATCACGGCGTAATCCTCGATCACTGTTCCGCCGGCCAGACCGGTCTGCGCGGCGATCACCACATGCCGGCCGATGCGGCAGTTGTGCGCGATGTGCACCAGGTTGTCGAGCTTCGTCCCGTCCCCGATGGACGTGACGCCCAGCGCCGCCCGGTCGATCGTGCAGTTGGCGCCGATTTCAACCTCGTCGCCAATCACCACGCGGCCCACCTGCGGGAACTTCTCGTAGCGGCCGTTTTCGAACACGAAGCCGAAGCCGTCGGCCCCGATCACTGCGCCCGAATGGATAATGACTCGCTGGCCGATCTCCACGCCCGGATAGATGTGCACGCCCGGATACAGCGTGCTGCCCGCGCCGATGCGCACGCCGTCCCCGATCACGCACAGCGGACCGATGGAAACATCGTCGCCGATCACGCAGTCGGCCCCGATCAGCGCTGCGGGATGAATGCCGCGGGGCGGCTCGGCAACGTGGTGCAGCCACGGGATCACTTTCGCGCACGCCGCCCGCGGATCCTTGCACCGGATGATCGTGCGCCCGCCGGGGTTGGGAAAGTCCAGAGGCACCAGAAGGCATCCCGCGGCCGAAGACTGCGCCTCGCGCAATGCGCGCCGGCTGTTGGCGAAGGCCAGCTCCCCCGAGCCCGCCGAGTCCAGCGGGGCGACGCGCAGCACTTCGCGCTCTCCGTCGCCTTCCCACGTGAACCCGAGCCGTTCGGCGATTTCTCTGACTCTCATGGGCCTCGTTTCCCCGGCGGCGGCCGGTATCATACCCAGTGTATGCCCGTTGATCCATCCGCTTATGTCGCTCCCACGGCGAAAGTCCATCCCGATGCCGTGATCGGACCGCAGACCCGGATCGGCGAATTCTGCGTCATCGAGTCCGGCGTCGTCATTGGCGCGCGCTGCATCCTCGAGCCCTACGTCTTCGTGAAACGCTGGACGACGATCGGAGACGACAACGAGATCAGCGCGGGCGCCGCGCTCGGCACCGACCCGTTCGACAAGAATTTCACCGGCGAGCGCAGCTATCTCATCATCGGCAACGGCAACAGAATCCGCGAGCACTTCACCATCAGCCGCGGCACCGCTCCGGAAAGCGTCACGCGTGTGGGCGACGGCAACTTCATCATGAGCTCCGGCCACATCGCCCACAATGCGGTGGTCGGCAACAACACGGTCATCGCCAGCTGCGCCCTCATTGCCGGACATGTGACGGTCGAGGATCAGGCTTTCATCAGCGGCTGCGTCGTCGTCCACCAGTATTGCCGCATCGGGCGCCTGGCGATGATCGGCGGCGGCGTCCGCGTCAACCAGGATCTGCCGCCCTTCTTCCTCTACAGCGGCGTTTACGCGAGCCCTGTGGGGCTCAACGTCGTGGGGCTCCGCCGCGCCGGGTTCACCAGCCAGGACATCAGCGCCATCAAGCAGGCGTACCGCCTTCTCTACCGCTCGAAATTGAAATTGAAGGACGCCCTCGAAAGGATCGAGACGCAGATCGACTCGCCCTACGCCCGCCACATCGCCGGGTTCGTCCGGGGCACGAAGCGGGGCATCGCCCACGAACACGAAGGCCGCGCCCGCTACCGCTTTGAGTGACCCTCTGCAATCAGGCGCCAGCCGTGCCGCGAACGAAGAAGGCGTCAGCCGCCGGGAGCGGGCGGTCGCCAACCGGGCCTCCGCGGAGCCGGCGATTTTCGAGGATGCGGACTCACGTCGGATTCCGGGCCGCGAGGGAGCGGCCCGCAGGGCTGCGACCGAGCGGTCGGATTCACCACCGTCCCCATCCTTTGAAATCCCCTGTCGCGCCTCAGGCGCGATCGGGTCGCCGCCCCCTTCGCGCCGGAGCGAGTCTTGCCCGAATCGTCTCCTTCCCCGCATGCCCCTGAGCCCGCCAACAAGAGTGCGCGCCGCTTTCCCCGACGGGTCTCCCGCCGCTCTTGGGCGGCGCCTGCAGCCCGGACTTGTCGCCCCTGTCCTCCCCTGCGGGTTCCTCCTCGCGCTTGCGCGAAGGCTGTATCCCAACAGTGCACTGTTCCCCCTGGAATCCGGCCGCCGGATCCCCTTCGCCCCAGCTCCGAATCGACGATCGGCGCAAGTGTCGCCCAGCCGCTTCCGTGGTTGAATGCATGGGCGCGATGCATCCCGTCGATGGTATCAGCGAGCATCACCTCGGCAAATGCGGCGTGAAAGCCTGACGCCGCAGTCGTCTCATGGTGTTTCAGTATCCGGCGAACAGTCCCGGACTGCGCAGTCTACGCCATCTGTTGGCGTGAGCGTGGCGAATAGCAGGCTCAATGGGGGAACGCATTCGCCCCGCAGTCACGCGAGGCGGCTCGCCATCCGAATGGATGCTGTTGATTCCCGGAATTCCCGCCAAAGGGTAAGGGCTATCGGCAATAATGAGATTCGGAGGGGGTGGCGTCCCCAGCGGGATTCGAACCCGCGTTATCGCCGTGAAAGGGCGGTGTCCTAGGCCTGGCTAGACGATGGGGACGCTTTCAGACGCAGCCGGCCGGCTGCATCACTTACCATTCTAGCGGCCCCGCCGCGCCTTGGTCAAACCCGCCGAATTGGGCCACGTTAGATGTCACCGAAGGTACAGCTGTTGGGACAGGAAAAAAGTCACTGAAATGGGCTGGGGCCTGCCCTTTCCGCAGGGAGGATGGCGGGGCGGCGCGGCCACCCGTCAAGGGTGCCCTTCGGCTCGCGGGGCTCGCCCTTGACGGGGCCCGGCGCGGCCGCCGGGCAGAAAGAAGCGGGTAGGCGGGAAGGGCAGGCCTTGGCCAGGTGCGGGGCCGTGGCAGACACTGCAGGGATGGACCGGGAAGCTTGTGATCAGTACCTGGGGGACCTGAGGGAAGAGCACATGCTCGCGGGGAAGAAGGAGAAGGGGAGGCTGTTGGAGGAAGCCGAGAAGCGCACGGGCCTGGCGCGGAAGGTGGTGACGCGGAAGCTGAACCACCCGGAGGGGCTGGTGCGGAGGCCGCGCAAGAAGTGGCGGGCGGCCTATGACGGGGCGGTGCGGCCGGCGCTGGTGGAGTTGTGGGTGCTGTTTGACCATCCCTGCGGGCAGCGGCTGGTGCCGTTGCTGCGGGAGCAGGTGCCGCGGCTGAGGAGGAAAGGGCAGTGGGGGTGCAGCGAGGAGGTGGCGGGCAAGCTGGTGCGGATG
>Ga0101944_10004532_pt1 | contig 17050 bp, 10 predicted proteins | sample DewCreD2012metaG_FD_75245 | JGI IMG/M metagenome (GOLD analysis project Ga0101944, IMG submission 75245) | Hot spring sediment bacterial and archeal communities from British Columbia, Canada, to study Microbial Dark Matter (Phase II) - Dewar... ...
AGCAGCGCGCCAGCCTGATAAACTTTCGCCAACGATTCGACGATACCCTGCACGGCGACGTGGACCGCGCGAGCCTTGTCGTCCGTGTAAAGGTAAATGCCGGGAAGGCTTTCCAAATTGCCGTCGAAGGTGACGCCCACCAGCTCGCCGGCGCGGTTCACCACCGGGCTGCCGGCGTCGCCTCCGCCGATATCGCAGGTGCTCACGAAGTTCAGAGGCGTAACCAGGTCCAGCGCAGGCTTCAGATCCACCCAGCGCTGAGGGACTTGGTACGGACCTTCATTGTTCTTGCGGTAGTAAAGCCCGCCGAAGGTGGATGCATGGGGCATGAAGACTCCAGCCCGGTCCAAGTAGCTTTTGACCAGCCCGTAACAGACGCGCGGAGTGTTGTTGGCGTCCGGGTATTCGGCATGGCCAAAAAGCTGGAAGCGGTATTGGGCGATCTTCTCGGTGGCGGACGTTTCGAGCGACTCGATGGTCTGTTCTCGCTTCTTGCGCAAGCGGCGGGCGGGCTCGTCGAGCAAGAGCGCGAGCCGAATCATGCCGTCGTCGGACTTCTGCACGGCTTCACGGCTTGCCGACAGCCGTTTGCGTTCGGCGGGATCTTTCAGCCTCGTCGCCTTGACGTAGGCTTCCGCCGCTTGCTGAGGTTGCTTGCCTCCCAGGATTGCTTTGAGCGGGACCTCTTTATCGTTGAGCGCCTTCAATTCTTCCAGGTATTGAGTGAGAAGCAAGATTTCCAGCGATTCGTGGATAGCGGGGGTTTCCTCCAAGGCTTTCTCAGCGGCTGCCAGCCCTTCCTGCCGGTATTCCCGCAGCCTCTCAGCTTCGGGCTTGCCCCTCTCGGCGGCCAGGCGCACGACGTCTCGCGCCATGCGGAACAGCCGGGAACCGGGCGCGGGGGAGGATTCCAAAACTTGGTAAAGCCGCTCGTTCGGCGCCCATGTCTTGTATGCGGCGGCTACTTCGCTCCAAACTTTGGCCGCCTGCTCGCCCAGATTCGGGTCCCTCTCCACGGCTCGCCGAACTTTGCCCTCGAAGTTGAACTTGCGCGCCACCAAGCGGTCGTCCCGGACGCCGATATATTTCGCCGCCGCCACCTTAAAGAGCGCCAGAAACTCCGTCATCACCGGTTCGACGATCTTACGGTTGTCGAGGGATTGCAGGGCCAACTCGCGGAGTTGTCCGATGCGAGCCTGTAGCCTTTTGATGGTCACCGGCAAGGAGGCGTCCCGGTAGAAAAGCAACTGCGCGGCGGTCGCCAGGCGCAGCGTGGGCTGAGGATTGCCCGATCCGAACACGAGGTCGCCTTCCTTGACGCCTTCGGCGGACCAGCGCAGGAAGTTCGGCGTGGCTGCGGGTTGGCCGTCTTTCCACGCCCGGAGGAAGGCGATGTCAAGACCGTAGCGCAAATACGTAATGCTGTCCCTTTCCCGCCCGAAATAGGCCAAGTCGTGCTCAGGGGCGAAGACAAGGCGGAGATCGTTGTAAGTCTTGTACTGGTAAAGGTCGTACCGCCCTCCGGAAAACAGCTTCACAACCGCGCACGGGTTGCCCGTCCGGGCGGAGCATTCTTTCTCGATCTTCTCGATGGCGGCGGTGCGAAGTTCCAAGGCTTGAGCCGGAGTCAGGTTTGCTCCTGCGCTTGCGGCTTTCACCTTTTCCGTGACGTCTTCCGTGGACACCAGCACCGAGGCCTGGAGTCCGGGGCACGGGGTTTCGGCATCGCGCGAAGGGGCGTAAAAACCGTCTTTCAGGTAATCCTTTCCCTCCGGGCTGACCCTCGCCAGACAGTCCGTGATCAGGTGCTGGTTGGTGATGAGAAGACCTTCGGGCGACACAAAGGCGCCCGATCCTCCCCCGATGCGCGCCGAGGCAAGACGGAGGCGTTCGAGGAATTCCTCCGTGACCGGAAACTTGTGTTTTTCGTTGACCGTGTCTTTGGGGAATTGCTGGAACAGCCACATTCCTTCGTCCGCAGAAAGCGGAAGCGCAGCAAGCAGGATGAAAGCGGGCCAAGGTTTCATATGCGGCGATGGCTCAAGAATATCATGAAGTTACAGTCTGTCCGAAAAGCTGTGCGGGCGTCTTTCGGCATACTCTCAAACGAGATGCGCCAACCGTCCGCGCAAGGTTTCATAGGCGCGGAAGAGCAATGACTTGACGGCTGTCTCAGAGCAACCAAGAGCTTCGGCAATCTGGGCGTAGCTCATCTCCTCATACTTGTGCATCAGGACCGCGGCTCTTTGCCTTGCCGGAAGCTCAGCCACTACCCTCCGCACTTCTTCGAGGCGGGCTTGTTCGAGCAGTCTCTGCTCCACGTTCGCCCGGCGATCCGCCACTTGCCTGTGGCGCCTGTCATAAGAATCCACGTCCAACGGCTCCGGACGAAACCCTCTGCGCTGGTCCCGGCGCGCGTTGATGGCGAGGTTCGCCGCGATGCAGAACAGCCAGGTAGTGAATTTCGCCGTGGGTTCGTAGCGGGCGCGCTGCCGGTAAACGCGCAGAAACGCCTCCTGCGCCAACTCCTCCGCCTGCGCATGGTTCTGGACCATCCGGTTGAGGAAGGAGACAAGGGGCGCGCGGTGTTTATTGAGGAGTATGGCGAAGCTCTCGTCGTCCCCTTCTCGGACGCGGAGCATCAGCCCGGCGTCGAAATCCGTGACCGCTGTCGCCGTTGTCATTGATCCCTCGGCGGTGGGATCTTTCGATGTCCCACCGTGCGCCTAATGATGATTCGCCGCAAGCAGGGAAATAGTTCCCTAAGTCGAAAGCTCGGATGCGGCCGGAACTTCGTTACACTGAATACATGAGGGGTTTGTACGCCACTGGGCTGGCGTTGGGGATGAGTTTATTCGCCCAGGAAATCCGAATGGTGCAGGTGGCGGGCGGGATTGCCGCGCCCACCGATATTCAGCATGCCCGGGACGGCTCCGGCAGGCTGTTTCTGGTCCAGCAAGACGGCGTGATCCGGATCCTGCGCGGCGGCGCCCTATTGGCTCAGCCTTTCCTGGATCTCCGCTCGAAGACGCGTGCGAGCGGCGAGCGTGGCTTGCTGGGGCTGGCTTTCCCGCCGGGCTATGCGTCCAAGGGCCGGTTTTACGTGAATTATACGGACCTCAACGGACACACCGTCATCGCGCAATACCGCGCGACGGCGAACCCGGACCGCGCGGACGAATCGAGCGAGCAGATATTACTGCGCATCGAGCAGCCTTATTCGAACCACAACGGCGGTCAGCTTGTCTTCGGTCCGGACGGATATCTGTACGTCGGAATGGGCGACGGCGGGTCCGCTGGAGACCCGCAAAATTACTCTCAAAACATGAGCGCGCTGCTCGGCAAGATGCTACGCCTGGATGTCGAGTCCGAACCGGGGCGCGTCATCGTGCCGCCGGACAACCCGTTTCGGAACCGTGCGGGCGCGCGTGGGGAAATCTGGGCGCTGGGGTTGCGAAACCCCTGGCGCTTCAGCTTCGACCGCGCCACGGGCGACCTTTGGATTGCGGACGTCGGGCAAAACGCCCTCGAAGAAATCAACTGGCGGCCGGCTTCGAGCCGCGGCGGAGAAAACTATGGGTGGAACCGGATGGAAGGGACCAGTTGCTTCCGCCCCGGTTGCGACCGCACGGGTTTGACCCTGCCGGTGTTCGAATATGGGCGCGCGGAGGGCTGTTCGGTGACCGGCGGCTTCGTCTATCGCGGGCGGCAGGCGCCAGCTCTGCGCGGCATATACGTCTATGGGGACTATTGCTCCGGGCGGATTTGGGGCTTAGAGCGGGTTGGACAATGGTGGTCGAACCGGCTTCTGCTGGCGAGCGGTTTCAACATTACGACGTTTGGCGAGGACGAGGCTGGTGAAATCTATGTCGCCAATGCCGCCAATGGCTCCATTCACAGGATCGAAGGCGGACAGGGGCTGCGGCTGAACGCGTCAGGAGTGGTGAATGCTGCGAGCTTCGAACCCGGTTTGGTAGCCGGTTCTCTGGCGACGGTCTTCGTGGCTGGGATCCTGGATGAAGACGCTGTGCTGGCGGCGGACCGCTTGCCGCTGCCAACTGCTCTGGGCGGGATCTCGGTGACCGTGGGCGGGATTCCTGCCCCATTGCGGGCGGTGGCGAGCCTGAACGGTCAAGAACAGATCAATTTTCTCGTACCGGTTGAAATTGCGGGCCAGACTTCCGTGGACGTCATTGTCCGGCGCGGCGCGGTCGTGAGTTCTCCGGCGAGAGTGGCTGTGCTCGAAGCGCAGCCCGCAATTTACACGCTCGACGGGAGGCGGGCGGTGGCCGTGCACAATGCCGATTACTCGCTGGTTCAGGCCGAACGTCCGCTGCAACCGGGAGAGTATGCGTTTGTGTACGCTTCAGGGCTCGGCCCGGGTTCTGTTCGCCTGTCGTTGGGCGGCGCGCCATGCGCGGTGCAGTATTCCGGACCTGCGCCGGGGTTCCCCGGCGTATATCAGGTCAACTTCCAGGCGCCGCTCGACGCGCGCAGCGGGGACGCGGAGTTGATCTTAAGCGTTGGGCAGGCATCGAGCCCGCCTGTCTTGGTTCCGGTGCGGTAGTCCTCACAGTCCGCGTGAAACCGGCAGCGCGATGGTCAGGCGCGCCGCCCGGTCCTCGATGATGAGGCGCTTGCCTTCGAAACGGACGTCGTCCACTCTTGTGAAGTTCTCCGGCGCCGTGGCCAGGAAAACCAGAAAGGTGGCGTTGACCTTGGATTTGGCCGGAAGCCAGCGGAATGTAGGCGTGCCAAATAGCCGGCCCATGTCTACCGCTTCCCGCCGGGGAATGTCGTATGGCTGCGTGGAAAACTCGAGCCCGCGGGCCGCTTTCTTGAGGTCCGGCGGGTAATTTTCCCAGTTCTGCATCCACGGGAAGTCCTCGCGGCGGAAAACCCAGCCGATGAGCACGCGCTTGGCGGTGTGCACCGCTGTCGCCCACCCCAGTTGTTTCGAGGCGTCCATCAACTGCGTGGTGTGGTCCACGGAGTTGGGATTGACGGGCATGAACCGCAGGTCGATCGTCTTGCCATCGGCGCCGGGAGCGTTCGGCCAGATGAAATCTTGCCCGCGCGCCAGCCGGCGCGGCAGCGCTCCGGGGCGCTGGATGTAAGGGCGTGCCTGCGCCCGTATGGCGCTCATATCCACGGCGGTCAAAGCAGGTTCCAGGAACGGCCAGCCGATGGTGGCGTGCTCGCCCCAAACCATCGGGCGGTCGAAGGCGACATGGCTTTCGACTTCCGTCTCCACCCAAAGGACCGGTTCGCCGTCGAACATCCTGTAAGTCCGCGTCACCGTCTCCTGAAGCAGCGGCAAGGTGGCGCGCAACGTGAGCGTTCCGCCGGAGTGGGAAACCGTCTGGAACGGTTGCGCCACCGCCTCGCCGTGGAAGCGAAGCCCGGCGGCTTGTTCTTCTTTGGAAGGGGCGCCGAAGCCGTCGAGACAAAGAAAATGACCCCGCCCGGGCTGAGGTCCGGGGCTCCACAGCGGGTTGAGCTTCGCCGGGTCGTCTTTACGTATCAGGCTGATGATGGATGCGCCGGTGGAGAGGATCTCAGCGGCGATCTTGTCGTTCGCCAGCGGGATCGCCTGCTGCGCGGACGCCGCCACGGCAGCGAGCGGGACGAGGATGCAGATTCTGGATATCATGGTCTTCCGCAACTGATTCTTCGTGATGATAGCTGATTTGCGGGTGAGGTGACCATGATCCGTATCCTTGGCGTGGCGTTTCTCGGCGCGGCGATGGCAAGCGGCGCTCAACCCGATCCGAGGGTTTCGAATGCCTCTCTGGAGCTAACGGTCTCGGCTGCGGCCGGTGAATTTCAAGCGACCGACAAGCGCATCCGCCGCACTTGGCGGCAGGAGAAATGGCGCGACGCGCAAGCGCCCGCGGCGGTGAAAGCTTCCGGGAGGCGCGTGGAGATGACCTTCCCCGGATTCGCTGCCGTGGCGGAGTTGGACGCCGGCTCGCCGGAGTTCGTGGTCACGGTGAGCGGGCAGGGGCCATTGAAGCAGCCGCTCGGCTTTCCGGCTCCATTTGCGGCCAGCCCGGGGACCTCGCTCATCGTGCCGCTCAATGAAGGCATTCACTACCCGGTAGGCGATGAGTCGATCAAACCCCGCCAACTGATTACATACGGAGGACACGGCATTTCGATGCCGTGGTTCGGCGTGATGGATGCAGCGAACGGCGCGGGGTATATGGCCATTATCGAGACGCCCGATGATGCCCGCATCGACATCACCAGAGGCGGCGCTGGGCTGCTGATTCGCCCCTTGTGGGAAGCGTCGCGGCAGGAGTTTCGTTACCCGCGGCGCATCCGCTATGTGTTTCTGGACAAGGGCGGATACGTGGCGATGGCCAAACGTTACCGCAGTTACGCGCAACAGAAAGGCTTATTCAAAACGCTCGCCGAGAAGCGCCGGGAGAACCCCAACGTGGACCTACTGATCGGCGCCGCCAACGTTTGGAATTGGGACATGGATAAGGTGGCGCTGTGCCAGGAAATGAAAGCCGCGGGCATGGACCACGTGCTGTGGTCCAGCGGCGGGAAGCCGGAACAGATTGAAGCCATCAACAAGCTCGGGTATTTGACCAGCCGGTACGACATCTATCAGGATGTATGGCCTCCCGACGCCCCTGCGAATCTGAGGAAGGAAGGTTGGCCGGAGGACTTGGTTCTGCTGCCGAACGGCGATTGGATGAAGGGGTGGGCGGCCCACCGCAAGAATCCCGATGGAACGGTGACCGTTTACCAGGGAGGCGTCATCTCGTCGCCGCGGCAGGTGGCGCGGGCGCGGCAGCGAATTCCGGAGGAGCTGAGAACGCATCCCTATAAGTGCCGGTTCATCGACACCACCACTGCTTCGCCTTTCCGCGAGGATTACCACCCGGACCATCCTTTGACCCGCAGCGAAGACAAGCAGTACAAGATGTCCCTGCTGGAGTTCTGTTCGAGAGAGATGAAACTCGTCACCGGCACTGAGACTGGCATCGATCCGGCGGTTCCTTACGTTCATTACTTCGAAGGGATGCTGAGCCTCGGGCCATACCGCCTGCCGGACGCTGGGCGGGACATGCTTCTCTACAAACCGCCGACTCCGGACTTCCTGAAATTTCAGGTCGGACATTTCTACCGCCTGCCGTTGTGGGAACTCGTCTACCACGATTGCGTGGTTTCTCAATGGTACTGGGGCGATTACAACAACAAAGCGCCGGAGGTTTGGGACCGCCGCGACCTGTTCAATATCCTGTACGGAACGCCGCCCATGTACATGTTCAACCGCGCCACCTGGGAAAAGGAAAAGGCCCGTTTCGTGGCGAGCTACAAGAACATTTGCCCCTTGGTGCGGGGCATCGGCTATGACGAGATGCTGGCGCACGAATGGCTGACCCCGGACCACGCCGTGCAACGCACCCGCTGGCGCTCCGGGAAGGAAATCGTCGCCAATTTTGGCGAGAAGCCTCACAAGCTCGCGGACGGGCGGACCGTCGAGCCGATGGGATGGCTGGCGAGGTAGCCGGCGCTCAGCCCGCCGCGCGCACATCGCGCAGGGAGGCGCTCCAATTGGCGTAGCCACGGCTTGCCGAGTAGGCGTCGGGCTCGAAAGAGAGCAGGATGTCGACCTTCGCCCCGCGCGCGAGTTCCACAGAGCGGTCGGCGAAATGCCAGGCTTTGGCGGTCAGGGATTTGCCGTTCTGGGTGAAGCGCAAGCGAAGATGCTTGTCTTTCATCACGACCGGCGCTTCGCTGACGACGACGCCGCGGGCGGCGAAAACAGGCGCCGGATTGCCGAAGCCGAAAGGCGCCATGGCGAGTATGCCGGCGATGGATTCGGCGGAAAGCTCGCTCAGTTCCAACTCAGCGTCGATTTCGAAAGTGGCCACCATCTCTTCTGGTGCTAGGCGCGCGGCGGCATACTCGTTCATGCGCCGGCGGAATTCGCTGACCCGCTCGACGGGCATTGTGAGACCCGCCGCTTGCCGGTGCCCCCCGAAGCGGGTGAACAAATCGGCCATGGACTCCAAAGCTTCGAGCAGGTGGAACGAGGGCAAGCTGCGCCCGGAGCCTTGCGCTTGCCCTTCGCCTTCGTCGCTCAGCACGAACACCGGCCGGTGAAACATCTCCATAAGCCGGTTGGCGACGATTCCGACCACGCCGCGATGCCATTGCCGGCCGCAGAAAACGAGAGCCCGGTCTCGGTCCGTGACCGGCGCGCGGCTGCATTCCTCAAGGATCTGCCGGATGATTTCGCCCTCTGTCTGCTGGCGCTCCTGATTCAAGGCGTGCAATTGCGCGGCTAGAGCGTCGGCGCGCCCCTGGTCGGCGGTGAGCAAGAGTTCGATGACGTCCGTGGCGCTAGCCATCCGCCCGGCGGCGTTCAGGCGGGGAGCGATGCGAAAGGCGACCTGGCCCGCCGTCGGGACGCCGGCGGTGAGTCCGGCCACTTGCATCAGGGCGCGGAGTCCGGGGCTTTTGACGTCCGCAAGTCCCTCCAGGCCACACTTTACAATCACGCGATTCTCCCCGGTCAGGGGCACTACGTCGGCGACGGTGGCGATGGCCACCACTTTCAGGAAAGACTCGATGAGCCTGTTGCGGCGCTCTGGCGTCCATCCCAATTCGCGCAGCAAGCCGTCGGCGAGCTTCAGCGCCACCCCGGCGCCGCAGAGAGATTTTTCAGGATACGGGCAGCCGGGTTGCTTCGGGTTCAAGATCGCCAACGCGGCGGGCAACTCGTCTTCCGGCAAGTGGTGGTCCGTCACGATAACGTCGATGCCCGCTTTCCGTGCCCTCTCGACCGCTTCCTGCGCGCGGATGCCTGTATCGGCGCTGATCACAAGCCGGACGCCTTCGGCGGCGGCGCGGTCGATCACCTCCGTCCTCATTCCATAGCCGTCGCGCAAGCGGTTGGGTACATGGAAGGATGCCTTTCCGCCGGCTAACTCGATGGCCTTGAGCAAAATGACGATGGAACAGGCGCCGTCCACGTCGTAGTCGCCATAAAGCAGGATCTTCTCGCCCGAAGCGATGGCGCGCTTCAGCCGTCCTGCCGCCTCCTTCATGCCAAGCAAAAGGAAGGGATCGTGCAAATGGTCGAGCGACGGCTGCAAGAAGCGGGCGGCCGTTTCCGGCTCGGCATATCCGCGCTGAACCAGCACGCGCGCGGGCAGGGGGTGGATGCCCAAGGCTTTCGCCAAAGCCGCGCCACGCTCGCGGAGATGCGCCGTAACCGGCGTGATCCAGCGCGTGACGTCAGCCATGCTTACTGCTGAGTGCCCCTAGTTGCGGGAGAAGTATCCGTTCATCGTGTCGCCGTCTTCCTCCTCGTCCACGAGGGCGTCGTCGATTTCACCGCGTATGTTGAGGTATTCGGAAAACCAATCCGTGTGCAGATGGAAAAGGTACACTGCGCCTTGGTGGAAAAAAGCCAGTTCGATGACGCAAGTGAAGCCGCTGTACTCGCGCAACTCGCGCAGCCGGCGGCTGTGGGCGCGGTATTCGTCTTCCGTCAGGTCGGCGGACTCAAGATCTTCCATCGCCTCATCGACTTGAGCGCCGTCGAAATCCTCGGAATAGAACACGATCACCTTGACGCCGCAGGCGGTGGCGACTTTGAGGAATTCCTGGTAGTCTGGCCGGCGTCGGGTGTCCCAACCGATCGCCTGCGCCAACTGCCGCACCTCGCCGTAATAAGTGACAAAACCCTCCCGCTCAAGGTACGCGGGGATCTCAGTGCGCAATGTATCGAGGTTCAAATTCATGATCGCTGCGCCATGACCAAAATGTCATGCTGGTTGGCGAGCTCTCTTGCCGCAGGCGTAACAATGGTCTTGGGGCCAATATAGATTTTCCGTTTTTCCTGGATTGCGGCCCGCACGTCGGCTTCGGCCACAAAGTCCACAATGGTGATCTTGGGCGCCGGGGGCAGAGGCTCGGTTTCGGGTTTCCATTCCGACGCCGGAGCGCTCCCCGCGCCTCCACTGGGCGCCCCGCCTGCCGTAGCTGCGCCGCAAGTCTTGGGCGTCTTTTTCTCGCCCAGCATGCGTTCCACCACTTCGGCGGCTACTTCCGCGATGACGCTGGAAGCGGGTTGCGCGGTGGGCGGAGGCTCGGACTTCACCTTCACGCCTCGCTGGGCGAGATAGCGCTCCACGGCGGCGATGATCGTCTGCCGGTCGATTGCCGCCGCCGGCGGAAGAGCAGCCGGCTTTTCGTCGATCTCCGGAACCTTTAGCACCTCGCCCGCATCGCGGATCCAGTAGGCGATGCGCTTGATATTGATCAGATGCAACGGTCCGACGTTATCCGAAGTGCTGTTGCCGCCCATGGCGCCGCACCCAAGCGTCATGGAAGGGAGAATGGCGGTTGTGACGCCGGTGGATCCTTGCGGGGCGGGCGTGTTCACCAAAACGCGGAAGGCGGGCATCCTCAGCCCGAAGCGGCGCACCTTTTCCTCGTCGTTGGAGAAGATGACGCAGGTGTGTCCCAACCCGCCGAAACGCAGGATCTGCTCGCACACGTCCATGCCCGCTTCGAAGTCCTTGACAAAATAAAGGGCCAGGACAGGCGATAATTTCTCAACGGAAAGCGGGTGGAACTTGCCTACGCCCGCCACCTCGGCGACGATAATGGACGTGTCCGGCGGAACCTCAAACCCCGCCATCTTGGCGATTTTCTGCGGCGACTGCCCCACGCAGGACGGGTTGATGGTGCCGGCGGAAGTCACCAGAAGCTTACCCAACGCTTCCGCTTGCTGAGCGTCGGCGACGTAAGCTTTGTTCTTCTTGAGCTCGGCGTAAACCCGGTCGCGAACATCAAGGCACGCCACCAGCGCCTGTTCGCTGGAACACACCGTGCCATAGTCGAAACGCTTGCCTTCGACGACCTTCGCCACGGCGTCGGCGATGTCGTAGCGGCTGTCGAGCAAAACCGGGACGTTTCCCGGACCGACGCCAAAGGCGGGCTTCCCGCTCGAGTAGGCGGCTTTGACCATAGAGGCGCCGCCGGTGGCGAGAATGACCCCCACTTTCTTGTGGCTCATCAGCGCCTGCGTGCCCTCGAGCGTCGGCGTAGTCAGGCATTGAATAATGCCCTCCGGCGCGCCTGCGGCGACGGCGGCTTTGTGCAGCAGCTCCGCCGTATAAGCCGTGCACTTCTTGGCCCGCGGGTGGGGGCTGATCACCACGCCGTTGCCGCCTTTGAGTGAAATAATGACCTTGAAAATGACTGTCGACGTGGGGTTCGTAGTGGGAACGATCGCGGCGACCACACCCACCGGGACTCCCACTTCGATCACCTTGTCGCCCGGAATCTCCCGCAGCACGCCGACCGTCTTCATGCCGCGGATTTGATTCGGGAGGTGCTCGGCGTTCAGCAGGTTCTTGGCGATTTTGTCTTTGACGTTTCCGTAGGCGGTCTCCTCGACCGCCATCTCAGCCAGTTCCCGCGCGTGGGCGCGCCCGGCAGCCGCGACGGCTTCCACGACGGCGTCCACTTGCTCCTGGGTGAAAGTGGCGTATTTCTTCTGCGCCGCCGCGGCTTTTTCCACCTTCTCGCGGACTTCCTGGATGGAGATGAGGTCGTTATCGTGCAGCATGGTTGTCTCGCCTCGTCCGGACCGCGCGGGTTTCTGCTTGGCCGCTACGCCAGCCTCCGAGAATCCCGCTGGCTCTGCGGCTACTTCTTGGGCGCCGGCAGCGCCTTCTCCACTTCTTCGTGTGGATTGGGGATGACGTGCACGGCGATGAGTTCGCCCACCCGCCGCGCTGCTGCCGCCCCGGCGTCCGTCGCCGCTTTGACGGCGCCGACGTCGCCCCGGACAGTGATGCAGACATAGCCGGCGCCGACGATTTCCTTGCCGGTCAAGGTGACATTGGCGGTCTTTACCATCGCGTCGGCCGCCTCGACGGCTCCTACCAGACCCTTGGTCTCAATCATTCCGAGGGCTTCCATGGGTTCTCCTTCGGGGACAGAAATCGAACTTCTAACGTACCACAACCAGGGGCCGGCTTCACTGCGTCAGGACGTGGGTCAAACCCGCTTCCCGCGCCCAAGCGAGAGCTTGTTCGTACTCCTTCCGGGTGAGCGGGCGGGCAATCTCCGGATAATCCCGCGCCTTGTGCTGCGGGCGGTATTGGGCCATCATATTGACCCAGGTGTCGCGGCCCAGTTTTTCAGCCACGAAACGGACAAACTTATCCGTCCCCGCCATGTTATTGGGCAGAACCAGGTGGCGGATCAGCAACCCGCGGCGGGCGATGCCGCGCTCGTCCAGCACCACGTCGCCCACCTGGCGCTTCATCTCAAGGATCGCCGCCTGAGCTACCTCGGGATAGTCCGAAGCCTTGTTCGACAGCCGGTCTGCCGCCTTGGAATCCATGTACTTGCAATCCGGCAGGTAAATATCTACGATGCCGTCCAACAGGCGGACGATCTCCACCGGCTCATAGCCGCCGCAATTGTACACCAAGGGGAGGCGCAGCCCCATGGCGATAGCCGCCCGCAGCGCCGCGATGATGCCGGGCAGGCAATGGGTGGGCGTCACGAGATTGATGTTGTGGCATCCGGAGTCCTGAAGGCGGATCATCATGCGCGCCGCTTCTTCGGGGGAAGTAAAAGAACCGTCGCCGCGGTGGTTGATCTCCCAGTTTTGGCAGAACACGCACAGCAGGTTACAGTTGCTGAAAAAGATGGTGCCCGAGCCGCCGCGTCCTACGAGCGGACGCTCCTCGCCGAAATGCGGGTGGTAGGAGGCGATCTTCAGACGGGCAGTGGAGTTGCAAACGCCCTTTTCTCCCTTGGTCCGGTCCACCCCGCATTGCCTGGGGCAAAGGCGGCATTGCTTGTAGATGTCGAGCAAAGCGCGGGATCTCTTGGCCAGTTCCCCGCTCCGCTCCAAAGCCATGTAACAAGGCTCCCAATCGCGGGACTTTGCCGCGGCGCCCGCCAGGGTCACGGTAAACACCCTCCTGGTGGGACGGTGCAGGAACTCATCCGCCATACAGCCACCTCTATGCCCAGTTTAAGACGCCAGGCTAAAAATTGAGCCGCCCCATAAAAAGAACCGAGCGGGGGCGGTTGGCTTGGGACGTGATGAACCCGAACAGCGAGTTGTTCACCTGCGTGTTGGGGCTTCCGAAGACCGGGTGGTTGGCGATGTTGTAGCCTTCGCCGCGGATTTGGAGCCTCACCTTTTCGCCCAAACGGAAATCTTTCATCAGAGACAGGTTGAAATCGTTTGTCCCGTCAGCCCGCAGGCTGGGGAAGGTTGTCGAAAACGCGCGCAGATGGAACTGAAACTGCTCTGCCGCCGCGGTCCGGAAGGCGTTCGTATCGAACGCCGGTCTGTCGACGCGGCGGTTGTCCAGGTTCAGGGGCGCCCCAAGGTAGACATAATCGCCGGGGTTATTCGTGCTGCCGTTGAGCCACGGGAACGGTCCGCCGGTTTGGTAGATGTAGGTTCCGCTGAACTCCAGGTCCTCCGCGGAAGCGCCCACCGCGCCCGAACGGCAGTTCGTACACCGCCGAAGTGGTGATGCGGTGCGGGCGGTCGAACGGCGAGATGCGGCGCTCCAAATCCACATCGCCGGGATTGAGCCACGATACCTGCTCGATGAGTTTCGACCGCATGTAGTTGAACGTGAATTGCAGACCGGACGTAACCCTCCTGCTCACTCGAACGTTGACGCTGTGGAAGTTCGACCGCCCGGTGGTGCGGTTGTGCTCCACCACGCCTCCGCTTCCCGGGCTGCCGTTGCCGTTGGGGAATTGGGGAAACGGGCTGAGTAACTGATTGACCTGAATATTGGTGCTCGTGCCTTGCGCGGTCTTCAATCCGAAGAATGGATTCGGGTGGGTGGCGGTCAGCGTAGTGACCGTAGCCTGGTCGCGCACCGGCAGGGTGCTCAGATACTTCAGCGGGATGGCGTTGATCTGCGTGTAAGTCACCGGGATTCGTTCGGCGCGGTTTCCGGTGTACACAACGTCCAGAACGGTGGAGCGGTCCAGGGTGTGCTGGAAGCCAAACGTCCACCGCATGGCGTAAGGGCTCTTCAGTTCGGGGCTGATGAAGCGCACCGCCTGACCGGCGAAAGTCAGAAGACCGTCGGCGGCGCCGGCGGGCTTCTGTATGCCGAGCGGGAATGGATTGCTTAAGGTAGCGAACGGCGTCAGGTAGTTGTTGTTGGTGGCGGTGAGCGCCGTGGACTGACTGAAGCCGGCTTGCGTTTGCAGCGGGGTTGTGGAATAGGAGCCAGTCGGCTGGAGCGTGGCGATCGTCAGCGGGGAGACGAACATCCCGAATCCGCCGCGAAACACCGTGCGGCCCTTGAACTTGTCCGGAGTCCATGCGAATCCGAGCCGCGGGCTGGCCATCGCCGAGGTGCGGTAAATGCGCGTGTCATCCAAAGTGGCGAACGTAAGCCCTCCCGTAACCTTGAACCCGTCCGCCGGCATGAGCGGGTGCGGTCTCGCCCGGTAGGCTGCGATGGCGGCGTCGGCTAGAGGACTTGGGGTGTCCAGCGCAAAGCCGTTATTGGTGCGCGCCCATTTCTCGTGGTAAGGGAAATCCCGCTCCACACGGACGCCCAAGTTCACCGTCAGATTTCGCCGCACGCGCCAATCGTCTTGGAAGAATCCGGCGGCATAGTATTGGTAATACATGGCGGACGAATTGATCTCATAGCTGCCGCCCGTGGGCAGACCCATCAAGAACGACGCCATGTCCTGGCCTTTGGCCACGGCGCTTGACGCGTTGCTCGCGGAGCGGGTCCACGAGTTGGCGCTGAAGGCGATCTCGCCGGTGGATCTGCCCCACCGGATAATGTTCAAGCGGTACTGCCGTAGGTCGGCGCCGGCTTTGAGTTGATGCGAGCGGCGAATTCCGCTCCACGTCACAAAACTTTGCAAAGATTGCGACGGCAGCAAGTCCGCGCCCGTCTGCCCGAGGGTCCGGTAGCCCGACGAAGCCGTGGCGAAGGTGATCACCGGCAATTGCAGATACTGGGAATTGGCCCCAAGGTATTCGGGAAATCCGATGCTTGCCGGATTGAATCCCGCGCTCGGCGCCGAATGGTCTTCGAACATCCGCGTGAAATTGATCCTGAGGTTCAGGATATTGGCCGGATTGGCCATATACACTTGGTCGAGGCTCGCGCCCCAATTGGCGCGGCTGAGGTTGGATCCCGTGGCGATGTTCTGATACCAGTTGTCCTTGGTCTGGGAGTACTCGGTGTGGCGAACGTTGAGATAGGTGCGCCACTTGGCGCTCAGGTTCAGATCCAAACGCCCGAACTGGTTGGTGAAGCCGTCCTTGGTGATGTTGTTGGTCCCGTAGTTCTCGAAATCGTCCGGACGCGACGAGATCAGGTTCGGCTTCGGGAAGAACTCGAGGTACTTCTGGGCAATCGGATGCATGAGATTGGCCGGAATCCGGTTGGAAGGGAACGGGGACCGGGTGATCACGGTTCCGCTTTGCACCGCGCTGTAAGGGTTGTAGATGACCGTGCCCACGCCGAGGAGTTTGGAGAAGTCCCCCTGGCGCTCGGCATCCGTAGGCACCGACATGAGCGCCGTGCCCGGCTGCGACAGTTGCATCCCTTCGAAGGCGAAAAACCAGAACACCTTATCCCGCCCGTCGACCAGCTTGGGCAGCCAGAGCGGTCCTCCGACGGTTCCGCCGAACTGGTTGTAATGAGTCACCGGCCGTCGAAGCCCGTTCTTGTTGTTGAAGAAGTTGTTCGCAAAAAGCGTGTTGGGCTTGTTGTTCTCGTACGCCGAGCCTCTCAAGCGATTCGTGCCGCTTTTGAGGATTTGGTTGACGGTCCCCGCGCCCGAATGCCCGAATGAAGCATCGGTCTCGAAGACCTTAGGCCGCACCTCCTGCACGGCGTCGCGCGGGGGGCTGTAAGCCAAACGGCCATCCCAGGTGGCGTTCGGGACTCCGTCGAGCAGCAGTTCGTTTTGCTGCGAGGGGGCGCCGCCGATGCTCCAGCTCGCGCCGCCTCCCGACGCGAATGGCTGAACCTCCGAAGGCTGACTCATAGAAAGCACCCCCATGGCGAGCGACGCCATCATGATCGGCGTCCCGCCGTTGAGAGGCAGGTTCTCGACTTCGCGCGAAGTAATCGTCGTGCCCACGGAACCGTTTTCGGTGTTCAACGGAGGCGCCTCCGCGGTGACGACCACGGTCTGAGTGGCATCGCCCACCTCGAGCGCCGCCGAAACGTTCAACGTCTCCCCCGCGCCGAGATATAGACCCGCGCGTTTGAATTCTTTGAAGCCCGGCGCGCTGACGGTGATCTCATAATCGCCCGGCAACAGGAACGGCACGGTGTAGTGCCCGCTGGTTTGGGTCGCTGTGGCGGTGCGGGTGTTTGTCTTCGTTTCTGTGACGACCACCTTCGCTCCGGCGACCGAGGCGCCGGAGGCATCTACGACGGATCCGGTGATCGTGCCCCGGAATTCCTGGGACCAACACAGCAGCGCCGTCAAGGGGATGGCCGCGAATAGATGGTATTTCATGGAACCTCACAACCCCCAATGTCACTTCAAGTGTAGCAACGCTCCCTGGGAGTGGGCCGCGCTCCGACCTTGGGAATACCGCGGTAGTAAACTGATTCTTGCACTCTATGCGACGCGCGCCGAGGCTGGTTTCCCTGCTCCTGTGCCTGGCCGGCGTCTTGTCCGCCCGCGATTTCACGGCTCTGAAGCCGCAGGGCTTTGTCAGCGACTTCGCGCGGGTGGTGGACCCGCCCAGCCGCGCCGCGTTGGAGCGCTACTGCGCCCAGATCGAAAGAGCGACGGGTGTCGAACTGGCTCTGGTCACCATCGACACGCTCGATGGCGAGCCGATCGAAGATGTCGCCAACGCCTTGTTTCGAGCGTGGGGCGTCGGCAAGAAAGGGAAAGACGAAGGGCTGTTGCTGCTTCTGGCGATCCGCGACCGGCGCCACCGGCTGGAGGTCGGCTACGGCTTGGAAGGCATTTTGCCGGACGGCTACGCCGGCAGCGTGCTGCGCGAGATGCGCCCGTTCCTGCGCGC
>Ga0101944_10004533_pt1 | contig 17037 bp, 14 predicted proteins | sample DewCreD2012metaG_FD_75245 | JGI IMG/M metagenome (GOLD analysis project Ga0101944, IMG submission 75245) | Hot spring sediment bacterial and archeal communities from British Columbia, Canada, to study Microbial Dark Matter (Phase II) - Dewar... ...
CGTTGCAGGGATTCCTTCGGAGGCGCATGCGGCGCGCCGCAAGCGGTCGTTGATGGCCGGCCCCAGCCCTCGCGAGGGCGCTTGTTCCGCCACGATGGCGTCCAGCTCGGCCCGATCCAAGCGGTGCAGCGCGGCGTAGAGATCGGCCGCAGCCTCGGCCAACAAACCCCTCGCGCTCAACACCTCGACCTGCGCCCAGCGACCGGGTCTGGGACGCTTGCCAAAGGCCAGCAAACCGACGCGCCGATGCGGCGGAAATGCCGGCTGCGAGGGTGGAGTTGGAGCCAGGAAGAGGGGAGTGCGCGGCGCGTAATGCTTTGGATACTGGCCGGGCGCAAGCACGGATTGGGTCGGCCCGAGGGCCTGCGTCACGGAACCTATGCAGTCCTCGACGGCTTCGGTCGTAATCGCGCCAAGGCGCAGAATCGCAGGCGACCTTCCGGCAAAGGAGACGATGGTGGACTCGATGCCGTGTTCGCACGGACCACCGTCCAAAACCGCATCGACTGCATTCCCAAGCTGCTGACGAACGTGTTCGGCGGTCGTGGGGCTGAGACAACCGAACGCATTGGCGCTGGGGGCGGCGATCGCACAACCCGCTTTTCGGAGCAACTCCAACGCCACCGGATGCCGTGGGACGCGAATGGCCACATGTGGCAGTCCCGCAGTGACCACGTCGGATACTCGGGATGTCTTGGGCAGCACCAAGGTCAGCGGTCCCGGCCAGAACCGCTCCGCCAACCGCCGGGCCTTCGGAGGCACTTCCCGCGTCCAATCGGCCAGTCGCTCCGCATCGGCCACGTGGAGGATCAGCGGATTGGAGAGGGGACGCTTTTTGACGTAGAACACCTGCACGACGGCCAACGGGTTCGAAGCATCCGCCCCCAAACCGTAGACCGTTTCGGTCGGAAAGGCCACGATGCCGCCCTGCCGAACGATCCGCGCCGCCCGGTCGATATCCGAAGAAGCACGCGCCGGCCGACGTTCGGATCGTGTTCCGCCCCTTCCCCCGCCACTCATCGCTGCCGTTCCGGCCCAAGCGCGATCGGTCCCTTGGTGGGGTCATGACGAATGCCCAAGTTCGACAGGACCTCGCGATTCAGACGCAGCGCGGAATACGCATAGGGGTTGTAAGGACAGACGGCAATCACCCGGCACGTCGTATGTCGCTCGATCTCCTCGCGACTGGGAGCGACATTCTCCGCGTCCACGTCTTGCGTGACATTGATCACGATGCCGCAGATCGGGATCTGCGCCTTCTGAAGCGCCTGCACGCTGAGCAGGGTGTGATTGACGGTCCCCAGCACGGCGCGCGCCACCACCAACGCAGGAAATCCCGTTTGCTTGACGAAGTCGATCGAGAGCGTTCGTTCGTCCAGCGGCACCAAGAGACCGCCGATTCCCTCGGCGACCACGAATGAATGCTTGGCCAAGAGAAGCCCCAGCTTTTCTCTTGCCAACTGCAAATCGACGGTCCTGCCTTCCCTGCGCGCAGCCTGAACCGGCGCAAGCGGCATCGCGAAGCGTTGCGGGCAGATCGTCTCGACAGGCTCGCAATGCTCCGAAGTCGCGCAGAGCAGTTCCGCGTCCAGCCACCGCCCGCATTCCACACCCGTGGCCACCGGCTTGAAACCGACGGCGTCGATACCATGCTCGCGAAGCATTCGTAGAAGCGCGCAGGCAACGGCCGTTTTCCCGACGTTCGTATCGGTGCCCACGACGAAGATGCCCGATGGAACAGCCATGCGCCATCCCTCTCGCCATTTCGAGGCTATGTCGATCGCGCAAGGCCTGCGCCATGCAGACGGCAGACCTCGTTGTCCTGCGTCTCGACTTCCTCGCGCATCCGTTGGCGGTATTCGCCCAGCTGACGGGCCAGGTTTTCGTCCGAGAGCGCCAAAATGGCCGTCGCCAGGAGCGCGGCGTTCTTGGCCCCGGCCTTGCCGATGGCGACGGTGGCCACGGGGATGCCACCCGGCATCTGCACGGTCGACAGGAGGGAGTCGAGTCCGCCCAGGTCGCCGGTGTGCATGGGGACGCCGATCACGGGAATCGTGGTAAGCGAGGCCAGCACGCCGGCCAGATGAGCGGCCTTGCCGGCGGCGGCCACAATGACGCGAATTCCCCGCCGGGCGGCTCCTTCCGCGAACTCCGCGGCCCGGGCCGGCGTCCGGTGCGCGGAAAGCACCCGGACTTCATGCGGTATGCCGAACCCCTTCAGAATCCCCACGCCTTCGGCCATGGTCTCCAGATCGGACTTGCTGCCCATGACGATCGCCACGCACGCTTTCTGGTCCATGCGAAAATCTCCCTGCCTGGATCGATGACGGCACACTTTCGCGACAGGACTCAAGCGGAAGCCGCGTCCCTGGACCTGCCGGCCTTCGGATCCGTCAGGAGGCGCAGCGCCTCTTCGTACTTGGATGCCGTTTCGCGAACGATCTCGTCCGGCAGTTCCGGCGCGGGCGGCTGCTTGTTCCAGCCCAGCCTCTCCAGGTAGTCGCGAACGTACTGTTTGTCGAAACTCGGAGGTGCCGTTCCGATGCGGTAGTGCGACACGGGCCAGAACCGGGAGGAGTCCGGGGTCAGGGCCTCGTCGATCAGCGTGAGGCGACCGTCCACCAACCCGAACTCGAACTTGGTGTCGGCAATGACGATGCCCCGCTCCGCGGCATAGGCGGATGCCTGCTTGTACAGGGCCAGGCTGGCCTCGCGAATCTCCTCGGCCGTGCTTCTGCCGACCCGTTGCACCACCTCTTCGAAGGTGATGTTCTCGTCGTGCGTGCCTGCGGGCGCCTTGGTGGTCGGCGTGAAGATGGGTTCCGGGAGCTTCTGCGACTCCTGCATGCCCTCGGGCAGGCGGATGCCGCATACGGCGCCGCACCGCTGGTACTCCTTCCATGCCGACCCGAAGAGATAACCTCGTACGATGGCCTCGATCGGCAGGGGCTCGGCCTTCCGGACGATCATCGCCCGCCCGGCGAGCGCCCCCAGGCCCGGATCTTCCGCCATCCATTCGCCCAGATCCGTCGTGCGGAAGTGGTTGGGAAGAATGGGGCGGGTTTTCTCGAACCAGAATCGGGACAACTCGCTGAGCACCCGTCCTTTGCCGGGTATCGGCGTGGGAAGGACCACATCGAAACACGAGATCCGATCCGTGGCCACGATCAGCAACGAGGTTCCCAGGTCGTAAACGTCCCTGACCTTGCCCTGCCTGATCAAGGGGTACCGCGAAAGCGCGGAGCGCAGCATGGGTTGTCGGTCGTTCACGGGTCCAGCTCCTGTTTTTTCGAACGCGCCATGGAGGGCGCCTCAAGCGGCGGCGGGACGATCCACCGTCGCTTCACCGTCGACACATCGAAAAGGCCGCTTTCGGCAAGCGGGCCGTCGTTCGCGCGCAGCAACGCAACGCCCAGGTTTGGCCCTTCCGTGGCGAAAGCCTTGCCGGTCAGCGTCACCGGCAGAGCCGTTTCCTGCATTCCGCCAGTTGCGCCTTCATCCGTGCGGGAAGACGCGCACCCGCCGTGTTCAGGTACTGTTCGATTTCGTCGAGTTCGCCCTGCCAGGCCGCGAGATCGACACTCATCAGTTCGGCCAAGTTTTCGGCGGAAACGCCGAGGCCCGTGGTATCCAGGTCGCCGGCCTTGGGCATGAGCCCGATCGGCGTCTCCTGGGCGCCCACCTTGCCCTCCACGCGCTCGCACATCCACTTCAGCGCGCGGCAGTTCTCGCCGAATCCGGGCCAGAGCCACTTGCCGTAAGACGACTTGCGGAACCAGTTCACATAGAAGATTTTCGGCGCCTTGGCACCGAGCCGGTCGCCCATCTCGAACCAATGCTGCCAGTAGTCGCCGATGTGATAGCCGCAGAACGGAAGCATCGCCATGGGGTCGCGGCGGATGGCCTTCCTGGCATCGAGCGCGGCGGCCGTGGCTTCGGACGCGGCGGTGGCGCCCATGTAGACGCCGTGATCCCAACTGGTGGCCTGGGTGACGAGCGGAACGACCGACGAGCGGCGGCCGCCGAAGACGAAAATGTCGATCGGCACGCCGGCCGGATCCTCCCAGTCCGGACAGATCACCGGGCACTGGCGCGCGGGCGCGGTGAAACGGGCGTTCGGATGAGCCCCCTTCTCGTTCTTCTCCGGCGTCCAGTCGTTGCCCTTCCAGTCGATGCCGTGCTTGCACTCGACGCCCATCTCCTCCCACCAGACATCGCCGTCGTCGGTAAGCACGCAGTTGGTAAAGATGGAGTTGGATTCGATCGTCTTCATGGCCATCGGGTTCGACTTGAGACTCGTGCCCGGCGCCACGCCGAAGAACCCGGCTTCGGGATTGATCGCGTGGAGGCGGCCGTCAGAACCGATCTTCATCCAGGCGATGTCGTCGCCGATACACTCGCACTTCCAGCCGGGAAGGGTGGGTTGCAGCATGGCGAGATTCGTCTTGCCGCAGGCACTGGGGAAAGCCGCCGCGATGTGGAACCGTTTGCCCCGCGGATCGGTCAGCCGCAGGATCAGCATGTGCTCGGCCAGCCAGCCCTCGCGCCGCGCCATGGTCGAAGCGATGCGCAGCGCCAGGCACTTCTTGCCGAGAAGCGCATTGCCGCCGTAGCCGGAGCCGTAGGACCAGATCAGGTTCTCCTCCGGGAAATGCGCGATGTATTTCTGCTCGATGGGAGCGCACGGCCAGGCGACGTCCTTCTCGCCCGGCTTCAGCGGCGCGCCGACCGAGTGCAGACAGGGGATGAACTCACCGTCCTCGCCCAACGCCTCGACCACCTTTTCCCCCACGCGCGTCATGATGTGCATGTTGACGACGACATAGGGCGAATCGGTGATTTCGATGCCGATCTTGGAGATGGGCGAGCCGATCGGACCCATGCTGAAGGGAATGACGAACATCGTGCGGCCGCGCATGCACCCGTCGTACAGGGCCGTCATCGTCTTCTTCAGTTCGACCGGGTCGATCCAGTTGTTCGTGGGGCCGGCATCGTCCTTGCTGCGGGACGCGATATACGTCCGGTCCTCGACCCGGGCGACATCCGAAGGATGGCTGCGGAAGAGGAAACTGTTGGGGCGCTTCTTCAAGGCAACCGCCATCCCGGCATCCACCATGAGTCGCATCAAGCGGTCGTATTCGGCCTTCGTCCCGTCGCACCAGACCACACGGTCCGGTTTGCACATGCGCGAAACCTCGTCCACCCACGCCTGCAGTCTGGAATGCTTCAATGCCTTGGTCGCCATTTCAGTTCTCCCGTGGCCTCGAGGCCCGTACGTCGCGGAAACAAAAAAAGCCGATCGTCATCTTCGTGACGGATCGGCCTCTATTTTCGGAACTGCACCCGTCCAATCGAGGTCAGCCGAACTCGAGAACGCCAGCTGTTGCGAGGACCACTGCAAGGATCGGGCGGGCGACGCGGCCATCCCAATGCCCTGCAGCTCCCGTCGAATCGCGAAAACCATATTTCGCAGGCGGGAGGTTGTCAAGACACCTTTCCGGACCTCGTCATGCGGGAGACGTCGGCGGAGGAGAAGCGGAGTCGGCGGACTCCTCCTGGAGACATCGCGGGATCGCGTTCAAGGTGAAAACGACGACCTTCTCGCCGGTGCGGGTGCTGAGATCCATATGCAGGCTCTTGACCCCCTCGCCCGTGATCGACTGGATGGCGCCTTCGAGGAACGGGCGGGCCTTCTCGATCAACACCTTTCGCGTCTGCTTGATCAATTCGACGCCCTTCTCCACATTTTCGGCGCTGGCCAGATGCTGTTCGGCTCGGGTGATCACGCCCTGCATGCGGACCAGGACCATGTCCTCGACAAGATACGTTTTGGTCTCGGCAGGTCCGCGCCCCATGTAGTCCTTTTCGAACTTGATGATGGCTTCGCTGATGGCGGCCTCGATCTGGCCTTTGGTCTTGGTCACGCGAGCAACCTCCACAACGAAGGATTGCACAACAAACCGACGTTTTTGCAGGACTTCTACGATCCCATAGCGCAGTCGACGAACGGGCGCAATACATTTTCCATTTTCGCTCGGGGATCGGGTGCGTGACACTTTAGGCGCTTGGCTATGAAATCGGAACCACCTGTGCCGCAAAGAAATACACGGCTTTTCTCTATGAGATGCCCGCGCAGGTTGTCACGCACCCTCGGGGATCAGTCGCGGCGGGCCAGGAGGCGCAGGAGTCCGTCGAGGATCGTATACGGGTGGGGCGGACAACCGGGGATGAAGAGATCCACGGGCACGATGCCGGCCGCGCCGTCCATCGATTCGGGATGGCCGGCGTACGGACCTCCGGAGATCGCGCAGGCACCCACGGCGATCACCAGCTTCGGCGACGGGACGGCCGCGTAGGTCTTCTCCAGCGCAAGCTTCATGTTCGCGGAAACGGGGCCGGTGATCAGCATCCCGTCGGCGTGGCGCGGCGAGGCGACGAAGCGTATCCCGAACCGGCCCAGGTCAAAACCGGGCGTACCCAGCACGTTCGTGTCGGCTTCGCAGGCGTTGCAGCCGGCGGCACTGACTTGGCGAAGCTGAAGGGAACGACCGAAAAGCCTTCGCGCCTGGCCCTCCACGGCCTGCGCCAGTCGCAGCGTCTTGCCGTCGGCGACCAGCTCTTCGCGCTTGCGTACCGCCATGCGGTACTCGCGCGTGAACCGGATCGCTCCGGACGCACAGGCGTCCTGGCACGCGTTGCAGAAAAGACAGCGCCCCAGGTCCATGCGCAGCGTCGCCCCCGAACCGCTCAAGGCCTTCGTCGGACAGGCCTGAAGGCAGGCCGAACACCCTTCGGCGCACCTGGCGGTGTCGATCTCGGGTCGGCCGCAAAAACGTTCCGGCAACGTCGGTTCGGCGGCAGGGAAGGGTTGCGTCCGGTGGCCCTGATGCAGGCGCGCAAGCAGTACGTCGATCATGGTCTCCGCTCCCCTGCTTTTCCGGCAGCCACAGCGGTCGCAGCGGACACGGGAAACGGGCCCGAACGTCTTGGACTCATTTCTTCCATTCGATCTCCCGTGTTCTCCGTGACCTCGGCGGCACGGTGCCGTTCAAAGGTCATGCCCGCAGTACGACAGGTTGAAACTCTTGTTGCACAGCGGGAAATCGGAAATCTGCTGCTCGCGCAGCGCCAGTGCCAGGCCCATCCAGTTGTGGAACGACGGATCCACGACTTTGTAGCGGCTGAAGCGGCCCTCGGCGTCGGTGAGCGCCACGTGGCAGATCTCGCCCCGCCAGCCTTCCACCAACGCGACGACGAATTGCCTTGCGCCCATGCGGCCGACATCCTGGCGAACTGCTCCGGGCGGCAACTCGCCCAGCTGCTGGCGGACGAAGTCGACCGATCGCTGGATCTCGAGCCAGCGGACGTAGGCGCGCGCAAAGACGTCGCCGGTATCCCAGGTCGAAACGGGAATCTGCGCGAAACGGTAGTGGCCGGCGGGGAAATCGAACCGCACGTCGCGGAGCAAACCGCTCGCACGCGCCGCGACGCCCACCAGGCCGATCTCCTTCGCGGTCGCAGCCGCGATGCGTCCCGTATCTTCGAACCGCGCCAGCACCGATGGCTTGTCCCACAGCAACTCGATCGCGTTCTCCGCATCGCGTGCCACGGCCTCGATCCGCTGGCACAGTTGTGTTGCCGAGGCTGCCTCCAGGTCGTAGGCGACACCGCCGGGTCTGACCAGGTTCCGCCCGAAGCGGTTTCCGCAGAGCATGGCGGTCAGATTCAGGAAATCGCCACGGATGCGTCCACAGTAATTGGCGGTGGGCAGGAATCCGACGTCATTGGCGAGCGCGCCCATGTCGCCCGTGTGGTTGGCCAGGCGTTCCAGTTCGAGCGCGACGGCGCGCAGGGCTTCCGCGCGCGGCGGCGGCGCGATCCCGCTCAGGCCCTCGACGATCTGCGCATAGGCCGTGGCATGGCCGATCGTCGTGTCGCCGGCCAGCGTTTCCATGTAGTGAACGGTCCGCGCATCGGGACCGCCGGCAAGCGCCGGCTCGATGCCGCGATGCTGATAGCCCAGCGAGATCTCCAGATGGAAGACGCGCTCGCCGTGACACTGGAAGCGGAAGTGGCCCGGCTCGATGATTCCGGCGTGAACGGGCCCGACGGCGACTTCGTGGACCTCTTCGCCTTCGACGCGGAAGAAGTCGGTGACACAGGGCAGTATCGTCGCGTCGGCCGCGCGACCCCAGACATCGCGGCCGGAGCGGTATGCGTGGTGGAAACGGATCGGCTTCAGCCAAGGGTGGCCTTCGGGCCGCACACCCCATTGCTCGGCAATCTCGCGTTCGAACCAGTGCGCCTGCGGGCAATCGGGCGTCAACGAACGGAACCGGTCGGTCACGGTCGTCGATGCCACGCTCAGGCGGCCCTGCTCGTCCTGCGCGATCACGGCGACAAGTCGAATGCGGCCGTCTTCCCGCGGCGACCCGAAGAATGCGGACAGGCGGCCTCCGGCGCGCACCGCGGAAACGACGGAAACGTGGAAGGCCTCGATATCGCCTTCGGGAATCGAATCCAGCGGCACGGCCTGGCCCGGATGGATGATCAGGGGTTCGAGAGGCATCACGGGCCTCCCACGGCGCGTGCCGCCGTCTGAATCGCCGTCTGAAGTTGCTCGGGGACGTAGACCCCCAGCATCAGGACGAACGCGCCGAGCAGGGCCGGCGGGACGATGGAACCCAACCGTTCGCCGGACGGCTTTTCGGAAAACTCGCGCGGTGCACCCTGCGCCATCGGCAGGATCGCGGAGGCCATGCCGACGAAGGCCAGCGCGAGGAAGAAGAGATACGCCACGGCCACCGCGCCGCGCCCCTGCTCGAGCGCGCCCTTCAGGATCGTGAACTCGCTCAGGAACGGACCGAAGGGCGGCGAACCGGTCAGCGCCAGGAAGCCCAGCATCCAGAGCGCGCCGGAGACCGGCAACACGCGCCAGACGCCGCGCACATCGGCAACCGCCTTGGTGCGATACAGGACCAGGATGTTTCCGGCGATCAGGAAGAGCATGCCCTTGGTCAGCGAGTGGTTCAGCGCATGCAGGAAGGCGCCGAAGGCCGAAACGCCGCCCAGCCCCACGCCCAGCGCCATGATGCCCATGTGTTCGACGCTCGAGTAGGCCAGCAGTCGCTTGAAGTCGGGTTGTCGGAGGATGAAAACGGCGGCCAGACCCATCGAGAGCAGGCCGAAGAGCACCAGCAGGTCTCGGCCGAACGCACCTTCGCCCGCGGCGACACACACCTGCTGTACGCGCAGAATGCCGAGAAACGCGCAGTTCAGCAGTGCGCCGGAAAGCAGCGCAGAGACGACCGATGGCGCTTCGCTGTGCGCGTCGGGGAGCCACGTGTGCAGCGGCGCCAGGCCCATCTTGGTGCCGTAACCGATCAGGAAGAAGACGAAGGCGACCTTCAGCCATTCGGCACGAAGGCCACCGGCATCGTCCATCAGTCGTTGCACCAGCAGCGGCACGTGTTCGCAACCCGGGCGCGAAGCCGCCAAGGCCAGAAGGAACGTGCCCAGCAGCGCGAGGGCGATGCCGACCGAACAGACCAGAAGGTATTTCCACGTCGCTTCGAGCGAGCGGTGGTGCCGGTGGAAGTAGATCAGCGGCGCGCTGACCAGCGTCGTCGCCTCGACCGAAACCCACAGCAGGCCGAAATGCTGGCTCAGGATCACAAGCGTCATCGTGGTGAGGAAGAAGAGCAGGCAGCCGATGAAGATGGCTTCCGGCTCGTTGGAGAAGAGCGCTCCCTCCTCCGGATCGCGCTGCGGGCCGTGGACTTCGTGCGCCAGATAGTCGACGCCATACCACGCGGCGGCCAGGAAGAGGGCGCTGGTAAGCGGCAGGAAGAGCACGCCGAGTTCGTCCAGGCGCAACCAGTCGCCTGGAAGGCCCTGCGGTCCCTCCAGGCACACGACGGCGGTCAGGACCGCATGCGCCAGGGCGGCGGCCAGCAGCAGGATCCGGCGCGGTCGGTCGGAACGAAGGAGGAAGGCCAAAAAGCCTGCGATCCCGGGAACGAGCACCAGGGTCCAGATCATTCGTGGCCCTCCCGGAGGATCTTCGTCTCGGAATCGAAAGCCATCTTCGGGAATCGTCCGGACCAGTCCTTGAGCGAACTGAGGCGGTCGGCATCGATGTGGTCGAACTCGCGCTGGATGTGAAAGAGCGTGATACCCATCACGAAGACGGCGAAGAAGACATCGAGCAGCACGCCGAGTTCGACGAGAAACGAGAGTTCCTGGCTCAACGCCACGCCGATGGCGAAGATGCCGTTTTCCATGACCAGGTACCCCAGCGCCTGCGTCAGGGCCTTGCGCCGCGAGACGATCAGGAAAAGTCCCGAAAAGACCGTTGCCAGCGCCACGGGAAGCACCAGCGGCGACAAATCCGGACGCAGTCGCGGAAACCGCTCGCTCAGCCAGAAGGAAAGCCCGAGCGCCAGCAGACCGATCATGAGCGACGCGGTGTAGCCGATGAACGGTTCGATCTCGCGGGAGACGCGCGCGCCGCGCAGCGCCCGGCGCAACAGCCACGGGCAGACGAAGGCCTTCAGCACCAGCATGCCGATGGAGAGGACGACCAGTCGCAGGGAGCACTCTCCCGTCGGGGCGAAAAGCGAAAGCAGCGCCAGCAGCACGCCTTGCAACGCCACCGTATTGATGCATGCGCCCAGACGGCTGGAGCCGAGCAGCGCCAGGTTCGTAAGCGCCAGCAGAACCAGCAGCACGTCCATCATCGGACCAACCCCAGGAAAAGCGCCAACGCCGAAAGCACGCCGGCGGCGACCAGCAACTGCGGCACGCGTACCAGACGCAGCCGCGCCATCGTGGATTCGATCGCGCCCACCACGACCGCCAGCGCGAACTGTCCGCACAGGAAGACGGCCACGTCGCCCGCCGGGTGCCCCGTGCGGGCCGGAAGCGCCAGCGCAGCCAGCAGCGCGCCGAGCACCCAGAGCTTGAGCGCCGACGTGTACAGGACGAACGCGAAGTCCGGCCCCCCGTGATCCAGCACCATCACTTCGTGAATCATGGTCAGTTCCAGGTGCGTGTTCGGATCGTCCACCGGGATGCGCGCATTTTCGGCCAGGAAGACCACCAGCCATGCGGCGGCGACCAGCAGCAGCGCGGGCGCGGCCGAAGCCCATGTTTCGAAGCTCAACCGCTCGAAGATCCCGGTCAGCGAAAGGCTGCCGGTCTCGAGCGCCACCACCGACAAGCCCAGCAGGAAAGCCGGTTCGGCCAGCGCCGCGATCTGCACTTCGCGACTGGCGCCCATGCCCTCGAAGGCCGAACCCGTGTCCAGCGCCGCGATCACCGTGAAGAAACGCAGCAACCCCAGCAGGTACGCGAAGAGCAACAGGTCGCCCTGAAACTTCAGGAAACTGCCCTGCCCCCCGCAAGGCACCAGCGCCAACGCGGTCAGCATCGCCGCCAAACCGACGACCGGACCGGCACGGAAAACCCAGCTTGTCGTGTGGCTGTAAACCGCACCTTTGCCGAGGAGCTTGTACAGATCGTAATAGAGTTGCAGGACCGGCTGGCCCTTTCGCCCGCCGAAGAACGCCTTGGTCCGGTTGATGATCCCCGGCAACAGCGGAGCCAGGAGCACGCCCAACAGCAGCGAGATGATGTCGAGCAGTCTCATGGCATCACCCCAGTTTCCAGACCAGCAGCGCCAACAGCGCGATGGCGATATAGAGCACGTACAGCTGGACGCGCCCGTGCTGCAGCCAGCGAAAACGGCCGAAGACCCACGCCACGCCGTTGAAGAGGGGCCGGAAAAGCAGATCGCGCCAGACATCCGGCGTTTCGGTGGCAAAGTGCCTGGATTCCGGGAAGACGGTCCGCAAGGCCACGGGCTCTTTCCGCGATCGGAGGAACATGCGGAAAAGGTCGGTCAGCGGCTGCGCGAAGGACGAGGCCGTATACTGCATCCGCGCCGTGGGTGCCGCATAGCCGCAATCCCAGGTGCCGGTCGCACCCATCGTCCGGTTGTGCAGCAACCCCAGGCGCAGCACCGCCAGGAGCGCGATCAGCCCCAGCAGTCCGATGCCGACGGTCGTCACACCCTCGAGCACGTGGGACGCGGGGGCCAGAACGTCGGCCGAAACCGGCCCGGTCAGCGGTTCGATCACCGGAATCAGGACGTCGATCAGCCACGGGCTCAAAAGGCCGATCGCCATGCAGCCTGTGGCCAGTACGTACTGAGGGACGATCATCCAGGTGCTTGCTTCGTGCGCTTGCGTCGCGTGATCGCTCCTCGGTTCGCCGAGGAACACCGAACCGAAGGCCTTGGCGAAACACGCCGCGGCCAAGCCGCCGATCAGGGCCAGACCGGCCACGATCGACAAAACGATCGGTATGGCAACACGACCGGGCGCCGCGATACCGCAGTACGCGCCGTAGTAGATCAGGAACTCGCTGACGAAACCGTTCAGCGGCGGCAGTCCGCAGATGGCGACCGAGCCGATCAGGAAGGCGGCACCGGTCCACGGCATCCTCTTCAGCAGGCCGCCCAGCACATCCAGTTCGCGCGTGCCCGTCGAGTGCGCCACCGCGCCCGCGCCGAGGAAGAGCAGCCCCTTGAAGAGCGCGTGGTTGAGGACGTGCAACAGGCCGCCCGCAAAGCCCAGGACCGTCAGCGACGGCAGGTGGTAGTGCAGGCCCAGCACGCCGGCACCCAGCCCGAGCGCGATGATCCCGATGTTCTCGACGCTGTGATAGGCCAGCAGACGTTTCAAATCATGCTGGGCCAGCGCCATCACGACACCCAGGATGCCGGAGGTCAGGCCGATGCCGATCAGCAGCCAACCCCACCAGGACGCCGGCGCGCCGAGAAAGGTCAGGGAACGAACCAGGCCGTAAATGCCCGTCTTGATCATCACGCCCGACATGACGGCCGAGACATGACTGGGCGCCGCCGGATGCGCCTCGGGCAGCCAGACGTGCAACGGAAGGAAGCCCGCCTTCGCGCCGAAACCGACCACCGCGAGGGAGAAGAGCAGACTGGCCAGTGCGGGCGCAAGCGGCAATCCGGCGAAACGGTCGAAATCCAGCGTGCCGGCTTCGCGCCCCAACAGGACGAAGAAGAACAGCAGGAAGGCCGTGCCGATGTGCGTCGCGACCAGATACGTCCAGCCCGCCTCGCGCACCGCGGGCTTCTCGTCCTCGAACGTGACGAGAAAGAAACTGGTCAGCGCCATGACTTCCCACGCCATCAGGAAGAGCATCCCGTTTCGGGACGTGACCACCAGGATCATGCTGGCAATCAGCAGGTTGTAGAAGAACCATGCGGGGCCCAGCGCGCGGGGTGGCGCCGCGGGGACACCATGCGCGCCGCCTTCATGCGACGGAAGGTACGCGCCGCCGTAGACCGCCGCGACAGCGCCCAAGAAGAGAATGGGAAGCAGAAAGAAGGCCGAGAGCGGGTCGAGGTGCACGAAAAACGATCCGCCCGGAATGCTCCAGCCCGCACGGATCGGGTCCAGCGTCGCACCGGCGAGAACCCGAAGGACTGGAATGGAGGCGAGCGCACAGCCGACCAGCGATCCGCCGACGCCGAAGGACGCGGCCGCCCTGGCGTTGCGCCCGGACAGGAGCGCGGCCAGCGCGCTCGTGCCCAAGACAACCAGTGCGGCCAGCAGGAGGTTCATGCGTTCACCGGTCCTTTGCCAAGCGACCCCGGCATGGGCCGTCGCACGTCCTGTTCGGCCCGGCGCAGGGTTTCTGTCAGCACGTCCCGCGTGGCCTGCTCCTTCACGGCCGTGCGGAAATCCGGATGGCGCAGCGCGAAGGTCAGCCGCGAAAGCAGGTGTAGGTGCGAACGAACGGTGGGACTGATCAGCGTGAAGAGCGCCGAAACCGGCTGCCCATCCATCGCCCCGAAGTCCACCGGCTTCTCCAGGAAACAGAGGGCGACGATCGGTTCGTGCACATGAAGCACGATCGGATTCCGCACATGGGGTATGGCAATCCCGTCGCCGATGCCCGTCGAAGCCAGTTCTTCGCGCGCCAGCAGCACACGGAAAAGGAACGCCCGGTCCACTCCATCCGGCAGGCGAAGCGTATCGACCACGTTTTGCAGGACGTCTTCGCGGTTGGCGCCGGTCACGCGGTAATGGATCCCGCCACGGGCTATCGACTCGCCAAGCGACGGCAGCGGCATCCCGTTGCCCTGCGGTTCGTGGAAGATCTCCGCCGAAACGTTGATCTTCTGCGCCGTGGCCCACTCCAGAAGTTCCACCCGGTTGAACCGGTACTGCTCGCCAACCTTATAGCTGGGCAAGTGCCCTTGGCTGATCCAGCGGTAGACCGTCTTCTCGGAGACATTCAACAGTTTCGCGACGTCGCGGATGGTAAGCTGCATGACGACAATTATACCCCAACAATATCGCATCTTGGACAACCTTAGACATTCTCTGCGGTATTTACATAGTTGTCAAGGCCGCATAAATTAGATCATAACATCACATTTAAAAGAAAGATGCGATTAGCCTGAATCCTATTTACACACCTAATTTTCCAGCTCCGATAAAGCTGGCCTTATAGATAGCCTCTTGGGCTTTGAGCGAGATGTTGCTGAACTTGAGTTTGGAATTGATTTCCGAGATGACGTCGGCTGGGTAGGCTATACGCGGATCGTTCTGTTTCAGTTTCACGGGGTAGAAACGTTTTTCGTCCCGGTAGGAGAAGGAGGTGAGCATTGCGGCTTCATCGCCGAAGACGTGATCCACGTTGCGCCGCATCGTCAGAATCCGTGAGCCGACGTCGTCGTTGAAATCGTCCCACGACATCATCTGCCCATTCACCTCGACGTTGATGTGCACCAGCGGTCTGTGATCCTGCCGGTAACGTCGCCTGTTCTTTTCGATCACGTCTTTGGCGACCGCGAGCGCATTGATGTCGTCTCCGCGCCCCGTCTTGACCAGCACGGCCTTGTTACGCGGGAGGGTTTCGAATCCGTCGCCGTAGCAGACCAGTTCTTCGGCATGATCGAGGTGGCGCTCGAGTTCTTCGGGGCTCAGATGGCCGATGAGGTTGGTTTGGTAGAGCGCATAGGTGATGTTCCAGACGATCTGATAGAGGATCGGTCCCACGAGGGTGGGGGGCATGGGGATGCGGTCCAGCGTGACGAAGAGGTAATCGAGGATATCCGGGCGAATGAGCCGTTTCAGATCGCCGCGGTCTTTGCGGATGTTCGTCGTGATTTCGCGCAGAAGATAGTTCTGCATATTGAGGCACGTCTGGAAGTTGACGAAAAACGCCGGATGGACGCCCTTCAACAGTTCGTCCGGCGTCTTGTGTTCGACGTTGCGCGAGGTGGCCACGTCGTCCAGGTTTTTCGCCAGAAAGAACTCGTGGAAGACATCGCGCGGGTTCTTCAGGTTGCAGTACCGGATGACGTCTTCCGTGTCGATCCGACGATTCCCGGGAAAGATCAGCGTTTCGGCCATGATGTCGGTGTTGGTGTCGCCGCCCATGACGTACAACTCGCTCTCGCTGTAGGTCTTGCGCACTTCCGCCATTTGCGCCTCGATGGACTTCAGCGCTTCGGCATCGTTGGATTTGTGGGTTGCGCAACCGAAGCCTCGTGGCGAATGGTGCATGAAGGCGATGAAGACCGCTGGCGTTTCCGGCGTGTTGAAATGCGCGTCTTTGACGGCGCGATCGATCCGGTTCCAATACCAGAAGTTGCTGCGGTCGAGCGAGACGATGTTCCCGTCGGTGCGGCCGAAGCGGATCGTCGTCGGGGGATAGCCCTTGGCCTTGCTCCCATGTACGCGCCCGTCGATGCATTTCATGACGATCAATTTGGGCGCACGGGCAGAGAATTCGGCGATCACGTTCCGCATCCGCTCAAGGGTGTCGGCATCCGAAATGTTTTCCGAAAGGTACTTGTGGAAGAACGCGCAGGCTTTTTCCATGGATCGCCCCCACCTTTGTTTGTGCACCCAAGACAGTCGAGGGACTTATACCATGCGGATCCGGTTTTTCAGCAACCTCGGCTGGAGCGGCTCGAAACCGGGTGCGTGACACTTTAGGCGCTTGGCTATGAAATCGGAACCACCTGTGCCGCAAAGGAATACACGGCTTTTCTCCATGAGATGCCCGCGCAGGTTGTCACGCACCCCTCGAAACCTGGAATCCGAGCGGCTTCCGAAAACGCCGAAGGGGCGGCCGCAAGGCCGCCCCTTCGGACCCTGCACCGCGAGGCCGGCGCGGAATCAGACGGACGCCTTTTCCTTCCGGCTCCTGCATTCCCGGTAGCACGGCCCTTCCGGGCTGCTCATCCCTGGACCCATGGGCGTCTCGGAGTGCACTGTCTTCCAAGGCCACAGCATTCGTGCGCCTTCTTGATGCCGGCCAGGATCCGTTCGCCGATGCATCCTTCTTGCTCATGCCGGCGGCGCCTTGGCGGTCTCCGGGACCTTGTCGGCGGCGGACGGCGCCCGCAGGATCAACGCGATCGCCCCCGAGAGCACGCAGGCGCCACCCGCGATGAAAAAGGCCCACTGGTAGGTCTTCATCATATCCCAGACCTGACCGGCCAGGATCGGGCCGACGATGCCGCCCACGCCATACGAGGTGAAGACGGCGCCGTAGTTGGCGCCCAGGTTCTTGGTGCCGAAGAATTCCGCAGTCAACAACGGGAAGAGCGCGAAATTGCCGCCGAAATTGAAACCGATCCAGCAGGCCGCGATCGTCAGCGTGATTTCGGAGGAACCCATCTTGGGCAGGACGAACATCATCGCCGCCTGCAGGAAGACCATCAGGATCAGCGCCCCGCGGGCGGTCATTTTCTGCGAGAGCGTGCCCCAGACAACACGGCCCAGACCGTTGAACAGCGCCAGCAGCCCGAGCGCCGAACCGGCCGCCGCCGCACTCAAACCGCCTTCCAGCTGGCCGAAGTTCTTCAGCGAGCCGATGACCATGAGCCCGCAGCCGGCGCTCAGGACGAAGGCCAGCCAGATCATCCAGAATTGCGGCGTCCTGACCGTCTGGCCCTGGGTCAGATCCTGGACCGCCTTCTTC
>Ga0101944_10004534_pt1 | contig 17034 bp, 11 predicted proteins | sample DewCreD2012metaG_FD_75245 | JGI IMG/M metagenome (GOLD analysis project Ga0101944, IMG submission 75245) | Hot spring sediment bacterial and archeal communities from British Columbia, Canada, to study Microbial Dark Matter (Phase II) - Dewar... ...
ATCCTGTTCATCCTGCCTGCCCCGTGAAATTCTTGCTCCGTTGAATTCGCGCTGAAAGCGGGACTTTTTCACCAGGGCCGCAAGCACTATTTCACTGGGGCTTGCCCGCCGTAGCTTGTGAGCGTAGGCGGCTGCAAGAGGCGATCAATAACTTACAAAACTGACCAACGTCCCTCAGGTCTCTGGGACAGCGCACGCAGGGGTAAGTCGAAAGGCACGCAAGCCTGCCGTGCCCGGAGCTTTCTGGTGAAATAAGTGTGTGGGTGCCAACAAGATCGAGTGGGAAGAAATCAGGCTGCCTGAATTCTTTGCTCCATTGGCTTTATCACTTCTTCCCGAAAGCGGCTCGCCGCATTGAAGATCTCAAGGCCGATGACCTGCCCAGCTTTGTCAAGCTCAACATTTACCCCAGGAGCAAGCTCCACAGATTCCTCCTCTTGACCCTCTTTGCCAAAATAGAGGACATCTTGCTCCTCATCATAAGACACTTTAAAATCACTCATGACAAAGTCCTCCATCTACCTGAACGAATTCTACAAGCATAATTTGCCTGTCCCCTTTTTTCTTTGTTCCTGATTTTCCGATCCTGCCAGCCCGCTATAGCTTCAGCGGAAACGGGTTAATCCTGTCAAACTCATCTTTCGGTTGAAATGCGAGCGCAGCGAGGGTCCCCACGGCGCTTCGTTGGGACCGCCGGCGGAGCAAGCCCGCTGGGGCATCAAGCATGCTTGTTTGCTTGTACCCCAGCGCGCAAACATGAAACGCTTAATTCTGCTCGCTCTTGCCTCCCGGAAAACCAAGCAGCCACTTCCAGGCGGGGACAATACCGATCCCATTCCCAGGGGCATCCTCGTCCAGCCACGTGACAATCGAACCTCGACTTGCCCCAAGTTCCTGCATCGCCAGGAGGAGGCTCTGGACTTCTCGCTTTCTTGTTTCTGAATCACTCAAGTCCCAGCAGACCTGCACAACCTGCGGTTCCTCCTCCGTTGGGGTGTGGAATACAAAATCGACCTCTGTACCAGAGCTTGTCACATAGTAAGCCGGACTCAGCCCGTGTCGTCTCAAATGCATAAACACAAGGTTCTCAAGAAGCGCACCATCATCCCGGGTCATGCGGACCGACATGGCCCGGATTATTCCGGTGTCGACAGTATACAGCTTACGGGGATTCACCTGCCGGACTCTTTCAGACCTCGAATAAATGGGCACCTGGTACAGCATAAACGCATCCATGAGGTAATTCAGGTAATCATAAAGGCTGTTCTTAGTGCAGGAAATCCCTCTGCTCTTCATCGTATTGTAGAACCGGTTGACGCTGAACCGTCCTCCCGGGGCTGAAATTGCCTGTCTTATAAGGCTGCGAAGGACTTCCACGTTGCCCACTCCATGGCGTTCGACCACATCTCTGAGAATTACGACATCGAGGTAATTTCGAAGAACCTCGTGCCGCAACCTCGTTTCCAAAGTTTGAATTTCTGGGAAACCCCCGATCTCCAAGTATCGCCCCGCAAAGTTCTGCAAAAGAGCTCGCTTCTGAGACCCGTAGCGATCGCTTTTGCCTGGGTTTTCCCCGTGAAGCATCACGAACTCGCGGAAACTGAACGGGAAGATCTCTATGGTCAATGAGCGGCCGCGCAGGGCCGATGCGATCTCCGTACTGAGCAGCTTGGATGAAGATCCCGTGATGTACAGCCGGATGCGCTCCGTATCCAGGACACGTCTAACAAAAACCTCCCATCCCTCAATGCGCTGAATCTCGTCCAAAAACAAGTGACACTCCATGGCCTTGAATGAGGGGAATTTACGATAATACGTGTCCAGAATCGTTTGAAAGTCCGGGGAGGAGAACGGAAGGAGCCTGTCATCCTCGAAGTTCAAGTACAGAATCCGCTCCTTGGCGATCTCCGTCTTGAGAAGCTCCTGCATGTGCTGGTAGCAGAACCAGGTTTTCCCTGAGCGACGCATACCGACCACGACGCTCGCCTTGCCTGCCAGGCGCGGCATGGATTTCTCCCGAGATAGAAGCTCGGGCAGCGCCCTTTCGTGGAAGTCATCAATCAGAAAGTCTATAACCTCTTTCATGTCACCCATTTATCTTTAAAAAAGAGATAAATCAAGCGAAATCTATCTCCTATAGAAAGATAAATCAAAGGGTATACTCCTTCTCAACCGCCGCCGCTGAAGCTTCTGATTTCGTTCTGACTTTGGGTAGACAAGGCACCGGACGGGCGTCCGCAGTCCGCTACGGGCGGACGTTCTCTCCTTGCTTGAAATGCGAGCGCTGCGAGAGTCACAAAGCAGGGTTTTAAGACTGATGCTGGGTTCCGCTTCGACGCTCACCGGATTTGACCCATCCTTGCTCACGTAAATTGACCCACCCCATATTTTCACATCGTTGTGCTCATCAAAGCTGACCCATCGAAAGAGTTGATCATCACGTGCGGTTTAAGCTGTGCAGCCTTTCGCAGTATGCTTCCTGAAGAGATTGTCGATTTGGGAGGACGAGGTGGAGAGGCGATGCAAGCACTGTGGAGATCTTTTTAGGCCCCGGCCCAATGTAGTTCATCAGCGATACTGCTCTAAAGCCGCGTGCCAGAAAAAAGCGGAACCAATCCTCAACGCCTCCACCACAGCATCCAGGATAAGCGTCGGAAAGGGAATGATGAAAACCAGGAACAGCAACGAAAACAAGGCATTCCTGAAAGATTTCCCGCCATAAACCCATAGGAAAATGCCAAGCACCCAGAGGACGATGCCGCACATCATCGTAGCAAGATAGTCATCGTCGTTAAGGCCCGTTGTGCGCCTTGCCATTCAAACTCAAGGCCGCGCCCAAAGCGACCGGAACAAGCCCCGCCTTCCAGTTCCACTTCAGATCACCGAAGATCTTTTTCCGGTCGACATTGAAGAAATAAAGGCTGATGAACGGGACGGCCGGAATATAAGTGTACACTTCACTCTTCATGGACATCCTGAGAACCTGGATGATTGTGCTGATTGAAAGGGCGACGCCCGCTCCTCGGCAGCGGGGGACTCGCCAGAGCCACGAGCTCACCGAGAAAAACTCAGTTCTTTTTCTAAAACAAACATTGACGGCCTCGTAACTGCCCATGACATTTAGATCTTGTCGCCCCCTCGCACGAATGCGCCAGAGGTTTATCCGCCTCTGGCGGTCGCACAGGAAGGTAGGTTCGGCCACCGTGCCGACCCGTGGCAGGCAGGGTCGCCTGCCCTACGTCAGGTGTTACAAAGGACAGAACGAGCATTTTACCGGTAAAAAGTCGTCACCCCGGTGAAAACCGGGGTCCAGGAAATCCATAACCGCATAAAAACACTGGATCCCGGCTCTTGTCCGCCTCTGGCGGATTCTCCGGAATGACGGAAAAAGGTGTTTTTCGACTTTTTACGAAGCCGTCCATATTGCGGGCTTCTATCTGATAGGATTTGGGCCAGAGGAAATTCACAGGGAATTCCCCCACCTCACTCTAGCCCAGGTCTATGATGCCATTGCCTGTTTTCTTGACCACAGGGAGGATATCGATCAGCAATTCCAGAATGATCTGGAAGAAACGGTTTCCGTTGCATTTCCGGCCGGGAAATTCTAATGGCAAGACTCGCATTTTATTTCGACGAAAACATCCAGACACCCCTCGCTGATGCTTTGCGGATGAGAGGTATCGATGTCCTTACAACCCATCGTGCCGGGAATGCCGGCGTCGAGTACATCCGTCAGTGAATCTATGCCACAAAGGCAGCGCGAACGATCCTGTCTTATAACTAACGCGATTTCGCGATGATCCATGATCAGCGGATGAGAATTGGCAGGTCTCATGCCGGCATCGTGCTTTCAGATCAGCTTTCGATTGGAGTAATTCTTCGCCGATTGATGAAGCTCTATTACTCCGTGACCCTAGAGGACATGAAGAACAGATTGGAGTATCTGAGCGCCTGGAAGTAGTCCTGCTCTCTTCGCTCGCCGCTCCATGCTCCGCCTGTCCTCCCATCTTGTCCCGCCGTCGTTGCAACGAAGGCGGAAGCCCTGAGCCAAGTCGAATGGCACGCTTGTCGCTTCACTTGACCCGTGTTGCAATTCTATTTCCGGTAATGCTTGGTAACAGCCACCACCTCTACGTTATCTTCGGGTAGGCAGATGAAAAGAGCACAATATTTTCTGTCTATTCTGAACGAGTATATCAGGCGATGTTTGGGTTCCTACAGCTCGGTATTCAGAGAGGGATGAGAAGGGTCATTCTCAAAAAGTTCCTTGGCCTTTCGCCATTTCTTGACGAGCCCATGCTTCCGGAGGTATTTTAAGATGTCTTCCCTTGGATCAAGGACTTTAGGCATTAGGTCTACCTGTAAATCGAGGATTTTCTTAAGCCCTTTTCCAGATCTTTTAAGAAGCCATCCTCATATAAGTCCGTTGATTCGAAGTCAGCAAGAATGGATGCAATTTCATCCTTCTCAAAAACCTTAAATTCAGGTGCCTTTGCCTTCAGTCTCTCCAGGATCTTCTCACGCTCTTCTTGGGTCAGATTGTCAATAAGCCGACACAGCGCTTCCACAGGGATTTCAATTTCTTTGGTTACTGTCTCCTTAAGGGTTATTCGCGGCATGTACTTTCACCTCCTCGTGGGCTTCCAACCGGTGTCCTCCTTACGACTTGGCAATCTCCCGCCCTGACGTTTTTCATCAAAATAGCACCCTCTTGAGGACGTATCAAGCCAAGAGATCAGAAGTCAGCAATTGAAGAAGACGATGTCGTCAGCGGAGATGCGAGGGCCGCCGTTCGTGTTGTTCCGAGCCGCTACTCTCTGGTCTCCTGCAGCCCCTTGGACGGGCAGTAGCTGTAGGAGCAGTCTTCCATAGACAGCTTGGATATAATCTCCTTCATCCAGGGAGGGATTTTTTCCCCCTTGGCAACCGGGTCTCCGATGTTTTCCAGGTTAACCTCCAGCACCAGCGCCTTCACCCTTTCAACTACCTTCATGATGTTTCGGATTTCGTAATTGAGCTCCCCGGCCCCTATGTGAACAATCTCGTTTCTCACTCTTGATCTACCCTCCTAAGGCTTCCTTTAGTCTTGTAGCTCTCAGCATTCAGCGATCAGCAAAGCCTAGCCATTGGAATAATACAATATTGGAATGCTGGAATGATGATTAGATCAAGAAGACATGAGCGAGTAGCCACAAGAAAAGCGAAAAACTCATCGCGAAAGCATGAAACCCGGAAAGCACGAAAAAGGGCGTATTATTCTATAAAACCCTATCCCCTTTCGTGTCTTCGTACCCCGCTAAATTAACGGCGCGCAAGCCCTCCACAGGGCCGGCGGGCAAGCCCTCCACAGGGCCGGCGGGCAAGCCCTCCACAGGGCCGGCGGGCAAGCCCTCCACAGGGCCGGCGGGCAAGCTTCGTGTCTTCATGGCGGCAGTAGGTCATTCCTTGCAAGAAGTATCCTTGAGCGACAAGTTTCCTTATGAGATCCCTTCGCTTCAAGAATAAAGCTCCAGTTGGACCCGCCGCGTCTTTTCAGGAAGGAAGTCCAGTGGTTCGCTCTCAACCATCATTCTGTAAGCATCCTTAATATTTTCCTTCAATTCATCCAGTGTCTCGCCCTGGCTGAACACACCCGGTATTTCCACCAGCCGGCCCACGAACCAGTCGTCATCTTTCCAATATTCCAAGGTAAACTTTTTCATTTCCTTTTTCCCCCGAACCTCCCTTTATCGAATCAACTTTATCCGATTCCGCAAAGATATCTTAGCAAAACCTTGGACTGTCAAGCAATACCAAAGAAAACAGCAATCCGGGATAACCCGAAAACTCTCAGCCGTAAAAGAAGATGTCAGAACACGCCAGTGCAGTAAGGAGCACAGAATCACTCCACGGGGCAGGCAGAGACGCTGAGCGCTCTGAGAGAATTAGGACACAGAAAGTATTTTGACAGGATTTACCCCGGTTGAATAAACTAGCATTTCAACGGGGCAAGCACGATTTTCCGGAACGTTTTTTCTTCAGTTTCCTGCCTCCGGCCTGTAAAGCCTACGGGTCGGAGGGACGAAGTCGGGTCGATCCTGTCCAATTTTTCTGTGTGCTCCGTGACTCTAGTCCCGCCTTCAGCGGGACGGGCGTGAGACTATCTTCTTTCGTGCTTTCGTGGTCGAATTAGGTTTTGATTTGCACGTTTTGGCTTCTCGCTCTGTGCTCCCCGTTCAACGCTATACGCTCTGCGCTGCTCTGACCCCAGCGCAACTCTACCGTTTCCCAATTTCACAGTTTCAGGAACGTCCCGTAGGTTTCATTATTTCAACTCCCACGGGCAAACGAACGAAACTTAACAACGTAACAGCGCTTTTCACGAAACTGGGGCCTTGCCCGCCGCAGCCTGTGAGCGTAGGCGGCTGCGAGAGGCGAGCAATAACTTACAAAACTGACCAACGTCCCCCAGGTCCCATGGGTGGCTGGCTGCCCCGTCCAACTACCGGCTTGCGGAGAGAAAAGCATAAAATCATGGGCGTACCTTATCCCGATCAAGGGCCTCTGAATAACTGTTCTCTCTCTGCACTCCGTGTCTCCAGCGTAGCGGCTGGTGAAATATTCTTTTGTCTTTTTTGCTCTATGCTCCCTGCTTTCAGTACGGCCTCCAGTTCTCCTTCTCTCCCTTCATGTACACGAGATACCCCTCCCCAGGCCGGGTCCTGAAGTTCGCTCCCGACGCAGACCCCTGGAACCACGAAGTCGTCTGCCAGCCACTCCTGTTGTCGTATCTCCTCACCGAAGACACCTGCGTTTGATCACCCAGGTCCTCCAGCATCTCGTAGCTCCGGTACTCAAATTCCTCCCTCACCCAGGGCAGGCTCACCAGGTTCAGTCCCGTCGCCAAATCCACCGCAGCCCCAAGCGCAACCCCCTCTAACCATACCCCACTCACATCCTGCCCCATGTACACCAGATACCCCTCACCCCCACGGATCGGAAAATCATGCCCCGCAGGACTCCCGTTAAACCACGACGCCGTCTCCCACAGCCCCGTCTCCGTGTTGTATCGCTTGATGTTCTTCACCACCCCAGCGCCTCCCCCTCCCTGCTCCCTCAGGTACACCAGCAGGCTGCGCGAGGTAAATGCCGGCACCGAATACACCGGGACCCCCAATATGTTCAGGTCCCACTTCAAATCCACGAAAACCCCCTCTTCCCTGCTCAGGTACGACATCTCAGGCAATCCCAACCGCTCACCCCCGCTCGGCACAGGAACCCTCTGAACATTCACATAATTGCCCAGCATCCCCCCAAAACTCCACAGCGTCAACTCCTCCCCTCCCTGCAATTGCAGGTTCTCTCCGCTCCTTTCACCATAGATCCCGTTCAGGTCCACCACCGCCCACGGGCCATCGACATCGTTTACGACCCAGCCGCTCACAGGGTAATGTCCCCCTGATACGGAAGCGACCAGCAGCGCCCCAGCCGCTCCATTCCCCGCTTCATCGTAGATCCTCTGCTTGAACACATCGTTGTTTACCCCCCTCCTCCCTAATTCCGTCTCAACCTCCACCACTCCCGGGTAAGGCGCAAACAGCGCCAGCCCGTCCCCCTTGGCAATGCTCAGCGTCTGGAACCGGTACACCTTGCCCCCCTCCACTCCACTCACCCTCACCTTCATCACCCCAATCTCCTCCGCCGGCGGATGAAGAGCGCTCTCCGACACCACCTCGATCCCACTCAACCGCACGCCCCTCTCATCGTAAACCACCAGGCTGCACGCGGCAGGCTCGCTCGTCTGCCAGATCACCGAGAATCCCTCGGGCGTCACGTCCGTCACCCTGATGTGCTCCACCACGAACAGCGTCGCCAGATCAGGATAGCTCCCAGGATCGCTCGGGTCGGTCCCAGCTGTGTATTCGCTCAGGTTCGAGAAACCATCCCCATCCTTGTCCAGCGCCGCGTCAAAGGGATTCAGAGGATCCAGGCCATGCTGGAGTTCCCAGACATCAGGCATCCCGTCATTGTCATCGTCAGGGTCATAGTAATTGCCGATGCCATCCCCGTCCGTGTCCACATCCAACACCACCTGCACGGCGCTCCCCCCGACGTTGCCTGCCTGATCCCTTGCAGAAACCTCGATCACGTTGATCCCGGCTTTCAGCGTAACGGTGCCCGTCGTTGCTTCAGGAGCCAGGGCCGTCGTGTTGCCGTTGAGGGTCAGGTAGACCCGCGCCAACTTCGTCTCGTTCACGCTCCACACCACAACCTGGCTCGCTGGGTACAGATAATCCCCGGATACAGGTTGAATGATGCTCACCACAGGCGCAGTGTTGTCCAGCAGGACCGATACAGTTCTCACCACACCGACATTGCCGGCCATGTCCCTCGCCTGCACATGCAAGTACCAGATGCCTTCTCCGCTCGACACGCCCGCTGTGTTGATCTCGGTGAAATCCCCTTCGGGTGCACTCCACTCAGGATTCTGGTCAATCAGGTAGCGGAATGAGGCCGGCTCATTGGCAGTCCAGGTCCAAGTCTTGGTCTTCACCGCGCCAGGGTCATCGCTCAGCCCTGCGACAACGGGCGGAATCCTGTCGATATTGCTAACCGTCGCCGTCGCACTCCCCGTGTTGCCCGCCGCATCTTCAAACTCAAAAGTGAAACTGCCGTTTTCGCTGAACGTGTGGGTCAGACCACCCTCGCTCGTCACCGTCACAGTTTCACTTAGATCCACCAGCGTCGCCACCACATCCTGGTTCGTCGGTAGTGTCGTCGAATACGCGATTGAGGCCGTCGGCGGCACCTTGTCAATGTTGCCCACGACAGCCGTGGCCGAGCCCGTGTTGCCGGCAACATCCACAAACTCGAAGGTGAAAACCCCGTTTTCCGTGAACGTATAGGTGTCCTGGCCGCCGTTGTTCGTTACCGTCACCTTTTCGCTTGCGACCAGCCTGGCGATCACGTCCCGGTTGGTCGGCCCTGTCTCCGAGTAGCTGACCTCCCCCGTAGGCTGAGTTAAGTCCACTGTAAAAGACCACGTCATGGGCTCGGATTCATAACCCCACTCATCGGCAACGGTGAGGACCACGGTGTGCGTCCCCTCGGGAAGAGGCAGCGAGGGCGTGTAGAAGATTCCCGCCGGATCTGCAACTGCTTGTTCCGTGACGTCCAGGCCGTCAACCGACAATCTGGCAGAGCCGGGAACGATGTTGCTGTAGAGGTCAAAATAGGCTCCGCTGATGAGAGGAGTGCTGTCGTTCGTGAACCCGTAAGGTGCAGGCAGGAGTTGTTCTTCATCAATCTCAGGGCCGCTGTCATCCAGCCTGCATTCCTCATCCGTGGGCTCCGGCAACAATGTCTGCAATTCTCCGCCGATGTTTGCAGGCACCTCTCCCGTCAATCGACGAAAACCCATGATTCCCCCGATGCTATGGAGAGTTATCGCCTCTCCTCCCGTCAATTCGAGGTTGAAATGTTTCTCTGCGTCGTAAATATTCACGAGATCCACGATCGCCCATGGCGACGGGATATTCTGATTGACCCATCCGCTCACAGGGTAGCTTCCCCCATCCACCTCAGCCAACAGCAGCGCCCCGAAGGCCGGGGACGACCCGTCGCTCTTTAAAATCCTGTGGATAAGTACATCGTTCTTGACAGGAATGCTGCTGGTCTCGGTCCGCACGCTGTAGAGCGGCCCGGACGGCGGATCAACGACAACACCCTCGGAGCCTGCAGTCAGAATCTGGAAGTAATAGGTCGTCGCCGCTTCCACCCCAGTAACCATCACTTTCATCACACCGTTTTGTGCTGCAGGCGGGTGATGGGCGCTCTCATCGGTGATGGTCAGATTCCTGACCAGATTATATCCTTCCGGATCAGAGTAAACATTGACTGTCCCGGAAGCAGGTCGGTTGGCCACCCAAACCACGGAAAATGCCTTGGGTGTGACATCCGTCACTCTCACCATCCTGGCGGCCAGGGAAATCTCCGGCCGATCCGTCGGATTAAGCGCATCGGTGTGTAGATCCGCTTCCGTACCGTCACTGATGCGGTCGCCGTCGCTGTCCGCCCTCAGAGGATTTGTGCCCAAAAGGTATTCTTCGAGGTTGGTGAGCCCGTCTTGGTCAAGGTCGCCGCTGACGTCAAGCGGGTTGAAGGGATCTAACCCGTATTGGATCTCCCAGACGTCATCCATGCCGTCATTGTCGTCATCCGGGTCATCGATGTCAGGAAGGCCGTCGCCGTCATTGTCGCTCAGAACCTCAATCGTGAGGTAAAAAACACCGCTGGTCGCCTCCCCGTCACTTACGCTTACAGGCACGCTCAAAATACCGACGTAGTTCGGAGCCGGTGTGATCCTGTTCCCGCTCCGGGTGTAATTGCTCCCATCCTGGACCGCCAGACTGAAGCCCGTGGGGTACGTGTTGTCCGGGTCACTCACCGTGAGATCAGCCAGAGTGATGGTCAACGCCGTGTCCTCAGCCGTGGTGAGCGCATTCTGTCCAGTGATCACCGGCGCATCGTTGACAGGGGTCACCGTCACGGTCAGCGTGAACACCCCACTGTCCACCGTGCCGTCATTCACCGTCACAGGCACGCTCAACGTCCCATTGTAGTTCAATGCCGGCGTGATCGTGTTCCCGCTCCGGGTATAATTGCTCCCCTCCTGCACCGTTAGCGTAAATCCGGTCGGGTACGTGTTGTCCGGATCCGTCACCGTCAGATCAGCGAGCGTGATCGTCAGCGCCGTGTCCTCAGGGGTCGTCAGCGGGCTCTGACCCGTAATCACCGGAGGATCGTTCACAGGGGTCACCGCCACACTCAGCACGAACACCGCGCTGTCCAAAGTGCCGTCGTTCACCGTCACAGGCACGCTTAGGAGGCCATTGTAATTGAGAACCGGGGTGATCGTATTCCCGCTCCGGGTATAATTGCTCCCCTCCTGGACCGTTAGCGTAAATCCGGTCGGGTAGTTCGTGTTGTCAGGATCAGTCACCGTCAGATCAGCGAGCGTGATCGTCAGCGCCGTATCCTCTGGGGTCGTAAGCGGGTTCTGCCCCGTGATCACCGGTGCATCGTTGACAGGGGTCACCGTGACGCTCAGCACAAACACCGCGCTGTCCAAAGCCCCGTCGTTCACCACCACCGGCACGCTCAACGTCCCGTTGTAGTTCAATGCCGGCGTGATCGTGTTCCCGCTCCGGGTATAATTGCTCCCATCCTGGACCGCCAGACTGAAGCCCGTGGGGTACGTGTTGTCCGGGTCGCTCACCGTGAGGTCACCCAGCGTGATGGTCAACGCCGTGTCCTCAGCCGTGGTGAGCGCCTTCTGTCCAGTGATCACCGGCGCATCGTTCACAGGGGTCACCGTCACGGTCAGCGTGAACACCCCACTGTCCACCGTGCCGTCATTCACCGTCACAGGCACGCTCAGGGTGCCGTTGTAATTGAGAACCGGGGTGATCGTATTCCCGCTCCGGGTGTAGTTGCTCCCCTCCTGCACCGTCAGCGAGAAGCCAGTCGGGTACGTGTTGTCCGGGTCGCTCACCGTGAGATCAGCCAGAGTGATGGTCAACGCCGTGTCCTCAGGAGTCGTAAGCGGGTTCTGCCCCGTAATCACCGGAGGATCGTTCACAGGGGTCACCGTGACACTCAGCACGAACACCGCGCTGTCCAAAGCCCCGTCGTTCACCACCACCGGCACGCTCAACGTCCCGTTGTAGTTCAATGCCGGCGTGATCGTGTTCCCGCTCCGGGTGTAGTTGCTCCCCTCCTGCACCGTCAGCGAGAAGCCAGTCGGGTAGTTCGTGCTGTCCGGGTCGCTCACCGTGAGATCAGCCAGAGTGATGGTCAACGCCGTGTCCTCAGGAGTGCTTAGAGCATGAGTCGTCCCCGTAATCACCGGCGCATCGTTCACCGCCGTCACCGTGATCGACACGGTCACCACACCGGACTCCAGGCTGCCGTCGCTCGCCTTGTACGTGAAAGAGTCCGAACCGTTGTAGTTCGCCTCAGGCGTGTACGTGAACGACCCGTTCGCGTTCAACACCAGGGTCCCGTGGCTCGGACCGCTCGCCAGCACCGCACTCAGCGCATCCCCGTCCACGTCACTGTCATTGCCCAGCACCCCGGGAGCCGCCACACTCAGCGCCGTGTCCTCACCCATCGTGTAGTCATCAGCTACCGCTACAGGCGCGTCATTGACATCCATGACGGTGATGGTGAACTGTTTTTCGAAAAAGCCGCCCTGCAAATCCTCTGTCCTCACGCGGATGGAGTATGTGTTCCTGCTCTCATGGTCGAAGATCTCAGCCGTCCTTAACTCATCCCCCACAATGAAAAAGGATGCGTTGTCGACACCCCCGTCTCCGGGCACAAGGGAATAGGTGTGCGTGTCAACCGGATCCGGGTCTTGGCTTGAGAAAATGCCCACCACCGTCCCGAGGGGCTTATTCTCGAGAACCGTCGTGTTATCAATGAGCAGATCGGTCGGCGCACGGTTCACATCTCCGATGTAAACAAACACCGTCAAGGTATCCGTGCCGCCCAAATAATCATCAATCAGGACCGTGAATGAATCGGTGCCGCTGTAGTCCTGGTCCGGAATATAAGTGATCGTCTTCTGAGTCCCCGTTACGCCCACCGACGCAACCCCGTGAGCCGCAGGCTCTGAAATACTCCAGTAGATTGTATTCCCGTCAATGTCGCTCGCGTTGAGCGTCAGGCTGAAGGCCGTGGGTTTTCCGTTCACATCCATGAACACCGTCTGGGGGTCGCTTTGTACAAACACCGGCGCGGAATTACCTGGAGTCTGCAGCACCACAGGACCATCAATCGCCGTGGCAGGACTAAACCCCGCAGGAAGTCCCCCCGCAGGCGCAAAATCAGCCCTGTCCCTGAACTCAAAATAGTAGCTGATGTTCGAACTGCCCGAAGAATAAGGTATCCGCTTCAGCGTCGAATAAATAACCCCTGAGGAATACGTGCTCCCGGATGGCGACATCAGCGTCCATTCACCCGCCTCAAATACCCCATCCCCGTCCATGTCAATCCACACCATCGCCACCGAAGGCCGGTCATTGTCCCCATCCGTGTACTTGACCCTGAACCTGAAAAATGTGCTGCCGTAACCCAACTCCGGGTCCAGCCCATCGCTCTCATACCCCACTTCCCCGGTCCACGACAAAACCGGCGCCCGGTTGTTCTCCCAGAAAATCAACTCCTGAAGCCCAGGCCCCACCGCCCGCACCACAACCTTCGCCTCATCCCCGGGAACCAGGGAGGTCGACGCAACTCCCGTGGCATCCGTCATCACCGGCTCCACATCACCAAGTGCACCCGTGCCGCTTTGCAGGTCAAAGATCACGAATTGCCCTGCGACCGGCGCCCCGCTTCCATCCGTCACCTTCACCGCCAGCGGCTCTTCAAGCGCTACTCCGGGCTGACCGGCCTGGTTGTCCCCTCTCTCAATCCTCGAGGTCAAGGCAACCACCGGATACAAAAAAGACACCCCGTCAATGTCATCCTGGTGAAGGGTTCGCCTTCCGATGTCCCCAAGAGACGAGTAAGGGTACATCGTCGCATCGGGGTTATCCACATGATCGAGCCCCACCACGTGTCCCACCTCGTGCGTCACCACACTCTGAAGATCCAGCTTCCCCGCTTCCCCCGTGGCCGTCCACGCACGCCCCGCCAGAAACAAAGGCGTCGCATTCAGCGCAATGTCCACTTGCTCTATCCGGCCCGTAGATCCATTGACAAAAGTGGTCGTGTGCGCACTCGCATCGTCCCCGTAGGTCCAGGCGCTCTGCTCCGTCACCCAGAAAATCGTGTTCGTCCCGTCTTTCGATACGATTGCCACGGATGTTTCACCGTCATAGGCGAATGCAATGCTCGCTGTGGCAACATCCTCCCAGGTCTGGAAGGCACTCCTGATCGCCGCAATCCCCTGCTCTTGAGGGATACCCGCCACAGAAAACCCCGAAGGATTTACGCGGTAACGAACAGGGATATCCGCCTGGTTCCACTGCTGGTACCTGTTCCCTGCCTTCTGCACCACAAACGCACCCGCCTGAGAGATTAGGGCTGTTGCGACGATGAATGATATTCCTGCCAAAACAGCTACCCTGACGGACCTCAGGATCCAAGGAACCTGCTTTGCCCATTGGCTCAAAGAAGGCAGATCATTTGACGGTTGTGACGCTTCTATCCTATTATAAAGAGCATTTCTCAGTGGATGAGTGTCCCGACCTGAGAACTCGCCCGCACAGGTTCCTTTTCCCGTGTGTGTTGCGTTACTCATTGTGTGAGCCCCCTTCCTCTCAGACTGCTCAACCTTTATTCTTCTCAGATACGCGTCTCATCCGTTTTACCCGAGTTTTCGACGCCAGTCTTCACTTCCTGTTGAGAAGCAAGTTCTGTGCCCGACAAGCAATGCCTGCGGATGAGTATACAGGCTAGTAGGGCGTTCCGGAAATAACGCGTCAATCCTGTCATTTCGAGCGCAGCCAGAAATCTTACCGATCCCAGGCGCATACAAAGATCTCTCCCTTCGGTCGAGATGACATCTTAATTCGGGAACGCTGTACTATATTGAAGAAAATTGACAAGCCGCGCTTCCCTCTTCTATGTCCTCTGATACGCCAGGGCAGGCTCTGGCAAGGAGTTCATTGATGCCACTGCCTGCGTTCCCTTGCATTGCGAGTGTTTTTTTGCGGACCAGCGGTTTTGAGCAAAGGTGTGTAGAGATTTCCCACTTTTATGGGTAAACCCTTTCCACAAAGTGGCAAGGAATTACCCTTACTGCCTGCTCGTTTTTTTGCCGCGGTTCAAACTTCATGAACTCGTGAAAAGTTCTATTTTCATGTCATTTCGAGCGAAACGAGAAATCCGACGAAGAAAAAAATGTCCTCTCCCCAACCCGGGGAGAGGACATTATTCGTGGTGATCCATTCGAGGGCAGTTGCCTACCCTTGCAGAACGGGGTTCCTTTACGCTCTACACAGCCTCCCGCCGTTTCAGTTTCTTGCGTGCCATCGCTCCCAGGCCCATGATCCCGCTTCCAAGAAGCAAAAGCGTCCCCGGTTCTGGAACCGGGCTCGAAGGTTCGGGTTTCTCGTAAGTGAAAGTCCTGAACTGCGTGTTCAGACTTCCATCAACAACGCCCCTGACCGTAATGTTCTGCTGATAGAGAAACTGGTTGTAAACAACCGAGAATTCAAGGCTGTCATTTTCTTGCAGGTTGGGGTTGAGAGTGATTTGCAGAGCGCCGGCTACTAAGTTCTGAACCGGAAGCACGTTTTTAACCTTACTCACTCCGTCTGCCGGTACGTAATAGTATTCTATTGACTCTCCCGGGCCATACCCGACGCTGATGTAACTGATTGTCAGTCCGGCGCTTTTGTTTAGCACCTCATAGTCATACCTGAATTGGCTGTTATCATCCTGCCAAACGTTGACCTCCAGCGAAGCGATTTTACCGGAATAAGAGTAGTCTAAAAGGACTGTGTCGATTAGTAATTCCCCATTTGCCTGTAGCGGCACAAAGGCTGATAAAAGGACTGCCAGGCAAACGGCGATGAAACATCTTTTTAGCGGCATTCTTAACATTTCTCCCTCCATCCGCGACGCAGGTTAGGCCCTGCGGGATTTCAAGCGCCTGAAGCCTTCCAGTCCAAGTGCGCCCATGCCCAGGAGCAGCAGCGTGGCCGGCTCCGGCACGGGGTTTGTATCATTTTGATCTCCCTGACCAAAGAGGTTGGACAACACGAGAATATTAGCGGACACCCCGTCAGTAAGCACCGCGTTCCCTAAGTCCGGGGCATGCGTGGACAAAAGGTAGAACTGTTGCGACAAATCGAAATTGCCAACACCTAATAGTGCAATTGAGTACAAAGCGAATTCGGCGTACATCACGTCCCTCCCGCCTTCCGATCCCAGGGAAAGATTAACCTCGACTTCACCGGTATCGGGTATGACACCGTAATCCTCAGGAGGGATTGTGAGGGCTGTGATAGGCAGGACGAACCCAAAGATCGCTTCGTCCGCTACATCGTTGTTATCTGCGTCAAAGAAAACGTTTTCCACCTGGTAGATGTATTTATATAAATCTCCCTGCATCTCAATCCACAGATACACCTTAGCCCCTAACACGCCAGAAGGGTTGTAATACTCATAAGTTTTGGAATAGGGATAAGTGATGCTATCTGCGAGAGATACCCCCGCCAAGGCGAAAACCAAAACCGTGGCCAAACATAAAATTTTGATTCTCTTTTTCATACTCCCTCCTCCTTATTGTGTTTGAGTCCGATCCAAGAAGTGTCTGCTAGATGGTCAAGCAACGAACGTGCCAGGGAAACAAGCGAGTTCAAGTATCTGAAATGACGTTGCTTATTCTTTGCCTTCCATGCCCGTCTCAAAAAGCGTGGATGAGTGTAAAGAAGTCCGACATTGAGGCAGGAGGCAAGTGCAACGGTTTCTCATGCCGGCGCCCTGCCGAGCGTGACATTCTTGGAGCAGGAACGGTGAGGTGCCGGGCCTTTCGTCATGATTATCCAATGAATACCAGAGGGTTTCTCTTGATTGATCCTGTTTTCACGCGTTGTCTGTTTCCGCAGGAACGCCCGAAGTGAACATGTAAACACCGTCGGAAATCTTTACATGCACCACTTGGAGAGGTGCTTCCTTGAACGGCGCGCAATTTCTATCTTTGTGTTCGTGAAGGCCCCCATGAAATAGAGAAACTGCCTTTACCCTGTTAAATAGCTTCAGGTCCACGAGAAGATAATCCGTTTGGGCGAACCCGTTTGTAGATTCCCGAAAACCATAGGTTGAGGTGAATACCTGATGCTAAGATCTGGATGGCAGATCTTATTTAACCGGGTGAATCTGTGTCCTGCTGATTTGATGCACTCGTAACAAGTCGAAAATGGTCTTTTTCCGTCATTCCTACGAAACTGTTCGTAGGGTTTTTGAGTCGTGAGGCAAAGCTTCAGCCTGGTTTCTCAATGAGAGCAGAAACCCTATTGATGTTATGGTCTATTAGCAGCC
>Ga0101944_10004535_pt1 | contig 17031 bp, 15 predicted proteins | sample DewCreD2012metaG_FD_75245 | JGI IMG/M metagenome (GOLD analysis project Ga0101944, IMG submission 75245) | Hot spring sediment bacterial and archeal communities from British Columbia, Canada, to study Microbial Dark Matter (Phase II) - Dewar... ...
GGCCGCGAACCGCCAGGTACAATCAGCCAGGTCCCAGCCCGGATGTTGGGGTTGGCATAATCGCCTATCGTGGCCGGGTCGAGGCCATTGAGCGGGTAGTTGATAATATCTTCAGGCGTGACCCCAAAAAAACGCGCTACGCCGCCCAGCCCGTCACCGGGCTGCCATTCGTAATAGGCTCCGTCCACAGGCAGGATGTTCAGGTTCTGGTCTGGTTGGAGGTTGTGCGGGTCGTCGCGCAGGGTGTAGTAGTTGGCCCACAGGATGGTTTGTGGCTTCAAACCCCATTTTTCGGCAATGCCGAAGACCGTATCGCCTGACTGAACAGTGTACTTGACCACCTCCTGGCGCGGGCGTGAGGGAATGGTGGTGTGCATCAGAGCTTTGCGCCCAATCCCTTCTGCCGCCACGACGACTTCTGGCAGGCCGGCCAGTGAAAGCGGCGGGGTGGAGGTTGGCTGAATGGCGCCGGGCGCGCGCTCTGCCGAGGCTGCCAATGCGTCGGCATTGTAGAACAGGCGCAGCAACCAGACCACCAGGAAAACCAATGTAAATGTCAAAACGCCTGTACCGATACGCGCAACCGTTTCTCCCAGCCCCAGTTGGGCCACGAAATCGAGCCAGTTGCGGCCTTCGCCGCGCTGCCTGCTTGCGGGGAATGCTTCCGTTGGCGTTTCAGCCCCTTCCTTGTCATGCGGAAGGACTTCCTCGTAATCGTCAATCATAAGGAATCATCATAACATGTGCAAAAATGGTCGTCAAGCGGGCGATTAAGGGGGGATTAAAACCGCTAAATGGACAGTTTCGTTGCCTATACCGTTCCCATTTTATGGGTTGGGCTCTCCCGTTGTGGACTCATGCGACCCGTAGCCGTATTTCCGGGTGTCGGGCATGAATCAACCCGATGAAGACCAGGCAGGTCAACGCACATACCAGCAAGGCGACCGGCACGCCCCAGGTTTGCGACATCCAACCAATTGCCAGGCTGCCGAACGGAGCAACGCCCTGCAAGCCCCACAGGTAAGTGCTGAACACCCTGCCGCGTAGCGCATCTGGGACATCGAGTTGGATAAGGGTGTTGGTCGTCGCCAACATTGTGACCGTCCCCCAGCCTACCAGCATGATTAACAGCGCCGCCAGTGCTACCAAACGGTTGAACGACAATGCCAACAGGCTCAATGTGAAGGCCGTTTGCCCGAAGGTCAGCAGCCACCCTTTCCGTTGAGGATTGAACGCTGCCAGCGTAAGCGCGGCAGCCAGCGCGCCAATTCCCTGGAAGGTGAATAACAGGCTGTTACGGGCGGCCTGGGCTGCCTGGGTATCCCCGGCCTGGGCCAGTACATCCCGCGCGATGACCGGAATTTGCTGGATGAGCGGGAAACCGATGAAGCCGATGACGCTCGACATCAGGATAAGCATCCCGACCACGGGCGTGGAGCGGATGTAACTCTGTCCTTCTTTGAATTCTTCCAGCAGGTTGGTCTCTTTTTTGGCCGGGCGGGCAGATTGGAAGGGTGTTTTGACGAGCAACAGCCCGATAACGACGAACAAGTAACTGACGCCGTTTGCCAGGAAGGCCCAACCTTCCCCGTTTTCACTGATGAAGACCAGGAAAGGCGCGGCAATCATCGGCCCTAGTACGCGCGCGGCGTTGAAGATGGTCGCTTGTAGGGCGATGGCGTTTGGCAGTCGTTCTTTTCCCACCAATTCGACGAGCATGGCCTGGCGGGCTGTGATTTCGATGGCGTTGGCAATGCCCAGGAGGAAGGCCAGCGCGACGATGTGCCAGATTTGGACGAGGCCGGAAAGCGTTAGCGCCGCCAGCCCCAAAGCCTGGAGCATCATCACGGCCTGTAATACGATAACGGTTTTGCGCTTATCGAGCCGTTCCACAAGTACGCCGCCCGGCAGGGCCAGGAAGAGGGTCGGCAGGGTGGCGGCGAAGCCAATCAGCCCCAGGTCGAAGGGTTGGCCGGAGATGCGATAGGCCAGGTACGGCTGCGTGGTGCTTTGCATCCACGTGCCGATAAGCGAGACGAACTGCCCAACCCAAAAAATGGCAAAATCGCGCGAGCTGAGGGCCGGGAAACGGGTGATGAGGGAGTCTTTGATGGGCATGATGCAATTCAGACCGCCACCACCAACTCGGCCCGGTCATTCGCTGGGCTGTTGACCAGGGTCGAGACGGGATGGGCAGCCATTTCATCGGCGGGGTATTGGGTCAGTAAACCCTGTAGGGCTTCTGGTTTTTGCGGAGAGGGGTCGAGCCATTGTTCATGGGCTGCTAGCGGAAGGATGACAGGCATCCGGCTATGCAGGGTTGCCATCAACTCGTTTGGCTCGGTGGTGATAATGGCGCAGGATTTGACCAGTGAGCCGTCTGGGGCGTGCCATTCATCCCACAGCCCGGCAAAGGTGAAGGGCTGGCCGGATTTCAGGCGGATGAAATAGGGTGTTTTGACCTTTGTCCCCGGCTGGGCTTTCCATTCGTAGAAACCGTCCGCAAAGATGAGACAACGTTTGTACTTGAACCCACCCCGAAAAGATGGTTTTTCGGCCAGTGTCTCGGAGCGGGCATTGATAAGGCGCGAACCGATGGAAGCGTCTTTGGCCCAGGATGGAATCAACCCCCAGGTAAAATAATCGGCAGCCAGCGCGGGGGTGTTGGGCAGGGCCAGCACCGGCTGGGTGGGGGCGATGTTGAAGCGTGGTTTACCTTCCGCTGGGAACGTGTATTGCGGGAAGGCTTCCTGTAAATCCGCCGGGTCAACGGTCAGGGTGAAACGTCCGCACATGGCGGCCTCCTTCTACTTTTTGGGTGTTGGGCTGGGTTTGAACCCTGGCGGCGTAGGGGTCAGGGTGACGACGCGCGGCGGGATGGAGAAGAAAAACTCGACCGTCTCTCCGTTTTGGCGGAAGGCGCTTTGGGGGTTGATGACCTGATAGAACGTAACTCCCGGCTGGAGCGGGATGAGGTTGCGGTCTTTATCTACCAGTTGGATGGGCTGGTTCAGGCTGTCGCGCAGCCACGCGCCGAGAATCATGCGCCCTTCGCGGAAGATATAGGCCGTACCGGAACCGAGCAATTGGATATTGAAGACCTGGTCGGCGCGGTCAAATTCATTATTGAAGACATGCGGCACGACCAGGACGACGACGTTTTGGGCTGAAACTTGCTGGCCGTTCCATTGGTCAATGTGCGGCTGGTAGATTTCGTGAATGTTAAAGGCTTCGGCATCTTTGGCGTCTGAAAAGCGCAGGTAGGTCAGGTTGACCGGGTCGTATTCCCAATAACCATAACTGAATTGCGAATAGTGAGTGAAAATTTTCGTTACAACCGGGTATGTCCCCGGGTGGACTAACGGCCCGAACATAGTTTGTCGTAATTCTTGCCTGGAATTGTCGAGGATTTTTGCGCCTACGCCGGCCGTATCTACAAAGACGTTGTTATACCCGGTAATGGTGGTATCGCGGCACAGCGGCGGGCAGTTATCGGGGCGCATGAGGAATAACAGGGGCCGTAGGTCGACCTGATCGAGCAGGTAATTTTCGACCCGTTCATCAGCATTGGCAAAGACCAGCACCGCCCGATACATGCGCATCACGTGTTCGTCGAAATAACGCCCGGAGCGTACCGGCCCGGCCCGATCGGCATTCTGCCCATAAAAGACCGCCGCAAAGCGTGTCAGACCGTCTTCGATGTAATACTCATACACCACATCTGCCAGGCTAAGGCCCGATTGATATGCCCGAACGCCGCGCGGAAAGGTGCTGATTTTGACTGCTACCGGACGGCGGTTGAGCAGATTGGGGTCAGCCAGCAGGCCCGTCAGCGGGTTGGTGCCATCAGGCGGTTGGAATTGGCTGATGGAGAGTGTGGGAATGAGGGTGGCGGTCGGCGTGATGGGGGTGGGCGAAACCGGCCTGGCAGTGGCAGATGGCAGGTAGATGACCTCGCGTAGCGGGGTGGGCGTTCGGGACGGGGTTGGGCTTGGGCTTGCCTCTAGAGTTTGCGGAGTGACTGCCGAATTCATCCCAAGCGCGGTTCCAACTTTGTCTCCGGCCAATAAAGCGATAACGAGCAGCATTCCTATGAGTAAAATGCCTGCCCATATCCCCGCCGCAAGGATTTTGAGCCGTGATGTGTTCATCATCAAAATTATAAACCGTTTCGCGGGATGCAAACCTGATAAAATACGGTTCACATGTTTGTCATCATTACCTTGAGCCTGTTGTTCATCGCATCATTAGCGATGGCTGTCCTGCGGCTGACCCGCCGCCCGGCTGCCTTCGCTTGGCTGGTGTCTGCTCTGGGCGCGCTGCTGGCTTGGGTCAGCATTCTGCTCTGGCAGCTCGACCTGCCCGTCAGCCTGCCTATCAAGCCCTGGTCGCCGGTTACATTATTCAACGCAACGCCCCATTTCCAGGCGGATTCTTATGCCTGGCTATATGCCCTTAGCCTGGGCGCGCTGGCAGTAGCGGTCATTCTAACCTCGCCGGCGCGCATGCCCATCCTCAGCCCAGTTTCGTGGATTGGGTCAGTAGGGCTGGCCTTACTGGCCCTGCTGGCCGTTATGGCCAATAACATCCTGACCCTGGCGTTGTCCTGGACGGCCATTGACCTGCTGGAATACCTGAACACGCTGCGCATCTCACAATCCCCATCTTTGAACGAGCGGGCGGTAATTTCCTTCTCCGTTCGCGCCGCCGGGACGGGATTTGCGATGTGGGCGGCGGTGGTCAGCGCGGCGGGTGGGCAACTGGCATCCCTGGAAGAGACTCCGCCGCAAGCCTGGCTGTTCATGCTCCTGGCGGTAGGCCTGCGCCTGGGAGTTATCCCGCTGCACCTGGCCTATCGTGAAGACCCCGGCCTGCGGCGTGGGATTGGCTCCTCCTTGCGCCTGACGGCTGCCGCTACCAGTCTGGTGGTGTTGGCGCGCCTGCCGGTTGGCGTGGTAGATGAAACCTTGCTGCCTTTCCTACTGGCCCTGGTGGCATTGGCTGCCGTCTATGCCGGATGGAAATGGTTATCCCTGCCCGATGAAATCAGCGCGCGCCCTTATTGGATTATTGGCATGAGCGCGCTTTCGCTGGCAGCGGCCTTGCGCGGCAGCCCAGAAGGAAGCGCTGCTTGGGGCGCTGCGTTGGTCTTGTTTGGCGGGCTGTCTTTCTTATATTCATCACGCCAGGCCTGGTTTACGCGCCTGTTTGCCGGGCTGGCCTTGTTCCTGCTGTCTCTGCCCTTTACCCTGACTGCCACCGGCTGGACGGGGAAATTCCCTCTCCCTGGACTATTTTGGCCCCTGTTCCTGTTTGCCCATGCCACCCTGACGGCTGGGTACATCCGCCACCTGTTTCGCGGCGGCGATACGCCTTTTGGCGAACTTCCGCGCTGGGCGCAGGCTGCCTATCCGCTTGGGCTGGCAATTTTCGTCGTAACCATCCTGTTGACCGGGCTGTGGGGTTGGCCGGGCAGTTTGCAAATCGGCGCGTGGGTGATTGCCCTGGTGATGGTGGCGCTGGCAGGATTGGTCGGCCTTATCTACCTGCGCCTGCGCCGCTTGTCCATCTCTCAGCAGGAAGAACCAGATGAAGTGGGTATTTCCAATTTTGTCCGGATACAGGAATTCCTGGCCGGCTTGCTGTGGGGACTCTACCGCCTAGTGGGACGCCTGTTTGGCTACCTCTCGACATTGCTCGAAGGCGATGGCGGCTTGTTGTGGACCTTGCTCTTACTGCTCATCTTTATTGCCGCCCTGCGAGGCTTTTGATGCCTGCTCCGTTATTGTGGATTGTTGTCCTCTTGCTTATCCTCACATCCGTTGGCTTGCTCGTCAGCCGCGAATGGCGATGGAGTATTGCCTTACTGGCGGGACAGTACTTCGCTGCGTTCTGGCTGGTTTCTCTGCACTGGCCGCTAACAATGGCCGCCGCCAAACTGATTACTGGATGGATGGCCGCAGCCGCCTTGGGCATGACCCAGATTAACATGAACCAATACCAGACAGGCGAAACCTCCTGGCCACAGGGCCGCGTCTTCCGCCTATTTTCAGCCGGGCTGGTTTTGCTGGCGGTCTTCGCAGTGTCCCGGTCCGTGACCGGCTGGCTGCCTGGCGCGAATCTTTCCGTGGTGAGCGGTTCGCTGATTCTCATCAGCCTGGGGCTGTTGCATCTTGGCATGACAGCCAACCCGCTGCGCGTTACGCTGGGATTGCTGACCGTGCTGCTTGGCTTCGAGACCCTGTACGCAACGGTCGAAAACTCCATTTTGGTTGCGGGGCTGCTCTCCACCATTACGCTGGGATTGGCCCTGGCTGGCTCTTACCTGGTCGCCCTGGCATCGGCGGAGGACTCCGCATGACCGCCCCCATTGTCTGGATTGGGCTTCCCCTGGTGTTGGCTGCCCTGCTTTTCATCCTACCGCGTGAACGGCTGATTTCCTACCTCGGCACGCTGTTTGCCCTGGGGCTGGCAATAACCGCATACTGGATTCCGCCCGGCACGGCCCAACGCATTGGTTCGATTTCCCTGCGCATCGAGCCGTCCCTCAGCCTGTTTGGCCGCCAACTCAGTCTCGACGCTGGCGACCAAACCCTGCTCATCCTGGTCTATGGCATGGCCGCCTTTTGGTTCTTTGGCACGCTGGCAGCCGGTCAGGCGCGCCAGGTCGTCTCGTTAGGATTGGCGGTGATTGCCTTGCTGGTGGCTTCGCTGGCGGTACGTCCCTTCTTATACGCTGCTTTGCTGGTTGAGATGGCTGTCCTGGTCTCGGTGCCGCTGCTCGCGCCACCGGGCAGCCGTCCCGGACGCGGGTTGCTGCGCTTCTTAATTTATCAGACCTTCGCCATGCCGTTCATCCTGCTTGCCGGCTTCCTGCTCTCTGGCGTGGAGGCTGGGCCGTCCGACGTGGCGCAGGTTGTCCAGGCAGGGATTTTGCTCTTGTTAGGTTTTGCATTCTTGCTGGCAGTCTTTCCTCTCAACACCTGGATTCCGCTCCTGGCCGAAGAAGCATCGCCCTACGCGGTCGGATTCCTGCTGACGATGTTGCCCACCTTCGGGCTGGTACTGGCCCTGAACTTTATAGACCGCTTTTCCTGGCTGCGTGATTCTGCCCAGTTGCCATCCATCTTACAAACGGCGGGAATTCTCACCCTCGTTACAGCAGGCATTTGGGCGGCTTTCCAACGCCATCTGGGGCGGATTGCCGCCTACGCCATCATCGCCGAGACCGGGGTCTCCCTGCTTGCCATGAGTCTGCCTGACCGGCAGATTGGGCTGCAAATCCTGTTTTTCCTGTTCATTCCACGCGCCCTGGCCTTGGGGGTCTGGACGATGTCCATCAGCATCCTCCAAAGCCGCGCCGGCGATTTGCGCTTTGCCGCTTTGCAAGGATTGGCGCGTCAATATCCGCTGGCCTCGGCCGGGGTCGTCTTTGCCAACCTGGCCCTGGCCGGAACGCCCCTGCTGGCCGTTTTCCCCGTCCGCCAGACGCTGTGGGAAAACCTGGCTGTCCAATCCCTGCCGCTCGCGCTTTGGTTTGGCCTGGCCAGCCTCGGCTTGTGGGTTATCGCGCTCCGGTCGCTGGCCGTCCTGACGATGTTCTCTGAGAAAACGGAATGGGTTTCCCGCGAAACCTGGCCCCAGCGCATTCTGTTGGGCATTGGCCTGTTGGGTTTGTTCCTGTCGGGCATCTTCCCGCAATGGGCGCAACCCTTGCTTGCCAACCTGCCTGCCATGTTCGACTACCTGGGAAAGTAAAATACGCAAACCAACACCGTCCCGCCTGTCCCCCTTCCCTTAGGTATAATCATTGCAAGACTTCGCATCTGGAGAACAGATTATGGAACTCGATGAACTGGTCAAACGGCTCGACTGGCTCGAAAAAGAACACCGCAAAGACCGGGCTGCCATCGCCGATTTGCAGGAAAAACTGGCCTCCTACGAGGGGGATCGGGCGCGCCTCCAGAATCAAATCAAGGATGTCAGCGGCGACCTCTCGCGCTTTGCCCCTATCGCCGCCCGCCTCGACCAGTTCGACACCATGCTCACGCAATATCGCAGCGAAGCCAGTAAAGCCGTCGACGAAATCGAAAAACGCCGCCTGAAACACGAGCGCGAAGTGGATGACCGCCGCCGCACCGAACTGGAAAACATCAACAAATCCATCCTGGAAATCCGCAACAGCCTCGATGCGTTCAACGAATTGCGGCGCGGCCTGCAGGCGCGGGCCGAAGAAGATAGCCGCCTTGCCCGCCTGATTACCGAACTCGAAAAGAAAATCAAAGATTTCAACCTGGTAGATGACGAACTGCGGCGCGGTATACGCATAGCAGACGATGCCCGCAAACAAGACGCCAAACGCATCACCGACATCCAGGGCGACCTGGCCGCCATCCGCAAACGCGCCGACGAAGCCCGTGAGCGCGCCGACCTGAACGCCGATACCATCCGCCAATTAGACGCGCGCGTCAACGAGCTGATGGCCTCCGAAACCGACCGCCGCATTGCCCAAATGCAATTCATCGAACAGCAAAACCTGGCCCAGGTTGACCGCGACCGCGCCTGGAAGGAAATCCAACTGCGCTTCGAGAACTTTGCCCGCCAAACCGCCACCCTCGACCAGCAACTCCTCGCCCTCGACGAAACCCAGCGCTCGGTCAAACGGTCGCAAGAAGCTTTCGAAGAAATGAACACCCGCCTCGAGCGGCGCATCAACGAAATTACCGAAATGCAGCGCCTGGCCGAAGACCGCTTCCGCCAGGAATGGGTCACCTTCAAAGCCGATGACCAGAAACGCTGGACCAACTACACCCTCACCCAAGACGAACTCAACAAAGACCTGCACGTTGAACTCGACAAACTCAACCAGCGCCTGGCTGCCATTGACGATGCCACCCAAAGCATGCAAGACTTGCTCCAGCAGACCACCGAAGCCACCGAAACCCAATTGCAGGAACTAATGAACTGGGCGCACGAATTCCTCACCAACTACGAACGCATCATGGGCCGCGCCCGCCCTACCCGATAAACGGAGTGCAAAATCTCCCGATTTTGCGCCAAAGTCGGAGACTTTGGACACTTGGAGAACCATGCGCGTCATCGGCACTGCCGGACACGTAGACCACGGCAAATCCACCCTCATCGCCGCCCTGACCGGCGTCCATCCCGACCGTCTGAAAGAAGAACAGGCGCGCGAGATGACCATCGAACTCGGCTTCGGCTGGCTGACCCTGCCCGGCGGCGAAGAAGTGGGCATTATAGACGTTCCCGGCCACCGCGATTTCATCGGCAACATGCTGGCCGGCATCGGCGGCATAGACGCCGCCCTGCTCGTCATCGCCGCCGACGAAGGCGTCATGCCCCAAACCCGCGAACACCTCGCCATTCTCGATTTACTCCAAATCCAAAAAGGCGTTGTCGTCATCACCAAGACCGACATGGTGGAGGACGCGGAATGGCTTTCTCTCGTCGAAGAAGACATCCGCCGCGCCCTGGCCGGAACCTGCCTGGAGGGCGCGCCTATGGCGCGAGTCTCGGCACGCACCCGCTCCGGTTTAGACGAGTTGATTCGCACCCTGGAGCGGGTCCTGGGAGAGACCCCCCCGCGCCTCGACCTGCAACGCCCGCGCCTGCCCATTGATCGGGTGTTCACCATGCCCGGCTTTGGCACAATTGTCACCGGCACGCTCAGCGATGGGCATCTCTCGCTTGGAGACGAGATAGAAATTTTGCCTTCGGGCAAAACAGGCCGGGTGCGCGGCCTGCAAACCCACAAAAAGAAAGAAGAAACCGCCATCCCAGGCAGCCGCGTGGCGGTCAACATTGGCGGCCTGGCAGTCGAAGAGATACAACGCGGCAATGTGCTGGTCACGCCCGGTCATTACCGGCCCACCCGCCGCCTCGACGCTCGTTTTCGTCTGCTGAAAGACGTTTCTGCGCCGCTCAAACATGGCACGCAAGTCAAAGTCTTCCTCGGCGCGGCAGAGACCATCGCAACCCTGCGCTTGTTGGGAGCGGAGACGCTCCATCCCGGCGAGCAAGGCTGGATTCAACTCGAACTGCGCGACCCGCTGGTGACAACGCGCGGCGACCGGTACATTTTGCGGCGGCCATCGCCCTCCGAAACGCTCGGCGGCGGGCAGGTCGTGGACCCGCACCCCTCCAAACGGCACAAACGCTTCGACGCGGCAACCCTGGCGGGGTTAGAATCGCTCTCCAAAGGCAGCCCCGCCGAAGTGTTGGTTTTAGCGGCCACAAGTTTGGGCGCGGCAACTGCCCGTGAAATGGTCACAAAGGCCCGATTGGAGTCCGAAGCCGCCGCGAGCGCGCTCCGGGAGTGTATTGAATCTGGGATGTTGATTCCGCTCGAAGCCGGTGACGTATCCCCTTCCTCCGATATTTTGCTCATCCCTCAGCCTTTGTGGCGTTCGCTGAAAGACTCTGCGCTGGCGGCGCTGGCGAACTATCACAAAACCTTCCCATTGCGGCGCGGAATGCCGCGCGAGGAACTGAAAAGCCGCCTGAAACTGACCCCGCGCCTGTTCAACGCGGCGCTCAAACGGCTGGAACTGACCGAGAGCGGCAACTGGCTGGCCCTGCCGGGTCACGAAATCCGTTTTTCGGCAGAACAGCAAGCCAAAGTGAATGCCCTGCTTAAAAAATTTGCCGCCGCGCCCTTTGGCCCGCCCTCCGTCAAAGACTGCCAGGCTGAAGTAGGCGAAGATGTATATGCCGCGCTGCTCGAATTGGGGCAATTGACCCAGGTTTCGCCCGAAGTGGTCTTCCGCAAGGCTGATTATGAGCAGATGGTGGCCGCTGTGCGCAGTTTGCTCATCCAAAAAGGGCAAATCACCGCCGCCGAAGCGCGCGACCTGTTTCAAACCAGCCGCAAATACGCCCTGGCCCTGCTCGAACACCTGGATTCGGTTGGCGTAACCAGGCGCGAGGGCGACTTTAGAAGATTGAAGTAGGACAAATTACCAATTTGTCCTACCCGAATTGTGCTAAACTACCCCTATGGATGCCCGTTTTTCTGACTTACGAATGAAAATTACGCCTGTTCTTCGGCCTTATGCGCGGCGAATTTCGGTATTTGGCTCTTTTGCGCGGGGCGACTCTGCCGAGCAAAGCGATATTGATTTGCTGGTAGCGCTCAAGCCAGCCGGGCAACGTCCGCCGTTAGGGTTGTTTGGCGTCATCCGGCTGGGTCATATTATCTCTGCGATCGAAAAATATGTAGCGGGGGTCGAATCTAGGTCTATCCCTGCCAAATCGCTAAAAAATCTCGATGTTTTCTGCGTGCTCTGCGGTGAAAATACTTTTTGCAGTGGAGTCGTCAAAGTATGAGAGAAACTATTCAAGTGTTTGAAAAAAATACAGAAAAAATCATTTTTGGGGATGCAATCGAAGCACTTTCTCTGATTCCAGACGAATCGGTGGATTTAATTTTTGCCGACCCGCCTTATAACATCGGGAAAAATTTTAACGGTTTCAAGGACAAATGGGAAACGGACGAAGAGTACCTTAAGTGGTGCTACCAATGGCTCGATTTGTGCATAAAAAAACTTAAACCGAATGCCAGTTTTTATGTCATGGCTTCTACCCAGGCGATGCCATATTTGGATATATACCTGCGCAGCAGGCTGATGATACTGTCACGGATTGTTTGGCATTACGATAGTTCGGGTGTTCAAGCCAAGAATTACTATGGCTCTATGTACGAGCCGATTCTTTTTTGCGTGAAGGATAAGGATAATTACACTTTCAACGCGCAGGATATTCTTGTAGAAGCGAAGACAGGCGCAAGACGAAAGCTGATAGATTATAGAAAAGCAATTCCAACGGTGTATAACTCTCAAAAAGTTCCTGGAAATGTCTGGGAAATACCCAGGGTTCGATACCGAATGGCTGAATACGAAAATCATCCCACTCAAAAGCCGATAGCGTTGCTAGAGCGAATCGTTTTGGCAAGTTCCAACAAAGGCGATTTAGTGCTTGACCCCTTCGCGGGTACGTTTACCACCTCATTTGTAGCAAAACGGTTAGGCAGGAAGTCAATTGGCATAGAAATCAACGAAGAATATGTAAAAATTGGCCTTCGCCGTCTTGAAATACTCTCATCTTACAATGGAGAGGAACTTCGACGCTTGCCCAGGACTTTTGAGAAAGCCTCCTCGTCGCAACAGCCCTTAAAATTATTCGATTAAATAAATGGAACACGAATTTACGGCACAGATCGTTCAAATTTTGCAAGCTGCGTTTGGCGAAGATGGAATGGGAATTTATGAGCGCAGTCCATTGCTTCAGTATTTGAACATTAAGACTCGTTCCGCTGCGCAGGGTTCGAAATCGCGGGGTAGTTTTGCCAACCTGTATGCGGTTTATGTGCTTGTCGAAGATTATCTCAAGAACAGTTTTGATACGACAAACAATTATGCTGATTATGAAGGCGCAAGGTTCACCGATTTACTAACCCGGCAAAGGCAATTACCGTTTGGAAGCAAATTACAAAACCATGCGCTTATCAGCCGCATGAATGAAGAATTTAGACGATACTTTCCACAAGTAGATATCCTGCCAATATTACGGGATGCGCAAACCAACCGATATTGGATAAATGAGAATCTACTCAAAATCACGGATAAGCAGAAAACAGTTAATATTGCCCGGGTCGTTCTTGCAGTGATTGACCAATACGTTGCCGCAAAACAAAGCGCGCTCAAGATTTTCATTGAAACTTGCGAGAGACTTCAGACAATTGCTGGCGAACACGATGCGACAGTTTCAATTTTTATCAGGGAATTGCTTTCCCCGCAATCAGATGCAAGGATTTTTGAAATTGTCAGTTATGCGATTTTGCGATACTACTATTACAACCAAATCGTCTATTTTGGTTTTGACCTTGATCACCTTCAGGAAGAAAACCTTTTGCTATTCAAAACGGGACGAACAAATGCGAACGATGGCGGCATTGATTTCGTCATGCGTCCGCTTGGAAGGTTTTTCCAGGTTACAGAAACGTTAGATGTCAAGAAGTATTTTTTGGATATAGACAAAATCGAACATTACCCAATTTCCTTTGTGATTAAGTCGAATGAGGAAGTTGCCTCGCTTTTATTTCGGCTGAGGGAAGGCGCAATAAAACAATATGGGGTAAAAACCATTGTTGAAAAATACATGGCGTGTATTGAGGAGGTTATCAATATTCCCATCCTGCTTGAACGATTCGAAGCCGCAAAATCTCAAGGTCACTTGAGAAGTATTTTGGGTGAAATTGTGGCGCAAAGTAAAATTGAGTTTAATTTCAACAGTTGAGCAATTGATATGATTTTCGACCCAACCCTGATGAGCAGTATCTTGCTAATAGCCACGGCGTTTGGCGGGGCCTTTTTGGCCGCGCTGTGGCTGGCGCTGGTGATTTGGACCTGGCGCGACATCCGCTCCCGCGCGCGTGACCCGCTGGCGCAGACCCTGGCCGTGCTGGTGGTGGCCGCGCTCAACCTGCCGGGTGTGCTGGTTTACCTGATTCTGCGCCCCACCCGCACGCTGGAAGAAGAATACCAGCGCACGCTGGAAGAAGAAGCCCTGCTGGCCTCCATCGAAGACCAGGCGCTCTGCCCCGGCTGCGAGCGCCGAATCCGCGAGGATTGGCAGGTCTGCCCGAACTGCCACACCAAACTGAAAAAATCCTGCCAGCACTGCGGCAAACTGATGGAACTGCCCTGGAACATTTGCCCCTACTGCGGCACGCCCGCGCCGGGGGTAAAGCGGGAAGATGCGTAGGAGTAATAACGGTGCCACATGGTTTGAATTTGTGATGATTTCTGGCTATAATTGACTTGTACAATTGTTCAATATTCGGAGAACCAGCATGGAAATTGTTTTAGACACATCTGCGATTATCGCCTTTATAGCGAATGAGCCTGAACGCGATTCGATTATTGCCTTGACGAAAGGTGCAACCCTGATAGCGCCCGCTTCTGTTCATTGGGAAGTAGGAAATGCTTTTTCTGCCATGCTCAAACGGAAGCGTCTCAATCTGGATGATGCTGTTAAGGCATTGACAGTTTACAGAACTATCCCAATTCGTTTCGTAGATGTGGAACTTGTCCAATCGTTACAGATTGCGGCAGATGAAAAAATATATGCATATGATGCTTATCTTTTACAATGCTCGCTCAAGTATCGGGCTGCCTTGTTTACATTGGATGCCAATCTTGCCGCAGTTGCCAGAAAACTCGGTGTTCGCGTATTGGAGGCTTGATAATGACAGTATATACCTATTCCGACGCCCGGCAGAATTTCGCCAATCTCCTGGAGCAGGCGCTTCGGGAGGGTGAAGTCCGAATCCGTCGCAAGGATGGCCAAATGTTCGTGCTGCGCCCGGAAGTCACTTACGATTCGCCCTTGAGCAACCTCGGCGGAGTGGATTTGGGAGTGACCACCGAGGAAATCGTTCGTTTTGTGCGTGAAAGTCGTGAAGCGGAGTAACGAAATGCCCCACATTGCCCCTTACGGAAGCTGGAAATCACCCATCACCACCGACCTGATGGTCGCCAAAACCATCGCGCTCGGGCAAATCGCCCTCGACGGACAGGATATTTACTGGTTGGAAGGCCGCCCGCTCGAAGGTGGACGCAACGCGCTGATGAAAATCTCGCCCGGCGGCCAACCCGTGGAGTGCCTGCCCGCCGAATTCAACGTCCGCACCCGCGTGCATGAGTACGGGGGCGGAGCTTACGCGGTCTTTGACGGCATCATCTACTTCGTCAACTTCAAAGACCAGCATCTCTATCGCCAAACACCGGGCAGCCCGGTCGAACTGCTCACCCCCGGCGAGGGCTACCGCTACGCTGATTTTGCGCTCGACCGCGCCCACAACCGGCTGATTTGCATCCGCGAGGACCATACCCGGGGCGGTGAGCCGGTCAATACGGTGGTGGCGGTTGCGCTCGATGGAAATGACAACGGCATGTCTCGACGCGGCTCGACAACCGTGCTGGCCGAAGGCTACAACTTTTTCTCCACCCCGCGCGTCAGCCCGGATGGAACGCAACTTTGCTGGCTCTCGTGGAACCATCCCAACATGCCCTGGGACGGCACCGAGTTGTGGGTGGCAACCTTCCAGCCGGATGGCACGCTCGGGGAACGGAAGCAAGTGGCAGGCGGCGCAGCCGAGTCCATTTTTCAGCCGGAATGGTCGCCAGCCGGGATTCTGCACTTCATCAGCGACCGCTCCGGCTGGTGGAATCTCTACAAACACGAAAACGGCAACGAGGCGCTTTACCCCAAAGACGGCGAGTTCGGCTTTCCACAATGGCAATTTGCCGCGCCCACCTACGCCTTCATCTCCGCAACCGAAATTGTGTGCACCTATTCGGAAAATGATGGGATGTGGCGGCTGGCCCGGCTGGATACCGTCACAAAAACGCTGACGCCGCTCGAATTGCCGTTTACCGATTACTACTACATCCACGCTGGGGCCGGTTTCGCCGTTTTCTCGGCAGCCAGCCCCACCGAACCACTTTCCGTTTACAAATTCGACCTGCGTCTCGACAGGCTCGACGGCCAACGTCTCGACAAGCTCGACGAACGACTCAGCGTCCTGCAACGTTCCTTCGCGCCCACGGTTGACCCCGGCTATTTTTCAACTCCGCAGCCGATAGAATTTCCCACCGAAAACAATTTGACCGCCCACGCCCTGTTCTACCCACCCGCCAACCGTGATTTCGCCGCGCCTGAGGGCGAACTCCCGCCCCTGCGCGTGCTCAGCCACGGCGGGCCAACCGGCTCCACCAGCGAGCAATTGATGGCTATCGAGAAGGAAGGCAAGCAGGTGTTTGTGATGGACGGGCCGGTGGTGCTGAACCTGCGCACCACGCCCGGGGCGCGCACGGCGGCGATTCGCAGCGCGGCGGCGCGCGTGGGCCGCACGGCGGAAAGCATTCCGTCGCAGGAGGCGCTGCAAAGCATGGCCACGGAAGCGGCGGAGAAGCATCGCGTGGACCCGGCGCTGGTGTTCGCGGTGATAGACGCGGAGTCGGGCTGGAACCCGTTTGCGGTGTCGTCGAAGGGCGCGCGCGGACTGATGCAATTGATGCCGGACAAGGCGCGCGAGCTGGGGGTGGAGGATTCCTTCGATCCCCAGCAGAACCTGGAGGGGGGCGTGCGGCACTTGCGCAGCCTGCTGGAGCGGTACAACGGCAATCTGGATTTCGCGCTGGCGGCGTATAACGCGGGCGGGGGCGCGGTGCGGCGTGCGGGCGGCGTGCCCAACTATCCGGAGACGCGCAACTACGTGCGCAAGATTACCGATTCTTATTTCAGCCCGGGCACCCGCCGGCAGCCGTTTGTGCTGGAGAAGGCGCGGGCGGTGTATTCGGTGCTGGATAACAGCGGAAAGCGGATCTTCACCAACGAATGAGGAGCAAGGCACAAGGCGGCGCGCCGGCTGGGAGGAGCGGGATTCAGGTCCGCCGCCCATCGGCCGGGCTCAGGGCCAGCGGCCGATTGACGGCCGCGGTTCTGCTGACGCTGTTGATCCCGGCGGTGGCCGGGGGGCAGCCGCGCGACCCTAAGCGCGCGCAAGCGGCCGAGCAGTACCGGCAGGCGGAGAGCTTGCGCACGGCGATCGCCGGCAAGCCCGCGGCGCAGCGCAGCGTGGCCGAGTATCAGCAACTGGCGCAGGCGTTTCGCCGGGTGTATCTGATCACGCCGCACGCGGCCGAGGTGCCAGCGGCGCTGCTGGCGGTGGCCGAGACGTATCACGAGATGGGGCGGCAGTTCGACAAGAAGTACCACCAGCAGGCCATGGATGCCTACCTGTTCCTGCTGAAGCACTACCCCACCACGCGGTACCGCGACGACGCGCTGTTCACCATCGCGCACATTCAGCACGAGGATCTGGGCGATCTGGAGTCGGCCGAGGAGACTTACAAGGAGTTCCTGAAGCGCTTCCCGCGCGCCCCCAAGGCGCCGGAGGCCCGTGCAGCGCTGGCGCAAATTGAAAAAGACCGGGCGGCGGCACAGAGT
>Ga0101944_10004536_pt1 | contig 17026 bp, 14 predicted proteins | sample DewCreD2012metaG_FD_75245 | JGI IMG/M metagenome (GOLD analysis project Ga0101944, IMG submission 75245) | Hot spring sediment bacterial and archeal communities from British Columbia, Canada, to study Microbial Dark Matter (Phase II) - Dewar... ...
CTGCGGCGCAGCTGGCGCGCTGGCAGACTGCGCTGGCCGTCGCCGCGCGCGCCGTGCAGGACGCCCAGCCGCGCGCCGTCGAATTGGACCAGGCCGTCCGCGCCACCGAGGCCCTGATCGCCGATCGGCGCGGCCGCATCGAGCGGCTGGAGGTCGAAGCCCGGCGCGTGGAAGAGTCGGTGGCCGTCTCGCGCCAGCGCGCCGGCGAAGTGGCCGCGCAGCTGGATGAGGCCAACCAGCGCCTGGGGCCGGCCCTGGCGCAGCTCGCCGCGCTGGAGGCCGAGCAGTCGCGGCTGGAAGCCGGCGACGCCGAGACGCGCGCCGCTCTGCACGCCGCCGAGAAGCGCAACGCCCAGGTCCAGCTCGACCACACGCGCAAGACCGAGGAGCTGGAAAGCCTGCGCCGCCGCGTCGAGGAAGATTTTGGCCTGGTGGAGTTTGACTACGGCGAGACGTTAACCGGCCCCACGCCGCTGCCGATGTATCCGATCGTCGAGAAACTGGAGCGCGTGGAGGCGCTGCCGGACGGGCTGGAGGAGCAGCTCAATCGCAAGCGCGGCCAGTTACGACGCATGGGCGCCGTCAACCCGGAGGCCGAGCGCGAGTATCTGGAGGTGAAGGAGCGCCACGACTTCCTCACCACCCAGGTGGCCGACCTGGAGGCCGCCAAGAAACAGCTGCACGAGGTCATCGCCGAGATCGACGTGCTGATGGAGCGCGAGTTCCGCAAGACCTTCGACGCCGTCGCCGTCCACTTCCGCGAGATCTTCACGCGCCTGTTCGGCGGCGGCACGGCCAAGCTGCTGCTGACCGACCCCGAGCACCTGACCACCAGCGGCGTGGAAATCCAGTGCAAGCTGCCGGGCAAGCGCGCCCAGACCCTCGCGATGCTCTCCGGCGGCGAGCGCAGCCTCACGGCCTGCGCGCTCGTCTTCGCCCTGCTGCGCGTCTCGCCCACCCCCTTCTGCGTGCTGGACGAGGTGGACGCCATGCTGGACGAGGCCAACGTCGGCCGCTACCGCGACATGCTGGAAGAGCTGTCCCAGCAGACCCAGTTCATCATCGTTACCCACAACCGCAACACCGTGCAGGTGGCCGAGACCGTCTACGGCATCACCATGGGCGCGGACTCGGCCAGCCAGGTGATCAGCCTGAAGCTGGATGGCGAGCAAGTGGCGACGCCCCGCAACGCGCCGGCGCCCCCGGAGCCCATCAGCCGCGCCGAAAGCTGAGGCGGCGCTCGGAAGTTATGGACTTCGAGCAGCTCGACGCGCTCGTCAACCTGATCATCACGCTCGTGCCCATCACGCTGGCGCTGGCGGGCGCGGTCTTCGGCCTGCGCGTCCGGCGCCGCGCCGCCGCCGCCAAAGAGGCGTCGATCACGATCGTCCGCTTCGCGTCCGAGCCGGAGACGCCCGCCGCCGCGCGCCGGCGCCGCCTCTGGCAGTACGTGGACGTCGCCGCCTGGCTGGCGTTGATGGCGGGCTTTGCGATCTTCGCCCTGGTCCAGGTGAACCAGGCGCTGCTGGACCCGGACCGCAGCCGCACGCTGATCCTGTTCCTGAACGTCGTGATCGTGGTTTTCTACGCCGTGATCATCTGGATGTACGCGCGCACTCTGGCCGCCCTGCGCCGCGTCCCGGTCGGCGCGCGCTCGTACGCGTTCAGCGAGATGCGCGTGGTGCTGAGCGGCAGCGTCCGGCGCATCGCGCGCAAGAGCCACAACGCCCTGCGCCGCCTGGGCGCCGACGTGCTGGAGATCGACCTGGAGCACGGGCTGGTGCGCGCGCGGCGGCACTTCTTCTTCAACCTGTACCGGCTCTACTTCGACGAGCTCACCGTCCAGGTCACGCCCATGAACGAGCGCGAATGCCAGGTCACCCTGCAAAGCGACGGCGTCATGCCGTCGCTGGCGCGCAACAGCGCCCGCAACCGGCAGAACCTGCTGACACTGCTCAATTACATCACGGAGTAGGCCGCAGCCAGAGCATTCGGCCGGGCAGCCCTTCCCCCACCAGCGCCGGCGCAAAGTCCGGGGCCTGCGCCCGGTAGACGGCGCCCAGCCCCTCATCCTGCGCCGACCAGAAGAGGCCCTGGCCGTCGGGCGTCCAGGCCCAGGCGATCACGCCGCTGGCGAAGACCCGGCGCGGCGCCTCGCCCGCCGCCCCGACCCACAGCCCGCCCTCGTCCCGCCAGGCCCAGCGCCGTCCCGGCGGCAGGTTCCGCGCGATCTCGTCCGGCCGATCCGAAGCGCCGACCACCCGGCCCTGCGCGTCCACATACAGCACCGGCTGAAAATCGCCGGCGCGCACCGCGAACCAGCCCGGCGCCGCCTCCCAGGTCACGTCCAGCCCGTCGCCGGGCACCGGCCGCGCCTCGGCCGCGCCGGGCGGGACGAAGAACAGGCCGGCGCGGGCATCGCCGTTGCATTCCGCCACGAACTCGTCCACCGAAAACAGCAGCGCGCCGCTCGCCGGGTCCATGGCCGCGCGGGTGAAGTAGTTCCAGAACACCTGTTGCGCCCCGGTCTCGATGTCGAACGCGCGCAGGCCGTAGTAACTGCACGCGGCCGTGAAAGAATGGACCACGAACTGCGAGGCGCTGCGCCAGCCGAGGATCGTTTCGTCACCGCTGCGCGCGGGCGTGTAGAGCGCCCGGACGCCGGAGCCGTCGGCGCGCGCCGCCCACACCCCGGCCAGGCCGTAGCCTGCGCCCGTCCCGAAACTCGTCGCGCCCACATGGACGACCTGACGCCCGTCCGGCGACCAGCTCAGGTGGTACGCCTGGCTGGGGCCGTCGGTCAGGCGCGTCACCCGGCGGGTCTCGAGGTCGAAGACGTAGACATCGGCCGAGACGCCGTCCTGGGCGCCCACGAACGCCAGCCGGAGGCCGTCCGGCGACCAGACCGGCCGCGAGTGATCGGCGACGGCGCGGACCGCCTCCGCCAGCGGGTCCGCAAAGAACGGGTCGCTATCGGCGGCAAATGCCTTGCCGGCCGGCAACAGCGCGATCGTCTCCCGCTCGCCGTCCGGCAGGGACAGCGTGTTCAGAGCCAGTCCCCGGTAAGTGATCCAGTCGTCGGCCGAGAAAAAGGACACCGCCCGACTCCCCGCTTCCAGACCGATCGGCTCCTCCGTCAGCCACTGCGTCAAGCCAGAGCCGTCGGCGTTGACGGTCCACAGGCCGCGCTCGCCGTAGAGCACCAGCCACGGCCCGTCCGCCGAGAGCGGCGCGGGCGCCGGGGATGTGGCCGTCGGATCAGTCACCGGGGCCGGCTGGGGGGTCTCCGTTGCGGCCGGCGCCGGCGCGGGAACCGTGGCCGTCGGGAACAAGATCGTCGAAGTCGCGGTCGGGGTTGGGGAGAGTGTCTCAGGCGCCGGCTGGCCGGCCAGGCTGCAGGCCAGGAGCGCGAGGGTCAGCGCAAAGAGCGATAGAAGCCAGCGAGTATTCATAGAATCGTAGTGTCAGTTGAGTCTCAGGCCGGGAACGACTTCCGTGCCCGCTGAGCACGGCGAGGCCTTTATCCGGCGCGTCGTCTTCGGCCGAATTGTAAACCGTTGGGATGGCTCGGACGGCCGGTCCCCCTGGCGGGGATCAGGGGAGGACCTCGATCAGGTCCACCTCGGCCGGATCATTGGCGCCGCCCAGCGGCGCGCGGATCCGGACCCAGCCATAGACCCCGGGCGGGGCGACGGCGTCCACGTCAATCGCCACGCCGGTCTGAAAGGGCCAGGCCCCCCACAGGTCGGCCAGGGGGATGGTGTGGTTATCGGCCTCGGGCGGGCCGTGCACGGCGCCGATGTGGGTGTTGAAATCGGCGAGGCCGTCGCCCCAGTTCAGGATCGTGTAGGCGGTGAGGCAGGCCGCGTCGGCGCAGACATCGACGATCACCCAGTCCATCGAAATAAACCCGGCCGGCGACTCACGCTCGTAATAGACCAGGTCGTAGCCGGCATGCGGCGCGATGATGGGGGAAGCCCCGAGGTCCACGATCAGAAAAGCGCCGCAGGCCAGGGCCGCAAACTGGCCGTCCGGGCCGGCGGCCGGCGGGGCAACCTCGGGTTCGCCCGGCGGCAGGCTGCCCGAGCAGGGGATGGGCGTCAACGTCGCCGTGGCGGTGGGGGTCGGGGTAGTCGTGGGCGTCTCCGTCGGCGTCTCTGTTGGCGTGACCGTGGCCGTCGCGGTGTCGGCCGGCGTCGGCGTGACCGTGGCCGTCGCGGTGTCAGTCGGCGTCGGCGTGTCGGTTGTCGGGGCCGTCGGCGAGGCCGTGGCGGTCGGCGTCGGCGTGTCGGGCTGAGTCGCGCTCGGCGTTGCGGTTGGCGTGCTGGTCCCCGACGGCGTCGAGGTGGGCGTCTCGGTATTGGTCGGCGATGAGGTCGCCGTTGACGGGATCGGCGTGGCTGAGGGCGTGGGCGTAAACGTGAACGATGGCGCCGGGGACCGCGTGGCCGTCCGCGTCGGCGTTGTCGTGGCGGTCCGGGTCGCCGTAGCGGTGCGGGTCAGCGTGGGGGTGGCGGCCGCCGTCCGGGTGGGTGTCGCTGTCGCCGTGGGCTCCGTTGTGGGGAGGAGGTTGAGAGTCTCCGCTGAAAGCACAAGTGGGGCCGCCGTTGCCGCCGGCTCTGCTGTGGGGAGGAGGTTGAGAGTCTCCGCCGTTGCGCCCGGCACGGCCTGGATCGGGCCAGTTGGGGCCGAGGCGGCGCCGGCCGAGGACGGCCAGACCTGGCCCCGGACCACCGGCTCGTCGCCCACGGCTCCCGCCCGCCCCTCGTCCCGACGGACCTCGTCGATGATGGCCGGGTCCACCGGCCGGAACTTCGCCGGCGACCAGGGCCGATAGTCCGCCGCCAGCATCGACCGGATGCTCGGCGCGCTGGCGCGGGCGGCGCCGAGCAGGGCCAACTGGCCGCAACCCAGCAGGATGAGGAGGACGACGGGACCGATCAGCAGCCAGCGGACCAGGCTGAGTCGGTGCGTTCCGGGTTCCGGGTTATCCCCGGCCTCACGCGCCGACAGCCGCCTGCGGAGCATCTCTAGTCACCTGCCAGCGCTGTTCTGATTTCGATTGGATCGGCAGGCACACGGCGACGGCGCTGCCCACGTTGCCCTGATCGGGCAGCCACACCTGGCCACCCAGCCGGTCGGCCACGGACTTGGCCATCGCCAGTTCCAGGCCCGGGCCGTCGTGCGTGAGGTTGATCCGGCCCGGCGACTTCTCAAAGAGATGCGGCAGCTCGTCTGCCGAGACGGCCGGCCCGTCATCCGACACCATCAACCAGACCTGCCCGTGGCTGACCTGGGCCAGGAACGTCACCTGGCCGCCGCGCTCGCTGCGCAGCACGGCCCGCTTCACCAGCGCCTGCACCAGGTGACGGAGCAGATCGGCGTCCACGCACAGCTTCGGCAAGTCCGCCTCGATCTGGAGATTGATGCTCAGGCCCTTGGCGCGGATCTGCTTATCGGGAATGTTGCGCACGATCGCGGTCAGGGCGGCGCTCAGGTCCACTTCCACCGGGCGGACGCCGACGCCGGCCTCGATCCGCATCAACGCCAGCAGGTCCCCCATCCAGTCCTGGACCCGCGTCCAGACGGTCGTCAACCGGTGGGCCAGGTTCGCAGCCGGGACGTCGTCGGCCGGGAGGCGCTGTCCCAGCTCGGCCAGGTCCCCGATGGCCTGGGCCAGCGGCAGCTGGAGCTTGTTGGCGGTCTCGGTCAGGAGATGAAACTTCATCTCGTCCAGCCGCTTCAGGAGGGTGACGTCGCGGATCACCATGACCCAGCCGCCGTGCCCGGCGACCCCCGTCAGGCTGATCAGCCAGGTGGCCTGGTCCGGCCCCTGCATCTCCAGAGAGACGGGGCGGCCCTTGCCGAGCGCCTGCCAGTTGGCGAGCAGCATCGCCAGCGGCTTGGGCAGGCTGGCGCTGGCGTCGTAACCGACCAGCCGCGAGGTGTGGAGCAGACGGGCCGCCGCCGGGTTCATCACGGTCAGGGAGCCGTTGGCGTCGGCGGCCAGGATCGCGTCCCCGGTCGTGGCAATGACGGCCTCCAGCCGTTCGGCCTCGGCGGCCTTCCAGGCGAGCAAGGCCTCCCGCTCCAACACCAGGCGGCGGTGCGCCAGGGCGCGCTCCACCGCCATCGACAGGACCTGCATCGTCTCCAGCGGCTTGACCAAAAAGTCATACGCCCCGTCTTCGCGCATGGCGGCGATGGCGACTTCCAGCGCGGAGTTGCCCGTGACCACAATCACCTCCAGGCGCGCGTCCAACCGGCGCGCCGCCCGGAGCAGCTCCAGCCCGCCCATCCGCGGCATATCCAGGTCGGCCACCAGGGCCGAGAAACCGGCGCCGGTCTTCAGTCGTTCAAGCGCCGCCAGCCCGTCCGGGAAGCCCTCCACCAGATAACCCTGCCCGCGCAGGTGCTGGCAGACCAGTTTCAGGAAGGTCGGGTCGTCGTCGGCAACCAGGATGCGCGCAAGGTCAGACATACGAGGCTCCTAGATCGGTCTGCGGCGGGTGCACTGGCAGCAACACGGTGAAGGTCGTCCCCTGGCCGATGACGCTCTCCACCTGGATGCGACCGCCATGGTGGGAGACGATGCCGTAACTGACCGAGAGGCCCAGCCCGGTCCCTTCGCCCACCGGCTTGGTGGTGAAGAAGGGGTCGAAGACCCGGTTCAGGTTCTCCGGCGGGATGCCGACGCCGGTGTCCTGGACGGCGATGGCGACCACCTCGCTCGTCAGGCCCACGCTCACGCGCAGCGTGCCGCCGTCGGGCATGGCCTGCACGGCGTTCTGGACCAGGTTGACGACGACCTGCTGGATGGCCTGCGGGTCATGCAGGGCCATAGCCGGGCCGGAGGGCATATCGGTCTTCAGCGCCACCCGCGCCTGGCGGACCTGGTACGACGTCAGGCGCAGCACGGTCTCGACCGTCGTGCGCACGTCCGCCCAGGTCAGCTCCAGTTTGGACTGCCGCGCAAACTTCATCAGGTCGCCGAAAATACGGTTGGCGCGGTCGGCGTTGCCGCGGATATCGGCCAGGCTCTGGCGCAGCGCATCGTCCAGGCCAGGCTCCTGCTCCAGGAGTTCGGCCAGGCCCTTGATGTTGGCCAGCGGGTTGCGCACGTCGTGGGCGATGCCGGCCGTCAGCTGGCCGATGGCGGCCATCTTCTCGGAGTGGATCAGCTGCTGCTGGGTGGCCTGCAGCTGGGCGTTCATCTGCGCCAGCGCCTCGTTGCGCTGGAGCGATTCGGCGTACAGCCGGGCGGCCTCGCTGGTCCGCTCGCGCAGGCGCAGCGTCATGGCGTCGAAAGCGCCGGCCAGGTCGGCGATCTCGTCCGAGCCTGAAAGGCCGGTCTGCTGGTCCAGGCGCCCGGCCGCCACGGCCTGTGAGACCTCGCGCAGGCGCAGGATGGGCCGGGCGATGGCCCGGGCCAGGCTGTAACCCAGGACGATCACGGCCACCGTCATCAGCGCGAAGATCAGGCTGATCAGGTTGCGGCTGGTCGATTCGGTGGCCACGACGAAGCTGCTGGGCAGGACCACGCCCAGCACGCCCAGCGGCTGCTGCCGCACCATGAGCGGCGCGTACAGCGCCTGAAAGCTCCGGCCGTACAGGCGCAGGTCGCGGGTCACGGCCGGGTCCACCCCCTGGGCGGCGTCCGCGGCCAGTTCCACGACCGAGTAGCCCTCATTGGGCGGAGCCAGGGTCGTCGCGATCAGGGCGCCTGAGGGCCTGAGCACGATAACGTCGGCCAGGGCCTGGGCCTTGAGCTCGGCCAGCAACGACTCGAGGCTTGTGCCGATCATGATGACGCCGGCCAGTTGCCCGGCCTCCGAACGCACGGGCGCCGTGGTGATCAGATACTCCGCGGAGACGGCCTCCGCAATCTCGGTGAACTTGTCGCCCTGGCGGTCCGCCTGCGCCTGCAGGACCTGGGTCACCGACGAGAAGTGGGCCAGCGGCTGGCGCTCCGAGGCCAGGTACTGATCGGAGCCCGGCTGGCGCGCCAGGGTGAGGACCTCCAGCCCGTCCACGCCGACAGCCGAGACGAGCTCGACGCCGTTGTTGACGGCCAGCGGCAGCAGCAGCGACTCCAGCGCGTGAGCGTCGCCGGCCTGCAACGCGTCGGCGACGCCCTCGGTGAAAGCCATCAAGCGCAGGGTGGCCAGGTGCTCACGCTCCTGGCGGACGACCCCGTCCGCGGCGACCCGCCCGGCCTCGTACAGCTGGTTGACGAAGCGCTCGCGGTATGAACTGGTCACCAGACGGGTCACGACGTACGTACCGATCATGGCCACGGCCAGGGTTAGCAACACGTAGGGGACGATCAGCTTTGTGCGGAGCTTGACGTGCCGCGACAGCGCGGCCAGAACGCTGCGGAGGCTTTGTATGTGACTGGCGACGCTGGCTGAAGAAAGCACTACGTTGTTCCCCTTGCGGGTCGGCCTGGATCACCGGCGACGCCGCTGCGTCGCGTTCTATACTATTGTGGTCTATCACGGCCAAATGCGAGATAAACTCGCGCAGGCTTTGTTGGCGACATTTGGACGGCCGTTATGAACGAACGGCTTGCCAACCATTGAGTTGGAATAGTGTTTGACCGACCGGTACTCCGGTCATCCCCTGGTTATCGAGTTGGCGGGCTGAGGTTCAGGCCGGAAACAACATCCGCGCCCCGAGAAGCATGACGAGGCCGTTGCCCAGCACGCCGGTCCAGAACTGGACGCGCGGCGAGAGGCGGCGGTGGGCCAGCGCCCCCAGCCAGGCCAGGACGGTTTGCCAGGAGAAGGAGGCCACGGCCACGCCGGCCACAAACGTGAGCCGGTCCAGGCCGGTGAGCGGCGCCCGGGCGTTCTGGCCCAGCATCAGGGCCGCGAAGTAGGCCACGGTCATCGGGTTGAGCAGAGTCAGGCCGACAAACTGGGCGAAGGTCCGCAGCCGCCCGCCTGGCAGCAGGGCGCGGACCTCGCTGGAGGCCGAGGCGCGGGTCATGAACAGGCGCCACAATCCCCAGGCGCCCAGGCCGATGAGGACGGCGGCGCTCGCCAGCCGCAGAGCCGCGGCGGCCGGGGCCAGCGCCGGCGCCAGGACCTGGCCGGCCAGGCCGGCGAGCGAGGCGTAGACCAGGTCCACCGTCGCGGCGCCTGCGCCGGCCGCGAACCCCTCGGCGAAGCCGCGCCGCATGGCGGTCTCCAGGATGAGGATGGCGATCGCGCCGACGGGCACGGCGATGGCGTAGCCGGCCAGCAATCCGTCCAGAAAAGCGCTCATTGCAAAAAAAGAGCCGACGCTGGGCGCCGGCTCCACAGGGTTCCAGGTCTTTACGACTGGCCGGACAGGCTCGACAGGTTGGGCGTGTCCGGCACGCGGTTGAGCCAGAGGTCGAACGTCTCAACCAGCGGCTGGCCGTCGGCGCCGGTGGCCTGGCGCTGGTCGGACAGCCATTCGTCGAAAGCCTCCTGACGCTTCTGCTCGAGGGCGGAAGCGGACAGAGGCCGCTCGCCCTTCTCCAGCACCTGGATCAGGTGCCAGCCGAACTGGGTCTGCACGGGGGCGCTGATGGTCCCGACCGCGGTGGCAAAGGCCGCCTGCTCGAACTCGGCCACCATGGCGCCCGCTCCGAACCAGCCCAGGTCGCCGCCGTTGGCGGCGTTGGACGTATCGATCGAGAACTCAGCCGCCAGCGCATCCCACGGTTCGCCCGCGTCCAGGCGGGCCTTGAGGTCCACGGCGGTCGCCTCGTCTTCCACCAGGATGTGGCGGGCGTGGACCTGCAGCTCCGTCGCGGCAATATCCGCGCCGAAAAGCCCGGCCAGTTTCTCGCGGTACAGGGCGGCCTCGATGAAGCCGCGCACGTCGGCCTCGCTCAGGCCGGTCTGCCGGCGCACCGTGTCCAGGTAGCCGACGACGCGGGTGGCGTAGGCCTGCGTGCTGAGCGGGGTCTCGGTCGGCTCGGGCGTGAAGGTCGGCTCCGGCGTCGCGGTGGGACCGGTGGTGGGCGTGGCGCTGGGCGCCGCCGTCGCCGTCAACGTCGCCGTCGGGGTCAGGGTGGCGGTCGGCGTCCAGGCGGCCACGACGGTCGGGTTGAGCGTCGGCGGCACGTAGGTGGGCGTGTCGGCGACGGGGACCGTCGGGCTGGGGGTGGGCGTGCCCTGCGGGAAGTAGCCGTAGAACGCCTGCACGCCCTGCTCGAGCTCGGCCGGGCTGATCTGCAGGCCGCGCCGCTCGGCCTCCTGGCGGATGAGCACGTCGTCGATCAGGTCGTTGAGCACTTCACGGCCGAGCGTCGTCGGGTCGTTCAACTGCAATTCGATCTGCTGGATCTGCTGCTGGAAAAACTGCGAAAACTGGTTGTCGCCGCTGAACAACTGGAGGTTGGATTGCAGCTGCACGTACTGGTTGAGCAACTGGAAGCGGCGGTAACGCACGGCCTTCTGGAACTGGGCCGTGGTGATGGCCTGGCCGTTCACGGTCGCCACCGCCTGCTGCGGCTGGAGCACGCCGACGTCAATGGCGGCGTAACCCAGGATGAGCACCAGCACGGCGGCCACCGCCGCCGTGACGATTAACACGTTGCGTTGCATGCGCCGCTCGCGTTCCACGCGCGAGACCTGCTTGCGCGTCAACGCGCCGGCGGAGACCGGCCTGTTCTTGCTCATAGGGGCTAAATGCGTTCGCGGTCGAAGGGCAACAGGGCCATGTGCCGGGCGCGCTTGACGGCCTGGGCCACCAGGCGCTGCTGGCTGGCCGAGATGCCGGTCTGGCGGCGCGGGCGCAGTTTGCCGCGGTCGGTGACGAACTGGCGCAGGAACTCGGGGTTCTTGTAGCTGATCTGCTTGATGTCGCTGATGGTGATGCGGATCATCGGGCGCGGCCCGCGGCTATAGCGCGGCCCGCTGTCGTGCCCCTCATCCGGGGTGGTCGCTTGTTCTTGAACGTTGTCGCGGTCCATGGTTGTCCTCTCCCAGCCGGGTCGCCCCGGCCCAATAAGCGCTTAGAACGGAAACTCATCCTCGTCCGAGAAATTCTCGGCGCCCAGCGGCGCGCCCTCGCCCGGGTGGGCCGTTTTGCGGTCGCCCAGCATCAGCATGCGGTCGGCCACGATCTCGGTGCTGAAGTGCTTGCGGCCCTCCTGGTCTTCCCAGCGCCGGGTCTGCAAACGCCCCTCCACATACACCTGCTGGCCCTTGACGAGGTATTGCTTGCAGGTCTCGGCCAGTTTGCCCCAGGCCACCACGTTGAACCACTCGGTCTCCTCGTGGCGCTCGCCGTCGGGCGAATTCCACGTGCGCGAGGTGGCCACCGTGAACGACGTCACCGGCCGCCCGGAGGGCGTGAAGCGCATCTCCGGGTCCCGGCCCAGGTTCCCGATAATCATGACTTTGTTCAGCCCACGGCTCATGGCGACCTCTCCTGTGCGGGCCTGGAACGCAGGCGGCCTACTCGTCGGCGCGGACGATCAGGAAGCGCAGGACCTGCTCGGTGAAGCGCAGGTTGCGCTCCACCTCGCGCGTGGCCGCCGCCGACATCTGCGCCTGCACGAAGACGTATTGCCCTTCCTGCTGTTTGCGGATGGGGTACGCCAGGCGGCGGCGGCCCCAGTTGTCGATGTTGACCACCTGGCCGCCGGTGGCGCTGATCCAGCTCTTGGTCTTTTCGATCAGGGCGTTCAGCGAGGCCTCGTCCAGGTCCGGCTGGGCGATAAACGCCACTTCATAGTCACGCATGCGATTGTCCTTTCTACGGGATAAGCCCGGTTCGGCCCGGCGGGGCGCCGCGCCTAATGCGAGCAGAAAGCCGCGGGGCGAAGCGGCCCCGCGCAGCGAGCGTGAAATTTAACACAGGCCCGGCCATTTGACAAGGGCTGTCAGTTTTTTGGGCCGCCCGCCGACCGTGGTTTGCCGCCCCCCGCCGGGCCGGGTAGAATCGGGCCCACCACCCACCTCTGGAGGAGAACCCATGAACAGCAAGCTCTTTTCGCTGGTCGCGCTGGCCGCGTTGCTCCTGAGCGCCTGCGCGCCGGCGGCCACACCCGCCGCCGCGCCCAAGCGCGTGGTCTACCTGATCAACGGCGCCCTGGGCGACGAGGCCTTCTACGATTCCGGCAAGGCCGGGCTGGACAACATCGCCAAGCAGTACGGCGTGGAGACGCGCGTCATCGAGGCCAACTTCGACGCCGCCAAGTACGAGCCGGGCCTGCAGGCCGCGGTCGAGTTCGCCGACGTGATCTTCGTCATCTCGTACGGCTTCGAAGATCAGCTCAAGGCCGTCGCCGACGCCAACCCGGAGAAGATCTTCGTCAACCTGGACACGGTCGTCCAGAACTCGAAGAACACGATCACGTCGGTGGACTACATCGAGGAAGAAGCCGCCTACCTGGCCGGCGTCACCGCCGCGCTGCTGACCATCGACACGACGATCAAGAACGTCAACACCGACAAACGGATCGGCGTGGTCGGCGGGGACGTGGACCCGGTGGTGGACGCTTTCATCTTCGCCTACGAGAACGGGGCCCGGGCCATCGACCCGGCCATCGTCGTGGAGCGCAAGTATCTGGGCGGGGCCTGGGACGACCCGGCCAAGGGCAAGCAGGCCGCCCTGCAGCTCTACGACCAGAAGGCCGACGTGGTCTTCCAGGTGGCGGCGGCGGCCGGCCTGGGGGTGCTGCAGGCCGCCCGGGAGCGCGGGCTGTACGCCATCGGCGTGGACACCAACCAGAACGACCTGGAGCCCGGCTTCGTGGCCGGCAGCATGGTCAAGAACGTCGGCCTGTCCATGGAGGAGGTTTACAAGACCATCGCCGACGGCACGTACCAGCCCGGCCAGGTGCTGGAGTACGGCGTCGCCCGCAACGGCGTGGACATGGTCTTCGAGGCCCAGATCAAGGTCCTGCCCCAGGCCAGCATCGACCGTGTGCTGGCGATCCGCAAGGACATCATTGACGGCAAGCTGAAGATCGAGCGCTATCAGCCGTAAGCCGGCCTCGGATAGCCGGCGGCCTGACGGATAAACGGGTGGGAACGGGATTATCCCTTCTCATCCGTTTATCCGCTTCCTGTCCGCTGATCCGCTTCCCATCCGTTGAGCTATCCGTTGACCACTGACCTCATCGAGCTGCGCCATATCACCAAGGTCTTCCCGCCGAGCACGCTGGCGCTGGACGACGTCTCCGTCTCGTTCCGGCCGGGCGAGATCCACGCCATCGTCGGCGAGAACGGCGCCGGCAAGAGCACGTTAATGAAGGTGCTCTACGGCCTGGAGACGGCCACGGCCGGCGAGGTGCGGTTGGACGGGCAGCCCGTGCGTTTCCGCAACCCCGGCGACGCCATCGCCCGCGGGATCGGCATGGTCCACCAGGAGATCCTGCTGGTGGACGAGTATACGGTCTGGGAGAACGTCGTCCTGGGGGCGGAACCCGTCGGCGCCCTCGGGCGCCTTCGGGCGGCGCTGGCGCGCCGCGCCGTCCAGGACAGGAGCGCCGCCTTCGGCTTCGACCTGGACCCCGAGGCGCGCGTCGGCGCGCTCTCGGTGGCGGCCCGGCAGAAGGTGGAGATCCTCAAGCTGCTCTACCGCGACGTGGCCGTCCTCATCCTGGACGAGCCGACGGCCGTGCTCGCGCCGCAGGAGATCCCGCAGCTCTTCGCCGAGCTGCGCCGCCTGCGCGCCGGCGGCCAGACCATCCTGTTTATTTCGCATCACCTGGACGAGGTGCTCGGCCTGAGCGACCGGGTGACGGTCCTGCGCAAGGGCCGGCACATGGCGACCCTGGAGGCGGCCGGGCTGACCAAGACCGAGCTGGCGCGGCTGATGGTGGGCCGCGACGTGGTGTTCACGTCCCGGCGCAGCCCGCGCGCACCCGGACCGGTGATGGCCCGCATCGAAAACCTGGCGGTGCGCGACCCGGCCGGCCGCGCGCGCCTGGCGAATATTAACCTGGTCGTGCGGGCGGGCGAGATCGTGGGCGTGGCCGGCGTGGAGGGCAACGGCCAGTTCGAGCTGGTCAATGTCCTCATGGGCCTGCTGCCGGCCGGCGGCGGCCGCTTCACGGTGAACGGCCAGGATTTGACGCGCGCCGCGATCCTGGAACGCCGGCGTCACCTGGCGTTCGTGGCCCAGGACCGCGGCCGGATGGGGGCGAGCCTGTCCGCGCCCATCCGCGACAACGCCATCATGACCCATCACCGCCTCAACCCGCGGCTGACGGCCTGGCGCGGCCTGCTGCTGGACCCCGGCGCGGCGCGGCGCTTCGTAGACGAGCTCCGCCGGCGCTTCGACGTGGACATGCGCGAGGCCGGCGCCCCGTTCCGGTCGCTCTCCGGCGGCAATCAGCAGAAGGTCATCCTGGGCCGCGAGCTCCTGCTCGACCGGCCGTTTGTGCTGCTGGATCAGCCCACGCGCGGCCTGGACGTCGGCTCGACCGAGTACGTCCATGACCAGATCCTGCGCCTGCGCGAGCAGGAGCGCGCGGTGCTGCTCGTCTCGGCCGACCTGGAGGAGCTCTTCCTGCTGGCCGACCGGATCGCCGTGCTGCACCGCGGCCAGATCGTGGCCGACCTCCCCACCGACCAGACGACGGTGGATGAGGTGGGGTACTGGATGCTGGGCGGCGGTTCCAATATGGCAGAGACGTCCCGGCGGGCCGTTTCCACACTGGATTGATCGTTATGCCGCGTTCCCTGTGGACAGGCCTGGCCGGAATCCTGGTCGCCCTGCTGATCGGGGCAGGCGTGATGCTGGCCCAGGGCTACAACCCGGCCGCCACGTACGCGGCCCTGTTCGAGTTCTCGCTGGCGGACGCCGACTCGCTGGCGACGACGCTCAAGAACGCCATCCCCCTGATCCTCACCGGCCTGTCCGCGTCGGTGGCGTTCGCGTCCGGCCCGGTCAACCTGGGCCAGCCGGGGCAACTGGTGATGGGGGCGCTGTTCGCCACCGTCGGCGGGCTCTATCTCCCCCTGCCCGCCCCGCTGCTGATCCCGGCCCTGCTGCTGCTGGCGATGCTGGGCGGCGCGCTGTGGGCGGGCGTGGCCGCGCTGCTGCGGCGCGCCTTCAACATGAGCGAGTTCATCGTCACGCTGATGCTGAACTCGATCGCCGACCTGTTCACGTTCTGGGCCATCACCGGGCCGTTCGCCGATCCGGGCGCCTTCTCGCCGATGACGCCGGCCATCCAGCCGTCCGGCTGGCTGCCGGAGTGGGGCGGCTTCAGCAGCGGCCTGCTCGTCCTGGCCCTGGCGGCGGCCGCGATCGGGTTCGTGTTCCAGCGCTGGACGGCCGGCTACGAGTGGCGCCTGACCGGCCAGAACGCGCTCTTCGCGCGGCTGGGCGGCTGCAACATCGACCGCAACTTCGTGACCGTCATGCTGGTCACCGGCGCGCTGGCCGGGCTGGCCGGCGGCCTGGTGGTGATGGCAGGCCCGCACCGCTTCCTCAAGGGCCTGGGCGCCAACTACGCCTGGGACGGCGTGATGATCGCGGTGGTGGCGAACAACGGCCTGCCCGGCACCGTCCTGTACGGCCTGTTCTTCAGCGCGCTGCAGACCGGGGCGCTGGGCATGGAATTGATCACGGCCGTGCCGAGCGAGTTCATCCAGGTCCTGCAGGCCATCATCGTGCTGGTGGTCGTCGCCAGCCGCGGCCGGATCAGCGCCTGGCTGGACGCCTGGACCGCGCGGCGGCAGGCGCGGGCCAGACCCCTGGCCCCGGCTCCAGACTGAACCTGATTCAGGCCACGAATGACATGGATTTCACGAATTCTCGACACACCTCCGTGACCATCCGCGAAATTCGCGGCGAAACGCAATGCGTATCCTCATCGGCCTGATCGCGGGCACCCTCTCCGGCGCGACGCCGATCCTGCTGGCGGCGCTGGGCGGCGCGTTCACGTACTACGCCGGCATGTTCAACATCGCCATGGAGGGCATGCTGCTGGTCGGCGCCTTCTGCGCGGTGCTGGGCGCCTATTTCTTCCAGAGCTGGATGGCGGGCGTGCTCTGCGCCGTGCTGGGCGCGTCGGCGATGGCTGCGCTCTTCATCCTGTTCGCGGTCGTGCTCAAGACCGACGAGTTCGTCACCGGCATCGCCCTCAACCTGTTCGCGGTCGGCGCCACCACCTACCTGCTGCGCCAGATCTTCGACGTCAAGGGCAGCCTGGCCGATCCGCGCCTCCAGGCCATCCCGGCCGTGACGATCCCGCTGCTGCACGACGTCCCGGTCCTGGGGCCGATCCTCAGCGGCCAGAACCTGATGATCTACGTCGCCGCGCTGGCGACCGCGGCCAGCGCGTACCTGATCTTCCGGACGCGCTTCGGGCTGCGGCTGCGGGCCGCGGGCTACAACGCCGCCAGCCTGGATTCGAGCGGCGTGCCGGCCGCGCGGGTGCGCGCCTGGGCGCTGCTGATCTGCGGCGGTCTGTGCGGGCTGGGCGGCGCGTTCCTGTCGCTCGGCTATGTGCGCCTGTTTGCCGAGAACATGTCCGCCGGGCGGGGCTGGATCTCGCTGGCCGCCATCATCCTGGTCAACGGCCACCCGGGGGGCCTGGCCCTCATCGCCCTGCTGTTCGGGTTCTCAGACGGGCTCGGCCTGCTGCTGCAATCCGCCGACGTCCCGGCCCAGTTCACGGGCATGGTCCCCTACCTGGCGACGCTGCTGGCGCTCTACGTGTACGCCGCGCGCCGCGCCCGGGCGCGGGCCGCCCGGCTGGATGGCCCCGGATGATCGCGCCGGCTTACGCCGCCTGGCTGGCGCTTTCGGGTGTCACCGCGGCCCTGGTGGCCGTCCCGGTCTGGCGGCGCCGCCCGGCCCCCGGCGCCGCGGCGCTGACGCTCCTCCTGCTCGCCCTGGCTGAGTGGTCGCTCACCTACGCCATCCACTGGCTCACGGCCGACCCGGCCGCCCGCCTCTTCTGGCTGGACGCCACGTATGTGGGCGTCGTCATTGCGCCGACCACGCTGTTCGCCTTCAGCCTCGTGCACACGGGCCGCGGGCACTGGCTGACGCCCGGCCGGCTGGGCCTCCTGGCTGTCGA
>Ga0101944_10004537_pt1 | contig 17020 bp, 14 predicted proteins | sample DewCreD2012metaG_FD_75245 | JGI IMG/M metagenome (GOLD analysis project Ga0101944, IMG submission 75245) | Hot spring sediment bacterial and archeal communities from British Columbia, Canada, to study Microbial Dark Matter (Phase II) - Dewar... ...
CCCGGCTGCGCTTCGGGCGCGATGCAGCAGGCTCTCGCCACGCCAGGCACCTGGGTAGCCAAATACTCGTAGTCGTCGGCCGTCACCGCGCGCGTACGCGTCCGCAGGTAGAATGGCGCGCGCATCCGGGCGTCCTCGAGACTCTGCCCGTCAAGCCCGCCGACAGCCGGTGCCCGATTGATCACCCTGGCAACGTACGGGATGGAGCTCTTGAGCACGGTCAGGGTGCCGCGGGGCAGGTTGCCGACAACGCCGCCGCCGTACTGGTACCTGCTGAAGCGCAGCACGCTGTCGCGTGGCGGGACCGCGCCGAAGTGGTAGACAGAGCCATCCGGCTGCAGGAGCGCCGGTCCCAGCGTCAGTGTCCCGTCGATACTGTCGAGCGTGAAGTGCCGGTCGTTCGGGCCTCCGTCCCCGAAGTCCGCCACCTCGTTCCAGCGCTCGGCCTCGCCGTCTGGCGGCTCGACGATGAGGAAGTCGCGCACGCGGTCGCGCGCGAGGACCGGCGTATTGCGAAGCGTGAAGCGCTGGCCGGCTGTACCGTCGCTTGTGCCCAGTTGCTCTCCCAGCACGGTGACCGCGTGCCGGGCGGTGGTAGTGCCGCCCCTGGACTCGACCGTGATCCCCCGGAGGTCGGGCGAGATACGGTAAGGGTTCGTCGATGCCTGGGCATCGGTCAACCGGCAGCGTAGCCAGTAGGCTTCCACGCCCTGGAGCTCGCACTGGCTCATCGCCGGCGTGTGCAACAGGATCTCGCCGGACCAGTTGAAGCCGCCGGTCCCATCGTACTCGACCTCGCAGGTGACCCACGGAGTGGAGCCGCCCTGGTAGACCTGCCACTCGATTGGCGGCGTGCGCGGATCGACGCCCGCGCCGGCAGCCGTCTCGCAGTCGAGAACGAGCGCCAGCACGTGGTGGGAGTGGTCCTTCTGGAGCGAAAGGTAGAAGGCGTCGCCGGGCGCGGGCTCGCTGGGGAACAGCGGGATGCGCCGGTTTGGCAGCCCAAGCTGGTTGAGGTCGTGAGCGATCCAGCGGCCGACGCCCTCCGGCCCGGGTCGCTGGGTGAATGCCCTACCCAGTACAGGCGGTCGGATCGTCAGATCGGCCTCCGTCGTGAAGATGACCGCCTCGCTCGTGCCGGTCCGCACGGTGGAGACTTCGGTGCCTTCCGATATCGTTACCTCGTTCGCCAGGGCGGCCGAGAGGTAGAACGTGACCGGGGCGCGCGCCGCGCGTGGCGGCTCGAGCCGAAAGCCAATCAGGTTCAGAAACTGGACATACATCCGGTCTGGCACCTGATTGACCCGGTAGAGCAGCATGTCCGTCATCCAAGCGAACAGCTCGATTAGCGTTACCCCCGGGTCGCTAACATTGTGGTCGGTCCAGTCCGGGCAGTAGCGCGGGATCAGCCGCTTGGCCTGGTCGACGATGTCCTGGAAGCGGCGATCATCCAGCGATGGCGATAGAGGTGGCATGCTGGCCTCCGTGGTCACTCACCCGGAATCTGGTAGAAGGGGTAGACCAGGCTACGCTCGTCGTGGGTAGCCTTGACCCGATAGCGGATAGTGATGTTGAGACGTGGCCGGTTGTCGGGATCAGGCTCGGCGACGACCTCGAGCACATCGATGCGCGGCTCCCAGAATCCAAGCGCCTCGGAGACGTAGAGCTCGGCAAGGCCGCAGGTGTCGTCGTTGGACTGCGCGAACACCAGCTCGTGCAGGCGGCTCCCGAAAGTCGGGCGCATCACGCGCTGGCCGATCGGCGTGCGCAGGATGATGTCGATTGCCTGCGCGATATCCTCGTAGTCGGAGACGAGCGCGATGCCGCCGCGGCCACCGGGCCTGGGTGGAAACGCCCAGCCTCTACCCAGGAAGTCACTCACCGCTCTCCTCCTCGCTCTCCGAAGCTCTGCCCACTCGGACGACCCGCCTCACCGCCGGCGTGCCTCACGGACCGATGAGGACGGTCGGGCAGCCTGGCGGGATGATCGTGCCCGGCGGCCCGGCGCACTGCGTCATGTCCCCCACTCGCGCCGCCGGCTGGCCGCCGATGAGAACCGTCGGACTGCCGGGAGGCATTATCGGTCCGCCGACGTGTGGCTTGGGGCCATCCGACATCGGGCAGGTCTGCAGATCGCCCACCCGGGCAGCGAACAGGCCGCCAATCAACACTGTCGGGCAGCCCGGGCCGGTGATGACCCCACCATGCGCCGTCATATCGGTCACTCGCGCCGCTGGCTGTCCCATCTCCTTGCTCCACCTCTCCTGACCAGCCCTTAGTTCAGTTGGATGAGTCCGCCCCGGACCGTGACTGTCGCGTCGCCGTTGACGTTCACCATCGAGCCCTGAACCTTCGTCTGCGCCTGGCTGCTAATCTCGGCGCCAGCCTGACCCGACAGGCTCAGTTGGGCCTGAGTCGTCACCTCGACACCGGCCGTTCCAGTAATCGATACTTTGCCCTGCGCCTCGATTGTCAGATCGCCCTGCACCTTGATCTGCATCGAGTTGTCCGGCGAGTGAAGGACGATCCTGTTCGAGCCGGTCTTGTCGACGATTGTGATCTCCTCGGCGCCAGAGCTGTCGTCCAGCGTGATCGTGTGGCCGCTGCGAGACTTGATGACCCGCTTGTTCACCTTGCCATCACCGCCGACCGCGCGGTTGGCCGCGAGCGGCGGCTCGTCCTCGCCATTCCAGAGCGCGCCGAGCACGTACGGACGGCTGACGTCACCGTGCTCGAAACCGACGAGCACCTCGTCATTCACCTCGGGCAGGTAAAGGAAGCCGCGTTCGGCACCGGCCATCGGTGCGGCGACTCGCGCCCAGTCGCTCTCGACCTGGTCCGACAGCCAGGGAAAGCGGACCCGAACCCGGCCCATGTTCCTGGGGTCCACATTGTTGGTGACGACGCCGACGACGAGGCCGGGCTCAGGACGCCGGGACGCCGTCTCCGCGAGCAGGTTCCAGACGCCGCGGTCGCGCCGACCGCCGGCCGTGAAGTGCGTAGACAGGCCGGCGTCGCGAGTCCACGTGTGGACCACTTGCGTGACATAATAGCGCCCGCTGAAGCGCCTGCCAACGCCCTCGATCTCGACTTCGCCGCCGGGGAGGAGGTTCGGGTTGGCGTCGCAGGTACCCTCTGCCTCGACAAAGGCAGACGCCAGCTCGTCGAGTGTCGCCTGGGCGAGCGTGTCGGCCTCCGCCTGCGACTGCACCGGCGTGTTGACGACCGCAACCTTCGCCTCGCCCCAAGCCTCCCGAGCGATGTCGGCGCCCGGTCGGTCCACGCCGATCCGGGGCGCGCCGTCGCCACGGCTCGCGCGCCCGACGATCTTCTCCTTCGTCTTCGGGTCCCAGCCGCGCACTTCCACCTCGTTCACCTGCTCGACTGTGGAGAGCCGGGCGCGGAAGTTGCGCAAGTCACGGCCCCAGGCGAGGGTGATCGACTGGCCGCTGGGTGCCGGTCGACGGAAGTGGAGCTGGTCGTCCTCGACCCACATCTCGTAGCCGACCCGCCGCGCCCGCTCCCGCAGGAACTCGGCGTTGGTCTGGTTGTCCTGGAGGACGTACTCGTGCACCTCCGAAGTGCTGTCGATCCTTCCCGGTCGCAGGCCGACCTCGCTTGCGATCCGGCGCGCCAGGTCGGAATCGGTAACCTGGTTGAACGACCGGCGCTGGCGCCCGCGGTAGAGCTGGTGGGACAGGTCGTATCCTCGCACAACGAGGGTCGGATTGTCCTCGTTCAGGTCAGGCTCAAGTCCGGCGATCTTTCCTGAGAGCAGCTTGACAGTCGGGCGTTCGCCATAGGAGATCTCGACCTTCTTGCCTTCACGAAACGTTCGATCCTCCAGCCACTTCATATCGTGGCTGTAGAGCCGGATCCAGAACGTGCTCGGCAGGTGCAGACTATGGTCGACTACGATCTCGACCAGGTCCGGCGCCGCCTCAGGCACCTGCTGGCCATCGACCTTCAGCGAGACGTGGGATAGGTCAGGACGCGGTGGCATCGACAGTGAACCTCCGTGCCGGGCTGAGCCACGCGTATCAGGACGGCGGGATCGCCAACACTGCGCCGGGCACCAGGTCCCGGAGGCTGCGCAGACGATTCGCGTCGGCGATCAGTCGCCACTTGTCGGCCTCGCCATACTCGCGGTAAGCGATCAGATCGAGGCGATCGCCCTCGACGACCCTGTGCAGTCGCCGGCCCGGCTCTCCCTGCGAAGTCGGGTTCGTCGGCAGTCGATCCTCCGAATCCAGGGCCTCCTTGAGAGTAAGGTTCGCCGTGGCGCGGACTGGCACGCCGTCCTGCCTGAACATCGTATACTTTACCGAGCAGGACGTGATGTAGCACTGGAATGACAGGTGATTCGTCTGCTTGCCCCACATCAGCCGGCACTTCGGTGGTTTGCTCATTCGGCTGTTGGGACCCCTGGTCTGTCCTCCCTTGTCGATCATCATAAAGTTGAAGAGCTTGTTCAGGATCTTCCGTAGATCCTTTGGTGGCGCGCCGTTGGCCGTCAGATACGAGTCGAAGAACAACTCCATCGTGAGTTGTCGGGGCTCCCCGCCGGCAAACTCGTACTTGGGTACGTTGTGACCTTTGTTGGCCTTGGTCTGCCAGGAGTTCGACTTGGAGATGGAGTACTCGGTCGGGTTGTAGAAGAAGTCGAGCGTACCTTCTTCAGTGTTCGCCAGCTCGCCCTCGATCACGACTAGCCGACCTTTGCTGGGCATAGCCATTGCCGTTCCCTACCTCTTCTAGCGACCGTAGACTTGCCGGCGCTCGCTTTCGGCGCGCAGCCTGACCTTCAGGATATCGTAGACTTGGCGCGCCAGCGCGTTGACGTCCGGGGCGGCCGGCCCCTGGCCCGGCTCGTCGGTTGCCGGCTGGCTGAAGCGCGCCGAAGGAGTCACGCCACCTTCGCCCCCAGCGCCCGACGTCGCCGCTACGACACGCTGGATGGCCGGCGCGTCGAGGCTGCCGCTCGCCGCCGAGCCGGAGTAGGGCTGGATCGACGCCACCGGAGTCGGCGCCGGCGCCCGGCGCACGTCCATCCGCGGCGAGCTTGGCCAACCCTGCTCGGCGATCCGCTGGATCAGCGCCGCCTGCTCCTCTGCCGCGCGCTCCTCTGGCTCGTCGGCCTCGCCCTCGCCGGGGAACCGCCTGAACGCCAGCTCGGCGCCGACGTGCGTCAGCTCGTGGCCAATCAGAGCGAGTCCGGCCGGGCTTCGCGTGTCCAGGCGGCCCGGCGCGAAAACCAGGCGCTCGCCAGTGGCGAAGGCCGCGGCCCCCAGCACCTCCGCGATCGGAGATACGTACAGCCGGACTCGCGCCAGGTCGCGACTCACAAACGTCTCCATCGGCGCGCGCACGGCTGGCGGCAGCGCCTCGCCCGGCCCGAGCGCAGGCAGCCCGGCGAGCGCCTCCGTCACGGCTCGCCGCGCCACCGCCATCCGCGGGCTCAGCAGACGCAGAGCAGAGCCCGTCACCGACCGGGCAACCGCTGCCGGCCGCAAGAGCGCCCTCAGCACGGGCCACTGCCTCGCCGCCGTCGTGTCGACACGGCCAGCCAGGATAGGCGTGGACAGCGCGACTCCCGGCGACTCGGCCGCGCCGGCGGGCGGAGGCATGCCGGTTCGCCCCATCTCGGACCCTGCCGCGAGCGCGCGGCGGCCTTCGGCACCGCCGGCCGCCGCCTGCTCGAGCGCAACGGCCGCGCTGGCAATGGGCGCCGACTCCTCCCCCGCGTCCACCGGCGGGCTGCCTGAACCCATCGACGCGGGCCTCTCCGGCTTCTGACCGAGCGCGGGCCGGGCGATCGTCGCGCTGGCCGCAGTAGTGCTTGGCCTTGCCCATCCGGCCGTAGCGGCGCCCGAACGACGGGACAGGGACGGCAATCCGCTTGCCAGCGTCATCGTCACCGGCGATCCGAGCGCGGTCAGCTCTCGACGCTCCGCCGATGCCGGCGCCGCCAGGCGGCCTCGCCTCCCCACGAGCGTGACCAGCGCCGGCGCGACGATTGTCCGTCCAGACGGCAGCCTAGAGAGGACGGCCATAGGCGCGCGACCAAATCCGGCCGCTGTTGCGATCGAGAGACTGCCACTGTGGCTGCCGGCGGCGGCAGGTCGCGCTGCGAGCTGGAGCGCATCCGCTCTCGTGGCTTCGGGCGTCGGCGCCGTCGGGGAAAGGGCCGGCCGCACGGCAGGCACCGCCCCGCCGGCCGGCTGGACCGCCCCGGGCAACTCCGGCTCTCCGGCAGCGGCCGGCGCCCAATCTGCGGCTGCCGACACACTAGTGGCCGTGACCGACGTCGCGCGCCGCCTGACCGCGGTCTCCGTCGAGCCTCGCAGCTCACGCCTCGGCCCGGCTCGGAGCGCGGTCTGCCCGGCCGGGCTCCGCGAGAGGGCCTCGATCGACGCGGGATTGACCGGAGCGGCAAGCTCCGCTCTCCGCCGGACCAGTGCCACCCCTGGTGGCAGCGCGGCCGAGCCTGGAGCCAGGCCGCCAGCCGACCGACCCAGGGGCGCCACGTTCGCGAGGCCCAACCCGGCTGCGCCAGGCTGGGTGCGGCCGGCGACTCGGCCGGCCGCCTGTCGGCCGGAGAGGACCGACATCGACGGCCTGTGGACGCTCGGTGCCAGCCGTGACCACCGGGCGGCCAACCAAGCGGCAAGCTGATGCGCGGCCATCGCGGGACGCGGCCCCGGCTCCCCGAGGCCGGCCGGCGGCGCTAACCCCAGATCGCGCCTGCCCGAACCGGCACGCACGCGCGGCGGCTTCGCCCGGCCCGGCGGCCCGGGCGCGCCACCGATTCGGGCCACCGACGTCGGGTCGACCTCCTCGCCTGCCCGCGCCGCAACAGGGACCGTCGCTGGGGAATCGACCTCGTCCGGGACCGCGGCGACAGCCGGCTCCGCTTCGGCGCCGAGCTCGGCCAGCGCGGGCGCGACGGGCTGATCCGTGGTCGGGCCGGCGTCGAGGAGCGGCGCGGCTTCGGCCGGCAGCGCCTCGCCAGGCTCGAGGTCAGCGGTCGGGGCCTGGGGCGGCACACGAATGGTCAGTGTCCAGCTTCGGGCCACTTTCGCCGCCACGCCACGGAGGGGCTGCGCCCGCCGGAAGGCTAGGCGCGGCAAGCCCGGCCAGTTGGCCGACGTCGCGCCGGAGGGCGGCGTCAGCCAGCGCCGGACGACCCACCCGGCGAACGCGCCCGGGCGATGGCCGAGCAACCGGGGCGCGGCCTCAAGCGGTGCCCGCAGCAACAGCCAGCGACCTGATGGCCGGATAGCCAGCCGGCTCGCGCTCGCGGTCAGATCGGAGAGCAGCCGCAGGCCGCCCGGAAGTAGCCGCGCGATCAGACCCGGCTGTCGCCGTCCACCACGCCCTGAGTCTGGTTCCCGACCGGATGTCCGCACGGCGCCGACCTACTGCGCGAAGCTCATCCCCTGATGCGCGAGCACGAGCGTCTCGACGGCGAGCGCGTTCTGCTCGGCCGATAGAGCCGTCGAGCTCCACTTCACGGGGTAGGCGTTGACGAATTCCCACGTCCGCAGTGGCGTCTTGCCCGAAACGTCGTAGAGAGTGATGGTCACGTTATGAGTGACGATCTTCCCCTCGCTGACACACTTGACTGTAGTCTGCATCCAATCCCAGAGCAGCTTGCCGTCGAGAGCGATGCCCTTCTTTAGGGTCAGGTTGGTGAACTTGAACCGGCCCGGGAAGCGGTGAACGGTTGAGTTCTGGCCTCCCTCCTTATAGTCGAAGGTCTCCTGCTCGAACTCGAGCCCGGTGCACTCGGAGAACCGAGCGACGTTCACCCCCTGGATGGAGACGTGGAACCGGAACGACGGTGATGGATCTGATCTTGCCGCTGGCGACATCGCCGTCTCCTGCTAATACCGCGGGCCGCGCCGGTCGCGGAAGGCCACAAGGTCCTGGCGCAGCAGCTCGTAGACGCGCTGGGCGACCGCGTACGGGTCAACTCGCGCCGGCCGGCCCGCAGTGGGCGAGGTGCGGGCCTGTTGCGGCCGGCCGGTCGCGCCAACCTCACCGGCGCGCTGCACCACGAAGGCCATCTCCGCGACTGGCCGTCCCTGGGTCAGCCGCTCGGTCGAAGCGCTGAACTCAAGTAACTCCACCCCACAACTCCAGCGGGATTCCCTCGGACGGTGCCGAGGACTGGCTCATCTGACGATTGATCGCCGATATCTCGTCGATGAATCGCTGCCTGTCGCCATGCTCCAGGTCGAGTATGTCCTTCAGCGGCCAGTGGAAGTGGTAGGCTACGAAGGCTACCTCCTCGAACAGTGTGTCGAGGGGGTAGCCTACGATCCCCCCGGCTCGGACTCCTCCACCTGGAACGTGTGGCCGCACTCCGGACACGTCGCCGTCAGTTGGGTCGCGCCGATCGAGTTGATGCGCCGGTAGAAGTCCTGCAGATACGCCATGTCCGCGGTGAAGAGCCCCTCGACGACGTCGGTGTCGACGACCGGCAGATCGCCGAGTTTCGTTATCACGCGCGAGAGTATGACGACAGTCAAGTAGGCCTGATTGCTCTTCACGCGCGGGTCGCGCTGCGGGGCGATCTCGTCCATCGCGGTGGAGAGCCGCATTCGGCCCTCACGGTGGACGGTTCCACCGGAGTCTACATAACCCAGCGGCAACGTGAAGTCAAACTCGGTTTGCAGCGCCGGCTTGTCGGCCGGCGCGGATGCGCCCGGTGCCATAGTCACCCCTCACCTAGACCTGGATCCCGGCCAGCTACGTGGCGTGCTCTTCGGCCGTCCTGCCCGACGCGGCGCAATGCCTCCGGCGCGGGAGGTAGCACTCAGCCCGTGCGACCACCACTCCCAACTGAAGGCCAAGCCCCGTGCCTACGCCGAATGAGCGATTGCCACGTACACTTGCGCGCCACTGCGACCCGCCATCCCAAGCGACCGCTCCCACGCGCTCTCGGTCGTGCGAAGGACACTTCTAGCTGGACCGCCACATCCTCTCGCAGATGATCTCGATATCCTCCATCGCCAGCTCGTTGGAGTTCGAGTTCGGCGCCGGTCCGCTGACCTTGAGCGGCCAGGCGTTCTCGAAGTTGAACTCGGCGATCGGCGTACCGTTCTGGTCGCGCATCAGAATCGTGTCGTTGGTCCGTGCGGACGCGATATTGCCGTCCTCGACCTCCTTGCGCCACTTCCAGGCCGACATGTCGTCGGTGAGGCCGCGCTTCAGCGTGATCCGGCCAAACTTCATGCGACCAGGGACCGCGTAGTATCCGGGCTCGCCCTTCTCGCCATCGGAGAACTTGTACTCGGCAGGCTCGTGCTCAGCCGAAACCACCGTGCACTCTCGGAATGACCCCTGCAGCTTCGATCCGAACTTGACCGTAAACCTCGCGGCTATGAGTGGGTCGCGGCGCCCAGGCATGTCGCTTACCTCCTGTCATCATCTCCACCGTGGTTGGCGACGAGCGCTACTCACTGGTCGAGCCGGCGCCGTCGCGCATCTGGCTGATCCGGAAGACCACGAACTCGGCCGGCTTGACCGGGGCCAGTCCAACCTCGACGACGCAGTAACCAAGGTCGCGCAGCTCCGGCGGGTTGGTCTCCTCGTCGCACTTGACAAAGAACGCCTGCTCGGCCGTGGCGCCGAAGAGCGCGCCGGAGCGCCACTGCACCGTCAGGAAGGACGTGATGTCGCGCCGAATCTGCCGCCAGAGAACCTGGTCGTTCGGCTCGAAAACGATCCACTGCGTGCCCTGCAGGATCGACTCCTCGATGTTGCAGAACAGCCGCCGAACCGGGATGTATCGCCACTGGGCATCGCTCGAAAGCGTCCGAGCGCCCCAGATGAGGATGCCCCGACCGGGGAACGTCCGGATGCAGTTGATGCCCACAGGGTTGAGCAGATCCTGGTCATTGCGGCTGATGACACGCTCGAGCCCGATGACGCCGCGAATCTGCTCGTTGGCCGGCGCCTTGAAGACTCCACGCTCGGCGTCGACCCGCGCGTACACGCCGGCTACGTGCCCGCTCGGCGGCATCAGCTTGCCGTCGGTCTTGATCCACGGGTAGTAGAGCGCGCCGTACTTCGAGTCGAAGTTCATCGTCTCGTTGCGCCACTTGAGGATGCCCTGCGTGTTCATCCCCGCCGGGCAGTCGAGCACGGCGAATCGATCCTTCATGGTCTCGCAATGGTTGAGCATCGCCAACTGGACGGACTTGACGTCCTCCTCAGAGACCACGCCCCATTGGTAGGCAGCGACGATATCCGGGCAGGCGAGCAGCGTGACCTCTTCCACGCTCTCGAGCCCAGCGATGCCGGTTCGTTCGACGACGTCGCCCTTGAAAAGCGCCGGCGTTACCTTCTGCGCGGCCACAGGCGATACGGGGGTCGGCGCGGCGGGCGCCGCGGCGGGCACGGGCACCAGCGTGACCCTGGCGCCAACGGCAGGCATCCGCTCCGCAAGCGTGCCCGGCGTCTCCAGCAGCTCGGCGGTCAGCAGTCCATCCGTCTCCTTGGTCAGAACCTCGGCGACGTTACGCTGGCCGCGTCCCCTCGCGAGTGTCAGGTTGGGGATGACCCTTTCCTCGCCATCGCCGCGGCGGACGGCCAGGCTGAACGTGCTCTCGGGGGCCCCGGCCTCCGGCGGCCGGACCTCAACGGTGACGCTCTCGTCGGGCCTGAGCGGCGCGCTGGTCAGGCGCAGCGTCTGCTGGCCAGACGCGCTGAGCAGGTACTCGGTGCCGGTCGTCAGCAGAGGCACCTGCGGCTCGACGCTCTCGATGACGGGCACGCGCAGCCCAACCACGTACGCGGAAGTGCCGCCGTTGAGAAAGTAGCCGAACATCGCGTCGTGGAGGTAGCCGCCGGGCACCGCCTGGTCGAGACCGCCGTAGGTGCTCGTGAACTGGGTCCAGTTGGTGATCAGAGTCGGCTCGGCGGGGGTCGGCTTGGTCACAAGGCCCTTCTCAGGGTCCATGACCTCTACTGACTCCCGGCACAGCCCGACCATCGCGAGGATCGCCGTCGCCGCGGACTCGATGGGACGCGCTCCGCCGCTAACCTCCTCGACGTAGACCCCGGGCGACTTGTAGTTAAAGGGCATCGCACAGCCTCCTTGCGCGTATTGCCGTGGCTATGGAGTTGCTGCTCAAGTCATCCCTCCGGCATCGGCACCTCCAGTTGGTGGACAAGTACCGGCGGAGCGACGCCGCGCTCCGGCGCCGCAAGCAAGAGCGGGTACTGCCGCGGCGGGTGGCCAGGCGCCTCCAGCACGAGCGTGTAGCGCCCCGGCGCGACGTGCTCCAGCACATACCGACCGTCTGGCTGCGTCTGGGTAGTCGGCCCGACCTGCACCGGCTGGCCGTCCCGGACCCCGACCAGCCGCACTGCGGCGCCCTGAACCGGCTTTCCGGCGCTGTCGTGCACCTCCCCCGCCACTCGAAGCGGCCCGACCTCCCAGCCGGGCGTGAGGGCGCGCGTGTCGTCTCCCTCGCCCAGATCGCCCGGCCGTCCCAGCTTGACCACACGGGCGAACACGAGGGGAGTCGTCGTCAGTTGCTGCAGGTCGAGGTCCAGCGTGACATTCAGATTGATCGCCGGCCGGAGCTGGTTCTCAAGCGCTCCCCAGAAGTCGGAGACGTTCCTGAGGATGCCGTCGGGCTGGGCCACTTCGGTTCGAACTGCGTGCAGCGCGTGCCTGACGTCGCCCTGCAGGATCTCGTCCGGCAGCGGCGAGTAGCGGAAGAGGGTCTCGAGCACGCGCCAGAGCAGTCGGTGCTGGTCTTCGGGCGCGCTCGTCCAGCACGTGATCATGTAGGAAACGTCGACCCGCACGGGCACGCGCCTTGTCACGACCTTGCCATCCCCCTGTGGCTCCTCGTCCCAGTCGGTCTCGCGGAGCGTTCGGTTCTCGCGAATGTCGAACAGGTAGAGGTTCACGGTTGGGCGGGTTACCGGGGTGGACCAGTCGCGCGTGGGTATGTCGAAGCTGATGTCCACCTCGGCGGGGTCAAGCCCGCCCATCCTGATCAGGAGCTGTCTCAGGGTTTCGTCCAGGTCGTGAAGCATCTTCTCCTTCTGTGCCAGTGACCGGATGTGGCGGCCGGCGCCGGGTTGGGCCTCGTGCCGGCGATGAACCGAGCCCCGAAGATCTGTGTCGCCTCACTCCAGTTCCCCCTCCACCACGTCGCGTCGGGGGAACAGGACTGCCCTCTCGCCCCCGAGCCTCGCCCCCCGGCGTCCGGAAGGGGAAAGTGGGCTAGAGCCGACTTCACGCCTCCGCTTCTTCCTCCTCCTCTTTCGACTCTTCCTGGCGCTGGACCGCCATCTCCTCCTCCTCGGGCACTCCCTGGCGCTGGACTGCCGTCTCCTCTTCCTCCTCCGGTCCCGCTTGCCGCTGCGCCGATGTCGTTCCGAACCCGCCCTGCTGCCCGACGTGCGCGACCTCGTGGGCGAGCAGCCCCTGCCCGTCAGCGCTGGCAGCGTTGAACTTACCCTGGGCGAAGAAGACGTCCTGACCGACCGTGAAGGCCTCGGCATTCAGCTCGCGGCTCAGCTCCGCCGCCTGGCTGTCGGTGTGGACGCGCACCGCGTCCAGACCCGCTCCGAAAAAGCTCTCCATCCGTTCCCGCGTGTCATCGGGGATCGGATCGCCGGAGCCTTTTCGCTGGGCGACCTCGTCGACCATCTCGGATTGCGATAGCCCGACGAGCCGGCCGGGCGTGCCGCGAGCTTCGCTGACTACCCTCTGGACGAAGGCGTTGCCGCGCTCTTCCTGGAGTCGGCTCACGGCTCGCGCTCGGCTGGCCGGGTCGGCGCTGGCCAGGGCCGTGGCGACGCTGGCGGGGCCAGGCCCAGCGCGCCGCAGGAACGCGTCCCGAGCCGCGTCAGCCTCGGCCTCGCCCGGCACCTCCTGGAAGCTCGCCGTTTTGCGCTGGACAGCCGGGCGACGCTCGCGACTGACCGTAGCGCGATCAAGTTCTTCAGTCATACGCCCCTCCGTTCGCTAGAACAGCACGAAGGCGACCAGACTTGGGTACACCGGGTGAGATAGACAGGTCTGCTCCCGCCCCATCCAGCGCGTTCCTGGTGCCCTGTCCATCTTTGTACGCCTATCACTCTCCGACTCCGCTTATCGCTGCATCGAGATGCCCACCGCTCGGGAGAGCACATCTCGCATCCCCTGGGCAGTCTGGCGCAGCTCGCGCAGCTCCGCCATCGACTGCTCGACCACCGGATTCGCCGCGCCCTGGCCTCCGTAGGCGCTGCCCTGCGAGACGCTCGGCGTCACGAAGAAGATGGGGCAGGAGCTTGCCTTCCAGACCAGCCCGCCCGTCCGTCCCCAGTTCCCCAGTTGGAAGCTGCGATACGGTCGGAAGTAGACGACCTGCCCCTCCCGCTCGCGCGAGCCTTCGCGCCGCGTGCCCTCGACTCGCCCCCGCGCCTCGGTCGCCTGCGTGGCAGCCAGCTTCTCCGTCTCGCCTAGCCCGAGCGTCGTGTCGATCTGGACGACCAGCGTGTCTACGTCGCCCAGCAGCGTCCCGATGATCGCATAGCCCTGACGCTTGGCGGGGTCCTTCGCCGACTGGCCGAGCGCCTGGAGCTGCGTTCGCAGGCTGTCGCGCGCCTGCTGGTATTCCTGCATCTTCTCTTCGAGCGTGCGCAGGTTGCTGAACAGCCGCGACTGCGCCTCGCGAACGCCGGAGACGTTGGCAGTGCCTGCCGCCTCTCGTCGCTGACTCGCTACCATGGCGATCTGCGACTCAATCTCGTTGGTCTCCCTGCGATACCATTCCTCGGAGATGGCGGAGGCAATCGACCCTGGTGTGACCGATCCGAGCGCCTGCGAGCCGAGCTTGGTCAATGTCTCGCCGTACGCCGCGTTCGACGCGCGCGTTGCCATTGCCGTGGCAGCGCCCGTCAGGCCTGTGGCGCCGCCTATGGCCGAGAGCACCGTCAGCGCCGTCGAGAGCCGGCCCTGCATCGTCGAGACCTTCGACTTGATCGCCCGCTGCCTAGACGCGAGCTCCGGGTCCTCTTCGCGCGGGATGATGCCCGAGTTGAGAGTGCTCAGAGCCGAGTTCAGACCGTGGACTGCCTGATTCGCCTCCCGCTGCGACCGGCTGACATCGTTGCCGCTTCTGACCAGTGCGTCGTGGAGTGGTTGCAGCACTGCCGAGGTCCCCGGCGCCAGCCCGGCGGCGGATTGCTCCGCGCTTCGGGCGCCAGTCGCCGCGCCGACGACCTGCTCGCCCCGGAACGCCGCCGTCTGGCCCCTGTCCACAACGCCCATCGCCTCTAGATGTATCATCTGCCCGGACACGCGCCCGAAGTCCAGTCGGACCTGCTGTACCTGCTGCTGGTAAGTCGAGAGCGTCCGCCCCTGCTCACCGGCGTTCACCAGATAGTCCGCCAGCATCGCGATGGCATGCTCGTTGGACGAGATCTGTTCGCCGCTGACCGTGCCGTCGCGCCCGCCTTCCTGCATCTGTGACCGGTAGCCCTCGATTTCGGTCATCAGGGATCGGGCGGCATTCGCGTCGGCGATGTTGCTTACCTGTGCGACCGGTGGCGGCTGGTCCGCCATCTCCTGGCGCTGTTCTCCCTCGCCCGCGCCGGCCATGTCTCGCAGGTCGCTGGCCGTGTCGCGTTGGACCCGCTCGCCGGTCGCCGATGCGCTACGCGCCAGAGCAACGCCTCCGACGCCGGCGGAGCGCGGACCGCCGAGGCGCCTGGACACCGCCGCGTTCACGATGAGCTGCTGGAGCTGCAGCGCCTGGCCCGTCTCCAGCGACATCGGGTCCGACTTCGCGCGGCGGACCGTCTCCGCGAGATCCGCGTCGGCGCTCAACGGAGTCGGCTCGTTCGTCGTGTCGCGTCGCTTCACGCGGAGCTTGAGCTCGCGCAGTTGCTCTGTCGATAGCATGGTTGGCTCCTACCCTGGCCCTCGACCGCCGGCTCCAGGCCGGAGCCCGTGAGGGCCGTGACGACGTGCCCTACTCACTGGCGTCGCTCCCCGCGCCGGCTGTCCCATCGGTCTGCCCATCCGGCAGTGCATCGGTATCGCGGCCCACCCGTCCGTCCGCTTGCATCGTGTTCCGCAGCGCGACCTCCGCCAACGCAACGGGCGAGTCCCCAATCAGCGGCTTCGCGGGCGCCGGAATGCGCTGCTCGAAGTCGATCCAGAGCCGTTTGTCGTTCCGGCAGGTGTAGCGACGGCAGATGTAGGGCCTTCGCTCGTAGATCCCGCAGCCGCGCTTCTCCCTGTCGAAGTGCACGCAGTAGCCATCCGGGCCCTGACGAATCCAGTACGGGTTGCCGTAGTCCCAGCGGATGACCCCTTCGTCAAGATCTTGCTTCGTCAGGTAGAACTTGAGGGTGCAGCAGCGGCCCTGACAGAGGTCGAGCCGGGCTGCACAGTCCACGTCGATCGCCTGGCCCACCGCGTACTTGTCGCTCGTCTCGCCGAGCCGCACGCGCGGGACGACTGCCTCGGCGATCTCGCGCTGAGCGCGCTCCAGCGGCTGCTCGAGCTCCTCCTGCCGGATCAGTCCCTTGGCGATCAGGAGATCGACCAGCGCCTGTACGTAGGCGACCGCTTCGCTGCTCGCGTCCTGGTTGACCGTCAGCATGACATTGGCGAACTGCAGCCCACGCTCGAGCTCGGCGCGCAGGTCCATCTCGCCACGCGGCCCGATGGCCAGATCCCTGACACCCGGGCTATCGGCGCGATCCGGGTCGTCCATCCGACGGTCCTCCTGACGCCAAGTGCAGAAGAGCCCGCTTCAGCCCGCGCGAAGCGGCCTCGCTACCCCTCGGTTCGACTGCGCCGGAGCCGGCGCCACCGGTGGAGCCTTCGCCCCCTCCAGTCGAGCCAGCTCGAAGTACTGCTCGAAGTCACCCTCGACGACCAGCTTGCCCATCTTCTGGAATTCGTAGCTGGCGCCGCGGACGAGATGGCGCATCCCAACACGCTGGCCATCGTCGGCCGCCAGGAATGCCGCCGTCAGGATCACGTTGCGGATGTTGCCGCCGGTGATCCTAAGCTTGCGCGCCAGGAACGGGAGATCGACGTCGGGGTCGACCGGAGCCTCGCGCGGGAACGTTCGCCGCCAGATCTCCAGCCGCTCGGGCTCCTCCGGAAACGGGAAGTCGATTGTGAAGTGCAGACGGCGGACAAACGCTTCGTCCATGCTCTTCTTGACGTTACTCGCCAAAATCACCAGCCCGTTGTACTCCTCGGTACGCTGGAGCAGGTAGGCGATCTCGATGTTGGCGTAGCGGTCGTGGGCGTCCTTCACCTCCGAGCGCTTGCCGAAGAGCGCGTCGGCCTCGTCGAAGAACAGGATCGCGTCGGTGTCCTGAGCCTCGGAGAAAATGCGCTCGAGGTTCTTCTCGGTCTCGCCGATGTACTTGCTGACAACGGCCGAGAGGTCGATCTTGTACAGGTCGAGCTTGAGGTCGTTCGCGATGATCTCGGCGGCCATAGTCTTGCCGGTGCCGGACGGTCCCGAGAACAGCGCGATCAGGCCTTTGCCGAGGGAGAGCCGGCGGTCGAAGCCCCAGGTACCGTAGACGACGGGCCGCTGGCGGACGGTGGTGCAGATCAGTCGCAGCGTCGCCAGGTGTGGTGGGGGCAGGACGATATCGTCCCACGTGTAGCGCGGCTCGAGCTTGCGCGCCAGCGCCATCAACTGGTGCTGGGCCTGGCTGCGACAGGCGGCGTCGATATCCGCGGACGCAAGGCGCCCCGCAGCCGGATCGCGCGCCCAGGCCACCGTACGCGCGCGCGCGAGAGCGTCGTGGATCTGCCCGGGAGTCAAGCGGAAGCGGCCGGCGAGCTCGAGCAGCTCTCGGTCGTCAAGCTCGATCCGGTCGCCATCGTTGCCTCCGGCCCAGCAGGCGTATCGCTCGGCATAGGTCGGCTCCGGTAGCTCGAGCCGCAGGAACGGCCGACGGTCCAGGTCGCGCGCCGGCTCCCAGGCCCGCTCGGCCAGGAGCACCGTAGGCGCCCTTCCGCGCGCCAGCG
>Ga0101944_10004539_pt1 | contig 17014 bp, 10 predicted proteins | sample DewCreD2012metaG_FD_75245 | JGI IMG/M metagenome (GOLD analysis project Ga0101944, IMG submission 75245) | Hot spring sediment bacterial and archeal communities from British Columbia, Canada, to study Microbial Dark Matter (Phase II) - Dewar... ...
CGATTGCCTCGTTGAAAAGCTTTGCCTGGGAGATAGCGTTTTGTCCTGTCGTGGCATCGAGGACCAGAAGGACCTCGTGAGGGGCACCCGGACACTCCCGGCTGACGATACGTTTGAGCTTCTTGACCTCCTCCATCAGATTGACCTTGGTGTGGAGCCTTCCTGCCGTATCAATAAAGACGAGATCGATGTTTCGCGCTTTAGCCGCCTTAATGGAGTCGAAGGCCACCGCGGCAGGATCAGAACCCTTTTCCTGCTTAATGAAGTCGGCCCCTACCCTCTTGGCCCAGATCTCAAGCTGCTCGACGGCTGCTGCGCGGAAGGTATCCGCTGCGCCGATCAGAATCTTCTTCTTTTCCAAAGCGTATTGGTGGGCGAGCTTTCCGATAGTGGTCGTTTTCCCGACGCCATTGACGCCCACCACCATAAAGACGAAAGGTTTCGAAGAGGTTTCTTCGATACGAAGGGGTTGCTCTCCGGCCCGAAGGATGCGAAGGATCTCCTGTTTGATGAAGTCCTTCACTTTTTCGGGCTCTTTGAGCTCCCCTCTCTTGAGGGCCTCCTTGACCCCTTCAATCAGTTGGGTCGATGTCTTCACTCCGAGGTCCGCCCCCAAGAGAACGGCCTCGAGTTCGTCGAGGAGATCCTGGTCGATCGTCTTTCGGCCCAAAAAGAGGCGATCGATCTTCTCGACCAAACCCTGATGGGTCTTCGAAAGCCCCTTCTTAAGCTTTTCAATAAAGCCCCACATCCGAACTCCTCATTCGCCAAAAGTTTGCGAACATCCTAACATCACCTGGCCCCAAAATCAAACCTCCAGAGACAAAAAAGGCGAAGAGCCCGAGGACTCCTCGCCTTAATAAGACAATGGACAATCGGTTCACTTCTTGCTCACGTCTTCATAGTCGGCATCGACCACATCGTCCTGAGCCCTTGCCCGGGGGCCTTCCTGAGGCCCTGCTTCGGCTTGTGCCCCGGCCCCGCCTGCGGCCTTGGACGCCTTTGCGTACATGGCCTCTGCAAGCTTATGGGAAGAAGTGGTGAGCTCCTCCTGGGCGGCCTTGATCGTCTGGAGATCGTTCGACTCCATAGCCTTTTTGGCTTTTGCGATGGCGTCGTCAATCCTTTGCTTGTCGGCCGAATCGATCTTGTCGCCATATTCCTTGAGGGACTTCTCGGTCGTATAGATCAAACTGTCCAAATGATTTCTGGCCTCAGCGAGCTCACGCCGTTTCTTATCCTCCGCGGCATGGGCTTCGGCCTCCTTGACCATTTTCTTGATCTCTTCCTCCGAGAGCCCGCTCGAGGCCGTGATCCGGATCGATTGCTCTTTCCCCGTTCCCAGATCTTTTGCCGACACGTGCACGATACCGTTCGCATCGATGTCGAACGTGACCTCGATCTGGGGGATACCGCGCGGAGCCGGCGGGATACCCATCAGCTGGAACTTGCCCAGCGTCTTGTTGTAAGCCGCCAGTTCGCGCTCACCCTGCAGCACGTGGATCTCCACAGAAGTCTGGCCGTCTTCGGCCGTCGAGAAGATCTCGCTCTTGCGGGTGGGGATGGTGGTGTTGCGCTCGATGAGCCGCGTGAACACCCCGCCCTTGGTCTCGATGCCGAGCGAGAGCGGAGTCACGTCGAGCAGGATGACGTCTTTGACCTCACCGGCCAACACGCCCGCCTGGATGGCGGCGCCCAGCGCGACCACCTCGTCCGGGTTGATGCCCTTATGGGGTTCCTTCCCGGTGAGCTGCCTGACCTTCTCCTGCACCGCCGGCATGCGAGTCATACCGCCTACCAAGATCACCTGGTCGATGTCGCCCACTTTGAGGCCGGCATCCTGCATGGCCTGCTTGGTCGGACCCACCGTCCGCTCGATCAGGTCCCGGGTCAGCTCCTCGAGCTTCGCCCGCGTGAGCGTCATCTCCAGGTGCAGCGGTCCGCTCTGGTCCATGGTGATGAACGGCTGGTTGATGGTCGTCTCCAAGACGGAGGACAGCTCAACCTTAGCCTTCTCGGCCGCCTCGTAGAGCCGCTGCAGCGCCTGCCTGTCCTGCGTCAAGTCAACGCCCTTCTCGCGGCGGAATTCGGTCACGATCCAGTCCACGATAGCTTTGTCGAAGTTGTCGCCACCCAGGTGAGTGTCACCGGCGGTCGCTTTGACCTCGAACACTCCGTCACCGAGCTCAAGGATGGACACGTCGAAAGTACCGCCACCCAGGTCGAAGACGAGGATGGTCTGATCGTGCTCCTTGTCCAGCCCATAGGCCAAAGCGGCAGCGGTGGGCTCGTTGACGATGCGCTTGACCTCCAACCCCGCGATGGTCCCAGCGTCTTTGGTCGCCTGCCGTTGGGCATCGTCGAAGTACGCGGGTACGGTGATCACCGCTTCCGTCACCTCCGTTCCCAGGAAGGCCTCCGCATCCCGCTTGAGTTTCTGGAGGATCTTGGCCGAGATCTCGGGCGGCGAGTAAAGCTTGTCCTGGACTTTCACCCGCACGTCGCCGTTGGGGCCTTCTACCACCTTGTAGGGGACTATCTTCATCTCTTCGCTCACGTTGGAGTACTTGCGCCCCATGAAGCGCTTGATCGAGAAGATAGTGTTCTCCGGGTTGGTGACGGCCTGACGTTTGGCCACGGTACCGACCAGCTGCTCACCGGTCTTGGTGAAAGCCACCACGGAGGGTGTCGTCCGGCCACCCTCGGCGTTGGGGATTATGGTCGGCTCGCCGCCTTCCAGCACCGCCATGGCTGAGTTGGTGGTGCCCAGGTCAATGCCGATGATCTTACCCATTTATCTGTCCTCCGCGATTTGACACATAGTCGTTAGCATGGCGGCATTATAAAATCTGAGTCGCTTATTGTCAAGTGGCTAGCAACCAATCGTTGTGGATAGCGACGGCAGTGCCGCCGCACCGTTCCGGAAACCAGGGGGCGAGTAATATACGTCTTGTCACATAACGGTCAGCCGACCACGACCACCCTGCTTTGCCCCCTGACTTCGGAGGAGAGAAGAGAAGCGACATGCGGGCCGGTCGCGAGAGACGGAGTTCACGCAAGAGACGCGAGAACAGGAGGCGTCAACGACGTACGGCGATACTCATCGCCGTCCTACTTGCCATCCCTCTGCTTCTCATAGCGGGGGCGGCCACGATGCTCTCCGTCACTCTCCGCGCGGTAGCTTCGGTGCAGGAAGACATCCCTTCGTTGGAAGACCAGGGGGAGGTCTCCTTAGCCCAGACAACGCAGATATATGCGGCGGACGGCACCCTTCTCGCCTACCTTCACGGAGTGGAGAACCGCACGGTCATCAGCGGCAAGGACATCCCCGACGTACTTCGCCACGCCTTGGTAGCTATCGAGGATGAACGCTTCTACGAGCACAACGGGGTCGACTTCGAGAGCTTCCTGAGAGCACTGGTCGAGAACGTGCGCGCGCAGAGGATAACCGAGGGCTTCTCGACCATTACCATGCAGCTGGTAGGCAACCTCTACCTCGACCGGACTGACCTGTCGTTGACCCGCAAGTTCAACGAGATGGCTCTGGCTTGGCAGCTCGAGCGCAAGTATTCCAAGAACGAGATCCTCGACCTCTATCTGAACACCGTCTACTTCGGTTCCAACGCTTACGGCGTGGAGGCGGCTGCCCGGACGTACTTCGACAAAGACCCCATCGATCTCACCCTTTCGGAAGCAGCCCTCATCGCCGGCTTGCCTCAAGCGCCCAGCGCCTACTCACCGCGCAAACATCCGGAGCGCGCCCTGGAGCGTCGCAACCTGGTGCTCGGCAAGATGCTTGAGAATGGCTACATAACCGAGCAGGAATACCGGAAAGCGGTCAACGAGCCTCTGCAGCTGGCGCCATATTCTCCCTACACCAGGGTGCAAGAACCCTACGTGGTGGCTTACGTGCGCAAGCAGCTCATCGATATGTTCGGCGCGGAGAAAGTCTTCAGCGGCGGCCTGCGGGTCGAGACCACCATTGACCCTTCGTTGCAGCAGCTGGCGGTGGAATCCATCAGTTCGATCCTGAATGAGAAAGGCGACCCCTCCGCCGCCCTGGTAAGCATCGAGGTCGACACCGGTTACATCAGAGCCATGGTGGGCGGTAGCGACTACGACAGTTCGAAGTTCAACTTGGCGGCCCAGGGACGCCGCCAGCCTGGCTCCGCCTTCAAGACCTTCTGCCTGACAGCGGCCATCGAGAAGGGTATCAACCCCTACGAGACCTATTACGAATCCATGCCCCTTACTCTAAAGCTGCCGGGCCGCGACAAGCCGTGGACGGTCAAGACTTTCGGCAACACTTACACCGGAGCCACCAACATCGAGAAGGCCACCCTACGCAGCGACAACAGCGTGTATGCACAGCTCGCCCTCGACGTAACGCCCGAACATATCGTGGACGTGGCGCACCGCATGGGCATCACGTCGTATCTGAACGTCGATCCCGCCATCGCCCTGGGTGGGTTGACCTACGGCGTCTCACCGCTCGAGATGGCGTCCGCCTACGCCACTCTGGCCAATGGCGGCCAGTATGTATCCCCAACCATCATCCTGCGTATCAAGGACTCGCAGGGCAAGGTCATCTGGGAAGCACACCCCAAACGGACCCAAGCCATCTCAGCCGGCGTGGCCTATGAAGTGACCAAGATCCTGGCCAAGAACATCCAATCCGGTACCGGCACCCGGGCCGACATCGATCGCCCAGCCGCTGGCAAGACCGGGACCGCCCAGGAGTACTACGATGCCTGGTTCTGCGGCTACACACCTCACCTCTCGACTACAGTGTGGGTGGGCCATCCGGAGGCGCAGATCCCGATGGTGAATGTTCACGGCATCCGGGTGACAGGCGGGAGTTTCCCCGCGCAGATCTGGCAGAAGTTCATGTACGAGGCCGACCGCCGCTACCCCGAGGAGGACTTCCGAGAGCCGGAGGTCAAGGTGGCCTGGGACTACTTCTTCGTTAGCAAGTGGGCGGTCTTCCCGACCTCCACCACCACCAGCAGTACCACGACGACCACCACCTTGCCACCGACCACTACGACCACTCAACCCACGACTACAGTGCCGCCAAGCACGACGACCACCAAGAAGCCGCCGAATACGACTACTACCACGGCGCCGACGCCCACTACCACGGCGCCGACGACCACCGTCAGCAGCACGCCTTAGCCAGGGGTCCCGCCTCCCACAGTGCTGACTCGTAATGAGCCCGCGATATGGCGGCACTCCCAGCTGCGGCAAGAGGACGGCAGTTGCAGCTACAGCAAGAGGACGACAGCCTCAGCTCCAGTGACACACCCCCACCGCAGATTCGAGTGTCCCTCGCCGCTTGACAGACTTGAGTCGAATCATATAAGATTTTCTCCATCAAATAATGAAAGCTAGAAAACACGCCCGCTGCTGCAGCTGTGGGCTCAAGGAGCACTGATCGGAATGCAACTAGAACGCTTCACTCTCAAGGCGCAGGAGGCACTTGCCGCTTCCCAGCGACTGGCCCAAGAGCGAGGACATGCTCAGATAGAGCCGGAGCATCTGGCTACCGCCCTCCTCGACCAGGAAGGGGGGCTCGCCCGTTCCATCCTTGAGCGTATCGGCGCAAGCCCGGCCACAGTGCGGGGGGAGCTCGAGAAGCGACTGAGCTACTTCGCGACCGTACATGGCGCGACTCAACTTGGTCTTAGCCGTGAGACACAGAAGGTCTTGGAGGCCGCCCAGTCGGAAGCCGACAAGATGAAGGACGCTTACGTCTCTACGGAGCACGTTCTGATGGGACTCACCGCCGACACCGGCTGGCTCGGCGATATGCTCAAGCGCTATGGAGTTACGCGGGATGCCGTCCTCCTGGTCCTCAAGGACATCCGCGGCTCCCAGCGGGCCGAGGACCCCAACGCCGAGGAGAAGTACCAGGCGCTGCAGCGCTTCGGCCGTGACCTGACCGACCTGGCCCGCCGGGGCAAGCTCGACCCGGTCATCGGCCGCGACGACGAGATACGGCGCGTCATCCAGGTCCTTTCCCGTCGGACGAAGAACAACCCAGTCCTCATCGGCGAGCCAGGGGTGGGCAAGACGGCCATCGTGGAAGGTCTGGCCCAACGCATCGTTTCGGGGGACGTGCCGGAGGGTCTGAAGAACAAGCGGGTCATCGCGCTTGATATCGGGGCCCTGGTCGCGGGAGCCAAGTACCGGGGTGAGTTCGAGGAGCGGCTGAAAGCCGTGCTCAAAGAGATAGCTGATTCCGGCGGCGAGATAATCACCTTCATCGACGAGATGCACACCATCGTGGGCGCCGGCGGGGCCGAGGGCGCGGTGGACGCCTCCAACATGCTCAAACCCATGCTGGCGCGGGGTGAACTGCGCGTGGTGGGTGCCACCACCCTCGACGAATATCGCAAGTACGTGGAGAAGGACGCGGCCCTAGAACGGCGCTTCCAGCCTGTGCTGGTAGGCGAACCCTCCGTGGAGGACACCATCGCCATCTTGCGCGGACTCAAAGAGCGCTACGAGGTCCATCATGGCGTCCGCATCAAAGACTCGGCGCTAGTGGCGGCAGCCGTCCTCTCTCACCGTTACATCTCTGACCGCTTCTTGCCCGACAAGGCCATCGACCTGGTGGACGAGGCGGCCAGCCGCCTGCGCATCGAGATAGATTCGCTGCCTATCGAGATCGACCAAGTGGAGCGGCGCATCAAGCAGCTCGACATCGAGCTGCACGCCCTAAGCAAGGAGAAGGACGCCGCGTCCAAGGAGCGCCGCAAAGCGATCGAAGCCGAGTTAGCCGAGCTGCGCGAGCAGTCTGCCGCACTCAAGGCTCATTGGCAGGCGGAGAAAGAGGCCATCAGCAAGATCCAGGCCCTCAAGGAGCAGATAGAGGCCCTGAAGATCGAGGCGGAGAAGGCGGAAAGGGTCGTCGACCTCCAGAAGGCGGCGGAGCTGCGTTACGGACGCATCCCGGAGGCCGAACGGCAGTTGGCCGCCGAGAACCAGCGCTTGGCTGAGCTACAGCGTGACGTCAAGATGCTGAAAGAAGAGGTGGAGGAAGAAGACATCGCCGAAGTCGTGGCCAAGTGGACCGGGATTCCGGTGTCGCGGCTGCTGGAGGGCGAGGTGGAGAAGCTCATCCACATGGAGGAGCGGCTGCATCGGCGGGTCGTAGGTCAGGACGACGCCCTCGCCGCGGTGGCCAGCGCTATACGGCGGGCACGGGCGGGACTGCAAGACCCCAACCGGCCTATCGGCAGCTTCATCTTCTTGGGCCCCACCGGGGTGGGCAAGACCGAGCTGGCCCGTTCGCTCGCGGAGTTCCTGTTCGACGACGAACGAGCGCTCATCCGCGTCGACATGAGCGAGTACCAGGAGCGGCATTCGGTCGCCCGCCTGATCGGTGCGCCGCCAGGCTATGTCGGTTACGAGGAAGGCGGCTACTTGACCGAGGCTGTCCGGCGTCGCCCCTATTCGGTCATCCTCTTGGATGAGATCGAGAAGGCCCATCCGGATGTTTTCAACCTGCTGCTGCAGATATTGGATGAGGGCCGCCTCACCGACGGCCACGGCCGCACCGTCGACTTCAAGAACACCGTGGTCATCATGACCTCCAACATAGGTAGCCAGTACATCCTGGACCCGGACATCACCGAGGTCGAGATGGAGATGCGGGTGACCGAGTTGATGCAGGCCACCTTCAAGCCCGAGTTCCTCAACCGGGTCGACGAGATCATCATCTTCCACCGGTTGACACTCGAGCACATCAAAGGCATCGTCGAGATCCAAGTCGACCTGCTTCGCAAGCGCTTGGCTGACCGCGACATCAAATTGGAACTGACCGAGGCTGCCAAGAACTACCTGGCCCAGCAAGGTTACGACCCGGCCTATGGGGCCCGACCGCTCAAGCGGCTAATCCAGAAGGAGATCCAGGACAAGATCGCGCTCGGCCTGCTCAAGGGCGACTTCCGCGATGGCGACACCATCCGGGTGGACGAGCGCAACCTAGAACTTGTGTTCGAGAGAGTCGCCCACGAGGCGGAACCGGCAGGAGTGGAGACGGTGGCGACTGGCTACTAGACCACGACTTCAAGCAGGCTCTCCAGGTGGTGACAGCCCGAGGCCGGGCCGCGAATGCGGCCCGGCCTCGACCATCAGGACGGTGGATGACAGCGCGCGGTCATCAGCTCGTGAAGTGAGGAGCCGGGTATAATCCGCCCGGTGAGCCTTTCCCCTACCAACCTCCACAAGAACCAGCTCCTCGAACTGCCGGTGACCGGGCTTGCCTTCGGGGGCAAGGGCCTGGGTCGCATTGATGATTTCGTGGTGTTCGTGTCGGGAGCCGTACCCGGTGATCTCGCTCGGATCCGCCTCACCAAGCTCAAGAAGCGGTACGCTGAGGGGCGCGTCGAAGAGCTACTCGTGCGCTCCTCACAGCGGGTGCTCCCGCGCTGCCCTGCGTTCGGAGAATGCGGGGGCTGCACCTGGCAAGACTTGACTTACGAGGCGCAGCTGTCCTATAAAGCCCAGCAAGTCCGGGAATCACTTGAACACTTGGGAGGTCTCTCCGGGTTCGAGGTGCGCCCCATCCTGGGTATGGCCGACCCCTGGCGCTACCGCAACCGGGTGGACTTCGCCATCGGAGACGGCCCCAAAGGAGTGACGATAGGGTTTCGGCCGCCCGGTCGCTGGGACACCGTGACCGCGATATCGGAGTGCTACCTGCTCCCACTCTCGATGGAAAAGGTGCGGGCGACCGTAGAGCAGTGGCTGCGGGAAAGGGGGCTTCCCGGCTGGGACCCGCGCGGTCTTACGGGGTATGCCCGCCACCTGGTAGTCCGCTCTGCCCGCCTGGGAGCGGAGCTGCTGGTAAGCCTGGTCACAGCGCCGGGCCAACTCCCCGATCCCAGTGGCCTGGTGGAGCGACTGCGCTCGGCCCATCCAGAGTTGGTGGGCGTCGTGCATGCGGTGAACGAAGGACGGGCCGAGGTGAGCACTGGCTTGGAGTACACCACGCTTTGGGGCCGGCCGTACCTTCTGGAGCAGGTGGCCGGGCTTACTCTGAAGGTCTCTGTCAACGCGTTCTTTCAGACCAACACCTTGATGGCGCACGCGCTCTACGGACTGGCTGCTCAGGAGGCGGCAGCGGGCTGCATCGTGGCGGGTAGCGAGCGGCCCCCGGTCGTCTGGGACCTCTACAGTGGTGTCGGCTCTATCGGGTTGGCCCTCGCTGCAAAGGCGCGGGGAGTGCTAGGCATCGAGGCTATCTCTTCGGCGGTCAAAGACGCCGAGGAAAATGCGCGGCTCAACGGCATCACCAACGTCCGCTTCGTCGAGGGCGACGTCCGCCGCTTGCTGCGAGAGGTAGCTCAGGGACGACGCACTTTGCCCGCGGGCCTGGAGCGGCCTGACGTGGTGGTCGTCGACCCGCCCCGGGCGGGGCTTCATCGACGGGTGGTGGATCGCATTGGCGAAGTAGGTGCCCCCCTTATCGTGTATGTGTCCTGCAACCCATCCACGATGGCACCCAATGTCGCCCAATTCGTCACGCAGTACGGGTATCGGCTCGAGCGGGTCACGCCGGTGGACATGTTCCCTCATACGCCCCATGTGGAATGTGTGGGGGTCCTCACCCGACCGCACTAGGGCGGTATCGCCCGGTGCGACCCGTCTTAATAGGGCGGCTGATCGCGGTACCAGTCACCTAGCGCCTTGAAGGCCTTCCAGAACTCGGCCTTCGCCTTCTCCGCATCCAGCGCGGCATCGATGTCAGGCGTGACCAGCGCCTTGCAGAACGGCGTGAAGTCCTGTAGCTCCCCGGGCTCCCAGTCCAGCTTCTTCATCCCGGCGATGCGTTCGCGGTTGACCACGTTGAACGTCTCTCGGCCCATGACCACGATGATGCGCGGATGCGTGATGTGGAACTCCTCCAGCCAGTAGAGCGGGCAATTCTTCTCCCCCTCACGCCGGTTGACGTCGTGGCACTTGACGATGTTGGTGCCGTACACGTTGAGCGGGTCGATGCCCAGGCGGTCCAGGCTCTTTAGGATGGCTGTTCCCGAGCGGCCGAAGAAGGCGACCCCCTCGGTCACCTCCAGGTAATGCGGCTGGTACTTCACCAAGAAGATGTCGGCAAGGGGATGGCCGGAGCCGACGGTCGGGATGTAGTCGCCCCGTCTGCACTTCCGGCAGTGGCTAACGCGCCGGTTCAGGTCGTTGCTCTCGCCGATGGCGCGCTCTTCGAGTTTCCGGTATATCTCGTTGGCCTCGGTGGGAGGCGCTTGTTCTTTCATGTCGACTATATTGGCCGGCGGGCCACGAATTCCTTTGGCGCCGTTGCCCGGCCCGTTCAGTCCTCGGGCAGCACCCGGTCCAAAGTGGTCCGCAAGAGTTTCAAGGACTGCAGATAAAGAAGGCTCTTACGGCGAGCGATGATGTCCGCCTCCCACAGAGCAGCCATGAAAGTCTGTTGGTCATGGAAGCGGGGCATGTGGAGCATCGCCGTGCCGATAGCCTGCAGAACATGGGCGTCGCTTCCTGCCCCAGCTACGATGTTGTACTTGGCCGCGAACCGCTCGGCCCCCAAGTTGAAGGAGGAGAGGGCGACCTTGGCGTTATACACCTCGATGACGTCGATGCGATGCAGGTTGTCCACCAGAGTGCGATAAGACGGGGTAGTACGCAGAGCGTCGAAGGGATGCGGGACGTAGACTAGACCGCCTTGCTCCTTGATAAGAGACACCGTCTGGTCGAAGGAGAGCCCTTTGGGGATATGTTCTTGCAGGAAGAGGCCGATGACCTCGCCCTCGGACGTCTTGATCTCCTCGGCCACGATGACGAACGGATCCCCTTCCGCCATCTCCCGAGCCAGTAAGGCACCCTTTATCTCATTGTGGTCGGCGATGGCGATGGCGCCCAGGCCCACCTCACGCGCGGTACGCAAGATAGCGGAGATGCTGCTGGCGCAGTCCTTGGAGAAGTTGCTGTGCATGTGAAGGTCAGCGTTGATCCAGTCGGGCCGGGTAGCGAGAGCCGCCTCCCGAGCCCGCTTGCGGGGCGACTCCTCGCCCAGTCCTCTGAGGTGCAGTGAGTGGATGGCCGCCGGTGTGCGACCGGCCCGCCCCCGAGCAGCGCGAGTCACCTGCAGCGTATCGCGGTATAGAGCCTCGAGTCTCTCGGCGACCACGGTCATACGGTGCGCGGCGACACCCTCCACCATCCCCGGCGGCCGGGTGGGCGCCGTGCTGCCCGAGACCACCGCCGACACCGCCGTGGCCAGCGAAGCGGACTCGCTGGGGGAGAAGACGGCGCCCAATGGCCGACCAGTCTTGCCGGGTGCCCCGTTCGCCGCCAGGAAATCCCGCACAGGAGCCAAGTCGGGCCCCACCACGGGACAGCCGGTCACCGCCGCCTCCGCCAGGGAAGCGCAGAGCCATTCCCCGCCTAAAAACGGGAGGATGGTCAGCGCGGCCCGGCGGTACCAGGGTAGAAGCTCGTGCGGCGAGGCGAACTCGATCAGCGTCACCCGGGACCGCAGGCGGCGCGGTACCGTCCGCGGCACCCAGCGTTCGACCGAAGGGCGATGCAGCGCAACCACGACCTCTCCCACTTCGGGTGGGAACCCAGCAAGGAGAGCTCGCTGTAATGCCCGGTAAGACCGCCGAGCGTCCCCCCGGTAGACGTAGAGAGCGAACGGCGGTCTTGAGCCGCTCGGCCCCGCCGGAAATGAAGTCTCGTCCTGTCCCGCCGAGGCTGGATGCGTCTGCCCAGTCACCAGGCCGCTCCCGGTCACCAGGCCGCTCCCAGCGGTCAAGCCACGGGCTGCTGCCGGAGGGCCTTCCAATTCCGCCCCACAGGAGACCACGTGATAGTCGCCGGGGTAGAGCTCGTCCAACAGACGCCCGGCCTCCGGGAAGGTCACTACTCGACAATCAAGCCTTGAGAAGAAGCGCCCCAGCACCGACTCGGCCATCTCATAAGCAGCCATCGCCACCGGCGTCAGATGGAAAGTCGCGACCACCGGGCTACGGGCTTCACGAAGCGCGGTGAAGCTCACCGAGGGAGCGAGCGGCTCGTGGACATGCACGAGGTCGAAATCGCCGCCTATCAGAAGCTTCTCCAGACGGGAGGTCACATCCACCGGAAGACCCAGGTTGACGATGCTGCCGTTGAGCCGCACGGGAAAGCTGTAACCGACCGGAATCACCGGGACGCCGTCCTCGGGTGACAGAGGACCCGAGCTGGCCGGGGGCAGTAGAAGCGCATCGACTTCGCCGTCCCCACGATAGGCGGCCAACAGTTCGATCAAGCGCCCCCGTGTCCGCCGGAACAGCAGCCGCATGCGCCTGCTTTCCTCGAGGAGGTCGGAGGAAGCCACTACGACCGGCAAGTGGCCCCGGGCTCTGAGGGCCCGAGCCAGACCGGCGATGTGCTGATTGACTGCGCTGGGCGTGCTCCACGAGAACGGAGCGACCAAAGCTACATAGAGTCCGCCTGCCACCTCTTCCCCCACATACGAAGGGCCCGGACCGCGGCCCCCGAACCGGCCGCCCGACGTCCGGGCCCCAGAGCTCGGTGTTCTACCTCACTCGCAGTAGGCTTCGCCGGAGATGAAGGCCTCAGTCCGCCGCCGGGCCTCTTCATCACTGTACTGGATGGGCGGCGACTTCATGAAGTACGACGCGGGATCGAACAACGCCCCCGAGATACCCCGGTCAAGGGCCAGCTTGGCGCAGCGTACTGCGTCTATCACGATGCCTGCCGAGTTGGGCGAGTCGACCACTTCCAGCTTGAGCTCGATGTTGAGGGGCACATCGCCGAACGTGCGGCCTTCCAGCCGGATGTAGGCCCATTTGCGGTCGTCGAGCCATTCCACGTAGTCAGAGGGGCCGATGTGGATGTTGCGACTACCCATGTCGTAGTCCAGCTGCGAGGTGACCGAGTTGGTCTTGGAGATCTTCTTGCTCTCCAGGCGCGACCGCTCCAGCATGTTGAGGAAATCCGTGTTGCCGCCCACGTTGAGCTGGGAGGTCCGCTCCAGCCGAACCCCTCTATCACGCATGAGCTTGGTCAGCACCCGGTGCACGATAGTGGCCCCCACTTGCGACTTGATGTCGTCGCCGATGACCGGAAGGCCTCTCTCGATGAAGCGCTCTTGCCAGTATTTCTCGCGGGCGATGAAGACGGGGATGCAGTTGACGAAGGCACAGCCAGCATCCAGGATCTGTTCTACGTACCACTTGGTGGCCATCTCGCTGCCCACGGGCAGGTAGCTGACCACCACGTCCGTCTTGGTGTCCTTGAGGATGCCCACCACATCGTCGGTAGGACCGGGGGCCTTCTCGATCACCTCGGAGAGGTACTTGCCGAGGCCGTCATGCGTCATGCCTCGATAGACCTTGACTCCCAGCTCGGGAACGTCGCAGAACTTTACCGTACAGTTGCGACCGGCCCAGATGGCTTCGGAGAGGTCCTTACCCACTTTGGTTTTATCGATGTCGAAGGCGCAGGTGAACTCGATGTCGGAGATGTGGTATCCGCCGAGGTTCACGTGCATCAGACCGGGGACGAACTCGTCAGCCTTGGCGTTGCGGTAGTAATGAACGCCCTGCACGAAGGACGAAGCGCAGTTACCGACGCCGATGATTGCTACCCGAACTTTATTGCTCAACGGATCCTCCCTGTTCCCTTTCCCTTCCGAGCTCCCGGTAGGTGTGGACGACGCGCTGCACGACCGTGAAGACGGTGAGTGCCAGCATTATGTAGATGACATACGGCAACACATCGAAGAAGAGTCCCACGGCGATCAAGATGATACGTTCTGGCCGGCTCATGACGCCGACCGTACATTCCAGGCCGAGAGTCTCCGCTCGTGCACGAGTGTAACTCACCAGGAGGCTGCCTAGTAGGGCGAGTGCGACCAGACCAGCGTCCACACTCTCTCCCCCCGAAGCGAACAGGTAACACACGGCGGCCAGCACCACGCCTTCCGAAACTCGGTCCAGCGTGGAATCCAACAAAGCGCCAAAGGGAGTCACCCGGCCGGTGTGGCGGGCTAAGGAGCCGTCGAGCATGTCGAAGCAGCCCGCGACGAGCACCAAGATGCCCGCCCAGATGAGGTGGTCGAGGATGATGAGCGCCGCCACTCCTAGGTTGAGGACTGTGCCGGCCACCGTGACCATGTTGGGAGTCACGCCCAGCCGTTGCAGGCCCCGGAGCAGCGGCACGAAGCCGGAGCGCAGCCGCGTCCCGAGAAACTGGCGGATTGTTTCCATTACAAGAGCCGATTGTAACAGTATCCCTCAGAGGCCACAAACGCCCGCCGGCATCCGCCCCTGGCACTGTCCGCCCCGGGCTGGCGTTCCCCGCCCGACAGCCACCATGGATCGTCCCTCACTCCTCTTCCGGCGCCCCAGGGGGTCGCACCCTGCGCGGAGGAGGAGCGCCTGTCCGGGCGGGGATAAGTGCGATGCCATCGTCGCCCGCCCAGGGCGCCTTGGATATCTTGAAATCATAAAAGGTCAGGGTATGCCGGAGCAGGGCGAGGAGGGGCAGAGACGCGATGATGCCCAGGATGCCCCCGATCTGGGCTCCAGCCAGCAACGCAAAGATAACGACCAAAGGGTGGACCCCGACCGAGCTCCCCACGATGTTAGGCGCCAAGATATGGCTTTCCAGCTGCTGGATACCGAAGTAGATGATGATGACGATAAGAGCGGCCATCGGCGAATGAAAGAAGGCGGCGATGACCGGCGGCACCGCTCCGATCCAGGGTCCGATATACGGGATGACCTCCGTGATGCCCGCCCAGAAGCCGAAGAGCAGGGCGTATTGGCCGCCTTGCGGCCACACTCCCACCACGTCCCAGCTCAGTATCCAGATGGCCAGCCCACAGGCCAGCCCCACGGTCACTCCCAGGAGCGCCTGACCGCGGACGAAGCGGCTGAACGCGGTCTGTAGACCACGGACGTACTGTTCTTTGACCTCCGGAGCGCCTGGGGCCAGCCGGCACAAGAAGCGGAATATGCGACGACCGTCGATGAGCATGTAAAAACTGATTATCACTGTGAAAAGGATGTTGATGAGGATACCGGCTATGCTCATACCGACCGAAAGCAGGGTGGCGACCGACCGAGCCCCGTTGGTCTCCAACCAATGGACGATGTCAGTGGTGTTGAACTGGAGGTCGATCTCGATGTTACGCTCGGCCAGCCAGACCTCAAGATCGCCCAACAGGCGGTTGAGGTCCTGAAGCCAGCCCGGGATGGCATCGAACAGACGCTGGAACTGTCGGATGAGCAACGGCCCTAAGAAGATGATGACTATCACCACCACCGCCACGAAGGCCAGGTAGACTACCGGCACCGCCAGCCAGCGTGGGATCTTCACTCGCCGCATCCCCAGTACCAGGGGGTTGAGCAAGAGAGCCACCACGGCCGAGATGAGAAAGACGAAGACAGCATGGCTGGCGACCTTGCTGAAATACAGGCCCACCAAGATGGCGACAGGAATCAATACGGCCTGAGCCCATCGCGGAATGGTGATACGCAACTGCCCTCCTCGCCGGCGCACCCACCCGACCACGCATCTGTTCACAGCTTACCAGCCCCGCAGTGCGAGCGTGTCGCTGTTCGGTGGGCAACCTGACCGCCAGGTGGTAAGGTTAGGTCGATGCGAGAGATGGTTCCCGAAACTGAAGTTTGGCCTGACGACGAATTTCTTCGCCGCAAGCGCCGTCAAGCAATCGTCTATCGCAGACGGCGCATCCGCTTCGCCCTGGGGTTCACGCTCTTCTGCCTCGTCGTCGCCGGACTGGTCATCGCTCTCTCGGCGGGGGGGTCCAGGGAGCAGGTCTCGGCCCAGACTCTTCTCGCCGGAGGCGAGCCCTCGCGCCTCGGTCCTGTGGTGGCGACTGGGGAAGAAAGACCGGCCTTCGCCCGGCTGAAGGACCGCAATCTACTGCTTCCGGTGGCAGCCCGCGACGTCACCATCATCGCCTACCAACCGCTCAGTGATAGTCGCGCCGTCTCTCTCTCCCCCATAGGGGAACAAGTCAACGCTAACGGCCTGGTCCGCTTCTTTCGCGGTCTCTTCTCCGGTGAGGCGGCAGTCCGCTACTACCTCTTGGACGGCGATGAAGGAGAGCCGACCAGCTCGGTGCTCATAGGCGCCCCACCCGGCTCACCGGTCACCTCTCCGGTCTCGGGCATCGTGACCGCGGTCAAGCAGTACAAACTGTACGGGAAGTACGATGACGTCCAAATCGATATCCGTCCGGAGGAGATGAGCAGCGTCACCCTGACACTTCTTTTCATCGACGAGCCAGCGGTCACCATCGGGGAGGTCGTGACCGCTGGAAAGACTCAGTTGGGCAAGGTGCGCGAATGCCCCGAGCAACTGGGGGCAGCTCTCTCCCCCTACACCCACGACTCGGGCTCGCATGTCTATATGCAGGCGACGGAGGAGCCGATCAACTGAACTCTCGCTTCTGCGCAAAGTGTGGCGGTCCTCTCGAGGTGCAGATGGTGGGGGACAGGCCTCGGGAAGTGTGCCCGGCTTGCGGCACCATCTTCTACCAGAACCCTCTGCCTGCGGCGGCCGCGCTTGTGCTTGACACGGACCGGCGTGTTCTCCTTGTGAAAAGGAAGCACCCGCCCAACGAAGGTATGTGGTGCTTGCCCATTGGCTTCGCCGAGACCGGAGAGACGATCGCGGAAGCCGCGCTGCGCGAATTGCGCGAGGAAACGGGGTTGGTGGGGAGGGTCTACCGTCTGATCGACGCTGATTCCTGGCGAAGCACCTACTACGGGGACCTGCTGGTGGTCACTTTCGAGGTGGAGAAGACCGGTGGCGTTGAGACGCCCGGCGATGACGCGGCGGCGGTGGCCTACTTCCCCATCGACGAGCTCCCGCCGCTGGCCTTTCCCTCCAACGAGAAGGCCATAAGACTCTGCGGGGACCTCCATCGCGACGAGAGGGCCATCCACGACTCGTTCCGGCAGCTTCAGGAAGGAGCCAGCGAACAGGGGGA
>Ga0101944_10004540_pt1 | contig 17013 bp, 8 predicted proteins | sample DewCreD2012metaG_FD_75245 | JGI IMG/M metagenome (GOLD analysis project Ga0101944, IMG submission 75245) | Hot spring sediment bacterial and archeal communities from British Columbia, Canada, to study Microbial Dark Matter (Phase II) - Dewar... ...
ATAGGTGGGCGGGCACGGGGACCCGCCCCTACCTGCGGGTCTGATGGGCGGGCACGGGGACCCGCCCCTACCTGCGGGTCTGATGGGCGGGCACGGGGACCCGCCCCTACCTGCGGGTCCGATGGGCGGGCACGGGGACCCGCCCCTACCTGCGGGCCCGATGGGCGGGCACGGGGACCGCCCCTACCTGGTGTCCGGAACGGACTACGCCCCAATCTTTCTTTGGCTTGCGTCCGGTTACGCAGTGTGGCCCTCAACCACGGGCTCCGCGCGCAGAGAGATTCTTCGCTCCGCCCGCCGGGAGGTGGGCTGCGCTCAGAGATGACATGCTGGTGTGGCGTATCCGCGCTGTTGACAGGTAGTTACTGCCTTGGCCGCAATTCATGTAGCAGTGGTTCGTAGTGCGGGCTCTAGCCGGTCTGCCCAGCTACGGCCTGAAGGCCGCACTCCGAACGAGTTTTCCGCTTCGGTCGGGCGCGCCCGCGAGCGCTACATGAATTGTGGCCAAGGTAGTATCTCAGTTGGAGCAGGAGAATGTAGCGTTGGGGCGCCAAAGCGCGAGTTCGGCCCGGTGCCGAGTGCTGGGGCCGTTCGGCGCATCCCCCAACCAGCAGGGCATGACGCACCGCCGCCACAAGACCCACAAACGCAAACCTGGAGGGGGATTACGATCTGCCTGCGCCGTTCGCGTCGCGGCCTCAGGGCTTTTGGGGCGGCGGGGCGGCCTTGAATGCTGCGGCGACGTCGTGCGGCGGCAGGACGCGGGCGTAGACCTTCACGCCGCGGACCTGGCCCGTCACTTGGAACTGGGGTCCGGGGCCGCCGCTGTACTGGCCGACGTGGAGCGGCCCCGCCCAGGGCGTGAGGATGGCCGCGCCGGCCTTCTGGGCCACGAGGCGCCCATCCTGGTAGAGGCGCGCGGTCTGGCCGTCATAGGTGCCGACGACGTGCATCCAGCGGCCCGGCTCGGGCCGCCCGCCATCGCAATCAATGCCGCCCGCGTGCCAGCGCCAGGCACCGCCGATCCACTGGAGGAACCAGCCGGCCTGGTTCCAGTGGCCGCAACTGACGATGACGGGCATCGTGCCGGGCTTGGCGAACCTCACCCAGCATTCCATCGCGAAGCGCTGGCTGAGGTCGAACTCCGGGCGGTGGTCGAAGGTCGCGTAGCCGCCGGCGGGGACGTCGAGGGCGCCTTCGGCCACCTTGGCGCCGCCGTGGAGCCTGCCCTTGGCGGTCCCGCCGCCGAAGAGCGTGGCGTCGGCATTCGCGGCGAAGGCGGCGACGAAGACCGGTTCCTTGACCTCGGCCAGCGGTGCGGCGACGACGGGCGTCGCGGCCTCGCTCTCGGCCCCACGAGCGTTCACGGCTCGCACGGTGTAGGCGTGGGGCACGCCGTCGGGTGCCGTGGCGTCGGCGTAGCGGAGCTCGGGCGTCGGCTCGGGGTTCAGCCGCACGAAGTCCTTCCCCTCGGCCTTGGCTCGGTAGATGTTGTATCGGGCGCGCGCGCCGGCGGCTTCCTGCCAGGTGAGCTCGACGCGGCCTGGGGTGGGGGTGGCCTTGAGGCCCGTGGGGGCAGGCGGCGGGGGCGGCGTGGGGACGGTGACGGTGGCGCGGATGGCCCGGCTCTGCCGCTCGGGGTTGCACAGAAAGAGGGCATAGTGCTGGGGGCCGGGTTCGGCGGCGGGGTCGTCGTGCTGGAAGAGGGGGGTCTCGACGAGCAAGGTGTCCTTGCTGGGGGTGAAGTCAGGCGTCTTGCCGCGGTGGAGTTCGGCGGTGAGGCCGATTGTGCGGGCGGAGCGCTCCCACGACAGATGGACGATTCCATCGGCGTCCACCGAGGCGTCGAGCGCTGGAAGCGGGTCGGGGAGGGGGGTGGGGACGAATTGGCGGTGTGCGCCGGGGATGAGCTTTGCGCCGGGCATGTCGGCCCTTGGGGCGGCGAGGGCCTGGCGGCGGCCGTTCTGGATGATGGCCAACATCGCCTGGTAGCGGGGGTCGGCGGTGGAGGCGAAGGAGATGACGGGCTTGCCGTCGTCCTCGGGCACAGGCGCGGGCGGGGGGGCCTTGAAGTGGTCGAGAGGCGTCACGCCGTGGGCGTAGCCAGTGCGGAGGACGAAGATGCGCTTGCGCGTGGGGTCCACCTTCCAGTTGCGGCACATGGCGGTGCCGTAGCCTTCCTCGCCGGGGGCCAGCGGGGCGCGGAGGATGCGGCTGAACTCCGGGCGCTCGAGGTTGAACCAGTCGTCGTCGAAGTACGTGTGGCATTTCATGCAGCCGGCCCGCTGCATCTCGGCGACGAGGGCGTTCTTGACGTGGGGCCAGGCCTTCGAGGAGCAGCCGTGGACCGTGTAGTCCCAGGTGCCGTGGAAGAGGCCGTTGGTGTCAATCCAGGCCATGATGAGGTCGCGCTCGGTGCGGGAGAGGGTCTCGATGCGGCCCTGGTCCTTGTGGCGGCCGACGAGCTCCTTGGCGAGGGGCGCAGCGCCCGAGCCGTGGAAGCGCGGCGGGCGGATGGGCACTGAGAAGAGCGCGGTGCCGTTCATGCAGTCAATGCCCGCGATAAGGTGCGCCATGACCTGGGTCTCGCGTCGGCTGATGAGGTTCTCGTAGCTGATGGTGAAGTACTCGGTCCAGCCGCCCGTGAGGTCGAGGCGTCCTGCGAAGCCCTTCTCGCCGCCGTGGCAACTGACGCAGTGCTTGTTGAAGATGGGCTGGACCATGCTGGGATAGTCAATGAAGCCTGAGCCCCACGATTCTGGCGCGAGCTTGCTCGGCTCGCGTTTGAGGGCCTGGATGGCATTGCTGTTGACCGGGGTGGAGTATTTGTGCTCGTGGCAGCCGATGCAGGTGCGGGTGACGCCTGGTGCGGCCTGGACGAAGGTGCGCATGGACTGCACGAGGCGCCCCTGGCCATCGAGGGCCTGGAGGTAGAGGGCGCGGCCCGAGGGGGCCTCGAAGTAGGCCGAGCCGTCGGCCTCCACTGGCACGACGCCGAGGTAGTTCTTCGCGCTCCAGGCGAGCACGCCGCTCATCAGAAAGGTCTGGTTCATCGCGCCGCCGGGGGTGGGGCTGATGCGGGAGGTCTCCTCGATGACGCGGAGTTGTTTGACCTCGCCGCGCTGGACGCCGTGTTCGGCGAGGCCCTGGTAGACGTCGAGGACGAGGAAGCGGCCTGTGGTCTTGGCGCGCTCCTTGCTGCTGGCGAGGACGGGGGGGACGGGTCGCGGCTTGACGAGCATGGGAGAGTAGCAGCAGATGTCGGGGTCGGAGTAGAGGACCTCGCGGTTGCCCTCGCGGTCAATCATCATCAGGGCGTTGCGCTTGGCGCCCGGCGGTCGCCCGCTGTAGAGCAACACGTCCTTGGAGAGGGGCCACGGCTCGCACGACAGGCCGCGGTCGTTGGTCGGGTTATTGGGCGTCTCGAAGTTGTAGATCGCGTCGGGGCTGTTCTTGCTCACGTGGGTATCAATTATCGCCACGGTGCCGGTGGGGGTGGAGTTGTGTGGCGCGAAGGTCGAGGCGATCAGGTGGGGCGCTCCGGGGACGGGCCGGGCGTCGAGCGTGGCCTCGGGGTGGACCATGTTGTTGGCGAAGAGCGCCGTCTCGTTGGTCCCGTCGGGGAAGATTGTCCAAAGGCTTTGCTGGGTGAGGGCGTTCTTGTCCACGTACTCCCAACGGCCGTGGAGGATGCGGCCGTCGGGCATGACGCAGGGGTCGAACTCGTTGACGTTGTTGACTGAGATGGGATGGATGTCGGACCCATCGCTGTTCATCACGTGGAGGATGTTGACGCCGGTGTTGTTGCAGGGGACGAGTCCGCTGGGCCGCGTGGTCATGAAGAGGATGCGGCCGTCGGGCAGGTAGCAGGGGGCGATGTCGTGGATGCCGGCGCCGCCGCCCTTGTGATTGCTGAGGCACGGGCGCGGGTCGGTCAGGCGCCGCAGGCCCGTGCCGTCCACCCCGATCTCGTAGATGCTCGTCGAGCCGTGCGGCTCGCCCTTGAAGCAGAAGAGCAGTTTCTTGGCGTCCCAGGACAGCTCGGGGTGCGTGTAGACGCCGACGCCGAGGGTTCCGGGCGTCGTGGGGTCAATGATGGGGCGGACCTTCCACTCCGCCGTGGGGGCGGAGGGGTTCTCGCAGATGTAGATGCCGCCGCCGCCCGGGGGCCACTTGTAGAAGGTATCGTAGATGTGGATGCCCGTGTAGGAGTGGCGCTTGACGAACAGCAGCGGGGCATCGAGCAGGCTGCGGAGCGGTTTCTTCGGCGGCGCGTCGGCGGCCTGGCTCAACCCGACGACGAGCGAGAGCAGCAGAGAGATTCCGCGCGCAAGCATGCACGCCCTACGAGCTACAGACACAGGAGCTCTCCAAGCAAAGGTCCGACCCGGGCGAGGCCGCCCACCGGCCTCCCCTGCATTCTAGCCCGCCCGCCGCGCATCTGCAAGGCCCGCTTCCTCGTGCGGCGCCCGGGGGTCAACGGATGGATTTCTCGGGCAGGACGGCTTTGACGCCTTCGTCGAGGGGCATGCGGTCGGGGAGCGCGCCGGCGGCGGCCATGAGGCGCGCCAGCTCGGCCCGCAGCTCGGCCAGCTTCCCGGCGTGGGCGGGGGAGTCAACGAGGTTGTTTGTTTCGAGGGGGTCCGCCGCGAGGTGGTAGAGCTCGGCCTTGTGGCGGTCGGGGCCGCCGTCGCCGTGGGGGTAGTGGATGTACTTCCAGTCGTTGGTGCGGACGCCTCGGACGTTGGGGGTGTAGGGGAACTGCTTTTCATAGTCGTAGGCGTAGAACCACGAGTTGCGCCAGAGCCGCCGGACGTCGCTCTGCTCATCGTGGCTCAGCAACCCCCTGCATGAGCGGCCGTGGGCCTTGGGCAGCGGAGGCGCGCCGCAGATGTCGAGGATGGTCGGCGCGAGGTCCACGTTGAGCACCATGCGGTCCACGACGGTGCCGGGCCTGATGAGGGCGGGGTAGCGGGCGAGGAGGGGGATGCGGATGCTGGGCTCGTGCATGGAGCGCTTGTCCATCATCCCGTGCTCGCCGAGGAAGAAGCCGTTGTCGCCCACGAAGATGACGAGCGTGTTGTCGAGCTGGCCCATCTGCTTCAGTGCGGCGTAGAGGCGGCCGACAGAGTCGTCCACGCTCTTGATGGTGGCATAGTAGGCGCGGCAGAAGGCGGCGAATGCGGCGACGCCCTCTGGGCGGCGGTCGGGGAACTCCTTGCGGAAGCCCCACAGCGGGCCGTAGATGCCGTGCCAGGTGTCGAGCCGCTGGCGAATCCAGTCCGGCTTGCCCTCCAGGGCGAAAGCCGTTGGGGGATACTCGATCTTCACGTTGTCGAAGAGGTGCTCGTATTGCGGCTCGGGCGTGTTGGGCGAGTGGGGGGCCTTGTGGCCGAGCATCAGCAGGAACGGCCTGTCGGGGCGTTGCTGGCTGAGCCAGTCAACAGCGAGGTCGGTGACGCGGGTGGTGTAGTAGCCCTTGAGCACCTGGCGGGTGCCGCCGATGTTGAACTCGGTGTCGTAGTATTTCGCCTGGCCTTTGTGGGAGGCCCAGAAGTCGAAGCCTGGGCGGCGTTCGTCGCTCTCTTCGTTCATGTGCCACTTGCCGATGTAGGCCGTGGCGTAGCCTGCGGCCTGGAGCGCTCGGGGGAAGCTTGGGAGGTCGTTGGGATAGTCGGTGAAGTTGTTGGTCACGCCGTGGGCGTGGGCGTAGAGGCCGGAGAGCATGGAGGCGCGGCTGGGGGAGCACAGGGAGGTGGTGCAGAAGGCGTTGGCAAAGCGCGCCCCCTCGGCCGCCAGGCGGTCGAGGTGCGGGGTCTTCAGGAACGGGTGCCCCGCGCAGCCGAGCGCGTCCCAGCGCTGGTCGTCGGTGAGGACGAAGACCACGTTGGGCCTTCGCTGCCTGCGGCCGCTCCCTGCGAACCGCTGGCACGATAGCCCAGCCGCGGCCGCTCCGAGCGTCGCCATCCTCAGAAAATCGCGTCGTCGCATGATCATCGGGTGCTCCTTTCCGTGGCGTTTCCGATTATTGCCCTCTGCGCAAGTAATGCAAGGGTTTGTCGTGCCCAGCGAAGTCGAGGGATGTGTGTTTGTGCCGCGTGAAAAACAAGGATTCCTCGACTTCGCTTCGCTGCGCTCGGAATGACAATGGTGCGGGGGCGTTGCATTAGCTATGCAGAAGTCAATATAGCCCTTCACCCAGGCCGCCACAATCGCGGGGCCACCGGAATCTCACCACAGAGGGCACAGAAGACACAGAGGAATGACCCAGAGCAGACCGGGCAACCATGGATGGGCAGGGCGACAGGGGGCGCCGCATCTCTCTCGTGTCGGTGCGATTCCGTGGCGAAGACAGCTTACCACAGCCATCGCGTTCTTGCAGTCCTGGCTTCGGGATGCTACAATGCAATGTGCGATGCCTGGCTTATTCGAGGAGTGAGACACTGTGCGGCGGCTGATGCTTTCGGCGGTGCTGTGCCTTGGCGTTGTGGTCTGCGCACTGGCGGAGGCGTGGGCCACGGACGGCAAGGGCGATGCCAAGGGGGAAAAGGGCCGCGGCAGGAAGGAGTCCGCGGAGGAGCGGTGTTTCGAGCCGGATGTGCTCCGACAGATAATGCAGGACAATCCGGGACTTCCTGCGAACTTCCTCACGCACTCCAATCCCGACACGCCCATCAAGCTCAGCGACGGCACGACCTATCCGCTGTATCAGATCGCCCAGTTCCTCGATGCCAACTTCCGCATCCGGTGGTACGCCAGGAAGAAGGAGGGAGTGGCGATTGTCTCAATGATGGAGACGCGTCTGCGGAAGCTCCTGGCGCTGCCGGAATTCCGCCAGCGCGTGCTGACGCACCGCCGTGAGTACACCATCGCTCCCAAGGGCAAGGTCTCCGCGGAGCAGGCCTATAGCCACCTCCGGCGCTGTGACCGCCGGCTCGGTGTTACTGCCGGCAGGCAATACCGTGCCCCGGTGGGCGGTGGCGGCGGCATCGCCGCACCGTCGTGGGCGACATGGCGGGCCATGAACCTCTTCTGGCACGAAACCTGCCACTGCATTGGCATCGGGCACAACTCCGGCGGCCTCTCCGGGCCGATAGCCGGGACGCTGCGGGCCTGGGACAGGCAGAAGAGGTGGAACTATCCGACGATTGACGCCAACACGCTGAAGGTTACTTATGGGAAGTTCGAGGACAAGTGGGATGGCACGAGGGGCGAGGATGGGAAAGGCGAAAAGAATGGGAACTGGGACAGCGATGCTCGTGCCGCAGACGAGAACGCCGGGTCGCTGGACGAAGGCCCCGAAGATGACGTGATAGACGCGGACGCTGCGGCAGCGAGAGACGGCGAGCTCGTCGAGCCGTGACGGTGACACCGTGTCCGCGTCTTGCGTGTGGCTCAGCTCATCGCTTCGCCGGCGGCTGCTCGGCCGGGGCCTCGGCCTTGGGGGGCGGCGGAGCGTCCTTCTTCTCCAGCGAGGGCTTGTAGTGGCCGAAGTACCAGTAGGCCGCGCAGGCGGCGAGGGCGAGGATGATGAGGAGCGGGACCAGCCAGCGTGCGGGGCTTCGCTGGGCGTAGGGGTCCACGAGGCAGCGTTTGGAGCCTGGGGGGAGTTTGGCGACGCCGGTGAGTGCGCGGCCGAAGGGGATGTTGATCTTGGCGCGTGCGTTGACGGCCCAGCCGCTGGCGTCGAGGATGGGTCCGAGGTTGCGCTGGCGGAGCTTGAGCCAGGCGAGGATGACGGAGGGGCCGGAGATGAGGACCATGACGCCGAGGATGACGAGGGGCATCTGCCAGGCGGCGAGGTTGAGGAAGCCGCTGACGATGGCGGCGAGGGCTGTGCCGATGGCGCCCAAGGCCAGGCCAATGGCGGCGAAGATGCCGGCGAACTTGGCGATGTCGAAGGGCGCGGCGGTCGGGGGGGCCGGCTTGCCGGCCTCGACGGCCTTGGAGGCGCCTTCGACCCCGGCGGCCGCCTTGTCGGTCACGGCCTTGTCGCGGGCCGCGGCCATCTTTTCGATCTGCTCGCCGATCATGCGGGCGATGCGCTTGTAGGGGGACCAGACGGCCTGGCGGATGCTGATCGGGTGCTCGATGATCTTGACGATGGTCGCGTCCCAGTCCTGCCCCTTGCGGTCGTAGAAGACGCCGTTGCGGCCGACCATGAGGTGGTCGGAGTCGCCGTCTGTGAAGGCTGCGGCGATGAGCATTTTCTCGGGGCTGCCGCGCCGCGTGCACTCGCAGTAGACGAGGCAGGTCTTGCTCAGGGTGGCCAGGGCCGCGTGCTTGGCGGGGTCGTCCACCCGCACGCACAGGTCGCAGGCGCGGCCGTCGAGGTAGAGGGTGCCGAACTGGAAGACGGCCTTGCGCCGCATCGAGTAGAAGTCGGCGAAGGTCACGAAGTTGTTGAGGAGCTGGTAGAGGTCGCGGTAGTAGCGGACGAGTCGCTCGACGGCGGCGATGGCCTGCATCTCGGGCTCGAGGGCCTTGTCCTGGGCGATGAGCGCCTCGATGGCCGCCCTGCCGCCTGAGGCGAGGATTTCGCGCACACGGGCGAGGCCGAGCTTCTCGACGGCGGCGCCGGCCTTGCGGCGGAGCCAGGCCTCGTAGGGTGTGAACTTGGCGACAATGGCGGCCCACTCGTCGGGTGTGAGGCTGGCCTTGTCGGCCCCCAGCAGCGGGGCCACGACGAGGGTGCGCAAGCGCCCGATGGCGTCGGCCCAGGCGGGGTTGACGCCTTCCGCGAGGGGCAGGGGCCTGCCGGCCTCCACGCGGGCGAGTGGGAAGCTGGCCACGGCGCTATCGGCAGCCGAGAGCTCTTTGGCGGCGAGAGCCAGGAAGTCGGCCTCCGGGCGGTTGAGCGCGGAGGTTGCCCTGGGGTCGAAGGCCGCCAGGCGGCAGCGGGTGAAGTAGTCGTCCACTTTGGCTCGCACTGCCTGAAGCGCGGCGAAGGCGGCAGCCGTGCCGTCGCCGAGGGGCAGAATGGCCGCAGCATCGGTCTCTGCTTGCTGGCACCAGGCCGCGTATGCCTGGAGCTCGGCAAAGAACTGCTCGACCTTGGCGAGCGAGACGCCTGGCTTGCCGCTGCGGTCGGGCTCGCCGCCCACGCAGGCGATGGCCTCGGCGATGAGGGCCTTCGTCGCGTCGTCATCCGCGGCATCGGGGGGGACGACGCCGTCGCCGTTGAACCGCGTCTGGCCGAAGATGCGCCCCGTGTCGGTGGTGTCGGCCACGGTGATCGAGGTGGCATCTGGCTTGCCGAGGCTGGCGAGGATGCGGCGGGCCGAGGCGAGGAGTCGGCGGCCCTCGTCCGTGGCGTCGTTGATGGCGCTCAGCGGGAGGGCGTCGCCGCCCTTGACGAGGACGCCGGGGTCCTTGAGGTTCGCGCAGGCCCACTTGACCGCTGCGAGGACCTCGGGCACGCGAATGCGCCCGTCGCCGTCCGTGTCAATGAGGTCGAGCGTCCGCGCGTCGGCCTCGATGCCGCGGGCGGGGCAGCTGAGGGCGACCCAGAGCTTCTGGTCGAGTTGGTCGAGCGCCGCGAGGTCGGCGCCCGAGTCCAGCCTCACCTGGTCGAAGCCGCCGGCGCGGAAGAACCTCCAGACGTGGCGCGGGGGCGCACTCGGTGCCGGGGAAGCCTGGCCCAAGGTCTCTCCTCCTGCCGAAAGCCTTGTGTGACGCCGCACGCCGAATGGTAAGGGCAGATTATACAGCCCGGGGGGTAACAGCGCAAACGCCGCTCAGAGCCGCCAGGGCTCGCGCATCGGGCGGCGGGTGAGGCGGGCGGCATCGGGGTCGCCGATGAACTCCTCCTTCAGGGGGTCCCACTTGAGCGGGCGGCCGAGGCGAATGGCCAGGTCGCACACGTGGCTGACGACGTCCGAGCGCACCGCGTCGTCAATTGGGCTGACGGGCGTTTCGCGCGTCTTGACGCACCTGATGAAGTCGGCCTCCTGACCGTAGCTCTCCTTGAGGTGGACGTCGTTGGGGCCGAGGGGCGCGGAGCGGAGCGAGTCGGGCTCGCAGGCCATTCCGCCGTAGTAGAGGGCGAGCCAGCCCTCGGTGCCGATTAGCTGGGCATAGTTGCCCAGGCGGGCCAGCTTCGGCTCGGTCTCGGGGGTCACGCCCCAGGCCTGATAGGTGATCGTCACGCCGTTGGCGAGGCGGATGCGGCAGTCCCAGTCAATCACCACGTCGTGGCGGCCCTCGGTGGGGATGACGCCTCTGCCCTCGATCTCCCAGGGGCCAAGGGTGTGGAGGTCATAGGCCCAGACGAGCAGGTCGAGGGGGTGCGCGCCCCAGCCGGCGATGAAGCCGAGGGCGTAGTCGTAGCAGTGGAACCAGGCGCCGCCGCTGGTCGGGCAGCCCGTGTAGGGCCGCCAGGGGGCCGGGCCGAGCCACAGGTCGTAGTCCAGCTCGGGCGGCACGGGCATGGGCCTGGTGTTGCCCCCGCGGGCGCTGTTTGGGGCCTTGACGCGAATCTCCTTCACCTGGCCGATGCGGCCGCTGCGGACGAGTTCCGCCCCCAGGCGGCAGGCGCCCATCGAGCGCGCCTCGGTGCCGTACTGGAGCACCCGCGCGTAGCGGCGGGCCACCTCGCGGCAGGCAAGGTCCTCGGCGATGCTCACGCCGAGCGGCTTCTCGACGTGCACGTCCTTCCCCGCCTTCATCGCCATGACCGCCATCGGCACGTGCCAGTGGTCTGGAGAGGCGATGCCGACGGCGTCAATGTCCTCGCGGGCCAGGATGTCGCGGAAGTCGGCGTAGGCCGCGCAGTCGGTGTTTCCATAGCCCTGGTCCACGATGGCCTTGGCCCGCTCGCGGACGGCCTTCCAGACGTCGCACACCGCGACCACCTGGGCATCCGAGCAGCTCATCTGCTCGCGGGCGTTCTGAAGCCCTCGCGGGCCGACGCCGAGGTAGCCGAGCACCACGCGGGCGCTCGCCGGGGGGCGGCCCTCCGCGCCGAGCGCCGTCGAGGTCAGCACATAGGGCGCCCCCAGCACCCCTGCCGCCCCCGCCGCTATCGTCCTCAAGAACCCGCGTCGGCCCACTCCGCGGCTGCACAGCTTTGTTCTCATGGCTTACTCCTGGCTTCTTCCGCGTGAAGCGCGCAGCTCGATTATTGACTTCTGCATGACTAATGCAAGGGTGTATCATGCCGAGCGAAGTCGAGGCATCCGTTCGCGGTGGTCGAGCGAGAGCGATTCCTCGACCCCGCTTCGCTCCGCGCGGGATGACAATGGTGCGGTGGCGTTGCGTTGCTTGGAGCGTCCAAGAGAATGAACTCAGAGCGGCCCTCTTCCTGGAGCTATTGTTTGCAGTGCGGCCTTCAGGCCGTATCCGGCGCGTACGGGCTAAAGCCCGCACTACGAACTGCCTCATTCTCTTGGACGCTGTTATGCAGAAGTCAGTAGGGCGTGGTCCTTTTCAGTCAGAACAGGATCTGTTGCCCCGCGCCGCCGGCCGCCAACTGTCATTCTGAGCGGAGTGAAACGGAGCGAAGAATCTGTCGGAGGGACCAAGTGGCGCAGCGGTGGCCACTCACGTCAGGGATTCCCTCCAGAGGTTCTTCGCGGCGCCTGCCTGTCGGCGGTCGCGCGCTGAGAATGACGATCGAGAAAGGCGTGCCCGAAACTGCCCACGCTCAAGCCAATAAGTGCGTATGGACGCGTGGCGCGCAGGAGGCAATCACGTCAGGTAGATGCCCAACGCCCTGAGGGTGTCCTCGGCCTCGGTAGGGAGCTGGGGGACGCTCAGGACGACGGCGCTGGGTGAGAGTCGGCGGACGACGAGGGGGGCAAGCTCGGGGAGCCCCAGGGCGGTGTCGAGGGCCTGGGCGGAGGGGAGCTCCAGGATGTGCAGGGTGGTGACCTCGGCGCGGTGGACGCTTGCGGCCCAATTGCGGATGGAGTACTCGATGTTCTGGGAGAGCGGGGCGCGGGCGTGCCGGGCGAGCGTGGCGATGAGCTCGTCGGCTGCGAGGCCGCGCAGGACGGCGCGCTGGACGCTTTCGCGGGTGATGCGGAGGTGGGGCGTGACCTCGCTCTTCTGGCGGATGCAGAAGGCGCACAGGCGGTGGAGGAGCTCGAGGTGCCCATCTTCGGGGAAGAGGATGACCTCGAAGTCGGGGTTGACGAGGAGGAGCGGGGCGGCAGGGCTGGGGAGGGGCGCGTCGCCCAGGATGACGGGGGCGAGGGGCGAGGCGGCGACGAGGGGCTGGTCGCTGCGGGGGGGTTGGGCCGGCGCTGGGCGCCCCGAGCTGGTCGAGGGGCGGGCGATGTCGAGGACGCCGCCGCAGTGGAGCGCGTGGAGGAGCGGCTCGCGGGCCGCGGCGACAAGCGCTTCCACGGTGCTCTGGGAACGCGGGAGCTGACCCAACGCGTCGGGCGGAGCTGGCGCCGGGCTGTCGGGCGAAACGCGCTTCTCCAGAAGACCCATGAGGTAGCGTGAGACGATGCGCGCGACGAAGGCGGAGGCAGGGAGCCAGGTGCCGGGGTGGGATTTCTCAAGGAGCTCGCGGGCGACGAGGGCGAGGGCGCGGAAGTGGGCTGGGGCTACAGGGGAGGCGGTTTCGGCGAGGCTCAGAAGGGCCTCAAGGAGGGCGCGGGCCTGGGCCACGAGGGGCAGGCGCTCCCAGTCGAGCGAGGCGCGGGTGGCGTGGGCGCGGGCGTCGGCGCGCAGCTCGATGAGGCCCAGAGCGCGCGCAGTGGCGACGCGGAGGGCGAGGAGGGTGTCCTCGTCGGCGAAAAATGTCTCGCGGAGGGCCAGTTGGGATAGGAGGGCGTTTCGCACGCCCCTGAAGAAGCGGCCTGCGGCCGTGAGCTTGGCGGGGTTGGCGCGCAGGAAGTCCACGGTGGCCAACAGGTCGGTGAGGAAGTCGATGCCGCAGGCGTAGGTGTGGCCTAGGGGCGACTTGTCCACGCGGCGGGCGGCGGCGTGGGCCTCGACAAGCTCCTGGTAGACCACGAGGCAGTCGTGGTCGTCGCCGAGGCCGAGCTCGCGGAGCGAGAGGTGGCCGAAGGTGCCGAGCAGGCCCTCCTCGAGGGCGGCGCGCCAGCGGGGGCTGTCCACGCCATCGAGGTCGAGGCCGAGTGAGGGGAAGCGTTCGAGGGGCACGATGCCGGCGTGGTCTTCGAGGGCGAGGCGGACGGCTGTCTGGATGGCGGGGTCAGGGAGCGCCGCGATGCGCTCGGCGATGGCCTGGGGACGAGCGAGGCCAGGGAGCTGGGGCGGGCCTTCGGGAGCCTGTGGGACTCGGGAGGTTTCGGAAGTCTCGCGCGGGGGCTGGTTTGCGGGTGCGGTGGGCAGGCCGAGGCGGGCGCGCTCGGCGGGCGCGAGGGTGTGGAGGTAGCGCCGCAGGCTGAGCATGAGGGCCGGGTCGCGGATGTCGAGGTTGAGCGCCTGGGCCAGCAGGTCGCCGAGTTCCTTGGGGACGGCGACGCGCAGCGTGTCGCCCGACTTGGTGCGGACGGGCCAGTGGGCGATGAAGCCGCGGCGGGCGATGTCTTCGAGGAAGGCCCGCTGGTTGGCCTCGCCTGCGGGGGGCTGGGAGAGGTAGCGGAGGAGCGCGGGGAGGTCGGCCTCGTAGCCATCGAGACGCAGGAGGCCGCGGAGGAGTTCCTGGTGGCCGGGGTCGAGGGCGGTGAATGCCGCGCGGGCGCGCTGGGGCTGGAGCATGGCGTGGCGCAGGAGGCGCAGCAACTCGCTTTTGGAGACGCTGCGCCCCGACCCCGCCGCCCAGAGCCATTGGAGCAACTGGAGGCTGGCGATGCTGCGGGCGTTGAGGAACTCGTCAAGCTGCATCAGAGCGCTGCGTCAGAGCGTCCAGCCCGCGCGGTAAGGCGGGTTGAGGTGCTGGTTCGCCTCGGAGCAGTTGGTGAACCGCACCTTCTCGGCGTCCCATTCGAGCTTGAGGCCAGGGAACTTGATGGCGATGACGCCGAGCATGGCGATCTCGGTGAGGGGCGCGCCGTAGGAGAAGTCGCTCCCCGCCTTCTTGCCGGTGCGGATGGCCGTGAGCCAGTCGGCGTGGTGGCCTGGCACGCGGGGGATTTTCTTCTCGGGCAGCTTGTAGGCCTTCATGGCGGTCTCGGGGATGATGCGGACGCCCCCGGCGCCGTGGGAGCCGTAGGTGATGACGCCTTTGTCGCCGTAGACGACGGCGCCGGTCTCGTAGTGCTTGCGCTCGGGCTCGAGCTCCTTGGGGCGCGGGATTTTCTCGGTGCCGCTGTGCCAGAGCATTGTGATCGGGCCGCGCTTGCCCGCGATGGCGGGGAACTCGTAGGTGATGATCTCGCCCTTCGGGAAAGCGTCGCCCTGGGTCTTCGGGTCGTAGTTCTTCACCTGGGCCTGGATGGTCTTAGGCGCGCCGAGGTCGAGCGCCCAGAAGACCGGGTCCACCACGTGACAGGTCCAGTCGCCCACGGTGCCGTTGCCGAAGGGCACCCAGCCGCGCCAGGCGCCTGGGCAGTAGGCGGGATGATAGGGGCGCTCCTGCGCCGGGCCGAGCCAGAGGTCCCAATCGAGGTGGGCGGGCACGGGGGGCCGCTCCTTGCGCACCTGCTCCAGGCGGTCGAGGCCGGAGTTCACCGCCGCGCAGCCGCAGTGGATGGTGTGCACAGCGCCGATCGCTCCGTCCCACACCCACTCGCAGAAGATGCGGATGGTCTCGAAGGAGTGGCCCTGGTTGCCGAGCTGGGTGACGACGTCGTACTGCTTGGCGGCCCTCATGAGCTCGCGGCACTCGTGGACGGAGTGGGCGAGGGGCTTCTCGCAGTAGACGTGTTTGCGGCGCTTGATGGCGGCCATGGCCACAACGGCGTGGGTGTGGTCGGGGATGCCGATCGTCACCGCGTCAATGGCCTTCTCCATCTCGTCGAACATCTTTCTGAAGTCGCGGTACTGCTTGGCGGAGGGGAACTTCTTGAAGTTGCCCTCGGCGCGCTTGAGGTCCACGTCGCATAGGGCCACGATGTTGTTGCCGCCGGCCACGGCGTTGATGTCGCCGCCGCCCATGCCGCCGACGCCGATGCCGGCGATGTTGATGCGGTCGCTGGGCGGCGTCTCGGCTGTGCCGGCCACCGCGTGGCGCGGCACGACGGCGAGCCCCGCCGCCAGCCCCGCCGCGCCCAAAAACCCCCGCCGCGTGACGCTGCCCTTCTCCATGGCTCTCTCCTGATTCGGCATCGCATACCCATCGTTGGCCACACGCGAACGCATAGTCTAGCGCCAAAGCCAGGCGCGGTCAAACCCGTCGGGGCCGGCTTCAAACCAGTCGCGCCCCGGTCAGAGGGCCTTCCCGTAGACGCGGTAGCGCTTGTAGAGGTCGGCTTTGAGGGCCTTCTCGATGGTGTTGACGGACGGGCGATTGGTTTCGGCCACCCACGAGATTTCGGCGGCCTGGTAGCCACACTGGTGGAAGGCCCTGAGGGCCTCCCAGAAGAGGATGGGCGCTACGCCGATGTTGCGGTACTCCTCGAGGATGGCCGTGCCGAAGAGCCGCACCTGGGTCACCGAGCGGCGCCCCAGGAGCAGGCGCAGCCAGCCCAGGGGCAAGAGGCGCCCATTGCACCAGCGCAGGATCGGATTGATGTCGGGCAGGGCCGCCGTGCAGCCGATGGGCTGGCCGTCGAGCTCCGCGATGATCACCATCCTGGGGTCCACGATCGCCTTCATCTGGCGGGCCAGGGCTCGGACCTCGGCGTCAGTGGTCGGCACAAAGCCCCAGTTGCGCCTCCGCGCCGCGTTCATGATGCGGCCAATGGCGAGCACTTCAGCCTCATAGTCCTCGCGCCGCAGGCTGCGGACGCTCAGGCCGGGGTGCCGGCGGCGGATGAGCGCCACCAGGCGCTCCGTGCGCCGGACCTGCTCGCTGTCGGGCGTCAGCCGCTCCGCCGTCGTGAAGTACGCCAGGAGGTCCTTGGCCTTCTCCAGCCCGGCCTGGGCGATCAGGGCCGGATAATAGCGGGGATTGTACGGCATGAGGATCACCGGGGGCATGCCGAACCCCTCGACGAGCACGCCACACTCCCCGCTGGTCGAGGGACTAAGCGGCCCCATCATCTTCGTCATGCCGCGTGAGCGCAGGTCATCGCCCGCTCGGTCGAGCAGGGCCTTGGCCGCCTCGGGGTCGTTCTCGCACTCGAAGAAGCCCCAGAAGCCCATCGTGTCGCGGTGATACTCGTTGTAGAGGCGGTCCACCGTGGCCACGATGCGGCCCACGGGGCGGCCGTCGCGCCACGCCAGGTACAGGCGGCTCTCGGCGTGCTCGTAGAAGGGGTTGCGACGCGGGTCGAGCGTGCGGGCTACGCTGGCGAGCAGGGGCGGCACCCAGTCCGGGTCGCCCCGATAGACCCGCCAGGGCAGGCGCACAAAGAGCCGCCGCTCGCCCCGCGAGAGAACTTCGCGAACCTCGACCCACGCTGGCACGCCCGGCTCCTGTCCCTTGGCTCACCCCCCGCAGCAGTGTAGTGGCCCGGCCAGGCGATGTCAACCGCAGCACACAGAGAGGCCGAAGGGCTCACGCGAGGCTGGTTTCGCCCCTCGACCGGTCCTGAACCCCACCGGGGCGCAACACCGCGGGCCACCGAGACCGGCACCGCCTCGCCCATTGCCGACGCCGACACCGGACAGAGGATCAATGTGTGCGCAAGGACTTGATCCTCTGTGCCAATTCTTGGCACGCTCCCTAAGCTCAAGCCCCGCAGACACTTGTGAACTGGGAGCGCTCCCAGAGAACAGGGGATCAGTGGCCTCCGCCACACAGATTGATCCTCTGTCCAGGGGCCGTCGCATGGCGTGGGAAGCCGGGCTGAGCACGGGCGTCAGCCTTTCGGAGTGCGGCGACTTATCGCCGCTCCTCACAGGGAACCACCGAAACCGGGGTCGCGTCGGGCCGAAGGGGGCTTGACAAGTGGTCCGGGGCGGCGGTAGACTCTGCCTGCGGCCGGTGGGGTGTGTGGGCGGCGCAGGGAGAGCATGGCTTGGCCCGAGGACGCGGCGATCAACCCCCAG